>Ga0310694_10000302_pt1 | contig 68074 bp, 49 predicted proteins | sample 174DNAGHGhighgp2_FD_203884 | JGI IMG/M metagenome (GOLD analysis project Ga0310694, IMG submission 203884) | Sheep rumen microbial communities from Palmerston North, Manawatu-Wanganui, New Zealand - 1742 DNA GHGhigh gp2 (v2) (version 2) | ecosystem: Host-associated > Mammals > Digestive system...
TTGTCTTCGGTAAACATGCAATAAAAGTTTGTGTTTTTTGTTTTTTTTGTCATTATAAAGATACAACTTTTATTGCTAATTACCAAATAACCAATTAGTTAAAATTCATCGAACTCACGTTAAAATAAGTAATAGTGAGTTTCTATAATAGAAAAGCATCTAATGATATTGAATAATCTAATTGAATTTTATTTATGAATTTGGATTGGTTGAAGCACAAGATGGCAAAGAAGAAGGTCAGAATCGTGTTGGGTATATTGCTCTCTTTTGTATTGATGGTTATATTGTTTGTTTCTGCTGTTGATCATAATTTTTTAGGCCTGTTTGGAAAATCTCCGTCGATTGAACAGTTGGAGAATCCTACGCAGATGGAAGCATCACAGATATATAGTGATGATGGACAGTTGATTGGTAAATTTTATATAGAAAATAGAAGTCTGATAACATACGAAGATCTTTCGCCTATTGTGATAGAGACCTTGATTCAAACGGAGGATAAACGTTTCTATCAACATCATGGGGTAGATTATTATGGAATGTTTTCTGCTATAAAAGATGCATTCCGAGGGGAGGCGAGAGGGGCAAGTACGTTGTCTCAGCAGTTGGTGAAGAATCTATTTAAGATGCGCTCTGAATATAATGATGGATTTTTTTGTAAAGTTCCAGGGATTAAGACACTTATCATTAAGGTAAAGGAGTGTTTAGGTGCACAGCGAATTGAAGAACGCTATTCAAAAGAGGAGATACTGACGTTATATCTGAATACGGTCTATTTTGGGAATCATGCGTATGGAATCAAAATGGCTGCAAAGCGTTATTATAATATTGAGCCGAAGGAACTGAGCTATGAACAGGCTGCTTCAATCATCGGAATCCTAAAAGCCAATACGTATTATAATCCGATTCGTAATCCAGAGAATAATCTTAGACGTAGAAATGTTATTCTGTCTAATTTAAAAGATCAGCATATCCTTGAAGCGGCGGAGTGTGATTCACTTATGAATCTCCCATTGGCACTTAATCTTCAGATAGACAAGGATGAACGAGGACAAGCTCTTTATTTCCGTGAGGCGGTGTTTAATGAGGCTCAGGAGTGGTGCGAGAAGAATGGTTACAATATATATGGTGATGGATTGAAGATCTATACCTCCATAGATTCCAAAATGCAGAAGTATGCTGAGAAAGCGGTACAGAAGGAGATGTCGGAACTTCAATCAAAGTTTAATGAGCATTGGAAAGGTGCCAATCCATGGCGAGATCAACAGCAGCGCGAACTGACTACATTTATCGATGAAACGGCCAAAAAAACTGCTTGTTATAAGAATTGGATGAAGATATACAATCAGCACGATTCTGTGATGATGAAGATGAAACAGCCTCATGCCATGAAGATCTTTACATATCGTGGATTGAGAGATACAGTGATGAGCAGTATGGATTCATTACGTTATACCCTTCGTTTTCTTCATACTGGATTTGTGGCGATGGAACCGCAGACAGGTAAGGTGAAAGCATGGGTAGGGGATGTTGATTTTAATTATTGGCAGTATGATAAGATTACGGCTAAACGGCAACCGGGCTCTACTTTCAAACTGTTTGTATATGCCGCAGCAATCAAGAACGGACGTTGTAGCTGTGATATGTTGGTGGATAGTGCCGTTTCTTGGCCGGTGATGGATGAGGAGATTAATAAGATGACGATCTGGCAACCACAGAATGCGAGTGGATATTTCTCTGGAGAACGGGTGACATTAAAAACAGCAATGGCTCGTTCCATTAATTCGATACCTGTTCAGCTGACACGTCAGATGACCCCGGACAGTGTAGTGGCAATGGCACATACCATGGGAATAGAGTCTCCTGTTCGTCCTATCCCTTCTCTATCTTTGGGTGCCGAAGATGTTTCTCTTTTAGAGATGGTGACGGCATATTCTGTTGTGGTGGATGAAGGAAGGTTACATAAGCCTGTCTTGATAACACGGATTGAGGACCGAGATGGGAAAGTGCTCTATCGGAATGACATGAAAGGGAAAGAGGTATTGGACTATGAAACAGCTTTTATTCTACGCGATATGTTACAGGAGGGATTGAGGGATGAGCAAGGTACCTCTCAGCGGTTGTATAATTACAAAATCATGGCTGGCACAGATTTTGGAGGAAAAACAGGAACCACATCTAATTATTCTGATGCATGGTACGTAGGTATCTCTCCTCATCTGGTTGCTGGAGTGTGGGTAGGTGGTGAATACCGTTGTATTCACTTCCGTAATGGGACATACGGACAAGGAAGTCGCACAGCATTACCAATATTTGGTCGATTCATGGAATATGTGTTGAATGACAAGAGTTTAGCCCGATATAAAGGTAGGTTTGCAAATGTAGATCCGTCACAGGTGAAAAAACGCTACACCTGTGCAGAAGAAACGAAACCAGAAGAAGAAAAAGGTTTTTTCCGTCGTTTGTTTAGTAGAGAGAAAAGAAGCGCTGCCAGAGATTCAATCAAACAACAGAAGAAGAAAGATCGAATGGAACGTAGAGAGAAACGCAGAGAAAAGCGGCGCAGGAATTAATGATTGAAAGATGAATTATGTTTTAATGATATTTTTTGCCCGATGAAAATAAAGATACAACCAACTGCATAGCAGACAATATCAATCCAAGAGAACGATGTTCCTAGTATAGCTCTCATCACCGCATTGTCTTGAAGACCGAGTAGGTTGATTAGTTTGATATATTGTAATAGCTCAATTCCTACAGAAAAGAGAAAGACATAGAACGGCAACCATCTGAACTTGTACAAAAAGAAAATACGAATAAAACAGTAGAGAAGCCATTCTACAATTACATCGCCGATAAACGGACGGATAATTGTATCGTGTACGAATAGTGCTATGAGTGTTTCTGTCACGAATATTGCTAAAAACAATAGAATGTATGTTATTCTCCTCCTTTGATCTGTTGTCATTTGAATTTAGTTTCGTTGAAAAATTATTTTGATTGAACAAATGTAACAAAAAATATAAATTTGTGAAGTATTAAAATCCATCTATATCAAAGAGAGAATATATGCGGAATTTTACATTATTTCTTTTGATCTGGGTATCATGGACAACAGTCTTCGGTGCAGCTCCCAATTTTAATACGGACTATAAAAGTCCAGTTTACGTTTTTCGTCTTACGAACCAATTGACGGATGAGATACATTCACACGCTTCAGCTGGAATTGAAGTCTCAGATGAGGTTTTCTCAAAGATTGTGGAGAGTAATATGTTAGTGACCCAGTTCAACGAAAAATATGACTACGATTTTTGGAAATCGGAACTTAGGGTGGACTCTATGGCATCTGGCAACTATCTTTTGGCTCGTTTGGAAGGGAAGAAAATCTATTATGAGTATCGTCCTGTCTCTCCCTTCCAGATTGCCTTGTCGAAGGATAATGAGAAACTGACTTTCTTTTTGTATGATAGTCAGGGACATATTTTGTCGGATGCGGAGGTCTCGGTAAATGGGGAGACGATGTCCTATAATGCTGCAACCAAGCGCTATGAGGCGACTAAACATTATGATCGTGCCAATGTGCGTATCCTCCATCGGGGAATGCTTTCCTATTATATTGTTAATAAAGAAGCGTACGAGAATCCGACAGCTCAGAAGAGTCGTTTTTCAAAGTTTTTCGTCACGATAGGTCGTGTTGTGAAGGATCCTGTTGTCTCTGTCAGAGAGGCAGACCCTGTGGGGTACATAGGCAAATTTGCACGTCTGTTTGAAAAAATAAGTGATCGCATTGATGATTATGACGGGGACAATGAAGATGATTATCGGGGTTATTATGATGAGTATTATAACTACAATACGGGGGAATATATGGACTTGTATGATTTGCGACATGAGGATAGATCCCGTTATAACAGGGTGATGAAAAAATGTGTGAGGCGTGATCAAAAACATAACCGTGAGTTGTCAGGGGAAGAGGAGTATTATTTGCGTTATAATAGAAATGACTTGAAGTATGCTCCAAAGGCGATTTTCGTTCCTGTTGTTGGTCAGCCGAAGTACAAACCGAATGATACGGTTCGTGTGAAGGGAGCTATTTACCGAAAGAACAGTCGATACAACCGTCCGGTTTCGGTCTCACTTTCTCAGGAGGATCAATCTTATTATTCGTCTCTCTCCAAAAAAGAGAACCACAAAGTGTTGAAAAAAAGGCTATATTCCTGCGCCGATGGTGTCTATACCTATGATTTTGTCTTGGACGATTCCCTGGATTTGCAATTAGACAAAAAATACTATCTCTCCTTTTGGGATAGGAAAGATCGTTTATTTGGATCCGCCTCATTCAAGTACGAAGATTACGTTTTGCATGATGCCACTTTGGAGGCATCGTTCGACCAACCCACCTATTACAAGGGGGATAGCATCCGTGTGAAGGTGAAGGCAAAGGATGCCAATGGACTTCCCTTCGCGGATGCCTTGGTGAAGGTTACCCTCCAATTGACGAGTGTTGATTTACTTTTGGAAACACGGTCCTGCTATTCTTCTGAACTTGCCACTCAAAACAAGGTGATCAATGGGGAGTCGGAGTTGACCTTCGTTTTCCCACCTTCCGTTGCGGGAGGAAATAATATTAGTTTTTGTGCCAATGTGACGCTTTCCATGCCAGATGGGAATGTGGAGGAAAAGAAATTAAAATGGCAACATTATTACACGGAAAAACATAGTGTGGTCATATCATTTAATCGAGATTCTCTTTTAGCGGTAGCTCAATACAACGGGAAAGATACGGTCGAAAAGGCCTCTGTTTTTGTGGAGGATGCCTTTGGTAATGAAAAACATTTGTTGGATACTATACTGCCTTGCAAGCTACGTGTGGATCCATTCTATGCCACCTATTGTATCAAGACGGCTCGTTCTGCAGCCTATGAAAAGATACCCTCATCCGCATCTTTGGTGTCCGTACAATGGCGTGAGTCGGGAGACAGTCTTTTTCCAATGGTTTCCAATGCCTTGCACCTGCCGATGGCCTGTTATGTAATTGAGGATGGAGAGCTGATCTTTACAGGCAGTGATAAGGATTTGCCAGCCTACTATCCTTGGGACAAGGAGAAGTCCTATATTCTGAAATCCAATGTGCTATGGGCGGGTCAAGTCATGGAGTTTTCTGATATCGTCCGTGTGCCGAGCAAACGACAACTGCATATTGCAGTGGATGAACCTTCTGTGATTGTTCCAGGCATGAGTTGCGAAATGGAGGTGCAGGTAACCGATGTGGATGGCAAGCCTGTGAAAGGTGCTGATGTGACCGCCTATGCCGTCAATAGCCAGTTTAACATGCAATCGCCCAATTTTAATTGGACAAGCACCTATCAGGATATCCCGATGGTAGATTATTATAAGACAAATATGTCGAATGATGGAACTTACCTGAACGGTTCCAATCTGCTTTCCTGGAAGAAAATATCTGCCATCGACACGATAGCAGCCTATTCCATCTTATACCCTGTACCTGATGTCATTAATAGCTATAGCTATTATCCGGAGGATTCACTCACGCAGATTTCCCCGCTTATATACAGTAATGGAAGTAGGCGGGATATTGATATCGCATACATTGATGATGTGCCTTGTTTTATCATGTCGGGGAAAACGCCTTTCTCTTTTGCTATCACGCCCAATGAATACCATCGCATTAGGTTGAGAACCAAATCGGCGGAATATACCATAGACTCCGTAAAGGTCGAGGCCAATAAACGTACGATTTTGAGTCTCAATGTCAATACTACTTCCCCTCTTGTTAAGAGAGAAAAGAGACCTGACCACCTGACCAAAAAAGAGTTAGAGCAACTGAAACCCTACATCCTATTGTTGGAGCAATATAAACTATTGGTAAGAGAGGATGGTACACTTATTGATTTCAACGTCAGCAGAATATATAAAAAGGGTCTCGGTAGATGTTATTATGCGGGACCGATATTGGATTCTGTCCGTTGGATAAGTGACTCTTTTGATGTGAAGATGAAGGTGGACCACAACCTTGTTTATTCGTATGACACAACCACTCATCAATTTGCAACCCGTCCAGCTACCAAAAAGGATTATCCGAAATTAACTTATCGGAATTATCGAAACGATTTGAGAGATGAATTACAGACGTTAGAACGTGTCTTGAGAGGGGAAGAGATGATAAAGAAGAAAAATGTTCCAGAGAAGCATATTTGTGAGTATGCTTTATTGCGAGATTATCCGCTAGAGAAGGAGTCTGGTAATTTTCTGGATATTCGATCCGATAAACAAATCTATCGTTGCGTGTTGGTTCCGTATGAAAGTGGAATACCTGCGGTGATATCTAGCTCTTGGCCGAAGAACGTTCGGCGATTCAATGATATTAAAGCGGGTCTATACCGTGTCTATTTGGTGAATGAGGATACCACTTGTTATCGTTTGGACTCAGTAAGAGTTGAGTCAAACAGTTCTTTCTATGTCAAATTTGATAGAGAAAAGGATTCTGTTACGACTGATTCGTTCGCTTGTCAGTTGAGACGTCATCTTTTCTATACCAATGAACAGGAGGAAAATCGTGACCTGGCGGAGAGACGGTTGTGCGTATTCCTTTGGACCAACGATCCTATTCCGTCCATGACTTTGCTTGATTCAATCGCAAAGAGTGGAGGATACGGCGTTCCAATATGGGAAGTCGGTCCTTTTAAGAAGCAAGATCTCACAGGTTCTGTATCTGTTGTATCATCCGAGTCAATTGAACAAGCCATACAAGGTCGTGTCTCTGGTGTTCAAGTCTCTTCTGCAAGTGGCCAGCCCGGAGGTTCTTCCACTGTGCGAATCAGGGGCGTATCCTCGTTGACGGGTAGTTTCGAACCGCTCTATGTGGTGGATGGAAAACCTATTGTAGGAAAGGGGGATCCTAGTAGTTCGTCGTTGGCTACAGTTAATCCTTCGGACATCCTCTCGATGGAGTTTTTGAAGGATGACGCAGCTACCGCCATTTACGGTAGTCGTGCGGCAAATGGTGTGATCATTATAAAGACAAGAAATGGTAGTAAAGATTCTGATCCGTTAGAAAAGGGAAAGATCGAGTCGATGGGTTTAGCTACGCTTCGCACTCACTTCTCAGACCAAGGTTTCTGGAAGCCGGCATTGACCACCGACAAGGAAGGTAAGGTGCGCTTTGCGGTTACCTTCCCGGATAATATTACCCGTTGGCAGACAATCTATTTGGCGGATGCGCCTGCTAAAAAATATTTCGCTAGCGGTTCTGTCGAGGGTTCCATCAAATCCTTCGTTCCACTCTCTGCTAGATTATACTTGCCTGAGTTTCTTGTCCGGGGGGATGTTTGTATGGCACGTGGCAAGTTGACGAACTACACGCAAGACACGGTGCAGCTGACCAGCTCCTTCTCGGTGAACGACTCTTTGATCTCCACACATCCACATCGTTGCGCTACTACGCTGACGGATACCCTCCAGTTGTCTGCCAAGGGAGATTCACTCTCCGTGGTTTATCAATTCGTATCGGAGAACCATTTCAACGACGGGGAGAGACGGAAGGTGAAGATTATGCCGCAGGGCGTCACCTGTAGCGATGGACGTTTCGCCATTTTGCGTGACACGTTGCAGATGTCACTTCAGTCGGACAAGGCAGATAGCGTGACCATCCGGGTGATGAGCACGCAGTCTGATTTGTTACAGGACGAGGTTACTATGCTGACACATTATCCATACGGATGTAATGAGCAAACCACCTCTAAACTGATTGGTTTCATAACGGCTAACCAGAACCCGAATCTCACGAAGCATCAACGCAAAACAAACGAGAAGAAGATCGAAGAACTTGTAAAAACTTTGAAGGAGAGACAGTCATCGAATGGACTCTGGGGTTGGTGGGTGTCAGATAAGTACAGTCACTGGATTAGCCGTTACATTGTGGAGACGCTTCAAAAATACCACATCGACTTCCCGAAGGAAAACACGCTCATAACATGTGGTAAATTAATCGAGAGGGACAAATCATCCTCCGACAAACTATTTGGTTTGACGATGCTCCATTTGTTAGGAGAGAAGTTGGATTATCAGTATCAGACCATGGTGAGCAGTTTGGATACAGTGAAGGATTTGACGCTCCAGGATAGTCTGGATCTGGCGGAACTCAAGGCGAAATGTGGCTTGCCGGTTGATTATGAATGGTTGAATAAGTACCGCGAAGAGACGATGAAGGGATCTGTCTATTACAGGTTCAAGAATGACCGTTCTGTGTATAGCAACGAGATGATGAACACGTTGCAGGTCTATCGCATCCTGCAAGCCGATTCGCTCAAGGATTCCAAAGATGAGATGCAGAAGATACGCGACTATTTCTACAACCAGAAAACACTTAGCCGCACTTCTCACTGGCGCAACACATACGAGTCGGCTATGATTCTCCGCACTTTGTCGGATGACTTGAAGCAAAGTTTGGGCGAAGAGAAAAAGAAAGTACGCTTCACGGGCGCTATGCAAGAGGAGATAGACCAATTCCCATACGAGCGGAAAGTTCCAGCGAAAGGTATGCTCGACATTTCCCAGAATGGCACTTCACCCGTCTATTTGTCCGTTTCATCCACCTATTGGGATTGTCCAATCAAGGCGAAGGGAACTGGATTCTCCATCCAAACCAGCTTCTCCGATTCCGTTTTGACGCTAAGCGAGCGAGTGAAGATGAAAGTGGTGGTGACGGTGGAGAAGGATGCCGATTATGTGCTGATTCATGTACCAATCCCTGCAGGATGTACCTATGCAAGCAAAGAGCAGAGCTGGAAAAACAATGAAGTCTATCGAGAATACTATAAGGAACATACGAATATCTTCTGTTCGGCATTGAAACGGGGTGTCTATGAATTTACGATAGAGTTAACCCCTTATTGTCAAGGAGATTATATGCTTAATCAAGCCAAGGTGGAGCAGATGTATTCCCCTGAATTCAATGCTTGTACGGAGATGAAGAAGGTGAAGATAGGAGGGAATTAAGCGGTGAGATGGATGAAGGATTTAAAAAGTACTAGCATGAAAAAATGTTTTTTTATTTGCCAGATAACATTTGTGGGCCTTGCTTTATTCCTTTTGTCGTCTTGCGTGACGACCCATTATTCCAAGACGGCTCATTATTTCAAGAAGAATTACAGAGAGACAGAAAGATGGGTACATCGTTTGTATAAAAGGAATGGAAATGCCTTTTATATAACCTCCACATACTCCAATTTCTCTTATGTATGGACCTATAAAGAAGACGAAATAGAAATTCGTAGATTGCTGGAAGGAAAGGTGCAAGGAAGGCGGACATGCAAGGGAAATAAGTTAAAGCAGTACGACGAAAAGACATTAGCAGATGCGGAGAAAGAACTGGAAGAGAAATGTCCGTTTGAACTAGACGGAGATTACGAGGGGTATATCATCCAGATGAATGGCAAAGCCTATGTATGAGTATAGTAGCTGTAGCAGTGTAGATTGCATGAGACAGAATGTATATGATTCTGAGTTCTTAAATGACATTGTGTATGTCATTACAATATTGAAATCTCCTAATGCTTGCTCATTTAGGATAGATGAATACTGATACTGCAGGGGGGACTGGAAAATATCGATTATATTCCAGCTCCATCTGTGAACTGCATTGTGATGGCTTTCCTTTGAACAATCTTAGAGCATGGTTCTATGCTTTCGGTAACCCAAATGTTTCCTCCGATGACTGTATCATGTCCGATGGTGATTCTTCCTAAGATGGTTGCGTTAGAATAGATGGTAACATTATCTTCGATGATTGGGTGTCTCGGTGTGTTTTGTGGAGTACCATTTTCATCGTATGTGAAGTGTTTTGCTCCCAGTGTGACACCCTGATAAAGGGTGACGTGGTTACCGATGATACAAGTACCACCAATGACCACACCAGTACCATGGTCGATACAGAAGTACTCTCCAATTTTAGCACTTGGGTGGATGTCGATACCTGTTTTAGAGTGGGCCATCTCTGTTAGGATACGAGGAAGTACAGGTACATCCAGTTCCACTAATCTGTGGGCAATACGATAATGAATCATCACCTGTACGATAGGGTAGCAGTAGATGATCTCTTCGTAGGCTGTCACCGCAGGATCCGAGTGAAACATGGCATCTATATCTGTATATAGCTTGTGTTTGATATTCGGTATATCATCGATGAAGTTGTTGACAATTTGTTCGGCCTCTTTTTTAGATATCTCTTGGTTGTTAAATGTCCTGAATGCCAACATGATCTGTTTTGTCAGCAGTCTATAAAGTTCGTCTATGCAGATTCCTATGTGATAATATCGTATGTTTGTGGTCTCTCCTTTTGTTTCGAAGTAGCCAGGGAAAATGATTTGTTTAATCAACTCTACAATATGAGTGATGACTTCGATAGAAGGTAACTCGTCTGTATTATAACTTGTTTTTTTCTCCTCTTCTGATATCTTACTTAGTTGATTGACAACACGATCTATTATCTCCTCTTTATTCATTTTTCGCAATGTTATGATTTGTTATGCAAAGGAACAAAAATAAAATGAAGGATACAAGGGAATAACCTATTAAAATAGTATGAAAATAAGAAAGACGGGAGAAAAGGGATGGTAATGTACTCAAAAAGCAAAGACCACACTTTATCTCAAAGTATGGTCCTTTATAATAGTCACAGATTTGTAGTTGAATCTAAAGATTGACCTATAGATTCTGAGAAATAGTTCCTAATAAGCTTGTTCATGAACATCTTTGACCGCCCGTCCGCTTGGTTCGTTCATTTTCTTCCATGCGGCATCCCATTCTAGGGCGATTGCTGTCGAGCAAGCTACAGAGGCTTCATGAGGAACACTCTTGGCAGCAGATTCGCTAGGGAAGTGTTCTTCGAAGATGCTTCTATAGTAATATTCTTCTTTGTTCAGAGGTGTGTTGATAGGGAATCTTTCTGCAGCATGAGCCATTTGTTCATCACTTACAGCCTCCGACGTGATTTGTTTTAAAGTATCAATCCAACTGTAGCCAACGCCATCGCTGAACTGTTCTTTCTGTCTCCATGCAACACTTTCTGGTAGCATGTCGGCAAAAGCCAATCGTAAGATTTTCTTTTCAATTTCTTTGCCTGGACACATCTTCGTTTGAGGATTTAATCTCATGGCAACATCCAGAAATTCTTTATCCAAGAAAGGAACTCTTCCTTCCACGCCCCATGCAGAAAGAGCTTTGTTGGCGCGAAGACAATCGTATAAGTATAGCTTACCTAACTTACGAACAGTCTCCTCATGAAAAGCTTTTGAATCGGGTGCTTTGTGGAAGTAAAGATAACCTCCGAAGATCTCGTCGGCTCCTTCACCACTAAGGACCATCTTGATTCCCATGCTTTTGATAACACGGGCTAATAGGTACATCGGAGTGGATGCGCGGACTGTTGTCACATCGTATGTCTCGATGAAATAGATGACATCACGAACAGCATCCAATCCTTCTTGAATGGTGTAGTTTATCTCATGATGAATAGTTCCGATGTGATTAGCCACATCACGTGCCTTAGCTAAATCCGGAGCTCCTTTTAGTCCGACAGCAAAAGAGTGAAGCTGTGGCCACCAAGCATCGTGCACATCATTTGTCTCTACACGTTTCTTGGCAAATTTCTTTGCAATGGCAGATATGATAGAGCTATCCAAACCTCCTGATAATAGTACTCCGTAAGGTACGTCGCTCATCAGTTGTCTTTTAACAGCTGCCTCTAATGCATCATGCAGTGTGTTGATATTAGCATCATTCTCCTGTACGTTCTTATATTCCTGCCAATCTCTCTTATACCATTTTTTCATCTCGCCCTCTTTGCTCCAGTAATAATGACCAGGCAAGAATGGTTCGTATGAATCACAGAAACCTTCCAAGGCCTTTAGTTCGCTTGCACAATAGACGGTCCCATCAGCATCCTTACCGATGTATAATGGAATAACTCCGATTGGATCTCTTGCGATGAGAAACTCATCTTTCTCTTCATCGTACAATGCAAAAGCAAATATACCACTTAGATCTTCCAAGAAATTGATGCCTTTTTCTTTATAAAGAGAAAGGATGACCTCACAGTCACTGCCAGTTTGGAAATTATACTTTCCTGCAAACTCCTTGCGTATCTCACGATGGTTATAAATCTCTCCGTTGACAGCAAGGATTTGTTTCTTATCAGGACTGAAAAGAGGTTGACCTCCACTTTTAGGATCTACGATTGATAGACGTTCATGGGCTAGGATGGCGCTCTTGCCCACATATATTCCGCTCCAGTCTGGACCCCTATGGCGGATCTTTTGTGACATCTTAAGTGCTTTGGCACGCAATTCGGCACTTTGTTGTCTTATATCGAATATTCCTACTATTCCACACATAATGATTGTAAATTAAGAATTGTTGAGTTGATAAATTGTACGAAAAATTATTTAGATGATAAATAATTATCTACGGATTCAGCTGTTTTCCTACCACTTGCAATCGCACGTACAACTAAGCTGGCACCACTCTGTGCATCTCCTGCGATAAAGACGTTGTCAGCAAATTGAGCATGTTCTGGTTTCAAGAATCCCATAGCCAATAGCACCATGTCACATTCGATAATCTCTTTCTTGCCGGTTGACTTCATGATTGGTCTTCCTCCCTCTGGATTAGGGACCCATTCTACTTCTTCTACTTCAGCGCCTGTCAGGACACCATCCTTACCAATAAACTTGTTGGTGTTCAGTAGCCATCTTCTTTCACAACCCTCTTCATGTGAGGTCGTTGTTTTAAGGATGACAGGCCAGTTAGGCCATGGTGTTGCAGGGTTTTCTCCAACTGGAGGTTTTGGCATGATTTCGATCTGTGTTACGCTAACGGCTCCTTGTCTGTGTGCCGTACCGATACAGTCGGAACCTGTATCTCCACCACCGATTACCAAGACCTTCTTACCTTTGGCACTTACTAATTCACTCTCTTTGAATTTCTTACCAGCTAATATTCTGTTTTGTTGACTTAGCATCTCGAGAGCTAGATAAACACCTTTTAGTTCACGACCTTCTATCTTCAGATCACGAGCTGTAGGAGTACCCGTACAAATCACGTAAGCATCAAAGCCTGCTGGCAATTTTGTCTCATCGACTGTTTTGTTGTATTCAAACTTCACACCTTCAGCCTCCATGATCTTGATTCGGCGGTCAATGACGCTTTTAGCTAATTTGAAGTTTGGAATACCATAGCGAAGAAGACCTCCTGCTGCTTCGTTCTTTTCATAGACAGTCACATCATATCCTTTGTAATTAAGTTGGTTGGCTGTCGCTAATCCAGAAGGACCTGCACCGATAACCAATACTTTCTTTCCATTACGTGTAGGATGTTCTATTGTAACATAACCTTCCAAGAAGGCACGTTCTGCAATGGCACACTCGTTTTCTCTACATGTTGTTGGCTCTCCGATGGTGAGATTCAACACACAGGCTTTCTCGCAAAGGGCAGGACAGATACGTCCTGTGAATTCAGGAAAATCATTTGTCTTCCTTAGAAGTTTATAAGCTAGTTCCCAATCTCCTTTGTATAGCGCATCTTGCCATTCAGGTTGTTTGTTGCCTAATGGACATGCCCAGTGACAGAATGGAACTCCACAATCCATGCAACGAGAGGCTTGGAGTTGTCGGTCTTTAGTATTTAGTGTCTGTTCTACCTCCGCAAAGTCGTTTATTCGCTCATGTATTGGACGGTGACCTGCTTCTTTACGAGGAATAGTCAGAAATGCTTTAGGGTTTCCCATAATGATCGTATGTTAGGGAGAAACGGGTAATATCCGAAAGGGCATTGCCCGTTTCTCAAATTCTGTTTGATAATTTACTTGATAATTGATTAGTAGTCACGTTGAATATCAGCGATTTTATCTTGTAGCTTTTTTAATTGCTCTTCTTGAAGTACACGCTTATATTCGATAGGAATAACTTGGATAAACTCATTTATGTAATGATTCCAGTCATCTAACATTGTACGGGCTAGTTTTGAGCCTGTATATACCCAGTGTTGATGGATCAAATCATGTAATTCTTTTCGATATGTTGTCTCTTCAACTAGACTGAGCTCTACCATGTCCATGTTGCAGAAATAATCGAAGTTATGATTCTTATTCCATACATAGGCAATACCGCCAGACATACCTGCACCAAAGTTTCTTCCAGTTGTACCTAGGACGACTACTCGTCCACCTGTCATATATTCACAGCAGTGATCGCCTGCTCCTTCAATAACAGCAATGGCTCCAGAGTTTCGAACGCCAAAACGTTCTCCTACACAACCATTTACGTAAAGTTCACCTGTCGTAGCACCATATAGTCCCGTATTTCCTGCGATGATGTTATTCTCTGCTACGAAGTTGCTTCGTACAGGTGGTATGATAATGATACGACCACCACTTAATCCCTTGGCAAAATAATCGTTGGTTTCTCCTTCTATCTTGAAGTTGATACCCTTTGTTAAAAAGGCACCGAAACTTTGTCCTGCAGATCCTTTGAACTTAACATTGATGGTGGAGTCTGGTAATCCGTTCTCACCATACTTAGATGCGATAAGTCCTGAAAGCATCGTACCACAAGCACGATCGGTATTCTGTATCGTATAATCTAAGGAGATCTCCTGCTGATTCTCGATGGCTGCTTTGGCTTGCTCAATGATGCTTAAGTCTTTTACATCGTTTACTTTTGTGAATGGACGACCATCATAATGGAGTCCGCCATTGCCTTTCGCAAGCAGACGAGAGAAATCGAGTGTGGATGCTTTCGTATCCTTATCTGTAGCCTTTGGTATTATCAGTTCTGTATGACCAATGATGTCATTCAAGTTCTTATAACCCATCTCTGCCAGATACTCTCTTACTTCCTGAGCAAGGAATCTGAAATAGTTTACAATGTATTCAGAGTGACCACGGAAACGTTTACGTAAAACAGGATCCTGTGTGGCAACACCTACTGGACATGTATTGGTATTACATTTACGCATCATGACACAACCCAAAAGGATCAGTGGTAATGTACCAAAGCTGAATTCATCTGCTCCTAACATAGCCATCAGGATGACATCCCTACCTGTCTTAAGTTGTCCGTCTGTCTGAAGACGTACCTGAGCACGAAGTCCGTTCAGTGTCAATGTCTGTTGTGTCTCAGACAAACCAATCTCTGGTGAGATACCTGCGAAACGCATAGAAGAAGCAGGAGAAGCACCTGTTCCACCTTCAGCACCTGAGATTACGATCAAGTCAGCTTTGGCTTTTGCCACACCAGCAGCAATGGTTCCCACACCACTTTCAGCAACTAATTTGACAGATACGGCTGCTGTTGGATTGATGTTCTTCAAGTCAAAAATCAACTGTGCCAGATCCTCAATTGAATAGATATCGTGGTGAGGTGGAGGTGAGATCAGTGAGATGCCAGGGATTGAATTACGAGTCTTGGCAATAATCTCATTTACTTTAAATCCTGGTAATTGACCACCTTCACCTGGTTTAGCTCCTTGAGCCACTTTGATCTGAAGTTCTTCTGCATTAACCAGATACTCAGCAGTGACACCAAAACGACCAGAAGCAATCTGTTTAGTCTTAGAACTTAAAGAGATACCATCCTCGGTAGTTTTATGATAACGGACGTTGTCTTCTCCACCTTCACCTGTATTGCTTCGTGAACCTAGTTTGTTCATGGCAATAGCGATGGCTTCATGAGCCTCTTCTGATAGTGCTCCGAATGACATGGCGCCCGTTACAAAATGCTTCACAATACTTTCAACTGATTCTACTTCGTCTATCGAGATAGGTTTAGTAGCCTTCTTGTAGTCGAAGAAGTCTCGGATGAAGATAGGCTTCTCTTTGAAATCTACTAGTTTAGTGAAATCTTTGTATTTTTTATAATCGTTTGTGCGTGTAGCAATCTGCAATGTTGCGATGGTTTCAGGATTCCAAGCATGAGCTATACCGTCTTTCCGGTAAGCGAACTGCCCGTTATTAGGGAGCAAATCCGTCATCTCAGCAGGTCCGTATGCCTCATTATGTAGTTTGATAGCATCGTCAGCCAAGTGTTTTAATCCTATACCACCGATTGTAGAGATTTCTGTACCGAAGTATGTCTTCAATAGATCCTCGCTAAGACCGATGCTTTCGAATATCTTAGCACCACGATAAGAACGGATGGTAGAGATACCCATTTTAGACATAATCTTGAATAATCCCTTACATACTGCTTTAATGTAATTTTGTTCAGCAGTAGGATAATCTTCCTGGATCTTACCTTTCTTTACTAGATCATCGATAACAGCGAAGGTCATGTATGGACAGATGGCAGAAGCACCATATCCTAGAAGTAATGCGGCATGCATCACTTCACGAATCTCTCCAGACTCTACGATCAAGGCTGTTTGAACACGCTTTCCAGCGTTGATTAAGTAATGATGAACAGCACTGACAGCTAAAAGAGACGGAATGGCGGCATGATTTTTGTCAATATCCTTATCGCTTAAGATGATATAGTTGATTCCCTTATCAACTGATTCTTCAGCTTTCTTACATAAGATGTCTATCGCTGTTTTCAATCCCATCTCTTTTGCTTCCATGTCAAAAGAGAGCGGAAGCTTAACGGTGTTAAATCCTTTGTAACGTATGTTGCAAAGAATATCCAGTTGAGTGTTAGTTAAGACAGGATGAGGCAAACGGACCATCTTACAGTTATTCTCGTCAGGTGTAAGGATGTTGCTACCTACAGCACCGATGTATTCGGTCAATGACATTACCAAGTCCTCACGAATAGGGTCGATGGCAGGGTTGGTTACTTGAGCGAATTGTTGACGGAAGTAGTTAAAGAAGATCTGTGGACGGTCTGATATGACAGCCAGTGGCGTATCATTTCCCATAGAAGCTACAGGCTCAGAACCGGTGGTACACATTGGAACAATGGTTTTGTCAATATCTTCCTGTCCGAAACCGAAGTTGATAAGTTTACGGTTATAGTCCTCTACATCATTAGCAATCTTTCTACCGCTTTTCAGTTTCTCTAACTGGATACGGTTGGTGCTTAACCATTGCTTATATGGATGTTCAGAAGCCAATTGAGCTTTCAAATCGCCATCGTAATAAATCTTACCTTCCTGCGTATCAATCAATAAGATCTTACCTGGTTGAAGGCGACCTTTCTGTTTGATTTGAGAAGGATCAAAATCCATCACACCCACTTCGGATGCTACCAACATCATATCGTTGTTGGTGATAAGATAACGCGAAGGACGTAGTCCGTTACGGTCAAGCATTCCACCCGCATAACGTCCGTCGCTGAACAACAGCGCAGCAGGGCCGTCCCATGGTTCCATTAAGATGGAGTGGTATTCATAGAATGCTTTTAGATCGTCGCTTATAGGGTTTTTATCGTTGAATGATTCAGGAACTAATACTGCCATTGCGTGAGGCAGGCTCATACCTGACATGATAAAGAATTCGAACACATTATCAAGAGAAGCTGAGTCACTCATATCAGGTTGAATGATAGGAGAGATCTCCTTCACGTCACCTAATATTTCAGAAGAGAGGACACTCTCTCTAGCTTTCATCCAGTTACGATTTCCACGGATGGTGTTGATCTCTCCGTTATGGCAGACATAGCGGAATGGTTGAGCAAGTCGCCAAGAAGGAAATGTATTGGTACTGAAGCGAGAGTGAACTAAAGCTAGTCCGCTGGTGAAATAATTATTGTTTAAGTCAGGGAAGTATCTACGTAGTTGTCCGCTAGTAAGCATTCCTTTGTAGATGATATTCTGACTGCTAAGAGAACAGATGTAGAAATCTTTATCTGTGACACGATTTTCTATTTTCTTTCTAATCTTATACAATATTCTGTCGAGAGAAGGTACCATGTTATCAGGAATACCTGTGACGAATAGTTGTTTGATGTCTGGCTCTACTTCACGAGCACCCACCCCGAGAACCTCGGGGTTAGTGGGTACCGTGCGTAGATGCATTAAAGTAAGTCCTTCTTTTTCTATTTCTTCAATAACAACAGAGAGAATGTCATTTTGTCTCTTGCTATCTTTTGGCAAGAAGATAAGACCTGTTCCGTAGTGGCCTTTTTCAGGTACAGGAATACCTTGTAAAAGGATAAACTCATGAGGAATCTGCACGAGGATACCTGCTCCGTCACCTGTCTTGTCACGAGTCTCAGCACCTCGGTGCTCCATGTGTTCGAGCACCTTTAGTGCGTTATCAACCAACTCATGACTCTTTCCTCCGTGTATATTAACTACCATGCCTACACCGCAGGCATCGTGTTCGTAATCTGTGCTATATAAACCTTTCATAAATATTAACGAATGAATAAAAGTTCCCTGTATTTTGGTAATGGCCATGCTTCATCATCAACGATTGTCTCAAGCTTATCGACATGATAACGTATAGCTTCAAGCAATGGAGCAACTGTATCGTGATAAGCAATTGCCTTTTCACGTTCGCTTTCAATCTTATTAGCGACCTTACGTGCTTCAACCATCTTCTCTACGTTTTCGATGATGAATGATTCATGCTCTGAAATCATCTCGATGATATAGAGGTTCTCTTTACTGATCTTGTGAGCTTTGTCACCAGCGAAGATACCCATTACCTTGTGTACGTTGTCAATCAACATACTTTGGTATTTAGTAACTACAGGGATGATGTGATTCAAACATAAATCACCAAATATGCGGCTCTCTATCTGGATCTTCTTAGTGTAAGTCTCCCACTTGATTTCGTTACGAGCTTCCAATTCGAAGTGAGTCATTACCTTTGTCTTTTCAAACATCTTTATACTTGACTCTTTTAAGTAGTTGTCGAAGATAAGTGGAGCACTTGTCTCGCAGTCTAATCCTCTCTTTGCAGCCTCTGCTTTCCACTCATCAGAGTAACCGTTTCCGTTGAAGATGATAGGACGGATGTACTTGATATCCTCACGAACGATTTTTAAGATAGCTGTCTCTTTTGCTTCACCACCTTTAATGAGGGCATCCACACGCTCTTTGAAATCGATAAGAGCTTCAGCTACAGCTGAGTTGAGTGTCAACATTGCACTTGCACAGTTAGCTTCTGATCCTACGGCACGGAACTCAAATCTATTACCTGTGAAAGCAAATGGAGATGTACGGTTACGATCTGTATTATCAATCAATAACTCTGGAATAGATGGAAGATCTATCTTGAAAGATTTCTTTCCAACAACTGTTAGAGCATCCACGTCAGCCTTTTCAACATGATCCAATAAATCAGTCACTGTCTTACCAAGGAAAGAAGAGATGATTGCTGGAGGTGCCTCGTTTGCTCCTAATCTGTGAGCGTTGGTAGCTGACATGATAGAGCCTTTCAACAATCCATTGTGTTCATAAACTGCCTTTAATGTCTCAACGATGAAGGTCACGAAACGTAAGTTGTCAAGAGATGTCTTTCCAGGAGCATGTAATAAGATACCTGTATCCGTTGAAAGAGACCAGTTGTTATGTTTTCCAGAACCGTTGATACCTTTGAATGGTTTCTCATGTAACAAGCATCTGAAACCGTGTTTACGAGCCACACGTTTCATGATTGACATCATCAACATGTTGTGGTCAACAGCAAGGTTTGTCTCTTCGAAGATTGGAGCCAACTCAAACTGGTTAGGAGCTACCTCGTTGTGTCTTGTCTTACAAGGGATTCCTAATTCAAGAGCCTGGATCTCAATATCCTTCATGAACTCCTCCACACGAGCAGGGATGCTACCGAAATAATGGTCATCCATTTGTTGGTTCTTGGCTGAATCATGACCCATAAGAGTACGACCTGTCATAACCAAATCAGGACGGGCTGCATATAGAGACTCATCAACCAAGAAATACTCCTGTTCCCAACCTAGGTTACTAACAACCTTCTTCACTTCAGGATTGAAATACTTAACAACTGCTGTAGCTGCTTTATCTACAGCGTAAAGAGCTTTCTTCAAAGGTACTTTATAGTCTAGCGCTTCACCTGTATATGAGATGAAAATCGTAGGGATCATCAATGTGTCACCGATGACAAATACAGGAGACGTTGGGTCCCATGCAGTATATCCACGAGCTTCAAATGTACTACGGATACCGCCATTAGGGAATGAACTAGCATCAGGCTCTTGCTGAACAAGAAGTTTACCTTCAAACTCTTCTACCATTCCGCCTTTCCAATCGTGTTCTACGAATCCATCGTGTTTTTCGGCAGTGCCTTCGGTTAGTGGCTGAAACCAGTGAGTGTAGTGAGTAACTCCCAATTCCATAGCCCATTTTTTCATTCCTTCGGCAACTTCATCAGCAATGACGCGATCAAAAGGAGCACCATTATCGATTACATCGCACATTTTTTTGTACACCTTTGCAGGAAGGTACTTGAACATTTTCTGCTTGTTGAATACATATTTACCAAAGTATTCACTCGGACGCTCTTTCGGTGCTTCCACCATTACTGGGCGACGTTTAAATGCTTCGTCCACCACTTGAAGTCTAAGTTTTGCTGCCATAACAATTAGTTTTAAATGTTTGACTATATGTTGTTTATTTGTTTCTTGTTTGAATTAGAGAAAATCCTTTACACTTTTTATTCTCTCTAGTGCTTCGATGCAGTCTTCTCGTTTCCCAAAAGCAGTGAATCTGAAATAACCTTCTCCTGCGGCTCCAAATCCAACACCTGGGGTGCCGACCACATTCGCCTGTGTGAGCAGTTTATCAAAGAATGTCCATGAACTGCTTACACCTTCCTGAACTACTTCAGGCACTTTTATCCATATATAAGGAGCATTAACTCCGCCATATACATCAAATCCCATAGAAGCGAATGTCTCTCGCATCAGGCGAGCATTCTCCATATAATACTGGATTGTTTTCTGCACCTGTTTTTTACCTTCCTCAGAATAGATAGCCTCGGCTGCTCTCTGCTGAATGTAGGAAGTACCATTGAACTTGGTGGTCTGTCTTCTCAACCACAGTGATCTTAATGTATCCGACTCCTTTGGTACAATGGTATATCCACATCTTACGCCGGTGAAACCAGCTGTTTTGCTGTAGGAATGAAATTCGATGGCACATTTTTTAGCCCCTTCTATTTCATATATTGAATGAGGAATATTCTTTTCCTGAATATAGGCTTCGTAAGCGGCATCGTATAAGATGATGGCCTGATTAGCTAAAGCGTATTCCACCCATTTCTTTAGTTGATCACGTGTAATCACTGTCCCTGTAGGGTTGTTAGGATAACAGAGATAAATGATATCTACGTGTTCTTTTGGCAAAGCGGCGACAAAGTTGTTTTCAGCATTGCACGGACTATAGATGATTTTTCTGCCTGCCATTGTGTTACTATCCATATATACAGGATATACAGGATCGGTAAGGCAGACGATGTTGTCTGTAGAAAAAATATCACCAATATTACCCGTATCACTTTTGGCACCATCATTGACAAAGACCTCATCTATGTTTATATCTATACCTCGTTTGATAAAATCGTTTTCAGCTATTGCCTTTCGTAGAAAATCATATCCCTGTTCAGGTCCATATCCACGGAAAGTGGATTCAGTTGACAATTCATCTACGGCTTTATGCATGGCTTCAATGACTGCAGGGGCTAATGGTTGAGTTACATCACCAATACCCAGACGAATGATCTTTTTATCAGGATTAGCCTCCTTGTAGGCATTTACCTTCTTCGCAATAGTAGAAAAGAGGTAAGATGACTCAAGTTTTTTAAAATTTTCGTTTATTGTAGCCATAGTTTTTTTATTGATTAATTTTTACTACACCTTCAAATACTGTTTCTGCCGGACCTGTCATATAGATATGATTGTCATTCTTGTCCCATCTGATATGAAGTGTTCCACCATCCATCTGAACATTGCTCTCTCGATCGCAACGACCTGTAAGAAATGCAGCTACAGCTGTTGCACAAGCACCTGTCCCACAAGCAAGTGTGATACCGCTACCTCTTTCCCATACTCTCATTCGGATGTTGTTGTCAGATACTACTTGAGCATATTCGATGTTGCATTTGTTTGGGAAAGCACTGTGGCCTTCCAGAACAGAACCGTTAGCTGTGAGATCCACCTCCATTACGTTCTCTACAAACTGTACGAAGTGAGGATTGCCCATCGAAACAAATGTGCCACTATGTTGATCGATTGTTAATGGCTTGTATTCTAATGGTGTGCCCATGTCAACTGTTGCGCTGTGGACAATACCATTTTCATCATCGTGAAGTTGAATGGTCTTGATACCAGACAATGTTTCAAACGTAACGTTACTTTTTTGCGTCAGCTGATGATCTCTAACAAATTTTCCACAACAACGAACTCCGTTTCCACACATCATTGCTTCGCTTCCGTCATTGTTAAAGATCCGCATGGAGAAATCAGCAATATCACTTTTGCCAATTAAGATGAGACCATCACTACCGATGCCGAAATGTTGTTTACTTAGAACCCTACTAATTGTAGCAGGATCATTTATTGGATATTGGGGAGTATATACATATATGTAATCGTTTCCCGCACCATGCATTTTTGTAAACTTAATTTCTGTCATCTTAAAGCCTTATTTTGTAACAAAATGTTATTTAACGAGGCAAAAATAAAACAATTTGTCAAAACTGCAAAATTTAGATTTACTTTTTTTCGTGTTTTTCTAATTTTTCATTTAAAAATGTTTTAAAAAGTTCGTTTGTAGTGTCATTTTGAAAGTTTTACTGATAAAAAACGGGCATTATGTATTTTGTTGTATATCTAGAAGATAAATTGTTTCATATTATATTATAAGGTATGAAAGAATATTTTTTTACTATTTTTAGTAATAAATTAGAATCATTTTGTTTGTGTATATTTATATTTTAAGTAATTTTGCAATTGAATTTAGTATTTTACTATCAATATGGAAGCACTTAAGCACGAATGTGGAATTGCAATGATTCGATTGCTAAAACCACTTACATATTATGAACAGAAATACGGAGATAATCATTATGCTCTCGGTAAGCTTTATCTAATGATGGAAAAGCAACATAATCGAGGGCAGGAGGGTGCTGGTGTTGCATGCGTCAATCTTAATCAAGGTCCTGGACATGAATATATGTACAGGGAAAAAGCTGAAGGGAAAGATGCTATTACCAAGGTTTTCGGCTCCATATTCAAACAAATGTCTGAGATTGATCAGGATGACCCATCTGCAGGACCCGCCTTCAACGGCGAACTGTACATGGGTCATCTTCGTTATTCTACGACAGGGAAAGGAGGATTGAAATATGTTCATCCATTCCTACGCAGAAATAACTGGAAGGCTAAGAATCTGTGTATCTGTGGTAACTTCAACATGACCAATATCGATGAGATATTTGAGTATCTGACGGCGGAAGGACAAAGTCCTCGTATCTATAGTGATTCTTACATTATGTTAGAATTGATGGGTCATCGGCTTGACAGAGAGGTGGAACGTATTTATCGGGAAGCAAAAGCAATGGGATTGAATGGTCGTGAAGTGACAGATTACATTGACTCTCATGTAGATATGTGTAATGTGCTTAAGACTACCATGCCTCATTTTGATGGTGGTTATGTTATGTGTGGTATGACAGGTAGTGGTGAGATGTTTACTATGCGTGATCCTTGGGGCATACGTCCTGCTTTTTATTATGTGGATGATGAGATCTGTGCGATTGCAAGTGAACGTCCTGTATTACAGACCACATTTGATTTACAACATACTGATATTCAGGAATTACTTCCGGGACAAGCTCTTACAATCAATAGGAATGGCTGTATGAGACTGGAACAGGTGATACCGGCAGCTAAGTTGTCTGCCTGTTCTTTTGAAAGAATCTATTTCAGTCGTGGAAATGATTATGATATTCATCATGAACGCAAGATGCTTGGTTACCAACTTCGTGACCAGATATTAAAATCAATTGATGGGGATGTTGGGCATACCGTATTTTCCTATATTCCTAACACGGCGGAAGTGGCCTATCATGGTATGATTGAAGGGATACGCACTATTTCGCCTACTGTAAGGGCAGAAAAAGTGGTATGGAAGGATATAAAGTTGAGAACCTTTATCACGGAGGGAAGTAGCCGTAATGATTTAGCTGCTCACGTGTATGATATCACTTTTGGTTCAGTGACTCCAGAGGTGGATAATCTGGTTGTGATTGATGACAGTATCGTTAGAGGTACTACTCTTCGTGAGAGTGTGATAAAAATATTAGGTCGATTGCATCCTAAAAAGATTGTGATTGTCAGTTCTGCTCCACAGATACGTTATCCGGATTACTATGGAATTGATATGAGTCGAATAGGGGAGTTTATTGCTTTTCAGGCTTGTATAGCTTTGCTTAGAGAGCGTTCTATGGATGAGGTGATCGACAAGGCATACGAGGGATGTCTTCAACAGAAAGAGGAGGCTTTGAGGTCTCTCTACGAACCTTTCACAGCAGAGGAGCTGAATGCCAAGATGGTTGAACTTCTGAGACCGGAAGGCGTTACTTGTCCTATTGAATTGGTATTCCAATCGTTGGAAGGTCTTCATCAGGCTATTCCGAATCATCCGGGCGACTGGTATTTCTCAGGCCATTATCCTACTGAGGGTGGTGTTCGGTTGGCTTGTAAGAGTTTCGTGGATTGGTACGAAAAGAATGTCCAAAAAGGAATGTAATACTTGAAATCGTCAAAAAATAGCTTATATGACACGTTATATCTTTGTTACAGGAGGGGTGGTTTCCTCTTTAGGTAAAGGCATCATATCTGCCAGCATTGGTAAGTTGTTACAATCTCGTGGATATACAATCACGATTCAAAAATTTGACCCTTATATCAACATAGATCCAGGTACGCTAAACCCTTATGAACATGGCGAATGTTATGTGACCGTGGATGGAATGGAGACAGATCTTGATTTGGGTCATTATGAACGATTTACAGGCATTAGAACAACGCGTTCTAACTCTGTAACAACAGGACGAATCTATAAAACTGTGATAGATAAGGAACGTCGTGGAGATTATTTAGGAAAGACGATTCAGGTGGTTCCGCATGTTACGGATGAGATCAAGCGGAGAATGCTTCGTGAAGAAGAGGTTGATTTTGTAATTACAGAAATAGGTGGAACGATTGGAGATATTGAATCTGCTCCTTTCTTGGAAGCCATACGTCAGTTGAAGTGGGAGTTGGGAAATAGAGCTGTGAGTGTACACCTTACGTATGTTCCTTATTTAAAAGCTGCTGATGAGTTAAAGACCAAGCCTACTCAACATTCTGTGAAGGAGATGCAGGGAATGGGTATTCAACCAGATGTACTTGTATTGCGTACGGAAAAACACCTATCTGACTCCATTCGTCAGAAAGTGGCTTCATTCTGTAATGTTGACTTGGAATGTGTTGTCCAAAGTGAAGATATGCCAAGTATCTATGAGGTGCCAGTCAGCATGCAGCAACAAGGGTTGGACGCAGCTATTCTACGAAAGTTCGGAATACCTGTTGGAGAGATGCCATCCATGACATCATGGCATCATTTCCTTGAACTGCAACGAAATGCTAAGACAGAAGTGCGTGTCGGATTAGTCGGTAAATATGATCTTCAGGATGCCTATAAGAGCATACGTGAGAGTTTGAATCTTGCTGGAATCTATAATCATGTCAAAGTAAAGATTGAATTCATTAATAGTGAAAAACTTACAAAGGATAATATTGAAGAGAAACTGTCAACAGTTTCGGGTGTCTTAATTTGCCCTGGATTTGGGCAAAGAGGAATTGAAGGTAAAATTATAGCGGTAGAGTATGCTCGTAAGAAAAATATTCCTACTTTTGGAATCTGTTTGGGAATGCAGATGATGGTCATTGAATTTGCACGTAACGTCCTTGGTTATCAGGATGCTAACTCCCGAGAGATGGATTTCGAAACTCCTCATAATGTAATTGATATTATGGAGGAACAGAAAACGATAACGAATATGGGCGGTACTATGAGATTGGGTGCATATGATTGTGTGTTGCGCAAAGGCAGTAGAGTGGCTGCTATTTATGATTCGTTACAGATAAGTGAACGTCATCGTCATAGATTTGAGTTTAACAATTATTATAAAAATGAATTTGAGAAGAATGGTATGCAGTGTGTTGGATTAAATCCAGAGAGTGATCTTGTTGAGATTGTGGAAATTCCGGAGCATCGTTGGTTCATCGGAACGCAGTTTCATCCAGAGTACTCAAGTACTGTTCTTCATCCTCATCCATTGTTTATGAACTTCATAAAAGAGATTGCAAAATGAAGGCAATATTAAAACTAAGTGATGGTACCGAATTCCACGGTGAAAGTTTCGGTTACGAAGGTGCTGTGGCAGGCGAAGTGGTATTTAATACCGCAATGATGGGTTATCCGGAAAGTTTAACGGATCCATCCTACGCAGGACAAATCCTTGTTATGACTTTCCCTCTTGTAGGTAATTATGGTGTGCCAAGTGAATCAACAGAACAAAACGGTCTTTCTACCTTTATGGAGAGTGATAGAATACATGTTCGTGCACTTGTTGTGAGTGATTATTCTGTTCATTATAGTCACTGGAACGCTAAGGGATCGTTGGCTGAATGGTTGAAGAGAGAAAAGGTGGTAGGTATCACTGGAATAGATACTCGTGAACTTACCAAACGTCTGCGTGAATATGGTAGCATGAGCGGTGTAATCATTACAGAAGGACAGAAGGATATTCCGTTTGAAGATCCTAACCTGGTCAACCAAGTAGCACTTGTTAGTACGAAGGAGATTGAGCATTTCGGTAATGGTAGCAAACGCGTCTGCTTGATAGATATGGGCGTGAAACAAAACATCATCCGTGAATTGCTTAAATATGATGTTCAAATAACGGTGGTTCCTTGGGATTATGATTTCACATCGGAAGAATATGACGGACTTTTTATCTCTAACGGACCTGGTGATCCTAATCTTTGTACTAAGACCGTGGAACATGTTCGTAAGTTCATGCAGCAGCAGAAGCCTATCTATGGAATCTGTATGGGTAATCAGATTCTTGCTCTTGCTGCGGGTGCAAAGGTTACAAAATTGAAATATGGACATCGTGGACATAACCAGCCTGTTCGTTTACTTGTGGATGGTAAACTGACCAATCGTTGTTTTATCACCTCCCAGAATCATGGTTATGCGGTGGATAATGATTCTATTCCTGCTGATTGGGAGCCTCAGTTCATCAATATGAATGATGGATCAAATGAGGGTATTCGTCATAAGACTCAGCCTTGGTTCTCTGCTCAGTTCCATCCGGAAGCTGCCAGTGGACCTACTGATACAGAGTTTATCTTCGGTCAGTTCTTTAAGGCCATGTGTGATCCTACGTCTTTGATGACTGCTGATGCACAAGAATCGTATGATACATTCGAGAAACCTAAGAAAGTGCTTTTGCTGGGTAGCGGAGCCTTGAAGATCGGTGAAGCGGGTGAATTTGATTACTCAGGTTCACAAGCTCTGAAAGCCTTGAAAGAAGAGGGTATTCATACGATTCTGATCAACCCCAATATTGCAACAGTGCAAACCTCCGATGGTGTGGCTGATGAGGTTTATTTTCTTCCTGTTACACCTTATTTCGTGGAGCGTGTTATTGAAAAGGAACGTCCAGATGGAATCTTACTTTCTTTCGGAGGACAGACTGCATTAAATTGCGGTGTTGAATTATATAAGAATGAAGTATTAAAGAAATACAATGTTCGTGTACTGGGTACTCCTGTACAGGCTATCATTGATACGGAAGACCGTGAACTCTTTGTTAATAAATTGGATGAGATTGATGTGAAGACCATCAAATCTCATGCATGTGAAAATATTGAGGAGGCTCGTGTAGCTGCTGCAGAGTTGGGTTATCCTGTTATTCTTCGTGCAGCGTATGCTTTGGGAGGTCTCGGCTCTGGTTTCTGTGATAACGAGGAGGAGTTGAATCGTTTGGCAGAAAAGGCTTTCTCATTCTCTCCACAGGTGCTTGTCGAGAAATCATTGAAGGGTTGGAAGGAGATTGAGTATGAGGTGGTTCGTGACCGATTCGATAATTGTATCACGGTATGTAATATGGAGAATTTCGACCCTCTTGGTATTCATACGGGAGAGTCTATTGTTATTGCGCCATCTCAGACGCTTACAAACAGTGAGTATCATAAGTTACGTGCACTTGCCATCAAGATCATTCGTCACATTGGTATTGTGGGTGAGTGTAATGTTCAATATGCTTTTGACCCTGTAAGTGAGGATTATCGTGTAATCGAGGTGAATGCTCGTTTGTCTCGGTCTTCTGCCTTGGCAAGTAAGGCTACTGGTTATCCTTTGGCATTCGTTGCTGCAAAGTTGGGATTGGGCTATGGATTGTTTGATTTGAAGAACTCAGTAACAAAGACTACATCAGCCTTCTTTGAACCTGCATTGGATTATGTGGTTTGTAAGATTCCTCGTTGGGACTTAGGTAAGTTCCGTGGCGTGGATCGTGAGTTAGGTAGCTCTATGAAGTCTGTTGGTGAAGTGATGGCTATCGGACGTACTTTTGAAGAGGCAATTCAAAAGGGTCTGCGCATGATCGGACAAGGAATGCACGGATTTGTCGGAAACAAAGAGTTGGAGATAGCTGATATTGACGGATCATTACGCGCGCCAACTGATAAACGTATATTCGTTATCGAGAAAGCCTTTGAGATAGGTTATACAGTAGCACAGATTCATGAACTGACGAAGATCGATTGCTGGTTCTTGGATAAATTGATGAACATCCACTTGGTGAACAAAGAATTGCAGAAGGTAGCTTCGTTGGATGCTTTGTCTCCAGAACTTATGAAACGTGCCAAGGTCTATGGATTTACTGATTTCCAGATTGCTCGTGTACTAGGAATGGGTGCTCAGATGGATATCGATGATGCTTTATTGATTGTACGTGCACATCGTAAGAAATTAGGTATATTACCTTCTGTTAAACAGATAGATACGTTGGCGGCTGAATATCCAGCACAGACAAATTATCTATATCTTACTTATTCAGCTGTTAAGAGTGATGTCGTATGTGAACATGATAACCGGACAATCATGGTATTGGGTTCGGGTGCCTATCGTATTGGTTCTTCAGTTGAGTTCGACTGGTGTGGTGTTCAAGCTCTAAATAGTATCAGAAAAGAGGGCTTGAGAAGCGTCATGATTAACTACAATCCAGAAACTGTATCTACAGATTATGATATGTGTGACCGTCTCTACTTTGATGAGTTGACATTCGAACGTGTGATGGATATCATCGAAATGGAGTCTCCTCGTGGCGTGATTGTTAGTACGGGAGGTCAGATACCAAATAATCTTGCGATGAAACTGGATGCACAAAAGGTGCCTATTTTAGGAACACAGGCTTGTTATATTGATAATGCAGAAGATAGAGATAAGTTCTCGGCTATGCTTGACCGTATTGGTGTGGATCAGCCTGAGTGGAGTGCCTTGACTTCTATGGAAGATGTGAATGCGTTCATTGCTCGTGTAGGATTCCCTGTCTTGGTTCGTCCATCGTACGTCCTTTCTGGTGCTGCTATGAATGTATGTAGTAATCAGGATGAGTTGGAACGATTCTTAACTCTTGCAGCTAATGTCTCTAAGAAACACCCTGTGGTGATTTCTAAGTTCATGCAAAATACCAAGGAAGTGGAGATGGATGCAGTCGCTAAGGATGGAGAGATTCTTGCTTATGCAATTTCCGAGCATATCGAGTATGCAGGTGTCCATTCGGGTGATGCGACAATTCAATTCCCTGCGCAGAAGTTATATGTCGAGACTGTTCGTCGTATTAAAAAGATCTCTGCTCAGATTGCAAAAGAATTACATATCTCAGGTCCTTTCAATATTCAATATCTGGCTCGTGAGAACGAAATCAAGGTGATTGAGTGTAACCTGCGTGCCAGCCGTTCTTTCCCATTTGTAAGTAAAATCCTTAAAGTGAACTTTATCGATTTGGCTACTCGTGTGATGTTAGGCTTACCAGTGGAGAAACTGAATAAATCGTTCTTCGATTTTGATTATGTGGGTATTAAGGCATCTCAGTTCTCCTTTAACAGACTACAGAAAGCTGACCCTGTGTTGGGTGTCGATATGACCTCTACAGGTGAGGTAGGTTGCTTGGGCGACGATACTTCTTGTGCATTGTTGAAGAGTATGCTTTCTGTTGGTCACCGTATTCCGAAGAAGACAGTTCTTCTTTCTACGGGACCTGCAAAAGATAAAGCTTCCTTGCTGGAATCTGCTCGTCTGCTTGTAGAACATGGATATGAGTTATATGCTACTCCGGGAACAAGCCGTTTCTTAACGGATAATTCCATTCCTAACACAGAGGTCTTCTGGCCAAGTGATAAGCAGAAGACCCCTCAGGCATTGGATTTATTGCATCAGCATAAGATTGATATGGTGGTTAATATCCCTAAGGATCTCTCCACGGGTGAGTTGACGAACGGTTATATCATTCGTCGTGCTGCAGTGGATCTGAATATCACGTTGATCACCAATTCACGCTTGGCTTCAGCCTTCATCCGTGCATTCTGTACTACTAAATTGGATGAGTTGGCTATCAAGAGCTGGAGAGAATACCGATAGATTGTAGATACGTCAATTAATAATGTGATTGTCCGCAAAACTGTGATTCATGCTTTGCGGACATTTTTTATGTTTTACTATCATGATAATTCACATGCTCTCCATACCGAAGGGCTGAAAGTTTAAAATAGGGGTTGACGGTCATTCGCATGATAATCAACCCCGCTCAGGTAGAAAACTGTAGATTTATTTGCGCTTTAATCTTGATATAACTGTGACGCTTGTAATAAGAGCCTATAGGGAATAGTAAATTTCAAATGTCTTCCTCCATTTTTTTCAAACAACTCGAAAAACAAGTTATGTTTGTTAGGAATGGTGAATCGTTTAAAAAAAAGGACTACTGATTGCTGTTGTTTGGCTTTGATAAGAGAATGATTGGGTTGAGAATATACAAACAGTGGATCCTTCTCATCGGCTTGATAGGATCTTTTCTTAGTTGTTTTCTTATTCACGATATAGCTTTTTATAAAATCCACTTCATAATCCACTTTCGAGAGGTTTTCTATGTGAAGGTGAAACATCATCACATCATTTTTTACGTATATGTTGTAGAGAGAGAAGGACATTTTACCTTCAATGCTTCCATAATTTCTTAGTCCACAGCCTTTTTGAATGATTTCCTCTCCGATGGTCTGCATCTCAGGTTCGTTGATTGATATTGATGAAAAGATGGCTTCGGTAGGTTGTTCTGATTCAGACATTTGTATGTTTACCATGGAGGGATGCTCGTTGTATCGTATGATGAAGGGATATATTGTATTATCATGCGTGATGATGGTCAGAGATGTCTCTTCGTAATGAGCGAACCCTGCGGTGATGGATTTACATTTAATGATGTTGTCAATTGACTCTGCACATTCGGCAATCACATTGGAGTGTCCGGAACCAATATCAATTATCTTTGTGGGGAAGATAATATGTGTTGTCTGTGTATGTGATAATTCGATATGATAGTTGTTAATAGGGATCATCTCCTTGTTCTTGACTTGATAGGCAATCACGTCTGGATTCTGGTGATATTGCAGGTCGAAACTATGTACTAATCCATCAAATGTGATAACTGTGATGCAGGTTTTTTCGAAAATGGGTACATTACTTTTTATGCGCAGGATAGAGGGGACGTTTGTTGATTCTACCCTGATCTCGGAGGTTCCCATATCCGCATATTTCACATCGGATGCGAACTGGAGATATACCCATTTCACATCTGATATTTGAAGCGGTACTCCTTTCACATTCACTATATGTGGAGAGGCACAGCAAAATAAAGATAGGAAAAGACTAATAGTCAATGTTATGATATGTTTATTCATTGATTTTTATGATTAAGTTATAGTTGGCGGTTAAGGTTACTTTTGTCTCCCGAACAATGTTCCCGAATGCATTCCTAGTTGCGTTGGTGATGGCGTGTGCACCTGTTAATGCTATGCCTGATAAACTATTGAGATTGACCTCTGCATTTTTGATGGTTTCATCGGTCGTCTCCGAAGTAACATCGTTTGCAAGATTTTCAGGGAAATAGATTCCAGCTTCTCCATCTTGATCGTATATTGTTCCTGAAAAAGTATAGACATCACCGTTGTAAACAATCTTATTCACCTTTATGTTGACTCGGTTCTTATTGAATGAAGCTGAACCGTAGATGATAGTATTGGCTGGAATCGTAGTACCATCAATATAAAGAGGATCGAGAATCCGCAGTTTCACTTGAGAGGAGATGGTCACATTTTTTTGCTCGTCATGAACTACGGCATGAATACAATTGGATGTTTGTTTATGATTTCTCTTAATCATCGGTTTAAACCCGTTCCCGCCTTCCTCTTGCATCACTATTGAGGGAGGCGTTGCTGAGACTTTTTGTTCTCCTTCATCTGAAGCCTTTTTAGATGATTCATCGATAGTTCCACCTCCCAGACTGGATAGATAGATCTCACGAAGATGTTGACTCTTTCTTTTTTTCTCTTCTTCAATCATTCTTTCTATATCGATCTCATCTGTCTCCACTGTTTCTTTGAACTTGGAGGGGGACGTTTGTTCATTTCTTTGAGTGTTGCTGGTAGTATATGAAGAAGACGGGGTGTGTGATACAATTTTATGTTTGAATTCTTGTAATGCATTTTTTGTTGTATCAGTTTTCTCTACGGATGTTTCATCGGAAGAGATTTCTTCTGCAAAGAAGTGGAAAGAATTATGTTCATCTTGAAGTTCTTTCTCCTTCTGTTCCTGATCAATTAGAGCAATGGCTCTATTATAGGCATCTAAACGGTTATCGGCAACTTCCTCGGTGAAGATTTCGGGTAAGGGATCCACTGGCGACTCTTTGATAGTGTATGTGTCGCAAGTGTTTTCTGATCCTCCGCCAAGGATGAAAAATAATCCATTCAGCCCCACGAATAGAAATAAAGCACAACCATGGATGATCCATATCTTGTTAGGTGATTTTGATTTCATATACCTGTTAGTTAAGTGAGTCACATTGATTTATTTTTGCTTTTTGAATAGAATCTGAAATTTGAATTATTGTATAAATAGAATCTCTTACGGCAGAAAAGTCCTTCTCGATATTGGTCATCTCATTCGTAATATGATTCAGGTCTCTTTGAACAGTTGAATCTACCCATTCGGTATTATGTTTCTTTTTATTATTTTTGATACGTAGCGCAGAGTTTACTATTGTCAGAGACGATATAATCACACAGGCGATTAGAATGTATTTCTTTCGCTCATTTATCGGGATCTTGGATAGGTGATCTTTAAGGATTTGAATGTACTTATTAATCATGAGTATATTGAATTTATGAATGTGTTTTATTGTCTTGGAATCGTATTGATTTCTTCCATGCTGGTAATATCCCAGTTCTCAATTATAAACCCATGCGGATTGTTATCGGAACGGGGACAGTTTATTAATCTACAGTGGGTATGTAACTTATAGAAGGTGACGGAAGATGTTCTCATGGCCGAGGTGGTGGCATACGTATTGACATCATAAGGGTAACCATTCATGTTGATGCAGATGGAGTCAATTTTAATCTCATTGATAATGCCTGCACCTACCAACTTTTGGTAATAGCCGTTCTCTTGTCGTATCTTATAAAATTCCAATGCAGAGTTGTCGGCTAAAAAAAGTGCTTGGTTAATATTATGTTCGATGGCCGCTCCATCTGGAATGAGGGTGAAAAACAGCTCATGGAATCGACGGACGTGCGATTTTGCTTCTGCCGGTTTATTGATATTGATATCTTGTGAGAGGGCTAACATCAGCGATTTCCCTTGGTCAAGAATATATATCTTTTCTCGCTGTTGCTCGGCAAATACATACGATTTATACACAGCATAGCAAGAGAGCAATGTGGCGAAAAATGTTATCCCAATAAGATAGAACCGTGAAAGGGCAAAGGCACCTTGAATATTACGTAAACTCTTTAACATGATTAGATGGATTAAGATTGAGAAACGACGGTATTGTTATGCACTAGACTTGCTCCAGGGGTTATCCACTCTCTTATACATTGCTTCCATGTATGGCGACGGAATAATTGAAGGATATTGGGTGTCAGTGGATTTGGTGTTGTCCCGCTAATTAATTTTGATGCAGCGGCTGACCCAGCTAATGTGATTCCTCCAGTCAGGCTCTCCATCCCTGCTGCACTGACGATATAACTGGCAATGGAGGGTATCATCAAATAGAGTATGATGAAGGCTACCATGAAGATTATGTATGATATGGTGATGGTTGTCAGCAGGGAATCTACCTGAGAAACATCTTTGTTTAACATCTTAATGGCTTGACTATAGATGTCTATATGTTGTGAGTTTAGGGTGTTATGAAGTTGTGCAACGATAACATCCATAAGGTTTGCAATTGGAATGAATAAGCATACATTGATGTATTTACTCAACCAACTCTTCCAGTTGTCTTTGAAAATGGGAAGGACAGAGAGCGCAAAGGCAAAGGGACCAAAAACAATCAAGACGATTCGGAAGGAGATACTGATGGCTCGTATTATTAGTTTAACGGCTCCAAAGGCAATTCCCGCTATGTATTGTAGTCCATTCAGAAGTAAATCCATAACGTTCATGTATAGATTGTCAAAGAATCCACTGATGGAGTTAACCGAGAAGACGCCTTTCCAAAAGCCATCTTCTGATTTAGCTGCTTTTTCGGCTGCGATAAACTCCCTCTTCACCTGAGTTAATCGATTCCTGTTTTCTGTCATTTCAGGACTCTCGGAGTTTGCAATTGTGGCAGTATATTCGTTAATAGGATTGAATATATCATCCACCAATCCATATACCCAAGAGAAATTCAAGCAGATTATGCCAATGACAAATGGACGGAGAAGACTGTTAAAATCAATGGCTTTTCCTTTGGCCCATGTTTTCAATAATATATTTGCAAAATACCCTAAGGCAAATAGTCCACATAACAAAAAGCAGATCTCTGTAACACCTGATATCTGATTGACACACTTGTCAAATAGCGTATTGATAAAATCATCTGAAAGAAAAGAAGACAGATTAAAAGTATTAGTATTCATTGGTAGAATTAAAATTTAATGAAAGAGAATAATGCATTGTTTCGCTCCTCAGCCATGCTCGAGGTGAACGCATTGTTGTAGATACGTACAAGTTCCGCTTTGGTGAGTTGCATCTCGTTTTTGAGGTATCGAAGTTCCTGTTGCCGTTCGAAATCACTCATGGCGGCATCGTTTTTTTCAGTTTTATCTTGTACAACGGCACTTGCACGTTTCGCTATATTGCTCACGTTGGAGGAACAATTGATTAACTCGATGATACACTGACTCTTTTCTGAGCTTGTCAGCAAATCAGAGTTTTTTACCTTCTCTCTCATATTCTTGCAAAGATTCATGATATCTTCACCAAGGACGATGATATCAACTACTTCATTGGCTGTTTTGATATAGGTGGATACTTGTTCTACCCGTTGTTGGATCTTTTTACTCTCTTCGTATGCTTTCTGTGCAATCTGAATCTGTTGGATGAATTTATATTTTTGTTCAATCTGTTCGTTCATTTCCTCTGTTGCTAAAGAGAGTCTTTGGGCAAAGGAAGTTGGGTCTGTTACGACCATGGCACTTTGTGCGATTAATGTCCAACAGGCGGACATAAATAAAACGGATACTACTAATTTTTTCATTTCATATAATCTTTAATATAGGTTTTGATAGCATGATGTATAGAACCATTGTTTTCTGTTCGTAAGGATTGAATTCGTCCTTTTTCTTCTTTATCAGTTGTGAATGTGCAGTATTCTTCTTTACTGACTTCAACCCCATAAACAGCACAATAGTTTCGTAAGGATATAAACACCTCTTTGTATTTCGATCTGAGTGTATAATCGAGGCCATTGTTGACGGAGAATAATATATTCTGCTCCTTCTGAGAGAGTGACAGAATCTCTTGAATGGTTTGCGCCTTTTCTTTGAAATCCCGCAGATCTAATAGAATCTTGCAGTGTGATTGTGTTATCATAATATCTTTAATAAATTTATTCCCGACTAAGTCATCTGGTTCTTGTGTCACGATAGCGATTTCACCGAAGTGTTTCCTGGCTGTACGATATAGGTATCCAATGAATGATGCCATTCCTTCTTTGGCAATAGCTTGCCATGCTTCTTCAATAAGCATGAATTTCCTTTGATCTGATGGTAAGCGACGAATCTTATCCATGAAGGTGGCCATGATGATAAGTGTGACGATAGGGAAGAGTGTTTTATTATCCTTGATATTGTCCAATTCAAAAACAATGAATCGCTTATTTAGTAGATCCATATCCCTGTCTGAGTTAAGCAGGTGCTCAAACATTCCTCCATGAGAAAATGGTTTTAATACCTGTATCATGTCATCAACATCAAAGTTTTCTAACCGTATCTTCATCTGTTCCGTAACGTATGGTTTAAAGTCCGTTATCAAATATTCGTAGAAAGTATTGAAACAGGGTTTGATGGAACGGTTTTCACAGATCTTATCTATGTAATTGTATATACATACTTTGATATGGATACTCTCACTGTTCGATATTGGATTGTCTCCTTTCCAAAGGGTCTTGATAAGGGTTAATAATTGTTCCTTCTTTTCTTCCGAATATTCATAATTCGGCTCATAGAATGGATTAAAGGTGAGAGGAGACGTGTCTGTATAGGTATAATAAACGCCATCTTCTCCGTTGGTTTCTTCTTGAATCATCTGACATAATCCTTGATATGAATCACCAATATCTACCAGCACGATGTGACACCCCTGTTCCCAGTATTGACGAACGAGATTGTTAGTGAAGAATGACTTCCCTGACCCGGATGGCCCTATGATCACTTTGTTCCGGTTGTCTATCCATCCTTTCTTTTTAGGGTAATCATCTAAATCGATGCGGATGGGGATGCCTGCTATTCGGTCTGTAAGATAAATGCCGAAGTGTTGGTGGTTCACCATATCCCTATAGTTCGTATCAAAGTTCAGGAAACAACAGCCTTGTTCGATAAACGTTAGGAATGACAGTTCACTTGGATATTGAGAAGCTGCACCAGGAATACCACCCCAGAATATTTGAGGGACTATTTTCTCTATTTTACCTTTTGTGCAGCAATTTATTCCAGACAAAGCTGCTTCTGCAATAGCGTTTTTGTTTAGTAACGTCTCCCAGTTACAATCCCAAATCAAGACATTGAATGCGCATCGTACCGTCCTTTTTTGCTCATGGTATGCCTCATCAAGAAATTCTGTATTCTTCTCGAGATTTATGGCATTCTCTCTTGAGGCAGAGGAGAAGGCTTGCTGTAATTTTCCTTTTTGCTGTATTCTTTTTAGATTCTCTTTATTGTTATCTAGAAAAAAGTACTGATTATAGATGTGCTCGAAAGGCATATTGAGAGCAATATTAGCTACAAAACTTTGAGGTAAAAAGAAGGATGGTGGGTTGGACAGTTTTTTATTGTATGAATAATTGGCCACTTCGGCTGGTACAATGTCCAAATCAGCAATAGAGAAGCATGAGACATATTGATCTCCAATCATCAAACAGCCATCTTCAATGTGAAGATCTTTTAGAACCGTGCTGTGATTAGAGTAATCCAGGGATAGATATTTTTCTATCCAACCGAATGACTCTGGTGTCCCAAGAAGTTCCTCTTCACTTAGCGAACGTATCGAGATTTCTGCGTCCTTTAGAATTTGTGTTAATCGTGCAATAGACTCTTTGAAATGATTCATTCTGTTTTCATCCAGTTGTTCATTGGGGATTAGCGTATTTCGACATAGAGCGGATGCAGTAGCCCGACAATCCATTCTGCTTTTGCTGCTTAGTGTGATATATAGGAATGCTTGGTGCTTCAGATAGGATCGACCCTCAAAATGTTTTTGATAGGCGGAGGATAGAAACGAATGTTCTGGATTGTCAATCTGAACAGTGGCAGACGTAAAAATATCCTGTTTATGGACAATCGTATAGTCGGGCAGTTCTCTGATGGCTGAAACAAATGCTTTGTGCAGTGTATCATATTCGTCTGTCGATTGAGTATATACTTGCGGTAGTGTTATTTCAAAACAACACGTTATATCTGCAGTCTTGGAGATGAGAAATCCTTTCTCAAAACGCCAGAGAGGGAATACGTTTTCAATATTTTGTCTTTTTATATTGAAGTCCATGTGATATCTTTTTTCTTATGGTGTTTACGAAAAAGAAATGTATGATTAATGGGTGGTTGTTTACTTGTCTCTCATGAGGGAACACACACGTTTATTATTCCGTATCAGCTGATAGGTTCTCCATTGAGCTTTGGAATAAGAAAGTCCATTCTCTCCAAAATGGTAATTTAGATAGTAGGCACCACCTACACTTGCTAATACGCATAGAATAATTATTGCGAGGGTTACCTCAAAGGGAAGAAGAAGTCCGAGCAGAAAGTAAAGTAATATAGATACGATGATTCCGCCAAGGGCAAGAAAAACGTATGTGGTTCGTAATCCTTTAAACTCAAAAGACTTTCCAACCCCTTTGTTTATCCTATAATTCATGCATCTTATGCAAAGAAGAAATTCTTAACCACCATCGAAACAACACATGCGACAATTAGCCCTGCTACCCATCCACCTATCTTCTTGGCAGAGTCATTGTCTCCATTGAATAACTTATATGCAACTACTGCGCCTCCGACAAGTGCAAATAATCCGCATAATGACATAAATAAGGTAAGGGCAGGTGAAACCATCTTGTCAAGTTGGTCGTTGGCTGATTTTAGTGCAGCAGAAGCCTGCTTTTGAGCGAAAATTTCACTGACGGATATAAACGTCAGTCCTGCAATAGATAAAATTTTTTTCATGATTCAATTTGTTTAAATTGTTTATTTATAAAGTTTAATGTTGATCTATAGGTAGAAGTAAACTGTGATGCCTATAATTCGTAATTATTAACCTTCGAAGTTTTACTAAACCTCTTTCCTCTTATTTGATGAATTGATTGTTGCTTACCTTTCCGTTGAGTTAGATAATGGATACAAAGCAATACCAAATCTACTGCTAGGCAGAATATAAAACTGATAGGCAGAAATGAACTCCAACTTATTGAACTTAATCCAAACATTTCGATATTTTTTTCAATTTGCCGTTAAAAACAGCAACAAACATTACACAATAGTTATTTTTTTTGCAAATGTATAATTAAATTTTCAATATGCAATAAATTTATCAGAAAAATTAAATAAAATTTATGTTTAGGTTTTGTATTCAATCTATTCTTAATTTTAATCAACAATAATAGATACAAATTTTTGCAAAATATAAAGGGGAAATATAGATTTGTATCTTTACTAGTTTAAATTTTAAAAGATGAAATGATGGGACTCACCCATAATGATTAATATGGACGATGTATTACATTATTACATAGAACAGGGAACAGGTTACCCGTTGATTCTTCTTCATGGTAATGGAGAGGACCATACTTATTTCGCTAATCAGATTTCTGTGTTTGCTCAAACCTATCATGTTTATGCTGTGGATACCAGAGGACATGGAAAGACTCCCAGGGGAGACGCTCCATTCACTATTCGACAGTTTGCTGATGACTTATCTGCATTTATGGATAGACTACATATTGAGAAGGCTAATATCTTAGGCTTTTCAGATGGTGCTAATATTGCCATGATATTTGCCCTTAGGTATCCCTGTAAAGTGAATAAACTTATCTTAAATGGAGGTAATCTTGATACAGGAGGCATTAAACGGATGGTTCAGTTGCCGATAGAGCTGGGATATAGAGTGGCTCGTATCTTTGCGAATAAGAGTCCTGAGGCAAAAACTCATGTAGAGATGTTAGGTCTGATGGTCAATGACCCTGCTATTGCTGTTGATGAATTAGCAAAAATAAATGTCCCTACGCTTGTTATCGCAGGGACAAATGATATGGTAAAAGAATCACATACGCGTCTTATTGCTGGTCACATAAAAAACGCAAAGTTATGCTTGATTCAGGGGAACCATTTTATTGCTAACAAAAAACCGGACGAGTTTAATGCGGCAGTATTAGCCTTCCTTAAAGCATAAATGGTTGGATTGAAATGCGCTTCATCGTTTTTATCTTGATAAGACGCATAGACACCAACACTGAGACGGAAGGTTGTGATCTTTATTTGTTGTCTAGTCTTCCGAATACACTTTGAAGAACATCGCTGACACGAGCACTTGCATTATGACGAATATCAGCCTCTTTTTCAGATACTTTAAGGAATAATCCATCAAGAGCCTTGTTGGTGACATATTCAGACAGGTCACCTTTCACTTCAGACAGATTTCGAATCTTTTCAAAATACTCATCTTTTAATACTCCTGTCATTCGAGCAATTTCCAATCCTGTTTTAACGGCACTATTATCAAGTAGTTCTACCAATTTATTATTATAGGAAGCATACGTGTTCCAGGCATCAGAAGGCGTCATGTTTGCTATCTTCACAGCACTTAAAGAGGTCGTGATAGATGGAATAAATGCGTTTTGAAGTTGTGATTGCGTATTATCTTTCAAGTAGGCGGTTGCAGCATTATCTTCTCCGAAGAGGATTTGCTCAGCATCAGCAATGGAGATATTGGTGATGGCATTGGTGAAGATGTCCACTGATTTTGGGGCAGCATTCTCGGCGGCACGGTTGAAAAGTGTGACGATGGTATCCATGCTTGGAATTGATACGCCCGTTGCATTGAGAATAGAGTTGAAGGTGGCATTTTGTGAGATGCTCTGAACAGCATTGAAAGCTGTAAGAGCTTCTTCTGGTAGTCCGATGCGAACAGCAGCATCAGCAAGGAATCCATCTTTTTTACTAAGGTTAGTCGCTGCAGTTTCTATTCCTAATTTCAATGCCGCTTTAAGGCCAGAGGCAACATCTATCGATTTTCCATTACTTACGGATGATATGATTTCTTTAACGGAACCGTTTTTCAAAGCCTCTTGTGCAGCTGAGGAAAGAACAGAAATAACATTGTTTAATAAGCCCATAATTTAATTGTTTTAGTTAATTGAATCTATTAGACGAATTTATAAAATAAAAATAAATACTGGAATGGTCTTCTGTTCGTCCATCCAATCTTCTACCCTACAAATATAGGATAAAATTATTTCTTTATTCTTACGAATAGTCTAAATTTGAAGTTTCCATCATTATTATTCTTGCGATATAATTTTTTATATAGACATGGCACATTGGTATAAATATTTCATTCTGTTGCTTATTCCAATCGTCTTCGGATGTGGTTCCAATTCCTCTGCTGATAGCACACAGGATTATCCGGAGTATGAAGGCTTTCGAATCTATGATTTGGGAGATATAAATGGAGATGGCATTCAAGACTCTGTCGTGTTAGAAATAACGACTGTTACAAATACGGGTTCTGTTGGTGGCGATGACTATCAGGATAATGAAAACAGATACGGTTTTTTATTTTCCCTTTATCTGGGTAAGGGGAACAATCAATATGAGCAGATAAAACAATGCAATATACCCGAAGTGTCAACTGAAACTTCCATAACGATTCCTGAGAGAGGCAGACTGGTGATTGATATTGAGCATATTGTTTTCGAATACGCTTTCCGAAATAATGAACTGTATCTTGAGAAATATGCATGGCTTAATGAGGGAGATCCTTCTTTGTGTCTTGATTTTACAAAGAATGAACTTAGGACGGAGTTGTTTTTAGATTCTTTTTTTTATACTACAATACCTATTCCTGAAGATAGACGCCCCACTCTCATGGAAACAACCATAGAGCGGTCGATGACATCGATGTTTATGGGGAAATATTTGTACTCTTATAACGAGGCGTTTTATGATTCGTTAACGGCACCTTACATACAGAAGTCGGATTCAATAAAAGAAGCGTATCGGCAGGAGTTAAATTCTGTTAGAATGAGCATTATAGACAATGATACGTTGTTGAATATGAAGGGCGAGATGGGAGAATCCGCCGGGATAGAGTTGTATTTTTTGAGAAAAGGATTGTCACAAGAAGTGTGTGAAGCAATAGAACAGGATTTCCTAAGATTGAATAGCAAATACTCTTATGCGTCATCGAATGCAACTAGTTTTGAAGAGGCTTTTAATAAAAGCAAAAGAACTTGGGAAGAAGAGAATACCATGGATGAAAATGGGAATTATCCGGGGCCAACACAGGGGGAGAGTAGTGAAATGTTCCTAATTAAACCTATTTATGAGAACGACCACCTTATCACTTATTTTTTTGAGTACTTTAGTGGCAATTGCAGGGATTGTTATTATTTATATGTTATCACATACGACAAGGAGACAGCTGAGTCGTTCAGCTGGGATATGATTCGAAAGGATGATGAATTTCTTGCTCTGTTGAAAGCATATATATTAGAGTCACGCCCAGATATCAACGAAGAAAGAATCAAATATTCTGAATGTCCCCCCTTTATTAAAGATGATTCCTTGGGGGTAACTTATCAGTATTATGAGATTACAGATGCCCATGTCGATGGTCGTCCGGGTGCAACCATCCCGCTCGACGAAGTAGAATCGTTTCTGAAGGAAGAAGGAAAACGATTTTTGCACAGGTGATATTCCAATCCCGAAGAAATGGTCACATCATAGGCCGGGGTGATAACCCCTGTACGGAATGTGGTAGCGAAACCCCGGAGGGTTGGCACGGGATGATAACGTCATCCGTCATGTTGTATGGAATGTAATGTGTTCTGATCAAAAAAATGATTGAGTCGTCCCTTCGGGTCTCTAAACCATCCTACGCGTTGCTCCAACATGGGTTGACACCTCTGCCTGTAATATGTTGCCCCATTGGGGCTGGCGGTAGTGCGCTTATTAAATAATACCTTTATTCCTCCGTCCAATAGGCAATCGAATCCTCAGATGCTGTACGTTTGCAAAGATTCGCGTTAGAAAATATCCCCTCGAAACTAAGGTCTTCGCCCAACTGGGGCCAATGAATACCTGAATAGGAGAGGAAGAAGTCTTCTCTTTCTTCCTTCGTGGCTTTGCTTAGTGATGACCACTGCGAAAAAAGATAGTAGGCTACCTCGTCATCTTCTGTCTTCGCATAAACGGCAACGTCATCCACCCAAACTTCTTTTGTTTTTAGCATAACGCTACAAATATAGAGTAAAAAGAAAATAAAATTTTTGTGTAATTCTGGGATTTCACCTAATAGATATGCTTCCTATTCTCAAACTAGTAGAAAGAGAGTAAGGGACGAGAGTCCTCTTTTGTCCTATATAGATTGAATGAATGAAATTCATAAAATTTTAAATAAAAAAAAGTAAAAAAATAGGTTCTATATAATAAATTTAACTATCTTTGCACGCAATTTCAAAGAGAGCATGTTGGAGTGAACGTGCTGAATTAAAAGAAGTTTAACTAAAGTTAGGAGGATAAAATTATCGCAACAAAACCGTTTGTTAAGAATCCCGAGGCAAAGGGTGGTATTAACACAAAAGAGATGCATCGCATCAATGAACGTATTCGTGAAAGAGAAGTGCGTTTAGTAGGTGAGAATGTCGAACAAGGAGTATATTCGATTGAAGAAGCTTTGCGCATCGCAGATGAGCAAGAGATGGATTTGATTGAAATCTCTCCGAATGCGGTTCCTCCTGTTTGCAGAATTGCTGATTATCAGAAGTTCCTTTATCAATTAAAGAAGAGAGAAAAGGAGAACAAAGCAAAGCAAGCAAAGGTTGTTGTGAAGGAGATTCGATTCGGACCTCAGACAGATGAGCATGATTATAACTTTAAGTTAAAACATGCGATCGGATTTCTACAGGAAGGCGCTAAACTGAAAGCATACGTCTTTTTCAAAGGAAGATCTATCCTATTTAAGGAACAAGGAGAAGTGTTGTTACTTCGATTTGCAAATGATTTGGAAGAGTATGCTAAGGTTGATCAGTTACCTTTATTAGAAGGTAAGAGAATGATTATCCAGTTGTCTCCTAAAAAGAAGAAGTGATTTTTTCAATATAATAATTAAAAACAAATTAAAATGCCAAAGGTTAAAACTAATTCCGGTGCCAAAAAGAGGTTTGCCCTTACCGGATCAGGAAAGATTAAGAGAAAGCATGCTTTCAAACGTCACATTTTGACTAAGAAAACTAAAAAGCAAAAATTAGCGTTAACTCATGATGCTGTTGTTTCATCAGCAGATATCAAAAGTGTAAGAAGTTTGCTTTGCCTTCGTTAACATTTTATTATTAATCGATTGTTTAGCTCGAAGTTCTCATTCAATTGAGACGCTAACGGTCACAAAAATTTAAAAAAATGCCAAGATCAGTAAATCACGTTGCTTCAAGAGCAAAGAGAAAGAGAATTTTAAAGCTCACTAGAGGATACTACGGAGCTAGAAAGAATGTATGGACAGTAGCAAAGAACACTTGGGAGAAGGGTCTTTTGTATGCTTTCCGTGATCGTAAAAACAAAAAACGTAATTTCCGTGCGTTGTGGATTCAACGTATCAATGCAGCAGCTCGTTTGGAGGGTATGTCTTATTCTCAATTAATGGGTGCTATTCATAAGTCAGGAATCGAAATGAACCGTAAGGTTTTGGCTGATTTGGCTATGAATCAACCTGAAGCTTTCAAAGCTGTTGTTGATAAAGTAAAGAACGCATAATCTTTTATGCAATGAATAATTGAGTGACGGTTTTTTTAGAAAAACCGTCACTTTTTCTACCCGTTTACTTTTATCTTTCTACCTAAATGTTTACCTTTGTATTCAGCCTTGTCTTATGTACATGAAACTTTTAATGATTAGAGATTATGGAAAAACCAATTCGTCCTACTATCTTAATAACAAATGATGATAGTGTCTATTCAAAAGGAATATGTGAATTGATTAAAGCCGTACGTCCATTAGCTAATGTCGTGGTTGTTGCGCCAGATCATGTCCGCTCGGGTATGTCTTGTGCTATCACTCATTCTGAGGCTATGCGACTGTCTAAATTACATGAAGAAGAAGGATTTACGGTTTATTCTAGTTCCGGGACTCCTGTGGATTGCATTAAGTTGTCTTTCTTCGCATTGTTCAAGGATAAACGTCCAGATCTCTTGTTGTCAGGTATCAATCACGGATCAAATTCTTCTGTGAATTCACTCTATTCAGCAACGGTGGGGGCTGCAATGGAAGGCTGTGTGAACAATGTTCCATCGATCGCCTTCTCTTTGTGCGATCATCAAGAGGATGCTGATTTTTCTCAGGTAATTCCTTATGTGGTTCAAATCATAAAAAATGTATTGGATCATCCTATTCCATACGCTACTTTCTTAAATGTGAATTTTCCTAAAGGTGAAATAAAAGGATTGAAGGTATGTCGCCAAGCAGATGCTCGATGGAGTGAGGAATATGATCAAAAGATATCTGAGTATGGCGATGTCTCTTATTTTTTGGCAGGATATTTCGATAATCGTGAACCTGAATCTACGGATACGGACGAATGGGCATTGGCTCATCAGTATGGTGCTATTGTCCCTACCAAAATCGATATGACAAATTATGATTGTTTAAATGAATTAAAAGAATTGTATGGAAATGTTTGAAGATACAGGTGAGGGAAAACTCAGATTTGATAATTTCTTTTTGGGATTGTTCGGGTCCTTCTTTATGACGTTGGTATGTCTCTATCTGACATATAAAGGTGGTAAATCATTAGATGATTTAGAAACCACCTATAAGGCAATTTATGCATCTTCTGACTTCGTTAATCTTATGATTGCGTCTCTTTTGCCTTCTATGTTTCTGTTTTTCTTCTTTTATAAAACAGAAAGATGGCAATCGGGTAAGGGACTGATAGTGGCTGTTTTATTAAGTATGGTTCTCGTGGTTTTGAATGTATGAAATATTTTATCATTGCAGGGGAAGCATCGGGCGATTTACATGCCTCTAATCTGATGGCTTCTCTCAAAATAATCGATGAAAAGGCTGAATTTTGTATGTTGGGGGGCGATCTGATGATTGCTCAAGGAGGTACTTTGATTCGTCATTATAAGGATATGGCTTTCATGGGTTTTATCCCCGTCTTGCTACATATTCGCACAGTTTTAAAGAATATTAAGGATTGCAAGCAGGCAATCTTAGATTTCAAGCCGGATGCTTTAATCCTTGTGGATTACCCTAGTTTCAACCTTAAGATGGCCCAGTTTGTAAAAGAGAATATGAGCGGTGTTCGTGTCTTTTACTATATTTCTCCTAAGCTTTGGGCATGGAAGGCTTATCGCCTGAAAGCGATAAAGAAGTTTGTAGATAAGGTCTATTCAATTCTTCCTTTCGAGGTCGATTGGTTTAAACAACGGGGCTATGAGGTTACGTATGTCGGCAACCCATGTGTAGATGCGATCGCTAACCGTCCTCATAAAGATGAATCGAGACAGACATTCCTGCAGCGTAATGGTCTGAAAGGCCAACCCATCATGGCTCTCTTGTGTGGTAGTCGCGTCCAAGAGATTAAGAAGTCTCTTCCGTTGATGTTACAAGCTGCTTCTTCGTTTCCTGAGTATCAGCTTGTTATCGCTGGAGCTCCATCTATAGATAAGTCGTTGTATGAGTCTCTTACGAACGGAAGTCCGGTCACGGTTCTGTTGAATGAGACGTATGAATTGTTACAACAGTCTGAACTGGCTGTGGTCACATCGGGTACTGCTACACTAGAAACAGCTTTGTTACGTACTCCTCAGGTGGTGGTATATAAAATGTCTGGTGGATGGTTGTTCCACCGTTTCTTGGAACTGTTTATAAAAGTCGAGAATGTTTCGTTAGTGAATCTGATTGCGAATAAACGGTTGGTGGAAGAGTTGATCATCGAAGACTTTACAGTTAAGAATCTGAAAAATGCTATCCTTCGTTTACAAGACGAGGAGTATCGAACTCAGGTCTTGCAAGGGTACGACCAATTGATTGAATTATTGGGCGATACTCCTGTGTCTGAAAAAACAGCCCGTTTGATGCTGGCTGAATTGACAAAATAACCCTGTTTTGTCGAAAATCTATCTAAGACTGTGATTCCTTTGGAATCATTGTAATATAAGGGGAAGTGATTGTTTGCTCAGTCACTGATATGTAGTTTATTATGTTTTGTTTTAGGATTTTATATGAAAAGTAGTATTTCTTTTGTTTACCAGTTATCGTTTGTCCGATTGCTATGTGTGTTTGTGGCCTTAGTTGTGCAGAGTCAGTATCTTCTTTCTGAAGGTATCATTTTGCATTATGACAGTGTATCGTTATGCAGAGGAGACAGTTTCGCTCTGAAAAGTTATCTTGATAATCAAGTGGAAGTCCCAATAGATTATCAGCTATTGGGATGGAGGGAGACGCAGGATTCTTTTATTGTTCCAAGTGGAGATACGGTTTTGCATATAATGTATGTTCACAAAGACTCTCCTTCGAAACGGATGGAGAGACAGTTGTTTATTCAATCACGAGGAAACCCTAAGGTTGAGATTCTGTCTTCTGTTCATTATAGATGTGTTGGTACGCTAATGGAAGCTATAGAAATAGGTGTTCAAAACTGTGATCATGTTTATTGGCAGGATATTGAATCAGGTCGTGAATATGGAGATTTGGCGGATTATGGCGTTCTTCCTGGAAATCGTGATCAGCTTTCATTCTATTTGATAGGCTCGAATGAGGAGTGTCCGGAAGTGTCTGTTGCGGAGTATAATGTGCCGCTTATTGATCCTGACAGGTTCCGCTTGGGATTGGATCTTCCTCCTGATCAGGTTGCTATTTGTGCTGATTCATTGCTTCTATGTGATTATATTGAACCACATTTAGTAAAATTATATTATGCAGATGAATTAAGAGAACGGTTTTATGATCATGAGTTTTTATATGATTTGACGTGGGAAACGGAAGATTCCTATACTCTTTGTCAGGATTATGCGAAGGTGAGTTATACAAATAAGTATGATGTTGCTGTATCGTTGGAAGAGCCTTATTGTCATACACTCGTAAAAGCAGTTGAGTCTCATGAGCTGAGTCTATACTGTGTGGGCGATTCTACGCCGGACTATTCGGTATCCTATACCTGTTCATCAGGGAAAGGATTGTTCTACGTGGGTGCTGGTTTGCCTATTATTGATGCAAAATTTCGAAATCTTTCGGATATAAATGCTGCTGAACTGCCAGTCTATCATGCTTCATCGGAGTATGATTTGGAGACATATAGGTTTCCTTATCGTGGATGTGCTGTTCTGTGTTGGGATGACCGTATGTTAAGAGAGATGGTGTATGAGGTATCTTTATTGTGCCTTTCAGAAAATGGGGATACCATCATGGGGAAAGATACGCTCATGGTCTCCGCCTGTAAGAAGAAAGCACCTATTATACAGACAGAATGTATTTCTCAGGAACGGAAATCGATGGTTTATCTTGCTTCGATGGATTCGATCGTGGGAGTGAAAATCACCTCTCCTGAACATACGATATATATGGATGAAGGATCCAAGCAATCGTCAGATCAGAAAAAATACCTCTATACTAAAACATATTCTTTTTCATGGGACAGTGTTCTTTACGATACTATTACGCTGGATGTTCAGCTTTCTTATCTGGGTTGTGGAGGTGATACAGTTCTAACGGAGGAGTCTGTTACCTTGATTAATTGTGTCTCTCCTCCCACAATCTATTATGGTGCATTTCCTTCTCCTTCTACGATTCTTCTGCAAAGGAAGGAGTGTTTGAAACGACAATGCTCTAATCAGAAGGATTCTACCCCTCCTGCAGTTGAGGTGAAAATGGAATGTGTTAATGATACTCTTTATTTAAAGTTGAAAGCAAAGGATTTTGAACAGACGGGTTCTTATGATGTATGCTTTCTTTCGCAAGACACGTTTGGGGTTGTATATCCTACGGATTATACAGTCGAGGGAATGAATCATTATCGATTTTATAATAAGGAGATGAATCCAACTTTTGCTTTTATCCCCAGCAACAATGAAGATCTTTATGGGACTATGAATGGAATAGCTTTCTTGTATAAAATTGAGGTGGCAGAAAGAGTGGTGAAGAATGAATATGAGATATGTCAGGGAGATACATTAGATCTGAATCTGTTGGTGGATGATGAAGGAGATAATCTACGATGGAATGTGACGCAAACGGCTGTTTCTCCATTGAAGGATACCGAGTATTATTTGTATGGTATATCCACAAACGGTTGTTTGATAGATGAGAAAGTGCTGATAAAACTCAATTATCCTTTGTGGTTTCATGCTGCTGATGAAGTGTTTTGTGAACATACTTATATTATGAAGGATGAACTTCTTCATACAAATTCGCAACAAGTGGTTTGGTACGAAAACCAGCAGGAGATTTTCGATGATGAGGTATATCTTGTGAAAGGGAATCAGTATGAGGTGGAACTATTTTCTTTGTGTGATTCTGCTCTATATTCATTCTCTATCCGAACAGAGGATTGTGAAGAGGAGAAAGATGGAGAGGATGGAGAAGGAGGTCCTTCGGAGATAGGATATAAATTATCAATTCCATTAATGTTCACTCCTGATGGAGATGGACTTGATGATGAATGGTGTATCTATGGTTTGTCTGAGCAATATGGTACATGGTGTTGTATTATCTATGATAGATTTGGTAAGGTTATGAAACGATTTGATAATCAACTTGTCTCGTGGGATGGTCACTATCAAGGAGAAAAACAACCTTCCACAGATTATTGGTATGCATTGTGGTTGAATGGAGAAAAGGTTCCCCAAATAGGTCATTTCACGTTGCTGAATAGGTGATGATATAATAGGGAAGGAGGATATATCAATCGATACGTCCTCCTTCAATCATTTACGTTCCCGTAATTATAGGTTTTTAACCAAATATGGTATGGATGTTTCAAAATCAACTCCGTAGGTGTTATGATCCTCATGAGCGAGAGTAGCCTTGATAGACTCCACAACAAAGTTGGCCGCTAAGGTATAAGCTTGCTTGAGGTCTTTTCCATTCATGAGGGCACCTGTTAGTACACTGGCAAATATATCGCCTGTTCCGTGGAAGCTTTGAGGTTCTTTCCCATGGAAATAGTAGTCGTACTTATCTGCTGTTTTATCGTATGAAAAGACTCCGATCTTACCGTTAACATTGCCAACTTCTGGTTGAGGTTCCGAGAACATGATTCCTTTTAGAACGACTTTCTTAGCACCAAAGTCAGTTAATTTCTGTAATAAGTCTTTTATGTAATTGATATCATATCCTTCAGCTATATATGGAATGCCAAGCATGAAACTTGCCTCTGTCATATTTGGAACAATGATGTCAGCTTTGCTGCATAGGTCCTTCATGGCGAAAGCAAATTCTTGTGTAAAGCCGGGGTATAATTTACCATTATCGGCCATACAAGGATCCACGATTGTGATAGTTTGGTCATCTTTGAAATCCTGAATTAGTTTTTTCATTAAGTCGAGTTGCTCGAATGAACCTAGATAGCCTGTATATATGGCATCGAAATGGAACTTCTCTTTTTTCCAATGATCACATATGGGTTGAATATCAGAGGTGAGATCTCGGAATGTAAACCCATTGAACATAGTATGTGTTGAAAGAACAGCTGTTGGGATGATTGCGGTTTCTACGCCCATGGCTGAGATAATTGGTAATGCGACTGTTAGCGAGCATTTACCTACACAAGAAACATCTTGGATGGTGACAATTCTTTTCATTTGTATATTTATGTGAATCTATATTGAATAATTTACTGTTGTTTCGGAGTATAAAATGGATGTACTATTTTTCTTTCATTTCATATTTATCGCCTGTGGCTTCAATAATATCTTTATAGAACTTATCTGAATATCCTGGCATTTCAATATTCTCAGGGACATCCCAACCATTGTGTATGAATCTTCCATTACGTTCCCGTTTGATGTTTCCATCTGTATATTTCACCATCAAGAATTCTCCTAGTTTTTTCCATTGTTCCATCATCAAAGTGGCTTGACTTTCTGAGTATTCTGTCAGGAATCGTATGGCATAATCAGGAGATTTCTTATATAATGATTGAGCTGCAATCTCGACGACCTCCAAGTTATCCTCTAGTTTCTGTTCAAAGTCTGCCTGTACTTTTTTAATATCTGGAGCTATGTACTTATATTTTGAGTAGGCCATGCTGGAAACCCAGTTGAAAACCCAGTAGGCGGCATCCCACGAGAAGTGCAGTAGTCCTCCGTTTCCTTTCCTGAAACATTTAGGGACTTCTGTTGTACCGCAGTAGATAGGAACATAAACTGTAAAGGTCGCATCATCAACGCCGAACCATAATACACCACCTAGTTTATCGGGCAGCCAATTCCTCATCTGTGCTACAAATGAGAAGGCGTTCTTTGGTCCAGCGATAGGACTTTCATTGAAATAGGTTTTTCCATTGACCTCCCAAGTACGTGGTTCATATCGATATTCTGCCCCATAAGGTTCCGCGCCAGGATCATTGGCAAGAGAGAGTGGAGAATTCTCGAAGTGATCCCTCATGAGGTTCTTTAGTTGTAGCAATGAAACATTGTTGTCTGGACGAATCCATAAGGGGAGACGTTCCTCAGATTTGCCTAAAATATAATCTATATAGTTATAGGTGTCTTTGGCAATGTTCTTATAAATCGTCCAAACTCTAGCATCGCAGAAACGGCGAGCATTGAATGACATTGGATCGTATGCATCTGAGAAACTGAAGTCTTTATTTCGTCCATCAAAGTATCCTTTCTCTTTTGCGAAGGAGATCACATCTCTTGAGTAGCGACAGTTCAGTCGGTCGTTCAGCGGGAATGTTGTGATTCGAGAGTGGTTAGAATGAACACTTATACAATTATCCGGTATTCTTAGTGCCACCCAAACAGCGCCTTTCACATCAGGACCTTTGCCAATCATCTCCATGATCCATACCTCATTAGGGTCAGCGATGGAGAATGTTTCTCCAGAACTGCAATATCCATACTTCTCCACGAGGTTTGTCATCACTTGTATTGCCTCCTGCGCGGTTTGTGAACGTTGTAATGTGATATGAATCAGATTACCGTAATCTAATATACCCGTTGTGTCGATTAGTTCTTTTCGTCCTCCGAAGGTTGATTCTGTGATACAGACTTGATGTTCATTGATGTTACCAAGTACTGCATAGGTGGTTGCCACTTGATCTATTTTCCCTTGATACTTATGTGTATCCCATCCATATACATCACTCTGAGTATATTTAGAATACGAAGAATTTGGGTAGAAACACAACTCACCATATAGATAATAAGAGTCAGCAGAGTAGGTACATAACGTTGAGCCATCTGTCGAAGCATCTTTGCCAACGATAATATTTGTTCCACTCCATGAGTATTCATTGAAACATAGCAAGGCTAATCCTGCTAGAACGGTTCGCATAATTGAAAGTGTTCTCATTACCAGTATATTTCTTTTGTGTATTCAGTAACATTACCGCAATAGTCTTTTATAACCATTTTTAGCGTATGATTTGAATGAGCTGTGAATTGTCTTTTATCAATCCAATAGGTGATGGATTGTGTCTTGGCATCATACTCAAACATAACCCATTTCCCATCGATATAGGCATCATACGAATCTATACCAGATTGGGTGTCGAATATTTTGAATTTGATATAAGGCGCATTCTGAACTTGATTGGTATGGATCGGGGAAATGACAGGAGGAGTCATATCTGTGGTTACAGCGAAACGTCCAAATGTATTTGTTTTTCCAACAAGTATTCCATTCACGTAAGTACCACCTGCGGAGCCTGATAAAATATTCTTTTCACTAACTTTTGCAATGTAGTATTGTGATTTGTTCGCAAGAGTATCATTATCAATCTTTATGGAGATGTCACATAACGTGTGGAGAGGCTCACGCACACTACCGATTGAATATACTTTCGATGCAAATTTATGACAAGTGTCAACGTAAAAATTATGTTTGACATCATAGTATAGTGCATTCTGTGGGAAATGCATAGCAAAAGATTCCTTGTCAAAGAAGACACTTTCTCCCGCTTTTATATATTGGTCCTCAGGATTTTTATCAGTTGGTATGTCAGATTTCTTTCCTGTGATGACGAAACTGATTTCATCTTTATTACCGAAATCATCTTCTACTTCATAACGAAGTGTGTAATCTCGTTCTTCGTTAATCCTCAATGTCCCGTAAGGTTGTACTTTCTGAAACAAGATAGGAGAAAAAGGTTCTTTAAATGATTTCATGAAGAACTCTTTGGTCTGACTCCATTGGGCATAGTCAATAAAACTATTCAGGCCTCTTGTGTCTTGATAAAGGAAACTATCGATTGTTGTCTCAGAGATCAGACGATTATCAGCATAGAGTCTTAGATGACGCGGGGTGTAAGAGAAACTTGTTCCTGTCATGTAGTCAGTTGCCTTTATAGCAAATCCAAGTTCGCCCCAGGCGGTGAGACCTTGTCCGACCTGCAGTCTCCTTGACTTGTCTTTGTTGACAATCACCTTGCATTTTGCTTCTTTTCCGTCGTTGACGCACCCTTTATTATTGAGTCCATATATTTTTATGGCAAGAATTTTTGGGGCTTTTGTATCTTCGATATTGTATGGATTGTTCTTTAATAAGAGAGGATTGCGCATGGCGCCTGTTTGTGTGTTGCGTAGTTCGAAATGCACATGAGGGCCTCCGGAAGCTCCAGTATTCCCTGATATAGCAAATTGTTCTCCTTTCTTTACAGGATATTGTGTTGAATCCAGAATCAGTTCGACCTCATATTTTTTCTCTCCGTACTGTTTGGCTTTTAGCATGGAGTCTAGTTTAGGAACAAATCCGTTAAGATGTCCATATACAGAGGTATATCCGTTGGGGTGGTTGATGAATGCACATTTCCCGTAGCCGGTACGAGAGATGGATATTCTGGCAACATAGCCATCGTCGATTGAATAAACGGGTTTGTTTTCTTCTCCGTTGGTGCGCAGGTCCAAACCTCCGTGAAAGTGATTGCGACGCATTTCTGCGAAACTGCCACTAAGCGTTGTCTCAAAATCCAAAGGCGATGCGATGGACCATTCTCTTAATTGTTGAGCGGTTAATGCTTCAGAAAAACAAATAGCAAATATGAGTAGTTTAAAATATTTCATTGTGATATATATGAAATCGATGCATAATTAAACCTTGCAAAGGTAAGAAAAAAGAGAGTATATAATTAGGGAAGTTTCTCCTCATCTGGATAAAAAAAACATGGTTTTAAACTTTATTAAGTTTTTAATTGACTGAAAAGTTTATTTGCGTTATTTTTTTTATAAATTTGCGTCTCGTATAAAGTTTTTTTAGTGTATTTTGAAAATTAATAAATGAATTAGATATGAAAAGAGTATTTATGTCATTGATGATGTTGCTTGCAGGTTTTGCAGTAACATTTGCGGAAGATCTTCCAGAGATTACGTTCGAAACTATCACTCATGATTTCGGTACGTTCCCTGAGGAAAATGGTAAGGTTTCTTGTGTGTTTGAATTCACAAATACAGGAAAGGCTGATTTGGTTCTTCAAAAGGTTCGTGCATCTTGTGGATGTACTACTCCAGAGTGGACAAAAGAGCCTGTTAAACCAGGTGAAAAAGGTGTAGTGAAAGCTACTTATAATGCGACAGGTCGTCCAGGTTCCTTCTCTAAGACAATCACGGTAACTTCTAATGCAGGTGAAAAACGTTTGTCTATCAAAGGTGAAGTAATTCCTAAAGCTCAGAAAGTAGAAGATAAATATCCTCATGAGTTTGGAGGCCTTCGTATGATGAAGAAGAATGTATATTTTAATACTATCTTCCATCCAGAAAGTAAATCAGAAGTAATTGAAGTCATCAATAATAGTGATAAAGAGGTTAAGGTATCATTCCAAGGTGCCCCTAAATATATTAGTGTTACTCCGTTGACTTTGAAAGCAGGTGAGAAAGGTGAATTGAAATTCGTTATGAATACGAAAGATGCTGGTGTATGGGGTTCTTTCAAGGAGTCTATTAATGTAGTTGTTGATGGAAAGGAATACACAGAAACTCCAATTAATCTTTATGGAAATGTTGCTGAGAACTTCTCAACAATGACTGCAGAGGAAAAGGCTAATGCGCCAGTGTTAAGCGTAGGAAATTCAATCAGTTTGGGTAAGATTAATACATCTACTACTAAGACGTATGAAATCACTGTCAAGAATGATGGTAAGTCTAACTTGATTATTCGTGCTATCAATATTGACTCTAAGAATGCAACAGTTACTGTTCCTAGCAAGGCAATTAAGCCAGGTAAGACAGGTGCTATTCGTTTTAAATTGAATGGTAACGGACTAAAGATTGGAAAGTTTACACAACGTATGACGGTCGTATCTAATGATCCAAATCGTAGTGTGTTCGTCATCAACTTGAATGGTGAAGTTGAATAATTTACTTTGAATATAGATATAACGGCTGGGCGTTGTTTTGCGACCAGCCGTTTGTTTTCTTTTTTTTATTTGATGTATAGGATTATTTCATATTTACTGCTCTTATTGCTGACAGTGACGTCATGCCACTGGGAGGACACGTACACTATTCATGGGAATATTCGTTGCGTCCGGGCGACTAAGGCATATATGATGGAATTGGATCCTATGGGGAATCCTATTGTGGTGGATAGTGTTCCTATCCGTTCGGGTGAGTTCCGCTTCAGAGGCCATGTTGATTATCCTACCATGCGTTTTATCCGTATCGGTACCCGTGCCCCTTTTGATGTGTTTGTTGAAAATAGTAAAATTGATATCACCGGTTCTCTTTTGTTACCTGATGAAATAAAAATTGAAGGGTCTTATTCTCATGACGATTTCAATTATCTATCGCGCGAAATGAAGAAGATTCAAAGCAAACAAAGTAATGTGCTTGTTCATCTTTCAAACGCCCGAAAAGAAAAGAATGCAAAAGAAATAAAACGATTAACGGCGATATATAATAGCTATCCTGACTCGTTGATTAACTTTACCAAGTTTTATGTTATGAACAACCCTAAATCTATGGGGGCTGTTTATTTCGTCTGTTCTCTTTCCCAGTCTTATAATATAAAGAAACTGGAAGAGATTGTTTCTTTGTTTGACCCTTCCATACAGAATTCTCCATACGTATGCTATTTAAAGGAAGAATTGGCATTGCATAAAAGTTTCAAAGTCGGTATGCCGGCTCCTGATTTTTGCCTTCCTACGTTCTTGGATGATACGGTATGTTTGTCAAATTATGTAGGGAAATATCTTTTCCTAGATTTCGGTGCTTCATGGTGCGACAAAACAGAGTATAGAGTGAGCCGCTTAAAAAAGCTCTTTGAAAAATACGAAGGCGGAAATTTTGATGTCCTCTCCATCTCCTTGGATGATGATAGAAAAAAATGGAGAGAGTATGTTACTCAATTGGGTGTCTTGCCATGGAAACTTTCGTGCGACTTCCGTTACTGGTCAAGTCCAGTTACAAAATATTATCGTGTTCAGGCTATCCCTTATGGTGTACTGATTACACCGGATGGGAAGGTGGCACTTATCAATCCTAATTATAATTCGTTAGATTATTATTTAAAAAAAAATATACATAAATGAACCTTTTAGAATGGATAAATAATGGGCAGATGCCTTTTTTGACAGTGTTTCTGTTGGGCCTGGTTGTGTCGGTGTGTCCTTGTACAATCGCAGCAAATATTTCCGCGCTGACATGTATGCTACGACAGAATTACACAACATTCCCATCTTTGTCTGCTGTCTATATCCTCGCACGTTCCATTTCTTATACTTTGGTCGGTGTACTTCTCACCTTTTATGTGTCTGAAATTGATTTTACGGCTTCTACTCTGACATGGATAGGAAAGCTGGCTGGACCTTTTTTTATCCTTATCGGTCTGTTCCTGTTGGATATCTTTCATATTCACGGATTGGAGAATCGATGTGTCTTGTGGATGAACAAAGTCTTTAGTGAATCGTACTCTATCTGGGCTTCTTTCTTATTAGGTGTTTTGCTAGCATTCGCTTTTTGCCCTTATAGTGCAGCTATTTATTTTGGATTAATGGTGCCTTTGGCTTGTACGTCAGAAGGCGGTGTGCTATTACCGATCCTATTCTCTATCGGAGCTGCTTTGCCTATTATCTTTTTAGCATGGATATTATACAAGGGAATGGATTCTAAATTAAATATTTGGAAAGGGTTCCAGATGGTTGAATATTGGTTTAGGAAGATTGTGGCTATTATATTTATTATAACAGGCTTATTATTTATTTGGGAATATTTTATAGAATAATTGGCTTATGAAAACGATTACATTATCTATTTTTACGATTGTCCTATGTCAGCTCTCATTTGCAGCAGATAAGGCTAAGATTGTATTTCAGGAAACAGAGTATGTCATGAGAGACAGTTATTTGGGTGAAACTTCAGAGCATGTTTTTGTATTTAAAAACGAAGGCACCGCTCCTTTGATTGTTACGAACGCAGTTCCCTCTTGTGGTTGTGTTACACCTACTTTCACGAAAACACCTGTTGCACCAGGGGATACAGGATCCATTCATGTATATTATGAAGGAAAAATGAGTGGTATTTTTCATAAAACTATAAAGATTTATTCTAATTCTGTTGGGAAAAAGCCTATTCTACAGATTTCTGGCGAAACAAAGAAAAAAACAACTAAATAGCATGAAACATTTCTCTCATTATCCGCTACAAAAGCATAATACCTTTGGATTTTCTGTTCAGTGTGCTGATTTCTATCAATATGAACAGAAGGAAGAGTTGCAACAGTTGTATCAACAGGGAGTGTTCAATGGGAAATGGCTTCCTATCGGTGGTGGTAGCAATCTATTGTTGCTAAATGATTTGGACTATGCTGTTGTACATTCGCAAATCAATTTTATTCGGTCTGAAAAAGAAACGGATGAAAGTGTTTGGGTACGCGTTGGTTCAGGTGTGATATGGGATGATTTTGTGCAGTGGAGCGTAGAGAATCAATTAGGTGGAATCGAAAACCTCTCTTTTATTCCTGGTACAGTCGGGGCTTCTCCTGTACAAAATATTGGTGCATATGGGGTGGAAGCTAAAGATGTGATTCGTGAAGTGGAGGTATATGATACAAAGGATAACAGATTTTATTCTATGGATGCAGCCTCTTGTCGCTTTGCGTATCGTGGCAGTATTTTTAAGGAGTTGAAGCATCTGATTGTTGTGAGTGTCGTGTATGAATTGGCCACGAAGAATTACTCGTTGAAGTTGGAGTATGGTAATGTACGTGAAGTTGTGCAGGCGAAAGGGGATGAATCATTATCTACTGTGCGAAATGCAATAATTGAGATCCGTAAGTCTAAATTGCCATTGCCTGAGGAAATCGGTAGTGCGGGTAGTTTCTTTAAGAATCCAGTGGTTGATGCGCAGCTGTTCCAATCTATCTTTGAAAAATATCCTTCAATGCCATATTATTCGTTAGAAGATGGCTATAAGATCCCTGCCGCATGGCTAATCAGTCAATGTGGCTGGAAAGGTAGAAGTATCGACGCTGCAGGTGTATATGAAAAACAACCGTTGATTTTGGTAAATCGAGGAGGTGCAACAGGAGCCGATATTCTTTTCTTGATGCATCAGATTCAACTTTCCGTTAAAGACAAATTTAATATTCTACTTAGTCCAGAGGTTTGTTTGGTAGAGTGAGTTAGTAATCTATACATAAAAAACATAAAAAAATCCGAAACATTTGTTTCGGACTTTTTTATGACATTCAAAACATAACTCTCATAAAGGTCAGATCGGATATAGTATATTTATATAATAGGGTCAATTTTATGTGAATGAATCTTTCCTTCATCCACTAGCAAAAATAATAGCGAATCCTCTCTTATATGTTCATTGGATAAAAAAATAGGTGGACAAAACGAAAAAGTTGCGGAAATGGACGGTCATACATGTGGACAAAATGAAAAAATAGGTGGACAAAATAAAAATTTACACTATTTACCACATTTACCATACTAAAAATGATGCGCTTCCGTTTTTTGTATATACAAACTTAAACAGATTGCTTATGATAAAACCTTTTACTTATTTTTTTTCTGGCGAAGAGCCATCTCAAATTATTGAAGAAATAAATAGTCAAGAAACAGAAGAACCTTCGATGGAAGCGTTGTTTTTTATTAAACAATTCGCTCATTCCTTTTGTTCTTTAGGTATGGATTCAAATGGAGACGCTATGTTAATGTCTCTAAATTAAAAATGAAGTTCAAAAAAGCAAGGAAGACATAGTTGTTGTGTCTTCCTTGTTTTTTTATGATGGATTAAAATTGGAATTGATAATTCAATCCTATTTTCCAAACAAGACCAGGTTGTGGTACGTTGCCATAGTCGTAATAATCTTTCTTATTTAATAAATTGTTAATCTCTCCAAAGAGATTTAATCGCTTGATGCGATAGTTTGCCTTAAAGTCCATTATGCCGTATGGCTCATAGTTCTTTATCATTCCTGTGTTAACTTTGTCTTGATAGATTATATATCCGCCATTTCGTGCAATACAACGGTAGTGAAGCGATAACATCAGCGAAGGAGTGGGTTGAATGGTTAGTTGTGTCACGAATTTATGTTTCACATATTCAAGTGCATAATTAGATTTGAATATCTCAATCTTATCTTTTCGCTCCTGATGAATATAGTTATATCCTAGATAAAGTTGTAAAGGAATACAATTGAACCATTCATGAAACGATATGGTATTGTGTAATTCGACTCCAATGTTATTCAATCTGAAATTAGTGGAGTGATATACATCATCGGGTGTGTACATGACCCAGTCAATCATATCTTTACCATATATATAATAGGTACTAATTTCTGTGTTTATGCCTTTCTTTTTAAACTGTGATGATATGCTGGCTGTCGAGGTGAATTCTGACTTTAGGTCTTTGTTTCCTTCGTTGGTCTGGCTCTTATAATATAGTTCTGTAAACGTGGGAGTTCGACGAGCATTGTTCCAAGAGGCGTATAGAGTCCATTCTTTTGTCATCTCTATCTTTGCATTGATAAACGGCAGGAAATGGAGGTGGTCGGAGATGTCAAAATTCTTATAGGCACGTGTCCCTACGTTTAGATTCCATCGTCGGAATAGAAAATTATGTTTCAGGTAAATCGTAAGGATGTCCCTGTCTTTGTTTTTAGTATAATATTTACCATTAGAATTAAATATACGTATGGAGTCTTCTCCTAATGGACTTCCAAGGTTGGTTGAGTTGATATTTTCATATCGGAAGTTCCCTCCAATGCATGTTTTCCCGATTTTCCATCGATGACTTAATTCAGGATTAAAGTTCAGTACATCTGTTCGATGATAGTTTTCTCCTGTGGAATGGTCCCGAATAAGTTGAAAGTGGTCATAGTTTCGCATCCAACTGAAGGCCCCTGCGAAACATACGGGTGTTTTCGTTTCCCATTTGAAAGAGTTTAATAATCTGTTGGTTCGTTCCCATTGATTGTCATAGGCGGCCGAGTAGAATGTGTTGGCACCAAAGGATTGCCGACTATAGCCCCATTGCCATTCTGCGTGTAACCGTTTGATATTTAGTTCTCCGATGTAATAGAATTTCCCTTGATGGAAATCACTATTTTTTACAGCTCCATCAGAACGTGAACCTGAAATACTAGCAAGGTGCAATGTCTTTTTATATTTTGCATTTAAGAGAGCATTGCTTTCAAGTAACCCATAATATCCAGCGATTGTCTGTAATGTCACCTGATTAAGCGTGTCGGGCCGTATGTTAATGTTTATTGTACTGGTGTTTCCGGTGTTACTCTCTGTTAGTTCTATTTTAGAGATTATATCGGATGGTAAAGGGAAGTCGGCAGATAGATGTCCGGTTTGTGGTGAGGAGATATCAATACCGTTTATAAGAATATTGGTTTGGTCTGTGGATGTACCTCGAATTGAGATGTCTGTTTGAACACCAAATCCTCCTCGTTGTCGAATGTCAATTGTTGGTATTTGTTTGAGAAGGTCGTTGATGGAATGACTCGCAGCAGCGGTTACATCTTGGTTGTTTAGGACAGTAGTGTGTTGTCCGTCAACATTCAGAAGTGTGGTTGAACTATCGGCCGTCACCTCCACATCATCTAAATAGGTTTCTGACATTGTCGAAATAGAAATATTGTTTGAAGGATGTACCGTTTTTGCCTTCACATCTGCGTTGGCAATAATAGCAACACTTAAGACTCCGATGTTAATGACTTTGTGCATCGAGCAAAAGACCGAAGTGGATTTTCGACTAAATCGTTTCCAACGAATCATTTTTTTTACATTTTCTTTTTCCATAAAAAAATTTTTTTGGTTAATACTAAATGTTAATAATAATATGAATGATATCTTTGAGGCATATTGATGTTTGGTCTTCTAATATAAAGAGTCGTTTGTAATCATCCCATTTCTTTATATTCCCTGTTTTTGTCAGATATTCTCCTCCCTCCTTTAGTCCATCCTCTTTAAAATATGTGAATGAGACCTTGGGGTGTTCATTTATATGGGACAGGATATACAACACCTTTCGATTCAGCTTCTTACAGTCCGACTCACATAGTTCGATTCGTTCGTTCGTTTTTCGTGCTGTCTCTTGCATGGCTTCACTATGTCCTGTTAGTGCAGCGAAAGGGGCGAACTGAGCCGCACGATCGTACATGGGCATCCGGGGATGTCTTGATGAAGTAGGGTGAGGGAGGTTGATTATGTCATCGTATTCGTGTGTCATATCTTGTAAGTTATTTATGCTTTATGTCCGCCGATTTGAGTGTTTCTTTCTTTGGCGGTTGCTCCTTCTTCAAAGTTTAACCCTTTGAGAATTGCATTGTTGCCATATCTCTTTTTTATGGAGAGGACACTCTCCTGTATTTTTCGTTCCTTTTCAAACATCTCTTTCTCCTCCTCTTTTTCTTTTTTGAATTGATCGTAGTCGGTGAACAGATCTAGCTGAATGGGTTGTTTGATTGATTGTATTTTTTCTTCCGATATGACGTGATTGGCACAAAGCGTGAGACGTCTGATTAGCAAATTGTGATTGACAATCTTATCATATAGCTTCATGATTGCATCTATAATCAATCGAGAGGAAGAGCTATGAGTGTTTAAATTGGTAGTCCCATGTGCATGCTTAGGAACAGGTTTCCCATAATAATTATTGACAATCTCTCCATGATATTCCTCTTTGATGGTAGGATTTGTAAGAGATTCTGTATCATAGTTGACTGTGAGGACCAGTTGATCTGTTACGAGTTTCTTATCAACTAAGTTGAGGGATAGATTATCGGCCATCTCTTGTACGACAACACGTGCTTTTTGAAAATTGTATGCGCTGGATAGCACTTGTCCGGCGCTAATCGAGTTAGTTGTTGGCTTATATGCTTTTATTTGGTCAATAGTGCATGGTTCCCATCCCCATGCGTGATCTATCAGTAACTCGGCGTTGACACCGAATAGTTGGTAAAGAAATTCCTCGTCTTCTAATGAACATCTTGCAATCTTCCCCATGGTATCTATCCCATAATAGGATAATTTCTGTGCAATACCTTTTCCAACACGCCAAAAGCTTGTGAGTGGTTTGTGATCCCATAGTTGCTGCCGATAGGTCATCTCGTTTAATTCAGCAATGCGTACACCTTCTTTATCGGCTGGGATATGTTTCGCAACAATATCCATGGCTACTTTACATAGATACATATTGGTTCCTATCCCTGCAGTCGCGGTGATTCCTGTTTGGCTATATACATCATGAATTATCTTTATGGCTAGTTGATGAGCCGTGGTTTTGTAACTGTCAAGGTAGTGGGTGACATCCATGAAGACTTCGTCTATGGAGTAAATATGAATATCTTCTTCTGAAATATACTTGAGATATATTTCGTAGATTAAACTACTATAGTGAATGTATAAGGACATACGGGGAGTCGCCACAAGATAGTCGATTGCCCAATCAGAGTGTTTCTCTATTTGTGTATTGTCAGTAGATTTCCCTGTAAATCTGTGATAAGGTGTTTGTCTCAATCGTTGATAGTTGATTTCCTTGACTCTTTGGACAACTTCAAAAAGACGAGCTCTCCCACCTATACCGTATGATTTCAATGAGGGAGAGACTGCTAAACAGATTGTTTTCTCTGTTCTGCTTTCATCGGCAACTACTAGATTGGTCGTGAGCGGATCTAAATTCCTTTCCACACATTCTACTGAAGCGTAGAATGATTTAAGGTCAATGGCGATGTAGGTCCGTTCTGGTTTATTCATTATACGATGTAGAAAACGTTGTAACAATTAAAAAGTTGCACGTTATGCGCAACTTTTTAATTTATTTTGTTTATTTCTTTATGTTTTTTTGCTGCTCTAGAAATGCTTGCTGTTGCTTTTGCATTTCTTCGATTCTTGATAGGAATGTGCCTTTTTTCATTGGCTTCCGTTGATTCTCTTGTAGTTGTTTCAATAGTTTCTTTTCATCAACGAAATATTTCCGTATCACAAATGTTTGAATAATCGTTATTAACAGAGATATAAAGTAATAATAACTAAGACCTGATGCATAGTCATTGAAGATGAACAGGAACATGACTGGCATAAAGTACATGATGTATTTCATGAAAGGCATCTGATTCATCTGTCCAGTATCCGTGGATGCCATGTTGATCTTTGTATAAACAATATTGGTGATGGTCATCAACAAACAGAAAAGACTAAGATGATCTCCAATGAACGGTATGTTAAAGCCCCAAGTTATAAAGGCATCGTATGTAGAAAGATCTTCTGCCCATAGGAAACTTTCTCCACGTAGTTCTATTGCATTAGGGAAGAAATAGAACAATGCAATGAGGATTGGCATCTGTAAGAGCATAGGCAAACATCCTCCCATTGGATTGACTCCTGCTTTGGAATATAACTCCATTGTTGCTTGTGAACGCTCTGTTTGGTTTTCTGCAGGAATTCGTTGATTGATTTCATCAATCTGTGGTTTTAACACTCTCATCTTTGCAGTCGAAAGATAAGATTTATATGTAAGCGGGAAGATGATTAATTTGACGATGATCGTCATTATTAATATAATCAATCCATAGTTGCTAATGAACTTACCAAGGAAATCGAACAATGGTATAGAGAATATCTGATTGATCCAGCGGAAGATAAGTTTTCCTAACGATACAAGCTGATTCAGTTTTAGCTTTTCATCACCAGATAGGTCCTTATCGTATGACTTTAAAAGATTGTATTTGTTTGGACCAAAGAAATAACGCATTCCGATAGCGGTGCTACCTTTTTGATATGGCAATATCAATTCTGCCTCGTAGTATTTCAGATAGCTGGATGTGTCAGCCGTTAACTTGGATATTAATTTGGATGAACTTATTTCATCATCTGCAATTAATACACTAGAGAAATACTGATCCTTGAATGCAACCCAACGGATAGGCTCTGATAGTTCTTCTTGAACATTGGATGTTTCGTTGAGGTAATCAACACCTTCCTTTGGAGAATAGTAGTATATCTGTGCATAGCGATTTTCAAAACTATGACTCTTCTCTTGTTGTGGAACATCTAATTTCCAAGTTGCTTTTAATGAGCTAGCTGTTTGTAGTATGTTTTCTAGCTGATTGGCTTTTATGTCAAAGTCAAGCATATAGGAGTTGTTCGGCAGTGTATAGATAAAATCTAAACTTCCGCCATTGGTGGTTGGCATAGCAAATGTGATGGAAGTGTCTGTCTTTGCTGCCACCTTAAAGTTCAAACGTTCTGTTTGTAGGGTGCGGTTGCTAACCGTAGGCAACTCAATGGAGAATCGATTGTCTTCTCCAGAAAATAGAGTAAGAGGTTGTTTCTGATAATTAGTGTATTCTTTTAATACTACCTTTTTTACCATCGCTCCCTTGGAAGAGAATGTGATAGATACAAGATTGTTCTCCAATAAGATTTCTTGTGCTTCTCCCATACCTCCTTCTGCAAACTCTCCAAATATTTGAGTAGATTTAGCCAACTTGAGTGAGTCTGAGTCTGATTCCTCAAAAATGGGTTTGGAAACCTCAGCAAGTTCTTGCTCTTGCTGTAATTGTTCAGCTTTTACTTGTTGAACAGAATCAATGTAGTGCTGACGTGCAGCTAATTGTTCCTCTGTCGGTTTGTTAAACCAGTAAAAACCTATTAATACGAGGCCAATAAGCGAAAAGCAAGCAATTGTATTTTTATCCATACTATCGTGTAATTGTATTATTATTTCAATATTTTATATTTGCATATAACGCTGAAAAAGAAAGTGCAAATTTAGTGTTTTTCTTTTAATTTCACCTAACAGCCGTGGCTTAAAATTACGATTAAATTTATAATAAGTCGTTAGGGGCATTTTTACGAAAGAATCTCTTTTATTTTGTCTCTGTGTCATGACGATTGCAACGAGGAGAACCGGAGATGAATGGAATCGGAAGTTGCCTTTCCTTTTCCTTGTGACGGCAAATGTGTGAGTCCTTATCTATATGTGTGTTGAAAAGTGTATATAATCAGACATTTTGTTTGTTGTTTTCTTAAATTAGTATATATTTGCAAGCAAAAATTATGTTTCAATGACAATTAGACATTGATAATTTTTGAAATATAGAATAATTTATGTGTGGAATAGTTGGATACATCGGTACTCGTCAAGCTTATCCTATTTTAATGGATGGGTTACATCGATTGGAGTATCGTGGATATGATAGCGCAGGTTGTGCATTATTGAGTGATAATAATGAACTAAATATATACAAGGCGAAAGGGAAGGTTGCAGATCTGGAATTATTGGCTGACAAACAAGATAATTCTGGCATGTTGGGTATTGCTCATACTCGTTGGGCTACTCATGGTGTGCCAAATGAGGCAAATGCTCATCCTCATGCATCGCAGAGTGGTAATCTAACATTGGTTCATAATGGAATCATTGAAAATTACGTTGTACTCCGTACCCAATTAGAAGCAAAAGGATTTACTTTTAAAAGTGAAACAGATACAGAGGTACTGGTCCAACTGATTGAATATACGATGAATGTAACAGGAGCAGATCTTCCTACTTCCGTTCGTCAGGCTCTCAGTAAGGTGATTGGTGCCTATGCTATATGCGTAATCGATCGTCGTCATCCAGAACAGTTAGTGGCAGCTCGGAAAAGTAGTCCGTTGGTGGTAGGTGTCGTTTCTGATCATTCGGAATTTTTCATAGCGAGTGATGCAAGCCCAATTGCTCAATATACAAAGACGATGGTTTATCTTAATGATGAAGAGATGGCCGTCTGTCAATGCGGACACCAGTTAAGTGTTACTAAACTGACGGGTGAAGAGGCAGATATGGAAGTGAAAGAAGTGAATCTGGATCTTTCTATGCTTGATAAAGGTGGATTCCCTCATTTTATGTTGAAAGAAATTTTTGATCAGCCAGCCGTCTTGCGTGATTGTATGCGGGGACGTGTGATCAATAATCCATATAGTGATGGAGATCAACTATCAGTTGTCCTTAGTGCAGTGACTGATCATCGTAAGGAGTTGCTAAAGACGCGACGTATTATTATTGTAAGTTGTGGAACATCATGGCATGCGGGACTGATTGGAAAACAACTGATCGAACGATTCTGTCGTATCCCTGTTGAAGTAGCCTACGCAAGTGAGTTTAGGTATAATGATCCTGTAATAGAATCAGATGATGTCGTGATTGCAATCAGTCAGAGTGGGGAAACTGCAGATACATTGGCCGCAATTGAACAAGCAAAAAATCATGGGGCATTTGTCTTTGGTATAGTTAATGCGGTAGGAAGTAGCATAGCAAGAAATACGGATACGGGTGTTTATATCCATGTCGGACCTGAAATAGGTGTCGCTAGTACAAAGGCATTTACAGGGCAGGTGACTGTCCTGACGATGCTATCGTTGGCTTTAGGTATGGCAAAAGGTGTGATCAGCCAAAAAGAGTATGATGAAACATTGGAGGAACTAATCCATATACCTGAAAAAATAGAACGTATCCTAAAACAGAACGACAAAATAAAACAGATGGCGGCACGGTTTACCTACGCACATAATTTTCTCTATCTAGGTAGAGGTTATAATTATCCTGTCGCTTTGGAAGGTGCTTTGAAACTTAAGGAGATTTCGTATATACATGCAGAGGGGTATCCTGCTGCAGAAATGAAACATGGACCGATTGCGTTGGTGGATAGTGAAATGCCTGTAATTTTTATTGCAACGCATCATGTGTTATATCAAAAAATAGTTAGTAATATTCAGGAGGTTATATCTCGCCACGGACATATTATAGCTGTCGTTACAGAGGGAGATGAAGAAGTGGCTAAGATGGTGGATGAAGTGATTGAAATTCCTTCTACACTTGAGTGTTTAGACCCTGTTTTAACCGTGATTCCTCTTCAATTACTTAGTTACCATGTGGCTGTTGCTAAAGGATTAGACGTAGATCAACCTCGTAATTTGGCAAAATCAGTAACAGTAGAGTGATTGGTAAAATTACAATTATGTAATATTACAAATTGTATGATTGATTGAAATCATCTTAAAATCAGATGGTTAAATAAAAAATATAAAAAAGACGAAAAAAAAGTTGTTGATTTATTTGGTGGTGAATAAAAAAGACTATAATTTTGCACTCACTTTCGGAATGAGCGTGGATCCGAACAAAAAAACTCTATAACTAAAAATCCAAAGGATATAGGGGCAAATGAGAGAGATCTTTGAGGGAATTGATCAAGACAGCAAGGAAAAAAAAGGGAAGGAAGCTGCCGGAAGGCAGACATCAGTTCCGAGATAAATCGAAGGAGCGAGGCCTGGGCGTAAGGAAACAAAAAAACAACTTTTTCTACAACGGAGAGTTTGATCCTGGCTCAGGATGAACGCTAGCGACAGGCCTAAC
>Ga0310694_10000304_pt1 | contig 67843 bp, 58 predicted proteins | sample 174DNAGHGhighgp2_FD_203884 | JGI IMG/M metagenome (GOLD analysis project Ga0310694, IMG submission 203884) | Sheep rumen microbial communities from Palmerston North, Manawatu-Wanganui, New Zealand - 1742 DNA GHGhigh gp2 (v2) (version 2) | ecosystem: Host-associated > Mammals > Digestive system...
GGCGATTGCCTCCTTCCCAATTTCCCAGGGCGTTGCCCTGGGCTGGAGGCTTATTGCCCCTTCGGGGCGTTATCGGAAAGATGCGGATAATCATTAAAAGAAAACAAAGCCTGGCAAAAGAGTCAGATAGAATGGGGATGTAGCTCGAAGGTCGAGCAGGTGGCTGTTAACCACCAGGTGATGGTTCGATTCCATCTATTCCCGCCACAAAAGAAAAGTTGCATCGTTGGTGTAGTGGAAAGCATAAGGAGATCGCCATTCTCCAGAGGTCAGTTCGAATCTGATACGATGCTCAATATGATAAAGGATGGATTTAATTCGGGATTTAGCTCAGGAGGTAGAGCATCGGTCTTTTAAACCGAGGGGCGTGGGTTCGAATCCCACAATCTCGACCAAATTCTTGGGGATTTAACTCAGTGGATAGAGTTGCTGTCTTCTAAACAGTCGGGCGCAGGTTCGAATCCTGCGCTGCAATCCTCACATAGCATGTATGAAAAACATTTCAGCAATTAGCTACACACCCCCTGCACCATCCGGTCACTCCGACCATTCCGATTACTCCGATTACTCCGACCATTCTGATTACTCCGATTACTCCGACCATTCCGGTCACTCCGACCACTCCGACCACTCCAAGGAATAGATAACCAAGGTTTCAACCCCCTGAAAATGAGGTCTAATTTCCTTAATAGTGTAAATTTAACAAAATTTAACCCAATTAAGGTGATAGATTTTTGATTTCCGTTATATATTTGTAGTTGGAATCAGCATTGCAATAAGTGTAAGTAAAGGTTTGAACAAAAGATGTTTTAGGAATGGCCGTCACCAACCCGTGAGGAAAGGTGGCGGTTTTTTCATTTCTAAAACTCCACGTAGGGGGCGAGTTTGTTGATGACTTCTGGTGTGAAGTCAGGGAGGAGGGAAAGTTCGTCGAGAGAATGGAGCGGCCCCTTGAGCCTGACACGGTCGACGATGGCCTTTGCCATATAAAAATTGATATAAGGATGCTTGCGCAGTTGTGCAAGAGTGAGATGGTTGACGTTGAGTTTCCTCACATCCGAAGGTTTGAGGACGAAGAAGCCGGTAGCCTCCTGTGGAAAGCCCTCAATCTCCAAGAGTTGGTTGGTGGAGCAGAATCCTCCCAGATTCTCCCTGTACGCCACCACTTTCCTGGCATAATAACTCCCTATGCCCGGCACTTTTTTGAGTGCTGTGGTGTCTGCCCTGTTGAGGTCGATATGCTCCCCCGCCTTGAGTTTGACGGGATACATCAGAGTATCTCTCGTATGGGAAGGTGTAGCGTCGTTGGATGAATGTTCCCATGGTGTGTAACCAGAAGAAGAGCCACCCCTCTGTGCATAGCCACCCCTTGACGGGTAGCTTTGCCTATAAGACTGGTTCCCATAAACGTCGGCGGCAGGGCGGAAGTCGGTCGAAATCCTGATATAGGGCTCCAATTCACGATATTGTTTCACTGTGAGTCCGTACACCCTGGCAAAGTCAGTGGGTTGACGGAACACCCCACCCTTTGCCCTGTATTTCAGGATGTTCTTCACTTGCCAAGGCTGGAGGCCCAAGGAGAGCAACTGCGTACTGTCCGCAAGATTGGGGTCGAAAGGCGCAAGTCTCACCTCACGCCCTTCCACGGCATAACCTTCGGCACCTTGGCCGGTGGCCACATCTACATTCACATCACCTTCACCGACAGGTTCACCACCCTCAGTGGCATCATTGCCCTTTCCCACAAGCCAGATGCCAACGACGGCCATCACCGCGACAGTCAACGCCACAAGGATGGCCTTGCGGTCGGACTTGGGAAAATAAAAGAATTCCTTGAACATGGTGAAAACAGGTATATAACTTTTACAATATTGAAAAATAGTGATATGTGGCGTAGGGACTTGTAAAAAGTCAACCAAGTAAAAATGGAACTACAAGTAAACATATGCCTCTTTGACTCCCAAAAGTGAACATATGTCCCTTTAACTCCTTTTGTTAATTGTTAATTGTTAATTATAAATTATTAATTATTTAACCCTCCTCTTTAACTCCTAAAAAACTCCCCTTCAACTCCTCTTACACCACCCCCAATTGATGCAGGAACACTGCAATGATGCAGATGGGGCATACGAAGCGTACGAAGAAGAGGAACACCTTGTAGGTCGTGGCGGGCAGTGTGTCCCAATTGGTGACCTGGTCACGTACCACCTTTTTTGGCACATACCACCCCACGAACAAGCAGGTGAGCAGCGAACCTAATGGCAACAACACCTGGGCTGTCAATGCATCGCACGCATCGAGGATGTTCATTCCCATCACCTTGGCTGAAGACAACATGCCTTGCGAAAGCGAGCAGAAGACTGCGATGACGCTGCAACAGATAGTGACGACCCACGCCCCGGCGTTGCGTGAGATGTGCAGTTCCTCATGGAAGAATGCCGTCCCAATCTCATGCATGGAGATGGTGGAAGTGAGGGCTGCCAGGGCAAGCAACGCATAGAAAAGGATGGAGATGACATATCCCAGTGCCGGCATGTTGGCGAACGCCTCGTTGAACACATTGGGCAATGTGATGAAGATGAGCGAAGGCCCCGAGTCGGGTGCGACACCCACCGAAAATGCAGCTGGGAAAATCATCAGTCCGGCGAGGATGGCGATGAAGGAGTCGATCAGCGCAATCTGCACCGCCGAACCCACCAAATTCGTCTCACGCTTGAAGTAAGAGGCGTAGGTGCACAGGCACGCCGTACCAAGGCTGAGTGAGAAGAATGCCTGTCCCAAGGCCTCGAGAAACACGCTGTGCGTGACCTTGGAGAAATCGGGGTGGAAAAGGAAACGCACACCCTTCATCGCCCCCGGCAGCATGCACGATGCCACGATGATGACCAGTAGCAGCACGAAAAGCGTGGGCATGAGGAGTTTGGAGGCCTTCTCTATGCCATTGCGCACACCGCGTGCCACCACGACATGTGTGGCAACGATGAACGCCACCGCCCACAACACAGGTTTCCAAGGATTGCTTGAGAAGTCTTGGAAATAAGCCAACACGTAGTCGGCATCCCCGTTGAGATGTCCCACTATGGATGCCAGGAGATATTGCAGGCACCAGCCGGCGACCACGGCATAGAAGCCGAGTATGATCATCGAGGTGACCACGCCGAGGTATCCGATGACACGCCAAGGGGTGCGTCCGGCCAACTTGTCATACGCCTTTGCGGCATTGGAGCCAGAATGACGCCCCACGACAAACTCAGCCACCATGCCAGAGATGCCAAGGATGAACACGCAGAAGAAATAGATGAGTATGAAGGCGGCACCACCGTTCACCCCCGTCATATAGGGAAATCGCCAGATGTTGCCCAACCCCACGGCAGAGCCCGCCGTGGCGAGGATGATGCCCATCTTCGAACCGAAGCTGCCCCTTGCATGTTCGTGCTTCGCCATATTCCAATTTGCTTAGATGAGATCCAGTTGGTGAAGGAAGATGAGCAGGATGCTCAAAGGGCAGATGAAGCGCACGCAGAAAAGATATATCTGGAAGAAAGTGCCCTTCAACGTGCCCCAGTTGGTGAACTCGTCGCGCACGACCTGCTTCGGAGCCACCCAGCCCAGGAAGATGCAGGTGAGCAGACCTCCGACGGGCAGGAAGATTTGACCGGTGACATAGTCGAAGATGTCGAACAGCGACTTGCCGAAGAGACTCAAGCCATCCCAGGCTCCCAAGGAGAGCGAACAGAACACCCCCATCACCATGCAGGCGACCGTCACCATCACTGCAGCCCTCGACCGCGACACCTTCATCTCCTCCTGAAGGAAGGCTGTGCTCACTTCATGCAGGGAGATGAGCGACGTGAGGGCCGCCACGGAGAGCAGGACGTAGAACAATACAGAAACCACGACGCCCAGCACCGGCATGGATGCGAAGGCCTGCTGGAACACATTGGGCAGGGTGATGAACACAAGGGAGGCACCAGAGTCGGGAGCCACGCCTACGGAGAATGCCGCAGGGAAAATCATCAGTCCGGCGAGAATGGCCACGAGGCAGTCCACCAGACTGATTTGCAATGCAGACTTGAAGAGATTGGTATGTCTCGAGAAATAGGAGGCGTAGGTGCAGATGCACCCCATGGCGATGCTTAGGGAATAGAACGACTGCCCCAAGGCTCCAAGAAACATCCCCCTGTTCATTTTTCCGAAATCGGGGTTGAAAAGGAAGGAGATGCCTTTACCCGCTCCAGGGAGGAGACACGATGCCACCACAAGCACCAAAAGCAGGATGAACAGCAGCGGCATCATCAACTTCGACATCCTTTCTATGCCGTTGCGCACGCCACGTACGATGATGAAATGGGTGATGGCGAGGAACGCCACAGTGGTGATGATGGGCTTCACCGGGTGGGAAGAGAACTCCTTGAAATAGTTCGTCACGTGTGCGGCGTCTCCGTTGAGTGTTCCCACTGCGGAGCCAAATACATACTGCAGGCACCAGCCAGACACCACGGCATAGTAGCCGGAGATGAGGAACCCTGTCAGTACGCCGAGATATCCCACACATTTCCATGGACTACCCCCAGCCATGCGGTCGTAGGCCCTCGCCGTGTTGGCTGCCCCATGCCGCCCGATGATGAATTCGCTCACCATGCAAGGTATGCCCAACATGAGCACGCAGACGATGTAGACGATGATGAAAGCTGCACCTCCATTCTCACCTGTCATATATGGGAAGCGCCATATGTTGCCGAGCCCCACGGCAGAACCAGCCGTGGCCAGCACCACCCCCAACTTGCTACCAAAACTGGCTCTTTCTGTTGTTTTCGACATATCTTACCCTTGTGAACTCTTTCCGTAATTAAAGCAGTTAAAGAAATTATACCAAGTTGGAGAATTTACTCCCCTCACTTCCAGTTCCAGCTCCTTCTCCTTCGTAACTTCGAAAACTTCGCCATCCAATTTTCAATTTTAGCTTCGCTGATTTTTCAATTTTCAAAGTTGCGATTGAGCGAGGGCAGACCAAGCATGCTTGTAGTCTGCCGAGCGTGAGCAACTTCGGCAGGAGGCCAATTTTCGATTTTCGATTTTCAATTTTCAATAAAAAGAATTACTTTTGCATGATTATAATCAAGAAAGATGCGATACCTCATACACCTGGTCACCCACTACCCCTTTTCATGCGTGTTGATAGCCATCATCTGGTACCTGTGTTTCTTCACGCCTCCAGAAACCCCGTTGGACGACGTGGCGTTCATAGACAAGTGGACACACATCGCGATGTATCTGCTCACCTGCACCGTCATCTGGGAGGAATACCTGCGCCGTCACCGCCGTGTGGAGTGGTGGAAGGTGCTACTGCTGGCATGGGTGTCGCCCATCGTGATGAGCGGCTTGATAGAGATTTTGCAAGCCACTTGCACCGGAGGCCGACGCAGCGGGGAATGGCTCGACTTTGCAGCCAACGCCACCGGCGCCACGCTGGCTCTTGCTATCGGAATTCTTCGGGTACGGAGCCGCGCCAGATGAGATAGGGAACCAAGCGCAGGTTCTTGTTGGTGAAGCGACGGTCGCGAGTCACCTCCATGCCGACGAAGTCGGGTTTCTCAAAAGGCTCATCCTCACTCCCCAGCTCCACTTCTGCTATCACCAAGCCCTCATTGTCGCCATAGAACTCGTCCACCTCGAAGACATGGTCGCCACTCTTTACCAGGTAGCGGGTCTTGTCGATGACACCCTTCTCACAAAGGCGGAACAGTTGCTCTGCCTCTTCGAGCGTGATTTCCTTCTCAAACTCGTATCGTTTCAGGCTTCCATCAACAGAGGGTGCCTTGATGGTAAGGTATCCCTTGTCGTCTCTGATGCGCACCCTTACCGTGGCACCTTTTGCGGGGATATAGCCCTGCTTGATACGACTTGACGAGAAGGCATGACTTTTGAAGTCCCTGTCTTTGTAAACGAGGAACTTCCGTTCTATCTCAAATCCACTCATAACCTACTACGGTCAAAACATATTGTTGATGGCGTAGAAAGCATAGGCAAGAGCCAGGATAATCAAACCCACCATGATCCATAGCACTACCTTCTGTCCTTGTTTCTCTTGTTTCTCAACGTAAGCCTGACGCTTTTTGTTTAATTTCTTTGACATAATTGATGTTGTTTTTATGGTTGTTCCTTGATTTCGTTACCACTCCCCTATTGTTCTTCATTGACGGGGAATTCCATGAGATAAGCCTTGATGAAGCCATCGATTTTTCCGTCCATCACGCCATCGACATCGGTGGTCTGGTAATTGGTGCGGTGGTCTTTGACACGACGGTCGTCGAAGACATAACTTCTAATCTGGCTCCCCCACTCTATCTTTTTCTTCCCGGCCTCGATCTTCGCCTGGGCCTCCAGACGTTTTTTCATGGCACGGTCGTAGAGTTGCGACTTGAGAAGGCGCATGGCATTGTTGCGGTTTTCCAACTGCTTGCGGCTCTCGGTGTTCTCGATGAGGATTTCCTCTTCCTCACCCGTGTCAGGGTCGACATACTGGTATCTCAGACGTACGCCCGTCTCCACCTTGTTGACATTCTGACCTCCTGCGCCTCCGCTTCTGAAAAGGTCCCACGACACTTTCGAGGGATCGACATACACCTCTATGGTATCGTCGACGAGCGGTGAGACGAAGACGCTGGCAAAGCTGGTCATCCGCTTCCCTTGTGCATTGAATGGCGACACCCTCACGAGGCGGTGGACGCCACTCTCGCTCTTGAGGAAGCCGTAGGCGCTGTCGCCACCCTCTATCTCCATGGTGACACTCTTGATGCCTGCCTCGTCGCCGTCCTGCAAGTTGCTCACCGTCACCTTGTGGCCATGGGCCTCAGCCCATCGCATGTACATGCGCATGAGCATCTGTGCCCAGTCCTGGCTCTCTGTGCCTCCGGCGCCGCTGTTGATTTTTAGCACGCAGTCCATGGGGTCTTCCTTCTGACGCAGCATGTTGCGCAGCTCAAGTTCCTCTATGGCTTTCACGGCGAGGGCGTAGTCGTTGTCGACCTCGTCCTCGGTGACCATGTCGTCGTGATAGAAGTCAAATGCGAGCTGCAGCTCGTCGACCTTGTCGCGAACGTCCTTGTAGCCATCGAGCCATTTCTTGATGCCTTTCACTTTCTTCATCTGCTCTTGCGCTCGCTTGGGGTCGTCCCAGAAGTCGGGAGCCTGTGTGCGCAAGTCTTCCTCCTCGTATTCTATCTTCTTCTTGTCTATCTCAAGGTATCTGTGCAACGCGTCGGCACGCTCAAGCACATCCTTCAGTTGGTCGCTGGTTATCATTTTCTTTCTTTCGTTTACTCTTGGTACATGGCCTCTATCTCTGAGGCGTAGTTTTTGAGAAGGACGTTTCTCCTGATTTTCAAAGTGTTAGTCAATTCACCATTTTCCATGCTGAAAGGCTTCGGAAGAAGCGTGAACCTCTTGATGCGCTCGTAACTGGCAAGACCTTGTTGCAAGGTTTCCATCCTCTCTGTCATCATGGCCTGCACCTTGGGGTTTCGGCAGAGCGCCTCCGGACTGTCGACCTTGATGCCGTTGTCGCGTGCATATTCCTCGAGAAGTGCGAAATTGGGTACGATAAGTGCGGAGACGAATTTTCTCTGGTCGGCGATGACGGCGATTTGCTCCACGAACTTGTCCACCAGGAGTTTCGACTCTATCATCTGCGGTGCGATGTATTTGCCGTTGGAGGTTTTGAAGAGGTCCTTGATGCGCTCCTTGAGGAACAATTCCCCGCCTCTCATATATCCGGCATCTCCGGTGTGGAAGAAGCCATCCTCGTCGAAAGCGGCGGCGGTGAGTGCCTCTCGCTTGTAATAACCCTTGGTGATGGTGGCACCACGAAGCAGGATTTCGTCGTTCTCACCTATCTTCACCTCCACGGAGTCGAGCGGCCTTCCCACCGACCCTATGGTGTAAGGTGCGTTGTAATGGTCGTGGGAGACGGTGGCTAGGCTTTCGGTGAGTCCATATCCCACCATCATGCCGATGCCTATGGAATGCACGAACTCTTCCACCTCCGGTGAGACGGTGGCTCCTGCCGTGGGGAAGAAATGGGCGTTCTCCAAGCCCAATTCCTTCCGAATCAGGCTGAAGACGGTCTTGTTGAAGAACGTATACTCCAACTGCAAGTGGAGGGGCGGCCTCCTGCCATTGCTCAGGTATTCCACATTGTATCGACGCCCCACGGAGAGAGCTTTGTTGAAGAGTGCACGCTTGGCACCGCTCGACTTTTCCACTTTCGCCTTCACTCCCACGAAGACCTTCTCCCAGAAACGAGGCACTGAACTCATGCAAGTGGGGTGTATCTCACGCAACGTTTCCTGTATCTCCTTGGGATAGGTGTTGATGACGAGCCTTGCTCCCACGGTGAGGCAGAGTATGGCCCACCCTCTCTCAAACACATGGGTGTATGGGAGGAAGTTCATCACCACATCCTTCTCATCCACGGGAACGGTCTTGTGATTGGCCTCCATGGCAGCATGGTATTGCCCGTGTGTGAGGATGACGCCCTTGCTGTCGCCGGTGGTGCCGCTGGTGTAGAGGATGTTTGCGATGTCGTCCATCGTAGCCTCCTGGCATCGTTTCTCCACCTCGGTCTGCCTGGGCAGGTTCTCACCCAGTTTGAGGAATTCGTCGAAATAGATGGCGTTGGGGTCTCCCGGCGCCATGTTCACTGCCTTGTCGTAGATGATGATGCGCTCCAATGAGGGACATTGCGGGAAGATGCGGTGAGCCTTGTCGTATTGCTCCTGCTCTCCTACGAAGAGGATGCGCACCTCGGCATCTGCAATCATGAAGCGGATTTGCTCCTCGCTGCTCGTGGCATAGAAAGGCACGGTGACCGCCCTCACGCCAAAGGCTCCGAAGTCGGTATACAGATACTGCACCGCGTTTTGCGAGAACACGCCGATGTTTTCCTGTACCTTGACACCCAGGTTGAGAAGTGCGCTTGACACTTGCTTGACGATGCCGGAGAATTGGTTCCACGACACCGACTTCCACTCCCTACTACCAAAGTCTCGATAGGTGAGAACAGGCTTGTCGCCCAAGATCTTGGCTTGTTCGTGTACGAAGACCGAAAAATGGCAATTTGTCTGCATAATCCATTAGGTATTTATAACGTCATGTGAGAAAGGGCGGGCATCCATGGACAAAGCCAACACCTCACCGTACCGCATATCTCGCATTTTAATGCAAATATACGGCAAAATCGAAGAAAAACAAAAAAAAATGGAAATTATCGTCCGACTTGAATGATTTTTGTCTGAAAAAACCATCTTTACAGCCATTGTAAGCCCATAAAGCTTTAAGGTCCTTAGGGTCTTTAAGGGCTTTAGGGTCTTTAAGGTCTTTAAGGGCTTTAAGGTCTTTAAGGACTTTAGGGACTTTAAGGACTTTAGGGCCTTTAAGGACTTTAAGGACCTTAGGGGCTTTAGGGGCCCCTAAAGGCTTATGCCTCCTCTTCCCTCACAGGAAGTCCTGCCGCATGGGGCTGAAGGTGTCGATAAGCACGCCGGCCTCCAGGCACTCGCACCCGTGCAACATGTCGGGCTCCACATAATAGCCGTCACCGGGGCCTAATTCGCGCCGGCTCTCGCCGATGGTGAGCATAAACCTTCCGCTGGCCACATAGGTGGCTTGGCTGTGATAATGGGTGTGAGGCGTACCCACTGCTCCAGTCTCAAACTGCACCTTTACAATCATCAATTGGCCGTCATAGGCCATGATTTGCCTCTTGATGCCTGGTCCGGCGTCTTGCCAGGGCATCTCCTTCTCGATTTGATAGACGCTGCTTCTTGTCTTCATGGGGTATTGGGTTATGGTGAAAAAAGAGGGTCACCCCTCAAACTGTCCGTTGATGTGGTCGAGGGCGGCCGGGTCGACCTCCAGCAGTTGGCGCATGTCGCTCTCCGCACCTTCCTTGTCGCCTATGGCGAGGCGCAACGCCCCACGGCCTTTCAATGCGGCGACGCAGAAAGGATTGCCCTCGATGGCCTTGTCGTAGACGGCGATGGCTTCCGACTGCCGTTTCTGGGCCACCAGGACTTCGGCCTTGAAAAGCAGCACCTCCTCGGCATCAGGAGCAGCCTCCACAAGGAGGTTGGCATCCTCCTCGGCACCTTCCACGTCGCCCATCTCCAAAAGGAGCCTTCCCCGTTCAAGATAGGCGTCGGCAAAATGCTCGTTGAGCATGATGGCCTTGGTATACATGGCCACGGCATTCACCAAGTCATGCTGACCTTTCATGGCCCTTGCATAAAGGAACATCACCTCGGCATTCTCGTTGTCGATAAGGGTGGCTTTCTCGCACACCATGGCCATGGCGGCGTAGTCTTCCATCATATAGTCCACCCTTGCCATCACAAGGAGGATGCGGACATTGTCGGGTTCAGCCTCTGCCAGTATTTCGAGTTGTTTTCTTGCCTCAGGCAACTTGTCACAGCGGATGAAGGCTTGCGAGAGATAGTCGCGGGTCTCCAGGTCGTCCTTGATTTCCAAGGCTTTAGTGAAACACATGACGGCATGTTCGCCTCTCCCCATGCGTAGGGAGTGCACGCCATCGGTCTTGAGCACGTCGAAATTGCGTGCATCCTCTCTCTCTTTCTTCTCCTCGGGGCTTTCATCCTTGCCTCCGAAAAATGACTTCAGGAATCCCATAAGATTTCAGGTTGATGTTTCCCTGGCTGGCATGCCAGCCAGGGGATGATTTCATTTCTTGAGCAACTTCCCATAGACCTCGTTGGTGAGCACGTCGGTGCGCATCCAAAGGGGCCATTTCACACGATTGTCCATGGTGGACTCGCCCACTTTCCTCTGACGCTCGAAGACGAACTTCGCATTGACAAAGCCTTCATTGCCATCCTTGGCGATGATGTAGCAATACAGCGTCTGGGCATAGCCTTCCACAAGACCGTCAACCTCCACGGTGCTGGTCTCCCAGTCCGTCTGGGGAATCACCACAGACTTGATGGGCATCGCCGGGTATTTCTTTTCAAACTCTTTGCGACACAAGGCACACAACTCAGCACTGTCGGCGCCTTTGTAGATGTTGGTGTCATACAAGTGCATGTAATACTTGCCGTTCACGCGATGCAAGTCGGAGTTTTCCGTCTCAAGAGTGTCTTGAACCTTGGTTACCACACCGCCTATCGCATCTTTGGAAAGATGCCACAAATTGGTCACGCGCTCCTTGAACGGCCCCTTGCCGGTGGGCTTCTTCGTCATCTGCGCACTTGCCCCGCAAAAGGTCAGCAAGGCAAGCAGCAACATCGTCATCAATCTTCTCATTTCCAATTCTCCTTTCTTTCAAATGCTATTTTCGACATAAGTCGCCATCCTTCACTTTCACGCATCAGGGCAAGCTTCTTCGGATGGTGGTCGCTGCAAAAGTACAACAATTCCATTACAAGAAAAACATCTCGCATGCGAAAAAAAATTAAAAATACTTTGAAAATTGAAAAAGGAACCCCCTGGCTTTTATAGGCTCCATAGACTCTATAGTCTCTATAGACTCTATAGTATCTATAGTATTTATGATTTTTGTGATTCATATATAAATAAGGTGTGGCAATCACATACTCCTGACACATCCCGTGAGTGAGCTGTATCATACGACAAAGACGCTAAAAATCACATTTCAGTAAAAAAAACGGCAAAATGTTTTTGAAAGTCAAGAAAAAGTTATAATTTTGCACCCACAACAACAAAAGAGTGACAAAATGAGAATTTTCAACGCATATTATTACTTTTATTTCTACTTTGCAAATTGTTGCGAAGCGGGAAATTGCGTGTAGATTCCGACATCACTCCTAAAAGGCCTGAGGCCTGCATCGTTTCCCGCTTCAAACAAGAGGCGGGAATGTTTGTTTTATAAAGCAACAACAACCAAAGCACCTGGAAGGGAAGGTGCCAAAAGAACGATATGAAGAGAATCGCCATCCAGGGCCGCATAGGGTCGTTCCACGACATCGCAGCCCACCTGTTTTTCGAGGGAGAGCAGATGCAAATTATCTGCTGCTCAACATTCGAGGAGGTGTACGAACACATCCGCCTCGACCCCACCATCATCGGGCTCACCGCCATAGAGAACACCATCGCCGGAAGCCTTCTCCACAATTACGAGCTGCTTCGCGACTCAGGCACCACGGTGGTGGGAGAGCACAAGCTGCACATCAAGCACTGCATCTGCTGCCTGCCGGAGGACGACTGGGACAGCCTCGACGAGATACACTCACATCCCGTGGCACTGATGCAGTGCCGACAGTTCCTCGCCAAGCATCCCGCGCTCAAAGCCGTGGAGACTGAGGACACCGCCGGCGCGGCAGAGGAGATCATGACCCGCCAACTGCGAGGGAAGGCCGCCATCTGCCATGCCGAGGCTGCACGGCTGCACGGCATGAAGATTCTTGAGGACTCCATCGAGGACAACAAACACAATTTCACGCGCTTCCTCGTGGTGTGCGACCCACGGAAGGCCGACTTCCTGAGGCCATTGGAAAAGTCGAACAAGTCGAGCATCGTCTTCTCACTACCCCATGAGGAAGGGTCGCTGTCGAAGGTACTCACCATCCTCTCGTTCTACAACATCAACATGACCAAGATACAGTCGCTGCCCATCATAGGCCATGAGTGGGAATACCTCTTCTACGTGGATGTCACCTACAACAACCTCACACGCTACAGGCAGAGCATCGACGCCATCACCCCACTGACCAAAGAACTGAAAATATTAGGAGAATATGAAACAGGAAGACAGACCAGTTAACATTGTGCCGGCCGAACGGCTCAGCCTGGTGCAGGAATATTATTTCAGTCGGAAACTGAAGGAAGTGGCCCGGCTCAACGCTGAGGGGCGCGACATCATCAGCCTCGCCATAGGAAGCCCCGACATGCCACCGTCGGAAGAAACCATCGACACCCTGTGCCAAGTGGCACGACGCCACGACACACACGGATACCAGCCCACCATGGGTACGCCGGAACTGCGACAGGCCATGGCCTCGTTTTATAAAAGGTGGTATGACGTGAACCTCGACCCGGCCACCGAGATACTACCCCTCATAGGAAGCAAGGAAGGCATCCTGCACGTCACACTCGCATTCGTCAACCCCGGCGACGGCGTGTTGGTGCCCAACCCGGGATACCCCACCTACACCTCGCTGAGCAAAATACTCGGCGCACGAATCGTCAACTACAACCTACGGGAGGACAATGCCTGGCAACCCGACTTCGACGAACTGGAGCAAATGGACCTTGAAGGTGTGAAACTGATGTGGACCAACTACCCCAACATGCCCACAGGAGGCGATGCCAGGATGGAAACCTACGAAAGGCTCGTCGACTTCGCAAAGAGGAAAGGCATCGTCGTCGTCAACGACAACCCCTACTCCTTCATCCTCAACAAGGAACCCAAGTCGCTGCTGCAAGTGGAAGGTGCAAAGGACCACTGCATAGAGTTCAACTCCATGAGCAAGAGCCACAACATGCCTGGATGGCGCGTGGGACTCTGCGCCACCAACGCCACTTTCATCTCATGGATCCTCAAGGTGAAAAGCAACATCGACAGCGGAACATTCCGTGGCATACAACTCGCTGCCGCTCAAGCCTATGCCAACGACGGCGAATGGCACCAGGAGTATAACCGCAACATCTACGCACGACGCAGGGCCATCGCAGAGGACATCATGCGAACACTCCAATGCACCTTCGACCCACGACAGGTGGGCATGTTCCTCTGGGGGAAGATTCCCGACACCTACGACGACGTGGAGCAACTCACCGAACGTGTGCTCCATGAAGCAAGGGTATTCATCACGCCGGGATTCATCTTCGGTTCCAACGGAAAACGATACATCCGCATCTCGCTCTGCGCCAAGGAAGAGAAGATGAGAGAGGCTCTCGAAAGAATACGCACCACAATCTGACAACCCACCACAACATACACCAAAAAGAAAAGACAATGGAACTCAACCTTCAACCACTACACCTCCCCAGCGACCATGAACGCCCAATAGTAATCGCAGGACCATGCTCGGCAGAAACCGAAGAGCAAGTGATGACCACCGCCACGCAACTGGCCATGAAAGGATGCCACATGTTCAGGGCCGGCGTGTGGAAACCAAGAACCAAGCCCGGAGGATTCGAGGGACAAGGAGAAAAAGCAATGCCATGGCTCAAACGCGTGAAGAACGAGACTGGAATGCTCGTCGCAACGGAAGTGGCAACGCCCGAGCATGTCAGGATAGCCCTCGAATACGACATCGACATCCTTTGGATTGGTGCACGCACCTCTGCCAACCCCTTTGCCATGCAGGCACTCGCCGACTCACTAAAAGGAGTGGAAAAACCCGTTTTGGTGAAAAATCCCGTCAACCCCGACCTCGAACTGTGGATCGGGGCCTTGGAACGCATCAACCAAGCCGGAGTCAAGAAACTCGCCGCCGTGCATCGGGGATTCTCCAGCTATGACAAGAAAATATACAGGAACCTCCCCATGTGGCAGATTCCCATCGAACTGAGGCGCCGCATCCCCAACCTGCCCATCATCTGCGACCCCAGCCACATCGGAGGAAGGCGGGAACTAGTAGCCCCGCTATGCCAGCAGGCAATGGACCTCGGGTTCGACGGACTGCTCGTAGAGTCACACTGCGACCCCGACAGGGCATGGAGCGACGCCAAGCAACAAGTCACACCCGACATCCTCGACTACATCCTCTCGCTGCTCGTCATACGCGACGAGAAGGTCACCACGGAGGGCATTCACGAACTGCGAAAGCAAATCGATGAACTGGACAACCAACTGATGGACCTCCTCGCCAAGAGAATGCGCGTCTGCCGCGAAATAGGCCAGTACAAGAAAGAGCACAACATGACCGTGCTGCAACCCACCAGATACGGAGAAATCCTTGACAAGCGAGGCGCACAAGGAGCACTCTGCGGCATGGGCTCTGAATTCGTGAAAAAAGTCTTCGAAAGCGTACACGAGGAGAGCGTCAGGCAACAGATGGAAATATTGAGCAGGAAAGATTGATAATGGAAGAAGCTGTTGAGGATTTCGTTATTTCGTTATTTCGTTATTCCGTTATTTCGTTATAACGTTATTCCGTTATAACGTTATTCCGCAATTTTCATTTTTTCGTTATTCCGCAAACTCCAAATAAAATAACAAAAGACATGAGAATATTGGTATTGGGAGCAGGGAAAATGGGGAGTTTCTTCCTCGACCTGCTGAGTTTCGACCATGAAACCGCCGTGTATGAGAAAGACCCGAAACGCATGAGGTTCACCTACAACACGCAACGGTTCACCAAGTTGGAAGAGATAAAAGAATTCAGTCCGGAATTGGTCATCAACGCCGTCACCGTGAAATACACCATCCCGGCCTTCGACGAGGTGACGCCCTACCTTCCCGCCGACTGCATCATCAGCGACATCGCATCAGTGAAGACGGGGCTGAAGGAATACTACGAGAAGTCGGGAAGACGATATGTCTCCACACACCCCATGTTCGGACCCACCTTCGCCAACCTCCAACAACTCTCCGAGGAGAACGCCATCATCATCAGCGAGGGTGACTACATGGGAAGAATCTTCTTCAAGGACCTCTACCGCAGGCTCGACCTCAACATCTATGAGTACACCTTTGAAGAGCACGACCGCACCGTGGCCTACTCACTCAGCATCCCCTTCGTGAGCACTTTCGTCTTCGCTGCCGTGATGAAACACCAGGACGCTCCTGGCACCACCTTCAAAAGACACATGCGCATAGCAAAAGGCGTGCTCACCGAAGACGACTACCTCTTGCAGGAAATCCTCTTCAACCCATACACCCATGACCAGGTGGCACAGATACGCACCGAACTGAAGGAACTTCTCCAGATCATCGACAACAAGGATGCAGACGGAATGGCAGCATACCTCACCAAAATCAGGGCCAACGTAAAACGCGACCTTGACCTCGACACAAAAAGGCAAAAATGACAATCTTAAGCGAGAATGCAAGAAATATACAAAATTGAGTGCGAAAAAAACTAATCCAAACTGTTTTTTTCACTTTTTTTGTGAAAATAATGGGGAAAAAAATTGGTGAATGAAAAATTTTTCTTATATTTGCACCGCCAAAGTTTTTATAACGACCCGAGGCAAACAGTTTTCTTATATATATCACCTAAAACTACAAGCACACCAACAGGTCACGATACATTATTATCAAAACTTTTAAGATATGAAAAAGAAACTACTATTATTTGCAATGTGCCTCTTTGCCTTCACGGGCAACATGATGGCTCAAAACGAACCAGCTGCTTATGATCCAGCTGAAGGTGACATCTACTACAAAGTAGAGAGTGTTGACGTGATGCCGAGCAAAACGGTTGCCGTTACAGTCTACTACAATGCAGGTGCAACCCAAATCTTTAGAGGATTCCAATTTGAGTTCGTGCTCCCCGAAGGATTTAAAAGAGGTGTGGTTGACGGCAAAGTTGGAAAACTGGGTCCCGAACTTGCAGCTCACAACCCTGAAATGGAATTGAAGGACAGCGAGAGGTATGACAATGGTGAGGAAAACCCACCTACATGTTGCTATATGGGCTTCCAGATGGCAACTGACGACATGCCGACAGGCCAAGGACTCGAATTGTTCACCTTCTATGTAGAGTGTGACGAGAATGTGGCAGAGGGTGAGTATTCCTTTACCACCACTCACTGCGAGCTCGCCGATATGAAGACCGGTCAGTCATGGCACTGCAACCCGATTACCATGACTCTCAACGTCATTCCTTACACCACAAGAATTCTTGCTGACACCGACCCCAACATTCCCGAGGCTTCAGAAATGCCTGAGGACGTGACCGTGCAGCGCACCATCAAGAAGGACGTTTGGTCAACCCTCACTCTGCCGTTCGACATGACTGGCGACCAAGTGAAAGAAGCTTTCGGCGACGACGTCAAGGTGGCTGAGTTCATCGACTATGACTTCAATGAAAAAGATGCTTACATAGTTGAGTTCGAAGCTGTTGACGCAGCAAATGAAGGTCTTATGAAGAACTATCCTTATGTCATCAAGGTCAGCAAAGCCATCGACGAGTTCATCGTGAAGGACGTACTGGTTGACGCCGACGAAGCGAGTGCATATATTGAATATGACAACGGCAAGGTCGGCAAACAGCGTAAGGTTTACGCTACCATGTACGGTACACTCAAGGCTGAGACCGAGGTTCCTGAGAACTGCCTCTTCCTCCGCGACAACAAATTCTTCGTGTCCACTGGCAGCTCCAAGATTAACGCTTTCCGCGGATACTTCAACATCTCAGGATATGAGTATGGTGCAGGAGAAGCAAACTTCACCTTCTCTGTTGACGGTGAGGCTACCGACATCGAAGGTATCAACATCAATGGCAAAGAGATTGTCACGGGCGACGTCTACAGCGTGAACGGCACCTACATGGGCAAGGCTGAGAACGTGATGAACAAGTTGCCAAGAGGCGTCTACATCGTGAATAACAAGAAAGTGGTTGTTAAATAACCTGTCAAACATGTCAAACAATTAAAAACGAAAAAGAAAATGAAAAAGACATATATCAACCCCACTTGCAAAGTGAGAGCTATGAAGATCGAAGCCATCATGGCAGACACTGTTATCGGTGATATGGGTGATGGTAGTGGTGCTGGTTGGGGCGGTCCTGACGGCGATGGCGGCGCAGGTGCTGACGCCAAGAAGAGCCTCTGGGATGAAGAAGCAGAATAAACAATCACATCTCTGATACACAACCTCCCCGCGTGAATTACGCGGGGAGGTTTTTTCTACCTGCCATTCATACCCGCCTTTTTATTGATCATCCACAATTCTCCGACCACTCCGCCCCCCTATCACTCCGACCACTCCTATTACTCCGACCACTCCGATTACTCCGACCACTCCTATCACTCCGACCAGGCAAGCCCCCTACAACCATGCTCAGCATCCTCTTAGCCACGCTGTTCACGTTTGTTGAACTCAACTGCGAGAACCTCTTCGACTACACACACGACGAGGGGAAGAACGATCATGAGTTCCTTCCCACCAGCACTCGCAAGTGGGATAAGGGAAAATATTGGCGCAAGGTGAACGGCATAGCCCAGGAAATCATAGCCTGTGGTGGAGAAGGCGACGAATGGACACTCCCCGACCTTGTGGCATTGACCGAGGTGGAGAACGACAGCGTGATGCACGACCTCACCACACGCTCGCCCCTCCGCAACGCAGGATACCAGTATGTGATGACCAACTCAGACGATGAACGCGGCATCGACGTGGCTTTGCTATATTCACCGTTTTCCTTCCGCCTGCTCGACAGTCGTGCCCTGTGTGTCACGCCACCTCAAGGCAAGCACGCCACACGCGATATCCTTTACGCCAAAGGGCTGACAGGAGTGACAGACACCCTCCACGTATTCGTCGTACATGCACCAAGCCGCGTGAGTGGAGCCAAGGCAACACAACCCTACCGCATGCGCGTGGCACAGCGCATCGTGGAGGCCATAGACTCCATCCACAACACCTCGCCCGGGGCAGACATCGTCGTGGCAGGTGACTTCAACGACCTGGATGACGGCGGCATGGTGGACATGATCGAGCAACACCAAATGAAGCACGTCTCACGCAACGCCAAAGGCAGGAACGGCGCACGTGGCACCTACAAACACCAAGGCAGATGGGGAAGCCTCGACCACATCCTCGTCAGCGAGGACATCAACAACCGGATGCACGACTGCTTCATCCTTGACGTGTCTTTCCTGATTGAAGAAGATGAGAAATACGGCGGGGTGCAACCCTTCCGCACTTTCGTCGGTAAAAGATATCATCGAGGATACAGCGACCACCTGCCACTCATCGCAAGATGGGAGCAATGACTACTCCGACCACTCCAATCCCTCCGAAACCACCTTTTACCACCTTTAGTGCAAAAAAACACGCAAAAGAGCCATTATTTGCCTTTTTTTTCCTAATTTTGCATCCCCATAGTATGCCATAGTTTCTATAGTCACCACGGCCTCTATAGCCTCTATGGTTTGTATAGAAAACTCAAGAAAAAAATAGAAGAATAAAAAGATGTTTGAAAACTTAAGCGAGAGACTGGAACGCTCGTTCAAAATCCTGAAAGGTGAAGGAAAGATCACCGAACTCAACGTGGCAGCCACGATGAAAGACATCCGCAAGGCGCTGATGGAAGCCGACGTGAGTTACAACGTGGCGAAAAACTTCACCAACGACGTGAAAGAGAAGGCTCTGGGCATGAACGTGCTCACCGCCGTGAAGCCTGGACAGTTGCTGGTGAAACTCGTACACGACGAGATGGCAACGCTGATGGGAGGGGAAGCCGTAGGACTCAACCTCACAGGCAAACCAGCCATCATCCTCATGTCGGGACTGCAAGGCTCAGGTAAGACAACCTTCAGCGGCAAGCTTGCCAACATGCTCAAGACCAGGAACCACAAGCGGCCGATGCTCGTCGCCTGCGACGTTTATCGTCCTGCCGCCATCAACCAGCTTCAAGTGGTTGGCGGACAGGTGGACGTTCCTGTATATTGCGAGCCCGACAACAAGGACGTGGTGGCCATCGCCAACAACGCCCTGCGCGAAGCGAAAGCCAAAGGCTGCGACGTCGTCATCATCGACACCGCAGGACGCCTTGCCATCGACGAGGACATGATGCGCGAGATAGAGAAGCTGAAGAATGCCGTCAACCCCGACGAGACACTCTTCGTTGTTGATTCCATGACCGGCCAGGACGCCGTGAACACTGCCAAGACCTTCAACGAGAGACTCGACTTCGACGGCGTGGTGCTCACCAAACTCGATGGTGACACACGTGGTGGTGCCGCCCTCTCCATCCGCACCGTGGTGAACAAACCCATCAAGTTCATCGGCACAGGAGAGAAGATGGAAGCCATCGATGTCTTCCACCCGGCACGAATGGCAGACCGCATCCTCGGCATGGGCGACGTGGTGAGCCTCGTGGAGCGTGCACAGCAGCTATACGACGAGAAAGAAGCTCAGGAGTTGGTGAAGAAGATACAGAAAAACAAGTTCGACTTCAACGACTTCATGTCGCAAATCCAGCAAATCAAGAAGATGGGCAACCTGAAAGACCTCGCATCGATGATTCCCGGCGTGGGCAAGGCCATCAAGGACGTGGACATCGACGACAACGCCTTCAAGAGCATCGAGGCCATCATACAAAGCATGACCCCCCAGGAACGCGCCAACCCGCAAATCCTCAACTCCAGCCGCCGCATGCGCATCGCCAAAGGCTCAGGCACCACCATACAGGAGGTGAACAAGCTTCTGAAGCAGTTTGACCAGACACGCAAGATGATGCAGGCAGTGACCAACACCTCCAAGATGAACATGATGATGGGTGCCATGCGTGGGAAAATGCCCAAAATGCCACAATAAAACAAGAACCCATGACCCTCATAGACGGAAAAGCCACGGCTGCTGCCATCAAGCAGGAAATAGCCGAAGAAGTGAAACAAATCGTCGCCGACGGTGGCAAACAACCCCATTTGGCCGCCATACTGGTAGGCCATGACGGAGGCTCTGAGACTTATGTGAAAAACAAGGTGCTCGCCTGCGAAGCTTGCGGGTTCAAATCAACCCTCATCCGCTACGAAGACGACGTCACGGAGGAGGAACTGCTCTCCAAGGTGGCGGAACTCAATGCCGACACCGACATCGACGGATTCATCGTGCAACTACCCCTCCCGCGGCACATCGACGAGCAGAAGGTCATCATGGCCATCGACTACAAGAAGGATGTCGACGGATTCCACCCCATCAACGTGGGAAGGATGGCCATCGGGCTGCCTTGCTTCATCTCCGCAACGCCACTCGGCATACTCACACTCCTACGCAGATACGGCGTGGAAACCAGCGGAAAGAAATGCGTCGTGCTCGGGCGCAGCAACATCGTGGGAAAACCCATGGCACAACTGATGCTGCAGAAGCACCTTGGCGACTCTACAGTGACCGTATGCCACAGCCACTCCGCAACACTGAAGGAGGAATGCCGGCAGGCCGACATCATCATCGCCGCCATAGGGCGTCCCGACTTCGTCACCGCCGACATGGTGCGTGAGGGAGCCGTCGTCATCGACGTGGGTACAACGAGAGTGCCAGACCCCTCTCGCAAGAGCGGATACCGGCTCAACGGCGACGTGAAATTCGACGAGGTGTCGGCCAAGGCATCGATGATCACCCCCGTCCCCGGCGGAGTGGGTCCCATGACCATCTGTTCGCTGATGAAGAACACTCTCGCCGCTGCAAAAAAAGAATATTACCAATAGTGATGGAACAAGAAAAGATGACTGCTGAGGAATACTACCGGAAAGGCAACGAATACCGACGCCAAGGCAACTGGCAAATGGCGCTGAACAACTACCTCGAGGCCATCGCACTCGACCCGGAAAGTCCAGCAGTACAGGCCAAGGAGATGCTCGACGACATCCTCAACTTCTATCACAAGGACTACTACAACCCTTAACAACATTCCCGCTTCGCGGAAGGTGAAAAATAGATTATTATGAGTAAAATCAAAGGTCAAATCTTGGTAAACACGAATAGATGCAAAGGCTGCGCCCTCTGCATTGAGGCTTGCAACAAAGGCGTCATCGCACTTGCTGACAAGAAGGTCAATGTATCGGGATACCCTTACATCGAGGCTGTCAACCCCGACAACTGCATCGGTTGCGCATCGTGCGCCATCGTATGCCCCGACGGATGCATCACTGTCTACCGTAAAAAAATGGAGAATTAGCTGATGGCTGAGCAAGAAGCAATCCTAATGAAAGGCAACGAGGCGATAGCGTATGCCGCCATTCGCTGTGGAGCCGACGGGTATTTCGGATACCCCATCACACCGCAGAGCGAGGTCATTGAAACCCTCTGCGCACTCAAACCCTGGGAAACCACCGGAATGGTGGTGGTGCAAGCAGAGAGCGAAGTGGCATCCATCAACATGGTCTATGGAGCCGCAGGAGCTGGAAAGAGAGCTCTCACATCATCATCAAGCCCGGGTGTGGCGCTGATGCAGGAAGGCATCGCCTATTTGGCTGGAGCCGAACTGCCCGGTGTATTCGTCAACGTGCAACGCGGTGGTCCCGGACTGGGTACCATCCAACCCTCGCAGAGCGACTATTTCCAAGCCACAAGGGGAGGTGGCAACGGCGACTATTACGTCATCACGTTATGCCCCTCTTCAGTGCAGGAGATGGCCGACTTCGTAGACCTCGCCTTCGAACTGGCATTCAAGTACCGCAACCCGGCCATGATCCTTTCCGATGGCATCATCGGACAGATGATGGAGAAAATCGTGCTGCCGCCACAAAAGCCCCGCCGCACCGACGAAGAGGTGATGGAGCAATGCCCATGGGCCTCCTTCGGAAAGAAGAAAGACAGGAAACCCAACATCATCACCTCTTTGGAACTGAAACCTGAGGCGATGGAAGTGAGGAACCTCCATCTACAAGCCAAGTACCAGGAGATACGCGAAAAGGAAGTGAGATACGAGACCATGCACTGCGAGGATGCAGAATACCTCATCGTAGCCTTCGGCAGCGCGGCACGCATCTCTGAGAAAGCCATCGAAATCGCACGTGCAGAAGGCCTCAAGGTGGGACTGCTGCGCCCCATCACCGTGTGGCCATTCCCCACCAATGAGGTCGTCGAATATTCCCGTGGCAAGAAGGGAGTGCTCGTGGTTGAAATCAACGCTGGAATGATGGTGGAGGACGTGAAACTTGCCATCAACGGCAAAGTGCCTGTAGAACACTTCGGACGCCTGGGCGGCATCGTCCCGGAGCCGGAGGAGATTGTGGAAGCATTGAAAACAAAATTGATGAAATGATGGAAGCAAACGATATCATCAGTCCGGAGAACCTGGTTTACAAGAAACCGACGCTCCTCAACGAAACACCGATGCACTACTGCCCCGGATGCTCCCACGGAGTGGTGCACAAACTCATCGCCGAAGTGATAGAAGACATGGGGATGGAGGAGAAGACTGTTGGCATCTCACCCGTGGGATGCGGTGTCTTCGCCTACAAATACATCGACATCGACTGGCAGGAAGCCGCCCACGGACGCGCACCCGCCGTCGCCACCGGCATCAAGCGACTATGGCCCGACCGCCTCGTCTTCACATACCAGGGCGACGGCGACCTCGCATGCATCGGAGCCTGCGAGACCATTCACGCCTTGAACCGTGGCGAGCACATCGTCATCATCTTCATCAACAATGCCATCTACGGCATGACAGGAGGACAGATGGCCCCCACCACCCTCTTGGGACAGAAAACCTCCACATGCCCATACGGACGCGAACCGGCACTACATGGCTACCCTTTGAAAATCACGGAAATCGCCGCGACACTCGAAGGCACCTGCTATGTCACAAGGCAGAGCGTGGAGAACGTCGCCGCCATCCGAAAGGCGAAGAAAGCACTGCGCAAGGCTTTCGAGGCCTCCATGGCCGGCAAAGGCTCTTGCCTCGTGGAGTTTGTCAGCACCTGCAGCAGCGGGTGGAAACTCACTCCGAAGAAGGCCAACGAATGGATGCAGGAGAACATGTTCAAATTCTACCCCAAAGGCGACTTGAAAGACACCACTGAAGATTAAAGATGAAAGACTAAAGATTAAAGATATATGAAAAAAGAAATCATCATATCCGGATTCGGTGGACAGGGCGTCCTTTCCATGGGAAAGATCCTGGCCTATTCGGGACTCATGGAGGGCAAGGAGGTCACATGGATGCCTGCTTACGGCCCCGAGCAACGCGGAGGAACGGCCAACGTGACAGTCATCGTGAGCGACGAACGAATCTCTTCGCCCATCCTCAGCCGCTACGACATAGCCATCGTACTCAACCAACCTTCACTTGACAAGTTCGAACCGAAGGTGAAACCCGGTGGCATACTCATCTACGACAGCTACGGCATCATCAATCCGCCAACGCGCGATGACATCGAAATATACAGCATCAGCGCCATGGACAAGGCGGCAGAGATGAAAAACTCCAAAATCTTCAACATGATCGTCCTCGGAGGTCTGCTCCACGTCTGTCCCGTCGTCACCAACGAAGGACTGGAAAAGGCCCTGCGCAAGACGCTTCCCGAGCGTCATCACGACCTCATCCCGCTCAACATGGAGGCCATCCGCGCCGGCGGAGAAATTATGGAGAAGAAATAGCAACTTACTTCCAGGAACACTAGAGACACTAGAGACACTAGAAACCCTAGGAACACTAGAAACCCTAGGAATACTAGGAATACTAGGAATACCAGAAACCCTAGGCTCACCCAAAAGCACCTCCTTCGAGGTGCTTTTTCACCCTTCAAGCCAAATGGAAAACAAATATGTGAAGCAATTCCCCGACCTGATGTCGGGCAAGAAAGTGATGTATGTGCATGGTTTCGGCTCCTCCGCGCAGACCGGCACCGTCGCACGCCTGCGAAATGTGTTGTGCAACGCCACCATCATCGCCGAGGACATGCCGCTGCATCCGCAGGAGGCCCTCGACCTGCTCCACCGCCTGTGCGAAGAGGAGCAGCCCGACCTCATCATCGGCACGTCGATGGGCGGCATGTACACCGAGCAACTCTACGGCTACGACCGCATCGTCATCAACCCCGCATTCTGCATCGCAGACACCATGCAGCAGCACGGCCTCACCGGGGCTCAGACCTTTTTCAACCCCCGCAAGGACGGTGTGCAGAAATTCTTCGTCGACAACAACATTGTGAAGGAATACCGCCTCGTCTCAGAGCAACGTTTCAGCGGTGTGAACGACGAGGAACGGAAGCGTGTGTGGGGGCTCTTCGGCGATGCCGACACCACTGTCGATACCTGGGACCTCTTCCGCGAGCACTACCCCACAGCCATCCATTTCCACGGAGAGCATCGCATGGACGACCGCTCCTACATGCATGCCGTGATGCCTGTCATCAGGTGGATTGACGACCTGCAGGAAGGCCGGCAGCGTCCCGTGGTGCTCATCACGGCAGACAGCGTCACCGACCGACTCGGACAGCCTCGCAGCAGTTCGCAAAAGACCTTCCGACAACTTTTGGAATCCTACAACGTGTATTTCGTGGCTCCCGCCGACTTCAACAACCGCCCGGCGATGGCGGAGACCCTCACGTGGCTCGAACAGCAGTTCGACGCTCCCACCTACAACCACGTCATCTTCACCAACGACAAGCAACTGCTCATGGGCGACTATCTCATCGACACCGCTCCCAACGAGCAATTCATGGGAACGGTCATCCCCATTGGAAGCGACGCCTTCAAGACCTGGGATGAAATCGCTGAGTATTTCAGCCGCCTCGGAGGGCAATGAATAAGAAGCAATAGGAAGTTTTAGGAGGCTCTAGGAAGTTCTAGTAAAACCAGGACAGCCTAGGGCTTCTAGTTTTACTAGGGGCTTCTAGAGCTTTTTAGTTATCTTCCACTTCCAAGGCCAGCGCACCCTCTTTGACAGCCAGGGTGACAGTTCCTCCATTCTTGAGCCTTCCAAAGAGAATCTCTCGCATGAGCAGCGGCTTCAAGTCGTGTGCAATGACCCTGTCGATTTCGCGACCGCCATACTCGCGGGTGAATCCCTTGGTGAGCAACATCTCGCGGGCATCGCTGCCAAGCTTCATCGTGACCTTGCGGGCAGCAAGTTTGGCATCGAGTTCCCTGAGTTTCTTGTCAAGAATCAAGGAAGCCATGGTGCGGTCCATATCGTTGAACACCACGGTGGCAGAAAGTCGGTTGATGAACTCCGGCTTGAAGGTGCGCTTCACCTGCCGCATCATGGCCTCACCCGCCGGCACCCTGTCGCCGAATCCCACGGAAGCCTGTGCGGCATACTGTGCCCCGGCATTGGATGTCATGATGAGCACCACGTTGCGGAAGTCGGCCTTGCGCCCCTTGTTGTCGGTCAATTTGGCGTAGTCCATCACCTGAAGCAGGATGTTGTAGATGTCAGGGTGCGCCTTCTCAATCTCGTCGAGCAGCAACACGCAATTGGGTGTCTTGCGGATGGCATCGGTGAGCAAGCCGCCATCCTCATACCCCACATAACCGGCCGGCGACCCAATGAGTTTCGCCACGGTGTGCTTCTCCGTGTATTCACTCATGTCAAACCTGACCAGTTGCACACCCATCTCACGGGCGAGCACCTTCGCCACCTCCGTCTTTCCCACACCCGTGGGACCCACGAAGAGCAATGAGGCCAAAGGCTTGTCATCCTCCAGGAGACCGGCCTTGGCCATCTGGATGGCCTCCACCACCTGGCGCACCGCCTCGTCCTGCCCATAGATGCTGGCACTGACACGCTCGAGAAGCGTCTCCAAGTTGGCAGTGTCGTCATCCTTCATCGCCATGGCATCCACCTTGCATATCTTCGCCAGGATGTCGGCGATGAGTGCCTTGTCCACCACGTCGCTACCCTCCACGGGATGGATTTCACGATAGGCTCCTGCCTCGTCGATGAGGTCGATTGCCTTGTCGGGCAGGAAACGGTCGTTGACATGCTTGGCACTGGCGTTGACGGCATATTCTATGGTTTCATCAGGATAGGTGACATGGTGGAATTCCTCGTATTTCGGCCTCAGCCCCTTGAGGATATTCACGGTCTCCTCTACAGAAGGCTCGTTGATGTCGATTTGCTGGAAGCGCCTGACGATGCCCCTGCTCCTGGAGAAATAACGGTTGTATTCCTCGTAGGTGGTGGAACCGATAAAGCGGATGTCGCCACCTTCGAGATAGGGTTTGAGCATGTTGGAGGCGTCCATCGACCCGTCACCGGTGCGCCCGGCACCCACGAGATTGTGTATCTCGTCGATATAGACGATGGCGTTGCCCTCGCGCTTCACTCCCTCCATGATGGTTTTGATGCGTTTCTCAAAGTCACCCCTGAACTGCGTCCCGGCGAGCAGGTTGCCCAGGTCGAGTTGGTAGATGCGGCTGTTTCTCAAACGCGGCGGCACCCTGCCCTCCACGATGCGTGCGGCAAGGCCGATGACAAGGGCGGTCTTTCCCACACCCGGCTCACCCACATGGAGCGGGTTGTTCTTCTCCTTGCGGCAGAGCACCTGGATGGTGCGCTCCAACTCTTCCTCGCGTCCTATGAGTGGGTTGTATGACGCCACATTGTCGTTGAGACAGACCACCTGGGTGCGCCACGCCTCCTCTTCACGCTCCTCACCCTCTTCCGCCATCGCGTCGTTTTCCTCATATTGTGAGACGAGTATGCTGAGGAAATTGGGGGTGTCGCCATCCACCGTGTTGGTAAGCAGGTAATTGGCATGGGAGTCGGAGAGTTGAAGCATCGCACTCACCATATGAGGCACGTCCACGCGCTCGGCGGAGGAGGACTCCACCTGGCCGTTGGCCCTGATGATCATCTGCTCCATCTGTTGCGACATGTTGATGGTGGGAGCACCATCACCCAAGTCGGGCATTCGCTCCATGCTGTTGAGGTATTCCAACAACTTGTTGGAAAGTTCCTTCGTACTCTCTGTGAAACACTCCAAGGCCTCTTGGAATGCTCTCTGCCCCAAGAGGGCAAAAAGGAGGTGCTCGGGTGTGACAAACTGATGCCTGTTGTCGGCAGCTATGCGCCAGGCGTCTTGAAGCGCCTTATGTGCGTTATTGGAAAATGTGATTTGTGGCATTCTTACTCTGGTACAACGGTGATACGCAAGGGAAAGCCCTCATCGCGGGCCATCTGTGTGGCAAGCCGCATCTTCGACACTGCCACGTCATAACTATACACCCCTACCAAGCCCTTGTCGCTATGGTGGACATTGAGCATGATGGTCTGGGCCTCGGCCTCGCTTTTGAAAAAGACCACTTTCAGAATTTTCACCACAAAGTCCATCGTGGTGAAGTCATCATTGTGGATATAAACCTTGTAGCGACGCGGCTCGCGCAAACCTGTGCGCTGGCGCTCTTTTACTGAAGACTGTTCCTTTGCCATGGTATTGCAAAGGTAATGCTTTGGAAGGAAAAGACAAAATAAATATTAGAGAAGTTGGAGAAGGTGGAGAAGGTGGAGAAGTTTTTTAGAAGTTAAAGAAGTTAGAGAAGTTAGAGAAGTTGGAGACATTTGTTTTACCAAAGACATCGCTGCTCGCGGAGTATCGTCGATAACTAGAGAAGTTAGAGAAGTTGGAGACATTTGTTTTGCCAAAGACATCGCTGCTCGCGGAGTATCGTCGATAACTAGAGAAGTTAGAGAAGTTGGAGACATTTGTTTTGCCAAAGACATCGCTGCTCGCGGAGTATCGTCGATAACTTCAAGCGAAGCGATAACTTCTTTAACTTCTCTAACTTCTTACATAAAAGGAGTATCGTTCGACAACTTCGTTAACTTCACAAAAGACCATTTCGGGTAGGGACAAAAAAAAATGGGGCTCCGCCGAGTCCCTACCTTGTTAACCTTAAATCTAATACTATGAAAAACACGATGCAAAGGTAAGGACGTTTTTCCACATTTCCAAGGGAAAAGAAGAATGATTGTAAAAAACACCCTTTTTCTTGATTTATGTCAAGAGATCACGGGAAGTTTTAGGAGCAAACAGGAAGGGTTTAGGAGCAAGCAGGAGGGAATAGGAGCAAGCAAGAGGCTATCCATGTCAGCCTTCCTCTTGCTCTCCCCTGAGCAGTTTAAGATACTCGTCGTAGGAGATGTAACGCCCTCCCATGCTCTTGAGGTGCGGGGTTTCTATCTGGCAGTCGATGAGAGTGCCCCCATGGCGTTCAAGTACTATTGCGAGGTAGATGAGAGCCATCTTGCTGCCACTTGGCACGAGCGAGAACATGCTCTCCCCTATGAAAGCCCTACCGACGGTGACACCATATAGTCCGCCCACCAGACGTTCGCCCTCCCACACTTCCACGCTGGCGACAAGCCCCATGTCATGCAAGCGGGTGTAAGCCTTGATGATGTCATCACCCAGCCAGGCATACTCCTCGTTCACTCGCCCGTTGACGGTGCTGCAATTGCGTATGACCTGGGGGAATGCCTTGTTGATGCTCATATGGTATTTTTCCTTCCTCAAGAGCGTGCGCATGGAATGCGACACATGGATTTCCTTTGGAAAGATGACAAAGCGTTGCATGGGGCAAAACCATTGGATTTGTCCGTGGCGGAAAGAGAACCAAGGAAAGATGCCGTGGGCATAGGCCAGCATCAGCCTCTCTGGAGAGAGGTCGCCTCCCACAGCAAACAAGCCGCTCTCCTCCCCTAAGCGGGGGTCTGGGAAGGCGATTTCCTCATTGAGTTGGAATACCATGCACTCCTACTTGATGTTGTCCACCTTGTTGAAGAGCCTGTTCCATCTGATTTTCGACCCTACGCTCTCGGGGTTGATGGAAAGCCAGATGAAGATGGGTTTGCCCACCACGTGGTCTTCTGGCACGAAGCCCCAGTAGCGGGAGTCGAGGGAGTTGTGGCGGTTGTCGCCCATCATCCAATAGTAGTCCATCTTGAAGGTGTACTCTGTCGTCTCTTTTCCATTGATGTAGATTTTCCCGTCCTTCACCTCAAGCTGATTCCCCTCATACACACGGATGGGCCTTTCATAAACGGCGATGTTGTCCATCGTGAGTTTGATGCTCTTTCCCTTGGCAGGAATCCAGATGGGGCCATAGTTGTCGCGGGTCCATCCCGTATTGGCAGTCACAGGATAGGTCTTGCCCTGGTCGGCCTGGTCGGCGTCGGTCACCATCTTCACACTTTCCACAAGGTCGGTGCGCTTTGCCAGTGCCTCGGCAGCCTTTTTGGTCAACGGAACGCAAGCACCGGCCAAATCCTCATCAGTGATGCCAAGTTCCTCTTGAACTTCAACTATCTTGATTTGCCAATCAACAGAAGAGATGCCTTGCTTGGGCTTCACCCAATAAGAGTACTGCACATTGTCGGGCTCCTTGTTGGGTTTCCCATCAAGATAGACGATTTTTTCCTTGATTTGCAGGGTCTGGCCCGGTAGTCCCACGCATCGCTTCACATAGTTCTCACGACGGTCGGTAGGCCTGGAATCGACAATGCCGAACTCAGCCGGGTTGTCCTTGATAACCTTTGCTCCCTCTGCCAACACCTTTTGGTAGAAGTCCCATTGCTGCTGCGATGTAAGAGAATCATGCTTCACCTTGTTCCCATAAGCATCCATGCCAAAGGCATAGCAAGTTTCATAATAGTCTTGAGCCTGGTATTTGTCGGCCATCATCACGGTGTCTCCAGCAGGATAGTTGAACACCACGATATCGTTGAGTTGCACGTCTCCAAAGCCTTTCACACGCCTGTAGTCCCAATGAGGCCATTCGATATAAGATTTGGTATTGAAGATGGGCAGAGTGTGCTGCGTGAGCGGCATGGTGAGAGGTGTCTGCGGGATTCTCGGTCCATAACTCATCTTGCTGACAAAGAGGTAGTCACCCCTGAGTAGCGACTTCTCCAGTGAACTTGACGGTATGACATAGTTTTGGAAGAAGAATACGTTGATGAAATACACGGCAATGAGTGCGAAGATGATGGCATCCACCCAACTCATGATGTTCCTCACGGGCGTGGAGGAGTCCTTCCACCACTGCCAGTTGATTTTCTTGGAGATGTATGCGTCGTAGATGAATGGCACGACGATGAGTCCGAGCCAACTCTTCACCCAGAAGAGGAATATGAGGTAGAGGACGAGGACGATGATGAACTTCGTCCATTGCACTTTCATGTTGAGGTTTGCCTTGCGCTTGTCTATCATTTTTTAGAGGAGTTAAAGGGGAGTTATAGGGGAGTTATAGGGGAGTTATAGGGGAGTTATAGGAGAGTTATAGGGACATTTGTTCGCTTCGTTTGGAGTTAAAGGGGAGTTAAAGGGGAGTTAAAGGGACATTTGTTCACTTCATTTGGAGTTATAGGACATTTGTTCGCTTTTACCAGGAGTCAGGGAGTTTATCTAAAACTGGAAGAGGTCGCTGGTGGTCAACAAGCCGCTGTGCTCTGCCGTGTATTCTGCAGCGAGGACGGCACCCAGAGCGAATCCCTTTCTGGAATGCGCGTCGTGGGTGATGGTGATGCTGTCGGCCTCTGAGTCGTAGGTGATGGTGTGGATGCCTGGCACCTCGTCACGCCTGATGCTACTCACCGCCACTTCGTCGGCGCCACAGTCGGTGTTGCCTGTGACAGTGCCGTCGGGAGCAAGGAGCGTGCCCTTCACCCAACGGTTCTTCCTGCCGATGTTCTCCACCAGTTCCTCAGCCAAAGTGATGGCCGTCCCCGATGGTGCGTCGAGCTTGTGCACATGATGTGTCTCCACCATCTCCACGTCATATTGCGGGAAACGGTCCATGATGCGTGCGAGGTAACGGTTGACGGCGGAGAAGATGGCCACGCCGATGGAGAAGTTGGAGGCCCAGAACAGCGTCTGCCCACCTTCGGTGCAGAGGCGGCGCACCTCCTCGCCATGCTCGGCCATCCATCCGGTGGAACCGGAAACGACCTTGACATTCTTGGCGAATGCCTTGAGGTAATTGCCATAGGCTGCAGTGGGAGATGTGAACTCTATCGCCACATCTGCTGATGCAAAAGCCTCTGAATCAAACTCTTCCTGATTGTCGATGTCGATGATGCTGACAATCTCATGCCCTCTGGATATGGCTATTTGCTCTATCATCTTTCCCATCTTGCCATAACCAATCAATGCTATCTTCATATGTCTGATGTTTGTATTTGCTGAATAATGGACAAAGGTAGGCAATTTCAAGCATTTTTCCGCGTTTGGAATATTAAAAAATGCGAAACAACGTCTTAATTGCCATTCACGTCGGGGTCTTCTGCATCACCAGGCCCCATGGTGCTGTCACCCTCCATGATCATTTTGACAATGAGCGCCACATCAGACACGTTGAGGTAACCATCGGAATTCATATCGCAATTGGCGACAATCAAACCGTTGTCCGAGCTTCCTAAGACGTTGTTCACCAAGAGCACCGCATCGGATATGTTGACTTGACCGTCGCCGTTGGCATCACCTTTTATTATTGAAGATTGAAGATTGAAAATTGAAAATTTTGTTTTTAGAGCAGCATCTTTCATCTCTTCTTCCATATGACGCACCCGTGCTTCCGCCGTCAAGCAGAAGGCGAAAACGAAAACCAAAAGGGTGGAAAAATGTCTCATAGGCGACAATATGGATATACGACATGCAAAAATAGTGATTTTCCGCGTAAAAAGCAAAAATTTAATTTTCCATCTTTCATCATTCATCTAAAAAAGTTCCCCACAAGCACCAAGGCTTGTGGGGAACTATCGTTGTGTGAGTGATGGTCAATTGTTACTTCTTAGCAATGGCATCACCTTCAACCACTGTCTCTTCATTCTTGATCTTGCGTCCCAAGGTGAGATAAGCGGTGGGAGCTGCGATGAAGATGGACGACAGCGTACCGAAGATCACACCGAGGATCATGGCAAAGGCGAAGCTTCTGATGCTTGCACCACCGAAGATGAAGATACAGAGCAGCACGATGAGCGTAGACACAGAGGTGTTGATGGTACGTGCGAGCGTCTGGTTGAGCGAGTCGTTGAAGAGCGTCTGCAACTCACGCTTCTTGTATAGTCTGAGGTTCTCACGCACACGGTCGAAGACCACCACCTTGTCGTTGATGGAGTAACCAATCACGGTAAGGATGGCGCCGATGAACGTCTGGTCGATCTCCAACGAGAATGGTACAACGCCCCAAAGAGCGGAGAAGAAGCCGATGACGACGAGGGTGTCGAAAGCCAAAGCCACGATGGACCCGATGGAGAATGCCACGTTGCGGAATCTCAAGAGGATGTAGAGGAATATGGCGATAAGAGCCACGATGACGCTGATGATGGCCTTGTTGGTGACATCACGGGCAATGGAAGGTCCTACCTTCGTACTGCTGATGATGGAGCCACCCTCACGCACGTCAGGATTCTTGAAGTCTTCTTCAGAAGCTTGAGTGACAATGCCAGACTTCTTCAAAGCGTTGAAAAGTATGGCCTCAGCCTCGTCGTCCACTGTCGGGCTGTTCGACTCGATGTTCCAGTTGGTGGAAACACGGATGGTCTTTCCATCGGTACCGAGAGCTATGACGCTGGTGTTGGCCTCCTGGCCCTTCTTGCTGCCGATGCTGTTGACAAAAGCGCCTTGCAAGGCTGTGCGCACATTCTCCACCTCGGTCTGCTTGTCCAATGCAATCACATAGTTGCGACCACCTGTGAAGTCAATACTCTTGCTCAGTCCGCGGATAGCGAAGAAAGCGATGAAGATGACAGCGAGGATGCCCCAGATGGTGTACGACCTCTTGTATCCACCCATGAAATTGAAGTGCTTGTCCTGCATGAAGTTGCGCGAGAGGGCAGTGGTGAATGTAAGGTTGCGCCACTTGCCCTTCTTCATCATATGCTCGTAAACGATACGTGTGAGGAACACGGCGGTGAAGAAGGAGCAGCAGATGCCGATGATGAGGGTGATGGCGAAGCCCTTCACAGGTCCTGTACCAATCAAGGCAAGGATGATACCTGTTATAATAGAGGTGAGGTTGGAGTCGAAGATGGCGGAGAAAGCATTGCTGTATCCAGCAGTGAGCGCCTGCATGGTGTTCTTTCCCGCCTTCAGTTCTTCCTTGGTGCGTTCATAGATGAGCACGTTGGCATCAACCGCCATACCAAGTGTAAGCACGATACCAGCAATACCCGGCATGGTGAGTGCCGACTGGAAGGATGCCATGATGCCCATGGTGAAGAAGAGGTTGATGATGAGTGCGCAGTTGGCCATCATGCCTGGTATGAATCCATACATGATGATCATGTAAAGCATGAGCACGATGAATGCCACGATGAATGAGATGATACCCTGCTTGATGGACTGTGCGCCGAGCGACGGTCCCACCACCTCTTCCTGCACGATGCGCACGGGAGCCTTCATGCGTCCCGACTTGAGGGTGTTGGAGAGGTCCTTGGTGTCCTGGACAGTGAAGCTACCACTGATTTGTGAATTGCCACCAGTGATTTCCTGGTTGACGTTAGGTGCGCTGTATACAAGGCCGTCGAGCACGATGGCCACGGGCTTGTTGATGTTTTTCTTGGTGAGAGCAGCCCACTCGCGAGCACCAAAGTCATTCATCTGCATGGTCACAACGGGCTTGCCGGTGAAATGGTCGAAGTCGTCCTTGGCACTCTCGATGACGTCGCCCTCGAGTGGTGCGCGGTCGCCGATGCCGGTCATGCGGAGGCAGTAGAGTTCAAAGGTGCGCTTGTTGGCGGCTCCTTCTGCAGGTTTGGCTCCCCAAAGGAGTTTCACATCGGCGGGGAGAATCGACTTGGCCAAATCAGAATAGATGTATTTGTTGATTTCAGCGGTGTCCACCACGTTGGCATAGCCCACCACGCAGTATTGGTCGCCACGCGGGGAAAGCAAAGCTGTCAAAGGATGTTCCTTTTTGAGAGCCTCCTTGTCAACCTTTGCGGCATCAGCCTTGGCAGGCTTGTCAGCCTTGGCTGTGTCGGACTTTGCAATCTCCTTCTTGATGGTAGCGGTGTCGGCCTTGGCTTCATCCTTCTTCTCGGCAACCTCGGTCTCGGCCTTTGCCTCATCCTTCTTCACATTGGAGGTGTCGGTAGGCTCGCCACTGGCGAGCTTGCTGTCGAGCTGCTGCAGATAGGGTGCGATTTGCTGCGAGGGATAGGTCTCCCAGAATTCCAGGTTGGCACTTCCTTGAAGGAGTTTGCGCATACGCTCCGGGTCTTTCACACCTGGCATTTCCACCATGATGCGGCCTTCCTGTCCTTCGAGCATCTGAATATTGGGCTGCACGACACCGAATTGGTCGATACGGTTGGTGATGACGTTTTTGGCATCTGCCACGGTTTCAGCCACTTTTTGCCTCAGGATGCTCTCCACTTCCTCGTCAGTGCTGTTGGTTTTCACATCAGGCAACTGCTGTGTGGCGAAGACCTCAGCAAGGCTGTGCCCTGGTGCGTTCACTTTATAGTGCTTGATGAAAAGTGTGATGAAATCTTCCTGTGTGACTTCCTCCTCTGCTTTTGCAGCCTTCATTGTCTTGACAAAAGCCGGATCCTTCTTGTAACCGGCGAGATTGTCAACCAGTTCAGGAACGGAGACTTCAAGGATGACGTTCATACCACCTTTAAGGTCAAGGCCCAAGCCCACCTGAGTCTCCAAGCATTCTTGATAGGAATACCATAAATACTTGACGGAGTCTTTGTAGTCCTGCTGCTCGATGGGGTCCTTGATAAGGGCCGCCTTCTTGTCGATGACGTTCGACGCCACCGAGAAGGACAAATAGAAGATACTTGCCAGGGTCATCAAGACCGCTACGACAATTACGATACCTTTGTTTTGCATTTCTGTTTGTAAATATTTAATATGTTGTTTCTCGCCGTTTTGCGTAATAGGGTGCAAAGATAGTCATTTTTTCACTTTTGGGAAAATTTCTATCGGAATATTATTCTTTTTTTATCGTTTTGGGCGTTTTTTTATCCAAGCGGTAATGGGATAATGGTCTGACACATCTGTTTTGTCGTCAATTTCGCATTTGACGGTTTCCAGGTCGTCGGAGCAGAAAATGTTGTCGATACGTACGTTCATCCCATTATTGCAGTAGGTGTATGCAAGCCCCATCCCGGTGCTTTGGTAGCAGTTGTCGAGCCATTGTGATACACGGTGGTAGGAATAGGAATTGGGAGGGTCGTTGAAATCCCCGCAAAGGATGGTTGTCATCCCCTTGTGCTTTTCTAAAAACACAGCGACGGAATCAGCTTGAGACGCCCTCCTCGCTGCCGCCAGACACAATTTCTTCAACACGGAGCCTTTTTCCCTGTCTATCTTCCTTTGCTGGATCATCGACCCTATTTCCTCTTTTTCATTTTCTTTGAGGAAGGTGCTCTTAAGATGGATGTTGACCAAGAGCACCGTGTCTCCCTCCACATCAAGCAAGCACGCCCCACAGGTGTTTTTCTCAGTATTATTGACTATCCGCTCGCTGGCGAGTATGGGATACTTGCTGTAAAATGCCACCACCTCCTTCGGCCCTCCCCTTCGGATGGTGCGGGAATAAGGATAAATCTCTGAGATGAGGCTTTCCCATTGCTTACGCGAAGCAGAACCCATGTTGGCCTCTTGCAGGCACAAGATGTCGACATCATGGTTGAGGATGTAGTCCACACAGGTGTTCAACACACCTTCCTTGTATTGAGCGATGGAGAATCCTGCCACGTTGAAAGACATCACCTTGATGCATTCATTGTCGGGCGATTGGGGTTTATTGACAGGAAAATAAGCCCTCAAGGGCCCCCAGCAGAGCAACACACCAGCAATGGGTATCAACATGCGGCGAGGACTTATGAAAAGCCAGATGAGGATGAACAACAGGTTGATGGTCAAGGGGACGGGGAACCCCAGCACCAGCACTTCCAGCCATGGGTGGTGCTCCGGACTGAAATGACCGGCATAGGCACAGGCGCACATGGCAACAATCACCATGACGTTGACCACAAGGAGGATGTTGCGCACCAGATTTGTGACCTTCCGAAAGAGTTTCATCTCATTTCTTGTTGCTACTGTCGAAGAGGCGTTTCTTCTCCTCATCGGTGAGGCTGGCGTAACCGTTCTTCCGTATCTTGTCCAAGATGCGGTCTATCTCCTCCTCGGTGGCTTTCTTGTCGGCATTGTAGTCCCAGTCTGTCTTGCGCCTGATGTCATCTGCGGAGTTGTCTCTCTTGCCCCAATTCCTGAAACGTTTGAAGAACTGCTCCCCACTGCTGCGCCCGTAGGTTGAACCGGAATAAGGATGTTTCTGCCAATACTTGATGAGGAAGAAGCCGAAAAGCATGCCCCCCAGGTGTGCGACGTGTGCCACACCGTCCTGATAGGAAGAATAGGCCATGATCACTTCGATGGCGGCGTATCCTATGACAAACCATTTCGCCTTGATAGGCACGGGCAATGGGAAGATGAAGATGCGTTCCTCGGGGAAGGTCATGCCGAAACCAAGGAGAATGGCGTAGATGGCGCCCGATGCTCCCACTGTGGTCCAACTGTTAAGTGCCTTGGCCAAGGCGGGGTCGTTCCACACGGTGGTGGTCATGGAGACGATACCGATGTTGCTCACCCTGGAGAGCGATTGATAGAGCTCGACATATTGTGCGATTTCTTGCACGATTCCAGCACCTATTCCGCAGAAAATGTAATAAAAAAGGAATTTCTTCGGTCCCCAGGTCCTTTCCATCACGCAACCGAACATCCACAGGGCGAACATATTGAAGAAAAGGTGTGTCCACCCGCCGTGCATAAACATATAGGTGACGAATTGATAGATATGGAAATCCGACGCTAAAAAGATGTGCAAGCCTAGCATGTCGTTAAGGTCGATGCCACGCATGGAAAGCACTACATAGGCGAGGAAAGCCAATATGTTAATTATCAGAAGGTTTTTTGTGACTGTAGGTATGCTGTTCATTTCTTGTGCCCTTAAACATTGAAAAACTGGGCAAAATTACGAAAAATATCTGTTATTCCGCACTTAATCAGCGTCATAGATACATTTTTTCACTTTTTTAGTCACTTTTTTCTGATTTTTGTTTGAATTGTGAAATGATTCTTCTATATTTGCGAAAAATTAATGACATTATTGTTTCACACCATCATTTTAAACCATAAAATTATGAACAAGACAGAATTGATCGACAAAATCGCAGTGAAGGCTGGTTTGACAAAAGCTGATTCAAAGAAAGCATTGGAGGCTACTTTGGAAGCCATCAAAGAGGCTCTTGCAGCCAACGACAAAGTTGCCCTTATTGGTTTTGGCACATTCAGTGTCAATGTCCGCGCTGCTCGTGAGGGCATCAACCCCCGCACGAAGGAGAAGATCCAAATTCAGGAAAAGAAGGTGGCTAATTTCAAGGCTGGTGCCGATTTGGCCGACGCAATTGCTTAATTTGTAAAGAAAATTCACATCAACAAACGAGCGGGCTGTTTATGGGCGGCCCGCTCGTTTGTTGTATATGGCTCTTGCTCCTACGGTTGCTTTCCGATGTAAGCAAGTATTCCTCCGTCAACATATAGCACATGGCCGTTGACAGCGTCGGAAGCCTTTGAAGCAAGGAATACGGCTGGGCCGCCCAGTTCCTCCGGCTTGAGCCATCTTCCTGCCGGGGTCTTTGCACAGATGAAGGAGTCGAAGGGATGACGTGAGCCATCGGGTTGGCGCTCTCTCAGCGGTGCCGTCTGCGGAGTGGCGATGTATCCCGGACCGATGCCGTTGCACTGGATGTTGTACTCCCCATATTCCGAGCAGATGTTGCGTGTGAGCATCTTCAAGCCACCTTTGGCGGCGGCGTATGCCGACACGGTCTCTCGTCCCAGTTCGCTCATCATGGAGCAGATGTTGATGATCTTGCCCTCGCGGCGCTCCATCATCTCCGGCAGCACTGCTGAGGAGCAGATGAACGGTCCTACGAGGTCAATGTCGATGACCTGCTGGAACTCAGCACGCTTCATCTCATGCATGGGTATGCGCTTGATGATGCCGGCGTTGTTGACAAGAATGTCGATCTGCCCTACCTCTTGGTGGATTTTCTCCACGAGAGCCTTCACGTCGTCCTCCTTGGTCACGTCGCAGACGTACGCCTTCACGTTCTCGATGCCTGCCTCACGATAATTGGCCAGGCCACGCTCCACGGCAGCCTCGTTGATGTCGTTGAACACGATGTTCTTGATGCCAGCGGCGACGAAAGCCTTGGCGATGTTGAAACCGATGCCATAGGATGCTCCTGTAATCCAGGCATTCTTTCCCTCTAATGAAAATGGATTTGTAGTCATAAGTTGTTTTATTTGATAAGGTGTGTTCTATGAACCTCCCTTTATTTCAGGTCGGTGATGAGTGAGAAATCTTGGTCGCCATAGTCAAGGTTTTCGCCTCCCATGCCCCAGATGAAGGTGTAGTTGTGTGTGGCAGCGGCGCTGTGGATGCTCCATTCTGGCGAGAGCACGGCTTGGTCTCCACGCATCCAGATGTGGCGGGTCTCCTCCACCTCACCCATGAAATGGCAGACGGCCTGGTCCTCGGGCACTTCGAAATAGAAATAGGCTTCCATGCGACGGCTGTGCACATGGGCTGGCATGGTGTTCCACACGCTGCCCTTAGCCAGTTCCGTCATACCCATCTGCAACTGACAGGTAGGTAACACCTGGTTGACAATCATCTTGTTGATGTCGCGCTCGTTGCTCATCTCAAGGCTTCCCATGTGTGCCACGACGGCGTTGGCCTTGGTCACCTTCTTGCAGGGATACTCCTTGTGTGCGGTGCAACTATTGAAGTAGAACTTGGCAGGTTTCTTGCCATTTTTGCTGCAGAACACCACGTCGCGGTCTCCACGTCCGATGTAGAGCGCCTCCTTGTAATCGAGTTCGAAAACCTCGTCGCCCACCTTGACAACGCCCGGGCCGCCTACATTGAAGATGCCCACTTCGCGGCGGGTGGTGAAGAAATCGGCCTTGAGCGGGTCGATGGCCTCGAGTTTCAACTCTTCCTTCACAGGCATCGCTCCACCGACCACCATGCGGTCGTACATTGAATAAACCATGTTCACCTCGTCGGCGGCGAACACCTTCTCAATCAGGAAGTCACGGCGGATGCGAGTGGTGTCATAACTCTTGGCGTCCTCGGGATGGGACGCATAGCGAATTTCGTAATTTGTTTTCATTTTTAGGGTTTTGTTAGTTTGTTTGCTGCAAACTTACACAAAAAAAATGAAACGAGCGCATGTTTTTGGGAAAAAAAGGCATGGCACCTCCAAGGTAAGCCCATTCAGCGCGTTTTTTGCAATACCCGCCCGGCTTTGCCGCTTCGGTCGTCGAAGAATCCACCATGGCTTTCCGCCCTCTTCAATGCGCTGACGAGCACATCCCGAAGGACATGCTCGTCAGCACTTATGATATGAAAGACTTCGTGTTTTAGAAGACGAAGGAGATGGGCAAGGTGTAGCGCACCTTCACATACCTTCCGTTTTGCATGCCGGGAATCCATTGTGGCATCTTTTCAATCCTGCTCACCACTTCATCGGCAAAAATGGGGTCAGCTGAGCTTTCCAATTGAACGTTGCCTACGCTTCCATCCTCGTTGATGTCGAAGGCGACAACCACTTTTCCTTCAATTGAATATACTTCTGCCATCATGGGATAGGAGATGTTGTTCTCTATCCACTCAGTCAGGGCTTCCTCTCCTCCTACGAACTCAGGCATCTGCTCTTGTATGGTTTCTGCAAAGCAAACCTCTTGGGCTGTTGCAAACTGGAGTGACATCAGACAAACGGCGATGAATGTGAAAATCTTTTTCATAATGCTTTGGGGTTTAATGTTTGTTATTTTTGTTATTTCTGTTATTTCTGATGCAAAGTTACGTTCACATCAGCCGTTTTCAAAATGGTTTTCGACCAATCACTAGTATTCTTTCGACCAATCCCCCACCTACATCCACAATATACTACCAGCATCCTAACCTGCCTCTGTAGAAAAGGGTGATGATGTTATTTGCAAAGGTGGAGAAAACATGGTTATGAAAAGCGACCCGCCGGAAATCACTCTCCCTTGTTCTTTGCATAGGAGGGGTTTGCGCACAACCTCACTTTGATTGTAATAGGAACAGCAAAAAATAGATATACATTATTTTATATAAATCAAGTTAAACTTTCAGGAGTTAAAGGGGAGTAAAAAAGGAGTTAAAGGGGAGTTAAAGGGGAGTTAAAGGGACAATTGTTGTGCAAGCCGAATGCAAAGTCAAGCATGCTTGCTATGCCGAGACGTAGCCGACAATCGAGTAAAGCTCGGAAGCTCTCTATTACCGCTTTGGGGGGGAGAAATGATTACTCCATACTTTTTAAAACCCTCTTCACGCCTCATTCTCGTGCAGTAAAAACAAAAATCGCCAAGTCTTGAAATTCAAGCGCTTGGCGATTTTTGATGTTGGGTCACCGGGATTCGAACCCAGAATGACAGAACCAAAACCTGTAGTGTTACCATTACACCATGACCCAATAGCGGCTGCAAAGGTAATGCTTTTTTCAGCCACCACCAAATTTTTGAAGATATTTTTTCTCTTATAAGGCTAGATGCACTAGAAGCACTAGGAAGACTAGAGACCCTAGAAAGACTAGAAACCCTAGGAAGACTAGAGACCCTAGAAAGACTAGAAACCCTAGGAAGACTAGAGACCCTAGGAAGACTAGAGACCCTAGGAAGACTAGAGACCCTAGGAAGACTAGAGACCCTAGGAAGACTACTTCACAGTGATGAGGAAATAGTTTTTCTTTCCCCTCTGCACCAGCAGGTATTTGCCATCTATGAGATCATCAGCTGTGACGGGGCGGTCGAAAGCAGCCAACTTCTCCTTGTTGAGCGACACGCCTCCACCCTGGACGAGCTTGCGCATCTCCCCTTTACTGGCGAAGACCTTCGCGTCGTCACGGGTGAAAAGTTCGACAGCCGGCAGGCCCAGCAGGCCTTTGTCGATGGTGAAGTGGGGCACGCCTTCGAAGACATCAAGTAGTGTCTGCTCGTCGAGCTTCAACAGGCTTTCCTTGGTAGACTTGCCAAAGAGGATGTTGGATGCTTCGATGGCCATGTCGAGGTCCTCTCGGGAGTGCACCATCACGGTGACCTCCTCTGCGAGTCGGCGCTGCAGCACCCTTCTCCCGGCGTCCTGCTTGTGCTCCTCCACCAAGGCGTTGATGGTGGGTTCGTCAAGGCTGGTGAAAATCTTGATGTATCGCTCGGCGTCGGCATCGCTGACGTTGAGCCAGAACTGGTAGAAGGCATAAGGCGTGGTGCGGTTGCGGTCGAGCCACACGTTGCCACTCTCAGTCTTCCCGAACTTCTTCCCGTCAGCCTTTGTGATGAGGGGGCAGGTGAGTGCGAAAGCCTCCGCTTCCTGGCCCAACTTGCGACGGATGAGTTCGGTGCCCGTAGTCATGTTGCCCCACTGGTCGTTGCCTCCTAATTGCAGGCGCACGTTCTTCGTCTTGTAAAGGTGGAGGAAGTCGTAGCCTTGTAGCAACTGGTATGTGAACTCGGTGAACGACAGTCCGTCGCGAGCCGTGCCGTTGAGTCGCTGTTGCACGCTGTCCTTGGCCATCATGTAGTTGACGGTGATATGCTTGCCAACCTCGCGAGCAAAATCGAGGAAGGAGAAATCCTTCATCCAGTCGTAGTTGTTCACCAACTCGGCCTTGTTGGGTTCATCAGCCTCGAAGTCAAGGAACTTGGCCACTTGTTTCTTGATGCACTCCTGGTTGTGGTAGAGGGTGTCGGTGTCGAGGAGGTTGCGCTCCTGGCTCTTCCCCGAAGGGTCGCCTATCATGCCGGTGGCTCCTCCCACGAGGATGATGGGTTTGTGGCCGCATCTCTGCAAGTGCCTGAGCATCATGATGCCGCACAGGTGTCCGATATGCAAGCTGTCGGCGGTGGGGTCGGTGCCGAGGTATGCCGTAGTCATCCCTTTCATGAGAAATTCCTCAGTACCGGGCATGATTTGTGCGAGCATGCCACGCCATTTCAATTCTTCTACAAAGTTTTTCATCTTTATCTTTTTTCCTTTTAAAGTTCTAGTTTTTACTAGATGTTCTAGATTTTCTAGAGGTCCTGGTAATCATAGATATTCCATTCTCAGGGGACGGGGTCGTAGCCGCTTCCTCCCCAAGGGTGACATCTCATTATCCTTTTGATAGCCAGCCACAAGCCCTTGAATGGTCCATGCTTGACGATGGCCTGTCTTGCATATTCGGAACAGGTGGGTGTGAAACGGCAGGCAGGCGGTGTGAACGGACTGATGCACCGTTGATAAAAGAGGATGGGTGCAAGCAGGATAAAGCCGAGCAGTTTCTTCACCCATCTCCACATCCACGCCAACGCCTTCATAACCTCTCTCCTATCCTTATGAGCAGGTTGCTCACTCTTTTTTCCACAGCCTCGCTGTCGTAGAGGTGAGCGTCAAGCCAGATGAAGGCCAGGGCAAGGGTCTTGCCCTCGGGCATCAGCGACGCCTTCTCATGCAACACGTGCTTGTGCTTGCGGAAGGCCTCGCGCACCTGACGCTTCACCCTGTTGCGGCGCACCGCCCTCTTGAAACAACGCTTGGGGACGCTCACCATCAACCGCACCGGCACGTCGCCGCCCTCCACGAAGGCATAAACCACCCTAAGGGGGAAAAACGACATTGAGCGGCTTCCGCCGCCCTTGAAGAGGGACTCAACCAGCGACTTGCCGGCGAGACGCTCCTTCTTGCCAAGAGTGAGATGGCCTGTCGATGGCATCAAAACTCACTTGATGTTCTTGAGGAAGTCCTTCAGTGCTCCCGTCATTGACGGGAACTCTGGCGTAGGAGCCTTGAGATCAAGCCTCAACCCACGGTCGGCCACCTCTTTTGCGGTGGCAGGTCCGAAGGCGCCGATGCAGATGTCGCCCTGAGTGAAGTCGGGGAAGTTCTTCGTGAGCGCATTCAGACCTGCAGGGCTGAAGAAGAGCAGCATGTCGTAGTCGAACTGCTCCACCTCCTCCTTGGTGAAATCGTCACTAACGGTGCGATACATCACACACTCCCTGTGGTCAAGGCCCTTGGAGTCAAGCAAGTCGGTGACGCTGTTGGTGGAGATGTCGCTCATAGGAACGAGATATTTCTCTGCCTTGTGCTTCACCATCAGCGGTACAAGGTCGATGAGCTTGCCCGTGGTGCCGAAAAACACCTTGCGCTTGCGGTATTGCACATACTTCTGAATATAAAGGGCGATGGTCTCCGTCACGCAGAAATACTTCATCGTCTCGGGGATGGTCACACGAAGCTCCTTGGCCAATTTGAAAAAGTTATCGATGGCATGACGCGAAGTGAACACAATAGCCGTATGGTCGAGGATGTTCACTTTCTGCTGGCGGAATTCTTTTGCTGTCAGTCCCTCCACTTTGATGAATGGCCTGAACACCAGTTCTACGCCGAATTCACGTGCGATATCAAAATAAGGTGACTTGTCACTTGTCGGTTTAGGCTGTGATACCAAAATCTTTTTTATCATCAGTGTACTAAAAATTTATTTCCAAATTGTTATTGTAAGCTTCCATCAGACCGAGCAACACGGCCAGAGGTGTCAATTCGAGCGCACAAAAGTACAAAATATTTTGCAATATCGCCCCCATTCGTCGAAAAAAGATAAGATAACACTTGTAAAAAGATAGCATTTTGACAAAAAAAGCGACACAAAGCAGTATTATGAGCGAAATTTTCAACGGCAAGCCACCATATAGCATCATCATCACGACAGGGGTCATGATCACGCCCTCCATAGCTGTGATGAACAGCAACGACTTGTTCCATTGTTCGATTTTTTTCACATCGAAAAAGACCCAGTTGACAAATTGGTAGGCAACTGTCTTGAACAGAAAATACGCGACAATGCACAGCAGGTAGGTCCCCAACAAGGTGTGCTTGGAGAGCACCCAGTAGTCGATGCCCCTACCCTTCACCGCATAGCAATAAAAGGCGATGCCGAGCAAAAGTGCCTCGAAAGCCACCAACACTCCCTGGCCGGTCAGCTCGCTGGCTGTGTCAGGCACCGGCGTGGTGCGCTCGTTCTCCAAATAGAAGAAATTCCTGACCTGGGCGGCCACGAAGCGCCAAGAGAAGGCCAAGCCGAGGATGGCCAGGAGGAGTCCTCCCATCAGGAGTGCCGATACCAAATGGTCGTCGCCTATATGGTAGGGTGCGGGGTCGGCGAGCATCCCTGTCGGCACGGTGTTTAACAAAGAGGGGATGGAGTCGGCGTGGGTGGCTGCGGTTGCAGCACTGTCGACCATCACGCTGTCGGTGGACAAACTGTCGGACACGCCCCCCACCGCCGCCAGCGTGTCGGCAGACGGCGCACCCACCGACAGCAGGAAACTGTCGGCGGCGTGCTCGTAAATGGGAAGGAGGAATCGTGACGGCATGAGGGGTCAACGAATGCCGAAAGCGTTGCGGATTTCATCCACCATGTCGAGTTTCTCCCAAGTGAACAACTCCACTTCGATAGTCTTCGTCTCATGGTAGAAGCTGGTGAAAGTCTTCATCTTCTTCTCGTTCTTCCTGCCCATATGGCCATAGGCTGCGGTTTCCAAATAGATGGGTTGACGCAGGCCAAGCTTCTCCTCGATGGCATTGGGGGTGAGTTTGAAGAGCTTTCCTATCTTGTCGGCTATCTCGCCGTCGCTGAAAGGCACGTTGGAACGGTTGTAGGTGTTGACATAGATGCTCACTGGCTCAGCAATGCCAATGGCGTAGCTCAACTGCACGAGCATCTCGTCGCTCACGCCGGCGGCAACCATGTTCTTGGCGATGTAACGGGCCATGTAGGCAGCCGAGCGGTCCACCTTGCTCGAGTCCTTCCCGGAGAAGGCACCGCCTCCATGGGCGCCTTTCCCACCATAGGTGTCGACGATGATTTTCCTGCCGGTGAGACCGGTGTCGCCATGGGGGCCTCCAATAACGAACTTTCCTGTGGGGTTGACATGGTAGGTGATATCACCGTTGAAGAGCGCCAGCACCTTCTCACTGTGAATCTTGGACAGCACCCTTGGCATCAGCACGTTTATCACATCCTGGCGAATCTTGTCGAGCATTCGCTCGTCGTCGGTGTCGAACTCGTCGTGCTGGGTGGACACCACGATGGTGTGGATGCGCACAGGCTTGTTGTCGTCGGAATACTCCACCGTCACCTGGCTTTTCGAGTCGGGACGCAGGTAGGTCATCTCACGGCCCTCGCGACGTATCTCTGCAAGGGTCGACATGATGAGATGGGCAATAGATAGCGAGACGGGCATGTACTCCTCTGTCTCGTTGGTGGCATAGCCGAACATCATCCCTTGGTCTCCGGCGCCTTGGCTCTCCTCTTCCTCACGTTCGACACCTCGGTTGATGTCGGCGCTCTGCTCATGGATGGCAGACATGACACCGCAGGAATTGCCGTCGAACTGGTACTCCGACTTCGTGTAGCCAATCTTGTTGATGGTCTTGCGGGCAATGGTCTGCAAATCGATGTAGGCTTCGGAACGAACTTCGCCCATGATCACCACCTGGCCTGTGGTGACGAACGTTTCGATTGCGCAGTGGGCCTTGTCGTCGTAAGCCAGGAACTGGTCGAGCAGCGCGTCGGATATCTGGTCGGCCACCTTGTCGGGATGGCCTTCAGAAACGGATTCTGATGTGAACAAATAAGACATAATTATATTAATGTTTGGTTTGGGGGTGCAAAGTTACATCAAAAGCGGATGATAACAAAATATATTCCTCCTTTTCTTTTTACAACCTACATTATTCACTCGAATTTCCAATCAAACAATGTAAATGATTCTTAAACATATAATTATGATTAACTTAAGTTTCTGAAGTAAAATTGCCTTACAAAATTAGGATTTATCTTGTAAGACAACTGGTTGTGAAGTGAAGCCCGAAGGGCTGGGACGACCATAGGCAGGTGGTGGAGCAAAGCGTAACCCCTGCTTGACGGTGATATGAAATCAACAACCCCGAAGGGGTGACAGAGCAACGATATGACGTGTATGAAGTTGTCATTCTGCCACCCCTTCGGGGTTCGTTCAACATCAAACCAAGATAAAGCAAATCAAGGATGAAGTAAAAAATCCTTACAAAAGGAGGCGTTTTAATGGTATCATCGTTTGATCATCCATACAACTTTTTAAAAGAACCTACTGTAAATAATTGTATATCAATACAACCGGACTTCCGAAACTTAAGATAATTACCTTGAAAGATTCAAATTAATTACAAGCAGAAAACATGGACACAAAGCAAAAAGATTCTCCCCTCCACCCAAGAAGGTGGAAGGGGAGTCATCTGTTCACTTTATTCATCAACCTAACCTATATCATCTTTCTCTCACTTATGCTTTAAAGAGGCATGATAAGAAGAAATTCTAACACCTATTTATGAAAAAACACTGTTCAACTTCGAAAAATGACTGAAGAATGAAAAAAAGTGATGGGCTTCACTATCACTAGTGAAACCCATCTTTTGCTTTCTCTATGCTGGTCTCTCAAATTATGTCTATAAGAATTCCTTCTCGTCAAGCCTTTTCCCGCAGTCGGGACAATATTTGAAGGATTTGAAGATTATTTTTCCACACTGGGAGCATCGGTATTCCCGGTCGGGGTTCTGCAGTCGGTGCATAAGTATTCGGTAGGTTTCCGTATCCCGGCTTTTCACAAGGTCGAACCCGAGTTTCCTTACCAGTTTGATGGTGTTGTCTGCCAAGATGCGGTCATATTCTTTCTCGCCTTCTGTGAGGCGTGCATAAGGCACCAGGTCGGGGTGCATTTTAAGTTTGTCATCCCTCTCTGGTCCATAGCTCCATCCTTCAGACATCCTTGCACGCGACCACACCTCATGGGTGTTTTCCGCAATGGCCTCACGCAAGTCAATCAAGTCTTCAGGGATGCTGATACTATCCACATTGATAGGCACGGGGATGTAGGCGGCATCAGAAGGGTTCACGACAACCATGTAATGCGATGAACCGCGCCACGCCTCGGCAAAGCGGCTGGCAGGGCAGTCCTCGCAGGGATTTCCCGTTGCCGGGTCGTAGATGCGCACCCAGTCCTTGTCGACAGCAAAAACAGTCACGGCATGGAAGTCGTCCTCGACTCTTTCCTTGCCGTGAAGCACAACGTTGTCGACCACCACGATGATGTCGGCACGTTTTTCCAAAGCTGTCTCAAGGTCTGCGAAAGTGGCGTCGTATCGTCTTGACACCTGCAGACCCTTGTCCTCGAGAAGACGCCCCATATGATGCAACGGCGTACCTTTGTCCCTCAGCCATCTGTTCTGCATGGCCTGTTCGGAAAGACTGGCTCTGTCCACCTCGATGCCTCTTCTGTTCAGAATCCACTCCTCGCATTGCAGGTCGCACAGATGCCCCTCGCTCTTGGCAGCCATCCTGGCCATGGGAAGGATGGAATAGTAACTGGCTTTCTCCTCCAGTTCCTCATCCACGCGCTCTGAGATGGACAGCACAGACTGTAGCTCAGGACTGTCACACAGTTCCTTGAGTATAATGTCCAATTCCTCAGCAGAGACATTCCCTTCCAAGAAGGCGGCCATCTGCTCGTCTGTAATCCTCATGTTATACTTTTCCATAATTCTTTTCTTTTAATGCTACTTTAGTCAAGGCACTGATTGCACGTTTCTTGATGTTGTAAAGATTGGCTACAGTGACCCCCATGTTCTTTGCGAGGAACTCTGGCTGCACATCTTCAAGTATGAGTTTTCTGATTACAAAAACATATCGCTCGTTCTTCATTGACAAGAAGAGTTGCTCCAAGTCCATACGGGCATTGATGCTTGCTTCCGTGTCCACAGTGTCTCCATCCTTGATGGTTTTGTTGTAAGGAGGCATTCCATTGTTGATATCTATCACATGATCGCGTTTTCTGATAAAATATCTTATGGCAACCACCTTTATCCACACAAATAAAGATGATTTGAACTGAAATTCCCTCAGCTTTTTACTGTCACTGTCAACAAGATAGATATACAACTCGTTGACAAACTCATCATAGTCCACCGGATATGAAAAGACATATTTGATGATACTGATGATGAGGGGCCGACATCTTACAAAGAAGAAATCCTGAGTGATGTGGGCATCACGATTGATAAGTCCTTGAATGATTTCCTGGTCTGTCATTCTACATCATTTTAAGTTTTCATTGGAAACGGAATAGCATTCCGCCTCTTTGCCGTTTTTACGGCTTGATTTCTTTGATTTGCAAAGATAATGCAATCAAAGTGCAAAACCAAACAAATCACGTTTTTTTATTCCTCCATCACATGGGAACAAGACTCCTCACCCTTTTACAATGATATTCTTACATAGAAAAAGCCTTCCTTTTTTGGCAAGTTCACATAATTACATTATCTTTGCCTTTTGAAGGGAAATCACACCCTGCAAGACCAGAATAAGAAAAATCAAGCTGCTACCCTACTGCCTCTCCGACTTTCTGCAAATATAGCGCGAGAGCAAGCATTTAGTAGACAAGACCAAGCATACCCCTTGGTGGAAGTGAAATCACATCAAGAATTGATCATGACAAACGACACATTAAAAACAGGCACAACCCTCCAAAGAGGGAAATACCGAATCACCAAGGTGTTAGGACAGACAACCTTCGACATCACCTACTTGGCAGAGCATGTCTTTCTTAAGTGAAGACAAACTGTTCTGTCTGCCAACAGAGTCCCAATGGGTATTCGCTGCCAAGGGGAGGAGTGAAACCACCGACGACCCTGATGGCCATGCCATCTATAGCGGGCGCATTTCAAAAGAAAAGGGTCCCGACATCGTAGCATGGCACAATGGCATCACTCAATGCACCAATCCCGTCAGGGGGAAAGAACCTAACGAAAACAAATTATACGACATGAGCGGCAACGTGTGGGAATGGTGCAAGGACTGGGGTGCGGAAGACTGCACAAGAATCCTCAAAGGGGGAAGTTGGAGGTCGGACCCCGTGGAATGCAGGGTCACCAACATATGCGACTGGCCGCAAGACCATAAAGGAAACGACATTGGCTTCAGGCTCGTGCTAAGTGCTGAAGCATACGCTGCATATGAAGCCATGATGGAAGCGAGGAAGAACAACCAAGCCGACAAGGCCTCACAAGACTGAGGAAACGAGGTCTCCAGGCCTCTATTTGATCATCTTGTAATACTCCGCCGCACCTAACAGGAAGCAGCCGGTGCCGTAGTCCTCGAAGTCGGGAGCCTTGGTGTAGGTGACCGGCTGCCCGGCCGACGGGTCCTTGCCCGTGCCCTGCACATAGCCGAGGAAGCCATCCGGGTGGACGCAGTCGCGCACCATCGCCTGCCATGCCCTGTCGCACGCGCCCTTGTATTTCTTGGCTTTGAGAATCTTGTTGTTGATGCCCCAGCTCATGCCATAGAGGAAGAGGGCGGTGCCGGTGAGTTCCTTGCCCCCGTAGGTGACGGGAGAGACAAGCGACGGGTTCCACAACCCATCCTCGCGCTGGCATTGCAGCAGCGCCTCGCTCATGAGGATGAAGTCGCGCTTGAGTTGCTTGTAGTATTTGTCCTTCTTGCCGATGTCGCTCATCACCCTCACCAGTGCGGCATACACCCATCCGCTGCCACGGCTCCAGTAACAGTTCTGCCCGTCGCTCTCCTTGTAGGGAGGCACATAGTCGGCATCACGCCACCACAAGCCTTCTGCCACGTTGAAAAGTCCGCCTCCACAGGTGTCACGCGACCAGGTGTACATCTTCATCGCATGGTCGATATAACGCCTTTCCCCAGTGGCTCGATACATCTTGCTATACACCGGCATGGCCATCTGGATGGCATCAATCCATGTCCAGTAGCCATACTTCCCTGTATTCATCTGGTGTTCCAGATTCGCTTTCACATGCTCCAGCATGCGTGCGTCATGGGTCATCATGTAGCGGTCGAGATAGGTTTGTTCGCAACACTGGTCGTCAGCGTCGGTGGTGTTGTCGCCATTGCGAGCCGTCCACTTGTGGAAGTCGGCCCACCGGTCGGTGTAGTCGATGTATTGCGGGTTGGCATCCAACTCATATAGCGCCATCAGTCCCTCGTAATAGACGGCACGCGTCCACAGGTTGCTCGGACGGATGCGCCCCACGTTGGTGGCAGCCGTCGGGTCGGAGTGTTTGTTCATGAAATACTGGTTCACCTTTCGTGCCACGTCAAGCACGGCGGCGGCATCACCACTGCCCACCGCTTTCGACTGTGCCATGCCTCCAATGGTTGTCAAAACCACGGCCAGCAAAAGAAATACTTTTTTCATATGGTTGTCGGTTTTCATGCAAATTTACGTCAAAAAAGGGGTGGAACATGCACATAAAGTACGATTTTATGGTAATTTTGTACAGAAAAACCGTAAATTTGCGCCATGCGAACCATCACCACCCTCCTTATCCTGCTCGCCACCCTCTGCTCACAAGGGCAGGAGGCCTTCAAGAGCCGCTCCCTGAACACCGAGGACGGCCTGCCCAGCAACTACATCATCAACATGGTGCAAGACCCCCTGGGATACATATGGATGGCCACCGCCGACGGACTCTGCCGATATGACGGCTATTCCTTCGACATCCTCCGACACTCAGACAACGGCAACGACTCCCTCCTGCTGAGCAACCGCATCCGCGAACTCCACCAGAACCCCAACGGCCTGCTCTTCATACGCCTTCAAGGCGAGCACTACAGCTGCTACGACACGCGCCGCCGATGCTTCGTGCCCTTCATCCCCGACGGCAACAACGGCAAGAACTATTGCAACTGCATCTTCACCCCCGACGGAGCCACCTGGCTGTGGTATGAATATACAGGATGCATCGAGGTGACCTACAAGGACGGCGTGGTGGAGAGCCGTGAATACAACGAAGGGAACAAGAAGCTCATCTCCAACAACGTCCATTTCATCGACAGCGACCAGCGCCACCGCGTGTGGGTAGGCACGGAGAAGGGACTGTATGTGAAACAAGGGAAGGGACTCACACTCATCGACCGGCAACACGGCTTCACCAGTTCCGCCGTGAAAGGTGAAGACATCTTTTTCGCCACCAGCGACCACAAGGTGATGCACGCCGACAAGGACGGGCGGCTGCACACCGACGTGGAGCAATTCCCCGGATGGACAGAAGGCAACGCCATCCAAGGCCTCGTGCCCATAGGGCATCACATCATCGTCGTCACCAGGGGGGCCACCTACCGCATCGACACACGCACCAACACCGTGGACACGCAGACACAACAGATACCCGAAGGCACCGTGCTACGCGACAACACCGGCAACTATTTCGTCGCCGACAACACCGTCACCATCTTCTACTACGACAACAAGCGGCAGGAGACATACACCTTCAACGTGCTCAGCAGCCAACTCCTGCACAAAAGGGGGATAAGGCCATACAGCCTCGTCACCGACCACGACGGCAACATATGGATTTCCACCACCGGCAACGGACTCTTCGTCTACAATCCCGACACCCGGCTGCTTTCCCATTTCACTCCTTCCAACGGGACAACGTCACCCATCAAGACCGACTACCTCTACGGGCAGATGGTAGACCGCTCCGGAAACGTCTGGGTGTCGCAGGAAAACATGGGCATCAGCGTCATCACCGCCATGCCGCAGGGCGTGACACGCCTCTTCGCCTCCAACCACGCCGCCCCCGACTACGCCAACCTCTTCCGCATGGTGCGCATGACTTCCGACGGACAGGTGTGGGCCGGCAACTTCATCGGTGGCAGCTACAGGATGGAGAGCGACCGGCTGGCAAGCATCGACATCGGCTCCAACGACGACATGCTCGCCATCTGCATCGACAACATAGGGCGGCGATGGGTGGGTACACGAAGCAACGGCCTCGCCATCGACGGGCGCTATTACACCCACCAAGCCGGCAACCCCCACTCCATCGCCCCAGGGAAGGTCTTCGACATCCTCCAGGACCGCGACCATCGCATATGGGTGGCCGTCAACACCGGTGCGCTGTGCCTCGCCACGCAGCAACCCGACGGCTTATGGCACTTCCGAAGATTTCTCGAGGACACTCCCCTCATGCGCAACGTCACCAAACTGCTCCAGACACGCTCCGGACTCATCTTCGCCGGCTGCGGCGACGGTGTCGTCGTCTTCGACCCCGCCCGACTCGTCAAGGATCCCAAGGCATATCACTACTACAACAGCGCCAACAGCACGCTCGGCTATTTCGAGACCCGCGACATCCTCGAGACACACGACGGCAACGTGTGGCTCGCCACCGCCGGAGGAGGACTATACAAGGTGGGCAACCTCAAAGACCCCGCACACCTCACCTTCAAACAATTCACCACCGCTCAAGGACTGGCCGACAACACTGCAAACGCCCTCGTGGAAGACCTGCAAGGACAGCTGTGGATAGGCACACACTACGGACTCTCACGACTCGACCCCGCCACCATGCAGTTCACCACGCACTACCTCTCCACCGAACTCCTCGGCGACGTCTATAGCGAGAACTCCGCCTGCCGCCTTGACGACGGCACCCTCGTCTTCGGCACCAACAACGGCATCGTATGCTTCAACCCTGCCAATATACAGCATGGCGGCAGCCAAGACACACATCTCGCCATCACCAACCTACTCGTCAACGGAACGATGTACAACGAATACGACGTGTCTGAAAAGGTGAGGCTGCGACATCGCCAAAACTCCCTCACCTTCCGCTTCTCCGACCTCAAGTTCGACTTCCCCCACAACACCGAATACGAATACATGCTCGAGGGCGCCGACCACCAATGGAGCCTCCCGACACGACAGAACGAGGCCGTATATAAAGACCTCGACCCCGGCACATATGTCTTCCACGTGCGCATCGCCGGCACCGACAAGGAAGCCACCATGGCTGTCACCATACGGCAACCCTGGTGGAACACATGGTGGGCATGGCTGCTCTACCTCCTCGTCGCTGGAGGCATCACATGGTACATCGTCAGGCTGCTGCTCATCACCTACTCCATGCGCAACCGCATCAGGATGGACAAGGAAATCAACGAGTTCAAGCAACGGTTCTTCATGGATGTCAGCCATGAGTTCCGGGCGCCACTCACACTCATACAAGGCGCCATGGAGCGCATGGGGAAGACAGGAGACCTGCCAGCATCCATCAAGCAGCCCATCAGCAACATGCAGCGAAGCACCGACCGCATGATGAGACTCGTCAACCAACTCCTGGAGTTCCACAAGCACCAGCATGGCAAACTCACACTCAGGCTCCAGGAGACCGACGTGGTGAAATTCCTCAGGGAAATCACCATGAGCTTCACCGACATCGCACAAAACAGGCAGATGAACCTGCAATTCCTTCCCTTTGCACAACATTACAACATGTGCATCGACCGGGGAGCAGTGGACAAGATCCTCTACAACCTGCTCAGCAACGCCTTCAAATACACACCGAGGAAGGGCGACATCACCGTCCGCGTGAAGCACGAGGGGCAGATGCTCTCCATCCGCGTGGAGGACTCCGGCGTGGGCGTGCCGAAAGACAAACAGGCACAACTCTTCACCAGGTTCATGCAAACCAACGTGGCAGCCGACAGCATGGGCATCGGACTCAACTTCACCCACCAACTCGTCAAGGCACACCACGGCGACATCAGGTATGAGGAGAATCCTGGCGGAGGAAGCATCTTCATCGTGGACATACCTGAAAGCAGCGACCAATACCAACCCGGCGACTATCTCAATGCCAACGAACTGCTCACCAACGAGCCTCAACCCACAGAGGGGAACCTGCGCAACTACCGCGAACTGTCTGCCAACCCGCTCAACGACTGCTTCGTGCTCGTAGTGGAGGACGATGAGGATGTCAGGGAGTTCATCAAGGGGGAGTTGGGCACATATTTCAATGTCATCACAGCACAAAACGGGGAGGAGGCGTTGGAACTGCTCCATGGCGAACAATCCATCGACCTCGTGGTGAGCGACATCAAGATGCCCATCATGGACGGCATCACGCTGCTGAAACGACTGCGCTCAGACAGCGCCACCTTCCACATCCCATTCATCTTGCTCACCGCCATGGAAAGCATGGAGAAACAGCTGCAGGGAGCGAAGTACGGTGCCGATGCCTACATCCGCAAGCCTTTCAGTCCCGAGCTCCTCGTCAGCAAGAGTTTCAGCCTCATCCAACAGCGGCAGCAACTGAAGGCTGCCTATAGCACAACTGCCAACAACACGGCGGAAGGAACCAAGCAGACCGACAGCGTCAAGACAGACAATGCCGAACCACTCATCAGAAGCGAGCGCGACAGGAAATTCCGGGAAATCGTGGACAAGAAAATCGAGGCCAACATGGACAACCCCAACCTGATGGTCGACGACTTGGCAAAAGCCACGGGATACGGCAGGTCGCAGTTCTACAGCAAGATGATGGAGGTCACCGGCACCACGCCTAAAGACTACATCCGAGCCAAGAGGATGACACATGCCGCAGAACTGCTCCACAGCGGCGAGATGACCACCGTGGCGGAAGTAGCCTACAAGGTGGGGTTCACCGACGCCCTCTACTTCAGCCGCTGCTTCAAACAGCACTTTGGAGTCACACCTTCGAAATATATGAAAAATTGAAGATTGAAGATTGAAGATTGAAGATTGAAGATTGAAAATTATCGTGTGCAAAATGCCAAGCGCATTTAATTTTCAATCTTCAATTTTCAATTTTCAATAAATAACAGCGGTGACTGTCTTCACAGACAACCACCGCTAGCTCTTTTTACTTACTTAAAAACCTAATACATATACCTATCTGATATTGCTTTTCATGGTCCGCCTCCTACCTGTATCCTTCGAGAAACGAGGTGGAAGATGGGAGGCGGACGATGAAACGCAATGCGAGTGATCAATAACCCGGGTTCTGCCAGGCCCTCTTCTGCTCGTCGCTCAGATTGGTTCCGTCCTCGTTCTGCAGGACGTCGATGAATGCCTGCGGAATGGGGCGCAACTCATGCTTGTTGGCTGTGATGTTGGGAGCGGCCTCCGGGTTGAACGCCTTTGCACGGCGGATAAGCAAGCCGGCGCGGCTCAATTCCTCCCAGCGGTTCCACTCGCCGAGCAGCTCACGTGTGCGCTCGTTGAAGATGAAGTTGAGCATACGGTCGTAGTCGCCGGTGCAGCCGAGGGCTGCGAGCACGGCCTCATCCTCTGGAGGCAGGTTGTTGATGCTGGCAATCTGAAGGCTCGAAGCGTCGGTGGTGCGAGCGATGCCCGTGGAGAGATAGTAGGAGTTCTTCCAGGGGTTGGCAGCCTCCCATACCTTCTGGTTGGTCATCTTGGTGTTGTTCTCGTCCACGCATGCGCTGGTGACGCCATTGGTGGAATTGGATGCGAAGGCGATGGATCCGTCGACATAGCTCTCCCTGTCCTCGCCGGCCTTCCACTGTCCGCGAGCACGGAGTTGGTTGACGGTGTTGAGGGCCTCCTGGTAGTTGCCCAGTCTCACCTGAGCCTCAGCCTTGACGAGGTAGGTTTCTCCGGTGCGAGCCATGATGACGTCGCGGTGTGCGTCGCCCTTTTCAGCGGTACGCGAACCATCGGTGCACTTGTTGATGCCGCAGAACACGTTGGAAGTGGCGGTGTTTCCGCTCACGCCGTAGTTGTACATGGCGTATTTGCCACCGAGGTAGACGGGGAATACGTTGGGCACCCACTTACCGGTTTCGGGATGCACGAAGGAGTGAGCCTGTGCGCCACGTCCGTAAGTGCCGTATGTGCTTTCGTCTTGGAATCGTGGGTCATCCTTCTTGTTGAGGATGAAGACGATGCCGTAGTCGCCGATGCCAGGCACCTGGTCGACGGAAACGCCGTTGTCGGCAGCCACCTTGTCCTTGTCATAGACCGACACTTCCTTTCCTTCGGCATTCTTCACCTTCTTCATCGTGGGTATGTTGTCCAGTCCATAGATGGTCTTGAAGGTCTTCCACATGCGTGCGTCGTTGACGTTGTCGAAGATGGCATAGGCATACTCCGTGGGGCGGCAGCGTTGGAAGTCCATCTCGCCGATGAACTGTCCGCGCCTCACCCATGAGCCGGAGAAGTTGGAGAACTGCGGGCCGAAGTAGTTGTAGGTGCGGTTGCCGAAGCGTCCCTGTGTGGAGGTTGCGTCGTTGTGCTCGGCACACATCAGGATTTCCTTGGAAGACTCGATGGCGCAGTCGACGCCGGTCCAGTTGGCATAGAGGTTGGCATAGTCGGGCTCCAGCGGGCAGGCTTCGATGACCTCGTTGCATAGTGCGATGACCCGATTGAGGTCGGTTGCCTTGTCATACTTGCTGTTCCATCCGCTGCAACGCTCGCTCTGGCGGAAGAGGAGGGCCTTTGCGAGGAAGTGTGCGGCGGTGTATTTGGTCCAGGTGCCGTTGCCGCGCCATTTGTCGGTGCGGAGCAAGTTGTATGCGTTCTCGAAGTCAGAGATGACCTGGTTGAGTGTTTCCTCTTCCGTGGCCCTGTTGAAGTTCTTCTGCACGCCTTCAGCAGGCTGGGTCTGCAGCACCACGCCGCCATATTGTGCGAAGAGTCGGTAGTAGTTGTATCCGCGTAGGAAGTAAGCCTCACCCATCGCGCTCTTGCGCGAAGTCTCGTTCGACACTTGTTCGGCACGTGCCAGCACGAGGTTGGCGGTGGAGATGCCATAGTACATCTGGTTCCAGAGTCCCGACACGGGCGGGCAGTTGTTGTTGGCTGCGCCGAGGGCCCTTGTGCAGTCGAGTGGCTGCAGGCGGTTGTCGTAGGTGTTCCAAGGCTCCGAGGTGAGGTCGGCGCCGTTGGTGAATTCATCGCATCCATAGAGTGTGATGCCATACGCCCACTCGTATCCAAAGTGCCAGCGTATGTTGCCGTAGAGTCCGGCAGCCATGGAGAGAGCGCCATCCTCGGTTTTGAGCAGGTCCTCGGAGAGTAGGTGCCCGCCGTTTTCCTCAAGGAAGCTGTCGGTGCATGAAGTGGAACCGGCTGCGATGAGCAGTGCGACCACGCCAGTTGTGATTTTATTGATATATTTCATGATTGTTTCCTTTCTTGGTTGTTATCGACTGAGTTATTAGAAATCAAGTTGGAGTCCCACGGTGAAGCCTCTGTTGAAATAGGTGGCTCCCGTGTCGAGGTCCATGAAGTCTACCGAGGAATAGAGCATGCCAAGGTTGCGTCCTTGGATGTAGAACTTGGCGCCGTTGATGCCGAGGCGGTTGCAGAGGGCCTTGTCGAAGCGGTAGCCCAGTGAGAGGTTGCGCACCTTGATGAATGATGCATCCTTGAATCCGAGCAGGCTGGAGTAAGAGTCGCCTCCGGCGGTGCTGTAGACAGGTTTCTGCCAGTCTGCATTGGGGTTGTCGGGCGTCCAGTAGTCGATTTCACGCTGTGCGTACATGCCGTATTGTCCTTCGCCGCCGGTGTTGACCATGTACTTGAAGCGTCCGAAGAGGTCAAGGGTGAGTTCAATGCCCTTCCAAGAGAAGGTGTTGCTCCAGCCAAGTGTCCATCGTGGATTGAGGTTGCCGAGGATGACACGGTCCTTGTCGTCGATCTTGTAGTTGCCGTCCTGGTCGACGGGCTTCACGCTACCGGGAGTGAACTTGTGTCCGTTCTCGTTGAACTTGGCCATCTCTGCAGCGTCGCTCTCCTGCCAAAGGCCGTCGTTGTCGTAGCCGTAGTACACCCTGATGCTCTCGCCGATGAACCAAGCGTTGGCGATGTCGTCTTCCTTGCCGTTGGCCAGAGATACGATTTCATCCTTCTGGTATGCTGCGTTGATGGTGCTGACCCACTCGAAGTCGGCCACTCGCACGGGCACCACGTTGAGGGTGAGGTCGAAACCTTTGTTCTTTGTCTCGCCGATGTTGTCCATCATAGAAGGATATCCGGAGAGCGAGGGGAGGCTGACATTGAGGAGCAGGTCCTTGGTTTTCGAGGTGTAGATATCGAGGTTACCGTTGATGCGCCCGCGGAGGAAGCTGAAGTCAAGACCGAAGTTGTATTGCGTGGTCTTCTCCCATCCGAGGTTCTTGTTGGCCATCATCGTCTGCCTGTTGGTGTAGTAAGGCTCATTGGTGATGAGGATGCGCTCGTTGGCAGTGCTGAAAGGCATGTAGAACGATTGTATGGTGCCCAGCGTACCGTAGGCGCCCACGGCGGAGTTGCCGGTGGTACCCACACCGAAGCGGAGTTTCAATTGGTCGAGCCATTCCACGTCCTTGAGGAAGTTCTCCTGTTCCATGCGCCAGCCGATGGCCATGGAGGGGAAGAATGCCCACTTGTTGCCCTTGGCGAGGACGGAGGCGCCATCATAACGTCCTGAGACGGTGAGGAGGTAGCGGTCCATGAAGGAGTAGTTGAGGCGTGCCATGTAGGAGAGCAGGGTGTTCTGTGAGAACCCGGAGCTCATGCCCGCCTTGTTGTCGGTGTTGGTCACGTCGATGTCGCCGAAGTTGTTCCAGAGGAAGGAGGGCATGTAGATGCGCTCTGCGCTCATGCCGCTGCTTTCTGCAGTGTATTTGGTGGCACTGTGCAGGAGGGTCACGCCGACGGAGTGGTCGCCGAAGATGCGGTTGTAGAGCAACATGTTGTCGAGTGTCCATGTGAAATGGCGGTCGTCGTTGCGACGGGCGAAGTTGTTGCTGCCCTTGCGGGTGGCTGAACTGGCGTCGAGGAAGATGCCTGAACGTGAGTAGCGGAAGTCGGGGCCGAACTGTAGCTTGTACATCAGGCCTTGGACAGGCTCGAAGATTTTGCCGAAGTCGATTTGAGCATAGAAGCTACCCATGGCACGGAAATACTCTCGGTTGTCCTTCGATTTCTTCCATTCATCGAAGACGGTGTAGGCATTGACCACGGAACCGCCGGGTTGGTCGATGATGTCACCAGCCTCGGTGTAGGGCACGGTGTAGTGCGGCAGGGCCTTTGCAGCGCTGTAGATGTCGACGGGGCCTGACGAGGTGCCCACCTGGCCGGTGCGTGAGTAGCCGTATTTCTGCTTGCTCCAGGAAGCGTTGATGGAGCCACCCATCTTGAACCACTTGGTGGCTTGGATGTCGGTGGTCATGGCAGCGTTGTAACGCTTGTATTCCTGGCCTTTCTGTGTGCCTTCATTGTCGAGGTAGCCGAAGGAGAACGAACTCTGTATGTCCTTCGTACCGCCAGATGCGCGGAGGTTGTGCTCCTGAGTGACGCCTGTCTGTGTGACGAAGCCTTCCCAGTCGGTGTCGCTGACGAGGTTGCCGTTCCAAGTGCCGTTGGCCCATCCTTTGTTCACATTTGCCAAGGCGTCGTTGTCGCCGGAGAAGAAATCCTGGTCGAACTTCTGGTTGGGCTGGTCGCCACGGGGATAGAGTTCAGGGTTGGAGTTGTAATAGGCCCAACGGCGCCAGGTGATGTAGTCGCTGGCACTGAAGGCGGGGCTCTTGTCCACGAGTTTCTCGAAGGTCATGCTGCCGGAGTAGGTGAGCTGCAACTTGCCTTCCTTGCCACGCTTGGTGGTGATGAGCACCACGCCGTTGGCTCCGCGGCTACCATAGATGGCTGTGGATGATGCGTCCTTGAGGATGTCGATGGCCTCGATGTCGCGGGGGTTGAGATTGTCGATGCCGTCGCTCACTGGGATGCCGTCCACCACGTAGAGGGGTGAGTTGGAGGCGTTGATGGAGCGTGTACCGCGAATGAGGATGCTACCCACCGTACCGGGGCGCTCGCTCGTCGTGATGTCCACACCGGCGGCCTTGCCCTGGAGAGCCTCGAAGGCGTTGCTCACTGGTCGGCTGTTGAGTTGCTCCTCGTTGACACGGGTGAGGGCACCTGTCACGTCGCTCTTGCGCTGTATGCCGTAACCGACAACCACCACTTCGTCAAGGAGAGCGTTGTCTTCCTTGAGCACGACGTCGACTTTGGTGTTTCCATTCAATTTCACATTCTGTGTGAGATAACCCACATAACTGAATGTCAGGGTGGCGTTGGACGGAGCATCGAGGGTGAAGCGACCGTCGAGGTCGGTGATGGCACCGACGCTGGCTCCATTCTCCATGACCGTCACACCGATGAGGGGTTCGCCCGACTCATCGGTCACCGTTCCTGTCACTTTCTGCTTCTGCGCACCTTGCGCAAACATCGCCTGCGACACGCCGAACAGCATGCCCAGACAGATGAAAAGCATCCAAATCTGATGTTTTCTTGACATAGGTTGTTTAAACTAGGTGAATATTATTAGGTACTAAAATCTCTCTTCGATTGTCCAATCATCCTTTCGATGCTGCAAATTTAAGGGGAGTCTGCACTCCATACCCTATAAAAACGTACGATTTTACATCATAAACGTCCGATAATGGCTCCAAAAAGTTGGAGGAGTTGGAGAAGTTGGAGAAGTTTTAGGAGTTGGAGAAGTTGGAGAAGTTTTAGGAGTTAGAGAAGTTAGAGAAGTTTTAGGAGTTAGAGAAGTTGGAGAAGTTTTAGGAGTTAGAGAAGTTAGAGAAGTTAAAGAAGTTAAAGACAATACTCCGCTCACTCACTGGGCGCACTCCTACCATTCACTGGGCGCACTCCTACCATTCACTGGGCGCACTCTGCTCACTCACTGGGCGCACTCTGCTCACTCACTGGGTGCACTCTGCTCACTCACTGGGTGCACTCTGCTCATTCACTGGGCGCACTCCTACCACTCACTGTACGTACTGTAGAGACTGGATTCTTCCCGTCTTATGAGTAAGTAGGAGGTTTTAGGAGCAAGTAGGAGGTTTTAGGAGAGAATAGGAGGTTTTAGGAGCATGTAAAATAAAACCATAAGCTTACATTTTTTCTGTTTGTTTTTTGGATGTTTCGCATGGTTTTTCTATTTTTGCAGCAATTAAGACCCAACACCTTTTTCAGCAACGAAACCTGAAAACCTTTTTTGTCAAGAGAGCCTGAAAATCATTTGTCAACAAAAACTAAAACCTTAATTATAATGAAACACGTATTATTAACATTAAGCCTCCTGCTGACCGCCATGGTGGCACAGGCGGCACCCATCACCCTCGAAAAGGCCAGGGAGAACGTCATGGCATTCCTCACATCGGGGAACATGCAGCAGCGCGTGAAAGGCAACCGGAATCTGAAGTTGGCCTATACCCGCAACGGCACCAACGGCGTGGCCGCACCCTTGTTCCATGTGTTCAACATCGGCGATGGCGGCGGCTTCGTCATCGCCTCCGCCGACGATGTTGCTGTCCCCGTGCTCGGCTACTGCGACAAAGGCACGTTCGACCCCGACGACATCCCCGTCAACATGCAGGCGTGGCTCGAAGGCTATAGCGAGGAAATCGCCAAGTCGCGTGACAATGGCGCCGTCCCGAAAGGGGATGCGCCAGTCTACGCTTCAAGGAAGAAAATCAACCCCATGATCAAATCGACATGGGACCAATGCGCCCCTTACAACGACATGTGCATTTTCGACGGAACACGTTGCTTGACAGGCTGTGTGGCCACCGGCATGGCACAGATCATGTATTACTGGGCCACGATAGGGATTGACGGGAAAAAGTTCAGGTGCGGCTCCACCGCCCTTCCTGCCTACACCACAGAGACTCAGCATTACGCTGTCGGCGCGCTTGACGCCTTGACTTCGTTCGACTGGGATTCCATGACCGATGGCACCCCCACCACGACCAAGGGCAAGACCGCCGTGGCACGGTTGATGCGCTACTGTGGCCAATCGGTGGAAATGGATTTCAGGGAAGATGGGGCAAGTGCTTCCTTGGTGGACGCGGCAAAGGCCTTCCAAAATTATTTCGACTATAATTACGGCATGCAAGTGATATACTCATACAATATGACTGAACAGGAATGGCAGGAGTTGGTATACAACGAGTTGAACGAAGGCAAGCCCTTTTTGATGTCGGGTTTGGGAACCGGAGGTCACGCCTTCATCTGCGATGGATACGACCCCGCAAACGGTAAGTTCCATTTCAACTGGGGTTGGGGTGGCGACTATGACGGATGGTTTGTCTTGACTTCCTTGCGACCAGGTGAATACAATTTCTCTTCGACAAGGCATGGCATCAAGAGCATCCAACCTTTCAGCGCCAGCCCTTATGCCATACTTTCCTCTGACGGGAAGACACTTTCGTTCTATTGTGATTCCAAAAGGAAGGAGCGCACGGGGACGCGATACCAGTTGAATGGCGACAACTTCGACCGCCCTGGCTGGAGAAGTGGCAAAGATGTGGAGCACGTGGTGTTCGACAGCAGCTTCTCCGAGGCACGCCCGGTTTCCACTTATGGTTGGTTTGAAGGAATGTCCAATTTGAAGGACATCACTGGCTTGTCTTATCTCAATACGTCGAATGTCACCATCATGGGAAATATGTTTTATGGCTGCAACAGCTTGGAGAGCATCGACGTGAGCCATTTCGACACCTCTAAAGTGAATCATATGACATCCATGTTCGAAGGATGCAAAAGTGTGAAGAGCCTTGACGTGAGTCACTTCAACACGGCAAACGTAACCCGTATGACAAGTATGTTTCATACATGCAGCAGTCTGGAGAGTCTTGACGTGAGTCATTTCGACATTTCGAAAGTGAGAAGCGTCGCATTGCTCTTCTGTGGATGCACCAATCTGAAAAGCCTTGACGTGAGCCATTTCGACACCTCGAATGCCGCTGATTTCAGATATATGTTCTTTGGATGCGACAATCTGAAGAGTCTTGACTTAAGCCATTTCGACACCTCGAGGGGGGGAAATTTTGACGGCCTCTTCTATGGATGCAGAAGTTTGAAGAGTCTTGACATAAGCCATTTCGATATGAGCAAAGTGGAAAAGGCAGAATGGCTTTTCACTAGTTGCAGCAGCCTTCGCGACCTCCATATCCCCGCCACCTTGCCCGAATTGGACGACTGGGGGTGCTTGAGTGTGGGAAGTTGGACGAATCCATGCACACTCCACGCCCCCAAAGGCTTCAACTTCGGATTCACTCCGCCTGCCAATGACACCTTCACATGGAAGGGCGGCAGTTTCATCCTGGATGATGGCTATGACGCCTTCGCGATGGGCGACGTGAACCACGACGGACAGGTGAACATCACCGATGTCACCATCATGGTGGACCATGTGCTGGGCGGACAGCCAAAGGTGTTTTATAAGGAGAACGCCGACATGAACCACGACGGACAGGTGAACATCACCGACATCTCAACCGTAGTGAATATCACACTTGGATTATAAGAAAAGGAGTTAAAAAGGAGTTAAAAAGGAGTTAAAGGGGAGTTAAAGGGGAGTTAAAGGGGAGTTAAAGGGACATTTGTTCACTTCGTTTGGAGTTAAAGGGAAGGGTTAAATAATTAATAATTAACAATTTATAATTAACAAAAGGAGTAAAAGGGACATATGCTCACTTTTACAGCCATGCTCATTCCTAGAATAATAACTTCATCACCAATCATACCTATAATAATAAAACATGGACTGATAATTTTGAAACGATAAATATTCATTATGATGAGACACACCTTACTGACATTAAGCATCCTGCTGACCGCCATTGCGGCACAGGCAGCACCCGTCACCGAGGCGGAAGCAAGGTCCAACGTATAGCAATTCCTCAACAGCAAGGGGAAGCAGAAAATCAAGGGGGCGCGGTCGCTCACCCTGGCGCACACCATCTATAAAGGCGGCGAGAGCCAGGCCGACAGCTCCCCCATGCTCTATGTCTTCAATGTCAATGGAGACCAAGGCTTCGTGGTGGCCTCCGCCGACGACGTAGCCCTGCCCATCCTGGCTTACGGCAACGAGGGCGGATTCTCTCAGGGCGAGATTCCCGACAACGTGCAGGCTTGGCTCCAAGGCTACGCCGACCAGATAGCGGAAGCCAGGGCCAGCGGCGCCTCCTCCAAGAGGGTGGAGCGACCGACCAGGGCGACCAAGGCACAGTGTGGACCATATGGTGCAAGTGCAATGGGACCAGCGTGCACCTTACAACGCCCAGTGTGTCTTCGACGGCCATCAATGCTCCACAGGCTGCGGAGCCACGGCAATGGCTCAAATCATGTACTATTGGGGGGTCACCGGACGCGACGGGGACAAATTCAGGCATGGCTGCCAGGCACTCGATTCATACACCATGGAACGATACGGCTATAAGGTGCCCGCCCTCGACGCCATCGACTCCTTCGACTGGAACGCCATGGACGAGGGGACCGCAGCTCCCCAAAGCGATGCAGCAAAACACGCCGTGGCGCAGTTGATGAGGTATTGCGGACAGGCGGCGCATACGAACTTTGCGGCAGGCGAATCGAATATATATGATGTCATTTCCGGTATGGAAAAGTTCGGCTATGACAGCGACATGAGGCTTATCGACACAAATAAGTATTTAAGCACACCCGAGGGAGGGATCACCTATGACGAATGGGACAAAATTTCCAATTTCGTCATCAAGGATGACGCCCCGGTTATGGATGAACCCGGCACGCGTGCTTGCTACACTGTGAATTTCCTTACAGGTTGCAAAAGACTTCACAAACTCCACATCTCACCTTCCATGAGATTATTGGATGGCACTAACAAAGCCAACAGTTATGATGGTGCTTGCTACGGAGTGGGGGAGGAATCCGAGCCATGTATCATCATAGCCCCCTCCGGCTTTGATTTCGGCACCGACACCAGCAGCACCTTCATTTGGAAAGGCGGCTGGTTCCATCTTCCCTATCTCTTAGGTGACATCAATCACGACGAGCAAGTCAATGTGACCGACGCATCGTTGCTCGTAGATTACATTCTGAACAGTGCTTGGCTTGAAGGACCTCACCTTTTTGACTCAAACCTTCCGAGATATTATCTTGGTTATGACATGGAAGAAGCCGACATCAACCATAACAGGGAAGTCAACATCACCGACGTGACCAACCTCGTCAACATCATTTTGAGAAACATGAACTAAAAAACCAAAATCCGATGAAAAAGAAATTCTGATATTAGCAATGGCTTGTAGCACGACACTGACGGCGTCGGCCAACCCCGTATCTCCGGAGGAAGCCTTGCTGAAAGCCCGAGGGTTTCTCACACAAAACCAACCCATGCGCATAAAGGGCAACCGAGGCCTTGAACTGGCCTACACCATGATGCCCTCGCAACAAAAGGATGGAGAGCCATCCCCCCTGCTTTATGCGTTCAACATTTCCGGCGACGGCGGCTTCGTCATCGTGTCGGGTGACGATGTCGTCCCTGCCATTCTCGGCTATGGCGACGAGGGGCGTTTCGACATCGACAGCATCCCCTGCGGCTTGCGCATGTGGTTTGACATGACGTCTGAATGGATAGCCATGGCACGTGTGAAAGGAGTGCAGGCACCAAGTGCTGCAGCGGCAACCAACAGCAACAGGCTTGACGTGCCTCCCTTGATTGATGTGGCATGGGGACAGGGCCAGCCCTACAACGACCAGTGCGTGTTTGATGGTGTCCGTTGCGCAACCGGTTGTGTGGCCACGGCGGCGGCGCAGATAGCTTATTATTGGGGCAAGGGCAAGAGCGGTCGCCAATTCCGCCATGGCTGCTGCGCCCTCAGTGGATACGACGGCTGGTTTCACCAAGTTCCAGCCCTTGATGAACTTGAGTCATTCGATTGGGATGCCATGACCATGACCGATGGGGTACCAGACACAGAAGATTCGAAGGCTGCAGTGGCACAACTGATGAGGTATTGCGGACAAGCTGCCATTACGGAATATGCAAGTTCTTCTGGTGCACCCCTTTCTTCGGATATATTCGCTTCTTTCGGATACAAATGTGATTTCAAAAGGTATTATGATGCCAACGCAAGTCTTCAAGGCGACTGGAATACTCGTCTATACCAGCAGTTACTAAAAGGTTTTCCCATTATCTTTGGGGGGATAAAAAATGATCAGGATGGAGATGAACCGCACGCTTTCATCTGCGACGGCTATCAAGCCTCTACCGACCGTTTCCACATCAACTGGGGATGGGACGGTTTGGGGAATGGATATTATTGGCTGGACTATTTGGAGCCTTACTATTTAGAATTATCCCATGAAAGCATCGAAAAATACCCGGAATACAACGTCCCCGGCTATACTGACTTGGTCATGTTTTCCGACCTCTCGCCATGGCAGGCATATCAAGTCTTGGAAAACAATCAGCTGACCTATTATTATGATGGCAACCTGAATTCCAGGGAGGGTGCCATCTATATGATGGATATCTATAATAAGATGAATGATGGTCCGGTCGAAAGTGAGATAAAAAAAGTCGTCATCGACGAATCCTTTGCCGACTACAGGTTAATACCAAGTTTTGCAAATTTCTGTGAAGTCGAGGAATATGAAGGGCTGGAGTATTTGAAAACCCATATAACAAGTATGAGCAGCATGTTTTATAAAAACAAAAAAACAAAGCACTTGGACTTGAGTTGCTTCAACACTTCAAATATCAAGTCGATGTACTCAATGTTTTATGAATGTAGCAAACTTGAAAGCGTGGATGTCCATACCTTCAACACCTCCAATGTGACGGACATGTCCTATATGTTCTACGGATGTGAATCCCTTGGAAGCCTTGACTTGTCCAATTTCCAAATTGGATATGAGACGTCAACGTACAACATGCTTGCCAACATGCCCAACCTGTCGTCTTTGACAATATCAAGTTCCATGAAGCGGTTGAACGAGAATGCCTGTAATGGCACAGGCACGCGCCTGTCGCCCTGCGTCATCCAAGCCCCACAAGGCTTTGATTTCGGCACTGCAACCGACGGGCCATACTTTGTGTGGAAATCAGGCTGTTTCCGCTTGCCAGGCAGTTATGCATGGGGCGATGTCAACCATGACGGCGATGTCAACATCACGGATGTCACATTGACAGTAAGCAAGGTGCTGGGAAATGAAGCCACAGACTTTTACATCAGGAATGCCGATATCAATGAGGACAACATGGTCAACATCACCGACGTGACGCACATCGTCAACATCATTTTGAACCATGGTTCGGGATTGGACTTATAACATGCCCTTCTATTTTATCGATGCTGATTATTACTTAAGTTTCGGAAGTAAAATTGCCTTACAAAGCTGTAATTTGTCTTGTATGGCAACCGGTTGTGAAGTGAAGCCCGAAGGGCTGGGACGACCACAGGCAGGTGGTGGAGCGAAGCGTAAC
>Ga0310694_10000305_pt1 | contig 67842 bp, 96 predicted proteins | sample 174DNAGHGhighgp2_FD_203884 | JGI IMG/M metagenome (GOLD analysis project Ga0310694, IMG submission 203884) | Sheep rumen microbial communities from Palmerston North, Manawatu-Wanganui, New Zealand - 1742 DNA GHGhigh gp2 (v2) (version 2) | ecosystem: Host-associated > Mammals > Digestive system...
CGTTCTACTATTGTTATTCGTTGCAGTCGGTTACGATACCAAGTAGCGTAACAAGCATCGGCAATAATGCGTTCCAATATTGTGTTTCGTTGCAGTCGGTTACGATACCAAGTAACTTAACAAGCATCGGCAATAATGCGTTCTACTATTGTTATTCGTTGCAGTCGGTTACGATACCAAGTAGCGTAACAAGTATTGACAGTAGTGCGTTCTACTATTGTTATTCATTGCAGTCGGTGACTATACCAAGCAACTTAACAAGCATCGGCAATAATGCGTTCCAAGATTGTTATTCGTTGCAGTCGGTTACGATACCAAGTAGCGTAACAAGCATCGGCAATAATGCGTTCCAATATTGTGTTTCGTTGCAGTCGGTTACGATACCAAGTAACTTAACAAGCATTATAGGCTTTGTGTTCGGCAATTGTTTTTCGTTGCAGTCGGTTACGATACCAAGTAGCGTAACAAGCATCGGCAGCTATGCGTTCAACTTTTGTTTTTCATTGCAAGAAATGATATTTGAGCGTACATCGCCGCCAACATTAGGTGGTGCAAAAAACTCGCTGGGTGACACTTCTTTCACTTTCCCGATATATGTTCCTGATTCGGCTGTTTCGTCGTATAAGAGTTCTTACCCGAACTATGCTAGCAGAATTAAAGGTATCAGTGAGCGTGAGTGAGAGGGTTGCACCGAACACTTGTGCGAGCAATTATGGCAGTACTTTGGCGTGATGGATGACACGTCATCACGTTGAGTCAATTTTCAGTTAGTTTTTGAGCCTTGGTAACTTGGTGTTGCTGAGGCTCTTTTGTGTGATTTGTGCGGATGTGTTTTGATTTTAACATAATTTTATCGCAAAAATATTTTGTTGTTGTTGCATAAAGTAGTAACTTTGTGGTGAGGATATTCCTCATTGAATCAACAATTATTAATTAATTATTTTAATCAATTTCAGTTATGGCAGATACTACTTTCTTGGCACCGGACAATAGTGTGCCTATGGGTGTTCTTCCTTATCTCAACAACAATGGTGGCCTTTTTGGCGGTAACAATGGCTGGGGTGGCGGCATTCTTGGCTTCTTGCTTGGTGCGATGTTCAGCGGTGGCTGGAACGGCGGCGGTCTGTTCGGTGGCGGCGGCAACAACGGGAACCACAACGCAGACCTGATCATGCAGGCCGTGACGAACAGCGGCGAGCGCAGTGTGAGTGCAGTGCAGCAGTTGTCGACCAACCTTGGTCAAGACTTCACGCTTGTCAACTCGGCCATCAACACCATCAGTCAGAGCATCAATCAGATTGCCAACGCACAGGGCTTGAACGCCATGCAAGTGATTAACGCCATTCAGAGCGGCAACTGCTCAATGCAGAACCAGCTGAGCCAGTGCTGCTGCCAGATGCAGAACACACTGACCACACAGGCTAATATGCTCCAGCAGGGCGCGAACCAGAACACTCAGTCGATTCTTGGCGAGCTGCGTGCTATGCAGACCCAGGCTCTGCAAGACAAGCTTGATGCCGAGCGTGCCAAGAACACCCAGCTTGCCGGTGAGATTTCGCAAGCCAATCAGAACAACACCATCGCCGCCATGATTGCCAATGCAGTGAACCCGATTGCCTCGCAGCTTGCCGGCATTCGTGGCGAGGTAGATGCCATCAAGCGTTGCCAGCCTTCGACCATCACGCTGCCCAACAACTCGATGACCGCAGTGCCGACGATTTGGGCCAACGGTGTGGCCGACCTTGTTGTGGATCGTGTCGCGGCCGCACTGGCTCAGGCAGGTGGAACTACTACTCCGACTACTCCGACCGCTGTTGCCAAGATGTGATTGACATGGCCGTGGCAGGAGCCACGGCATAGTTAGACCGCTAGAGAGATTGTGCCGGCGGCGTAACCGCCGGCTACATAACATGAAATAACTAAACAACTATCAACAATGGATTTCAATAGTCTGAACAAGGGTGATAACATCTATGTCATCAACAAGACCGACGCCGGGCCTGAAATGATTGTGTGTGAGGTCATGGACAAGACCGCTCCTCACTATGACTTACAGAACCAGGCTGCTGCCAACGGCAGCGGCATGCAGCAGGTTGTTGACTTGAGTGTCCGGATTGGTGACCGTGTGGAGCCGATGCGCAACTTGACCGTCACTAAGCAGATGGAGAGTTACAACGGCGGCAAGCAGATAGTGTGTTGCGACAAGGAGAGCGTTCTGCGTGAGATAGACCGCATGATGTCGGTTAGCCGCGGTGAGATAGAGCGCGATGCCTATAACCACCAAGTGCTTGAAAAGGGCGAGGTCATCATTGAGAGCCTTAACCCGAAGTACAAGGAGGACAAGGAGCAGAAAGCCGCGATAGCCATGCTGAAAGACCAGATGTCGACGATGATGGGCATGATGCAAGAGCTTCAGGAGAGTTTGAAATCTGCAAAAAAATCTTGAGGAAATGGGATATAAAGTATATCGTTTCAAAGAGAGCGGCGACCCGGTTGAGATGGTGTCGCGCGCCAAAGACATGCTGATGGAAGCGCATGAGATGCTTGCTGAGGCTTGTGAGATGATGAACGGCAACCAAGTGGACATGCGCCGTGGCCGTGTGATGAGCCGCCGTGACCGCTGGGACGGCAATGGCAATGACATTGACCGCCGTGACGACTGGGATGAGGTTCGCCAGCGTGGCCGTTACTACTAACCCAAATGTGTAGATAGGGCCACAGCGGGAGCTGTGGCACAGATAGACCGCTGTGGCCCATTCTGCTAAAAGACGAGCGAATTATGTGTGACTGTGGAGATTTGACCAAGTTCTATGTGTTGAGCCGTGAGATGCGCAAGTATCTTGCGACTTATGGGCCACACTTCACGAAAGAGTTGTGCGAGGATGCCGTGTCGATGATGGAAGACCGCGACGGCAACCGTGTGAGGCCTATAGAGAAGAAGGCGTTGGGTGAACTGCTGGAGCGTGCCGGTGTGAAACTGGAACACGACACGCTGCATGATGGCGTTTACGTCCACTCGATGGGCCTTGCCGACTATTGGGGCAGCTCGATCAATGACGAGACCAGCCTAGCGCGATATGTGAAGGACTATCTTGATGATCCTGATGGCTATGAAGGTATCGCCTTCTGGCGGTGGTATGGTGACTGCTGCAAGAAGGGTATCGTCATCGACTGGGAGAGTTATTACTAGGCTTTAGGCATTAGATTTTATCGTTATGCTTGCTAAATGGATAGACATAGATGGCAAATGGGGCGTCGTTGTGAACTATGATGTTCGCATCGACGACTTGTCTTATGTACTTGGCCAGGTAGACCGCATCGGTGTGAGTGATCGTGACCGCCGTGAGATAGAGGGTCTGTTCGAGGAGCCAAACCGCGGTTTCACTGTGAGCGACATGGAAGAGCGCATGAGCCTCACTTGCATCGGTTGGGCCGACAGCCGTGAGCAGATGGTTGACAGTATCATTCATGAGATAGACCATGTGCAGCGTGACGTGTGTGAGTATTATGGTGTTTCCCTTGGCAGTGAGCGTGCCGCCTGGCTGCAAGGCTACCTTGGGAGAGAAATGATGGTGATATGAGCGATGTGCGAGCCTTGTGGCTCGCAATTCTTGACAATAGGGATGACACAGACGTTGATTGATATGAGCCGCTTGCTGGCGATGGACGCGGTCATCATCCTAGTTGGGATGATGTGGGACTTGGCCGTGGGCATACGCAAAGCGCAAGAGCGTGGCGAGGCGAGGACAAGCTACGGACTTGCTCGCACCGCTACGAAGATGCTGACGTACTATGGCGCATTTGGCATCGGTGCTTGCATTGACGTGCTTCTGCATGTTGGAAGGGTGTGGCAGCTTGTCGGACTTTCCGACACACTGGAGAGCGTGCCTGTGGTTGCCACGCTGATAGCGATATTCCTCTGCATCATAGAAGGTATTTCCATTTTGGAAAATGCTGACACGAAGGCGAAAAAACGCATGAGCAAGGTGGCCGATGTGGCACTGACCGCTGCCAGCAATACCGAGCTGGTGGAGCTGCTGGCAAGGGCTATCACGGCAGCGCAGGAGAACACGAAGAGCAAGGGAAATGGCAATGGTGAATGATGTGCGAGCCAGTGGCTCGCAATACCTAACAGTTGATTGACGATGAAGACATTGAAAAAAGGGATGACCCGTGACGAGGTTAAGACCTTGCAGCGTGCGCTGGGGGTGAACGATGATGGCATCTTCGGGGTGATGACCGAGGTGGCTGTGAAGGACTTCCAGCGGTCGAGGCAGCTGATGGCTGACGGCATCGTGGGGGCGAAGACATGGGCCGCGCTTGGCGTGACGGAGAACAAATGCGTTGACCCGAGCGTGGTGTACCTGCCGCTGAGCGTGCATGTGAGCCGACTGCCTGGGCGCAGCATCAAGTACCTTGCCATACACTACACTGCTGGCAGCTCGTCGGACGCTGGCCGTGCGAGGGCGGTGAAGCATGTGTTTGAGACGCGGAAGGCTAGCGCAGACTTTGCCGTGGACGACAAGGAGATTGTGCAGTTCAACCCAGACATTCGCAACTACTACTGCTGGGCAGTGGGCGACAAGAAGGCGGCTGGATCAATCGCTGACGCCACCAACCGAAACACGATTAGCATCGAGATTTGCTCGACACTAGCAAAAGGCACCAGCGCAAGCGTTCCTAACCATGAGGGGTGGAGCTTCACCGATGAGGCTGTGACGAATGCCGTGCGGCTGGCTAGGCTGCTGATGCGGAAGTATGGGATTCCGATTGATCGCGTGGTGCGGCACTATGACATCAGCGGGAAGATGTGCCCGGGCATCATCGGCTGGAACACTGGCTTCATCTACACCACCGACGGGCGCAGAACCAGCAAGCGCAGTGACAGCGAGGCATGGGAGAAGTTCAAGGCTAGGCTGGCATGATGGTAATGGCCGCCACGGGAGTGGCGGCAAAGTGAGACCGATGATGAGGAAGGACTTAAGAAACGTGATGCGGGTGCTGGTGGCTATCGTGCTGGGCATGGTGGTGTGCTGGCTGCTGGGCGGGTGCTCGCCGAGGGTTGTGGAGATTGAGAAACCTGTGGTCGTGGAGCAGACGCACACGCAGACGCACACGGACATCGTGCGTGACACGCTCATCTGGCGGGATAGCGTCTACCACTATGTGCAGGGGGACACGGTGCGCATCGAGCGGTGGCATCATTCTATTGCCGTCAATAAGGTGATGGTGGCCGACACGATCAGGGACACGATACCTCGCATTGTGACCGTCAAGGAGACGGTGGTGCATGAGGTCAATAGGCTGCGGTGGTGGCAGAAGTTGCTGATGTGGGCTGGTGGGATTGCGTTGCTGGTGTGCGGTGGCTGGGTGGTGCTTAAAGCTAAGCGTTGATCCACACGACTTTTTATGGTGCGAGCCGGGTGGCTCGCAATACGGAACAATAATGATTAATGATTGATGATTAATAAAAAAACTGACTGGAAATGGCAAAAGAGATTGAACAAGTGAATGACGAGCAGCAGAAGCAGCTGAATGCCGTGATTGAGGACTCGGTGGACTATGTGACCGTCCGTGGCAAGAAAAAGGGCGTGCGGTGGCTGAAAAACGCAACTATCAGGAAGGTGACTGACGTGCTGCTGGGGGAGCATGGGCATGAGAGCATGGTGAACTGCAAGTGCGCCGCAGCGATTGTGCTGAACGGCTACTGGGGCATCAAGCTGTGGTGGTGGGCATTGTGGCGTTGGTACTACTATGTGAAGCAGTATCGCGACTCTGAGCTGACCGAGCTGATTGAGGTGGGCAAAAAAAAAGTGGATGTGGAAAGCTACTACTTGACTACCACATATCTGACCGCGATGAAGGACACGATGATGGCGATGACAAGAACGGAAGTCGAGCATTTCCTAGCCGCACAGCGTGGGGCGCAATGAGCGCAATCGGGGAGAAGCATGGTTGGCTGCTGGCCGACAAGCACTACCTTGGTGGGCTGGTGACGGTGAAGGCTTGGGGCTGGTGGACCGGCTACACGGCCGCACAGATAGAACTGATGGTTGCCGACAGCCCGCTGGTGACGTATGGTGACGGGAAGAAGAAGGTGAAGCGCGGCGACGTGGAGAAGGCGCATCGTGACTGGATGAGCCTAGACGAGCGTGAGACGCGGAATGTGAAGCTGAGTGAACTGCTGAAAGGTTGATGGCCGTGACTGGAGTCACGGCATAGTGTGACCGATTTTTTTTGATTATGGCAAAGAAGAAAGATGATGACAAGAGGGGCCTGATGACCCGGCTGATGAGCAAGTATCAAGTGCCTGAGCGGGAGTTCATGCTTGCTGTGCTTGTTGCTTGGGGTGTTCCGGCTGGTGACGCATTCGGTGCGCTGATGGACTGCAAGCCCGAATGGCGCGAACAGATGTGGCAGCGTTACAAGAACGACAAGAGCAACCTGGGGACGCTGGAGCTGATCAGGGAACTGCGTGAAGGTTCGGCTGACAGTTCGGACTCGTTTGCGTATGACTTGAAGAGCAAGGATGGCATGATAGAGGCCTTGTCGCGTCAAGTGCGTGACACCGACGACCCGAAGCAGAAGGCCGACATCTTGATGAAGATAGCCGACTTGCAGCGCATGAAGCAGGACGAGAACACGGAGAAAGAGAAGCTGGTGCACTACTACCTGCCGTTGCGTTGCGAGGTTTGCCCCTGGAAAGATGGCGGGAACACTTAATGGCCGACGCGCTGCGCCGGCCCACGAATAACCGCTATTCGTTGCCACCGGGGCTAGGTGTCGCGCTGTGGTGAGCGGTATGCCGCCAGTGCCTTGAGCAGTGCCGAGACGTCGAGTTCGGCATTGAATAAGATGGAATAGGCCAGCTGTAGCTGGTGTATGTAGTGCAGTTGGAAGATTGGTCTTCCGGCTGCACTGATTGTGTATAGCCCCTGCTGTGTGGAGTGGTTAAGTGTGAACTCTGTTTGGTTGATTGTCCATGAACTTTGTTGGCTTTCGAGGTCGGGCAGTGTACGGATGAGGTTGTCGGTGATAGGCACCGGGTCGACTTCGGCCAGCCCCAGTGTTGCGACATAGATGAGCCGATTGTCATCTAGAATTGCCGGCCTCATGGTGCATATAAACCTCTTGTTGTGAACATTTTGCTTGTCAAGCGGGACATAGTCGGCGATGAAGACCACCGAGCCGAATGTGAGCTGGTCGAGTCGCATGTCATCGGGTGGATGATGCCTCCTTGATTTTTTTGATGGCTTCGGCTGTTTTGTCATATAGTTGGCTGTATTGCGGGTTGTTTTGAATGTTGACGTAGGTGTCGTAGAGCCTTCGCATAAGTGATGCTCTGGTGAGGAAAGTGTATCTTTTGAGGATGTCGTCGGCTGGGCACTTGGCAAAGTCTCTGAGTGCAACAAGCAAGATGTTGATAGCTACCTCGGACGCTTGTGCCTGTGGTGTCGAGAACAATGTGGCGCGCTCGACTTTAGCGACTCGCGCCACGATTGCTTCGACTTGTGCGATAGCCGGGAGATTAATCCTTGTTATGGGTTTTCGCGGCATTGTCTTGGATTTCTTTTTTGATTTCGGATTCGATTTTGGCGATTTTTTCGGGAGTGTTGGCCTGTTCGGCAGCATGTGCCAGTGCGAGGTCTTGCTCCAGTTCGTCGGCTGACAGTTCGTCGGGCAGCTTGTCGGGGACCTGGTTGTACTTGTTGAGGACGGCGAGGATTTCGTTGTAGGCCTCGGGTTGCATGGGCATGTTGCTGATGACGTAGGCGAGGTTGAGGATGAGTTCGATGTACTCGGTTGCGTTCTCGACACCTTCGTTGAGCAATTCGGGGAATGCCGATGTGGCCATGAGTTCGGGGCCGAACGTGATGGTGAAGTTACCTGCCTTGTTTGTTGCGACGAGGCTTGTGAGGCCCGTCTGCTTGTCCACCTGCTGGTGGAGCGTGAAAGAGTTGATGTTGTATTGCATTGTCTGTTTTGTTATAGGTGTATTACTTTTTCGTCGTTGATGACTTGTGTGATGATTGATCGGAACTGGTCGTTGTTGTGTATGAGTGCGATGCATAGGGATGTGAACGACACCCGGAAATCTGTGTCGTTGTTCTCAAATGCGTACTTCAAACTTGTTTCCAGCCCTTTACCGCCGATGGCTGAAACCATATCTGCTTCTGTTGTAATTCCGATTAGCATCATTGCTGAGAACATCTGTTTCAGTTCGTCAAACTTCTCCCTGACTTGTCGCTGGGATGGTGTCTCTTTGAATAGTTCTCTTAACTCATCGGTTCTCGCTTCAATCGTTATTGTATCATTCAATTTGTTTGGTGGCGATGTGAGTTTGTCGGCCTCTGTTCCGAGGTCTACTTTCCCGGCATAGACTACTGGTTTGTCGCCGATGAAGATTTCTTCTTTGTCTTTCATTTTTTGTTGAGATATTGTGCGCATGTGAAGCCTTTGCGTGGGCGGAAGTCACGGAATGCGCAGGTGATGTATAGTGCTTTCTGGTTGGCCCAGTGCGCCATGTCACGTTGCCATTGCGGAATGTTCTGGACGAGCGACGTGAGGTCGAGCATGGGCTGTGCCTGGCAGCGCACCTTGCGGTCGTAGCGTGGGTGCCTCCAGTGCTCTAGGCGGCTCAGGCACTCGTCGAAGTCGCCGTGTAGCATGGTATAGAGCATCACTCGGCCATTGTAGCCATGCTGGCGCAGAAGCGTGATTGCTCGGTCGCAGTCCTCGACTTGTGCTGCTGTGTCGCAGCCGAAGCGGATGTACTCGATCCAGCGCACGCGTGCCAGCAGTGCGGCCATGTCGTCGGTGACTAGGCGTGCGTCCATTGCCTGGTTGAAGTCTACCCGCCATCGGTGATTGACGATTTTCTCGATTTGCTGCAAGCCGTAGTCGCTGGCGAGGATGTTGTTGTCCATGAGGAAGAGGTTTGTTCGCCCGTCGATTGCGATTTGCTCTACGTCCATGTATGGACGGATTTTGCCCTCGGCCTTCGGGACCACGCACCATGGGCAACGCCGGATGCAGCCTCGCGTGAGAAAGCCGATGGCCCAATTAGGCTTCCAGTTGATGGCAAGCGAATAATCAGGTTGGCATCGGTCAATCTCGTCGGGCAGGTTGTGGTAAGGTGCTCCCCAGCCCGTGCCGCCGCGAACCACCTTGTCGGCGTTGATGGGGTACTGGTACTGCGGTATGAATGTGAACACCTTGCTGTGGTAGCAGATGTCGTAGTGCTTGAATGGCGAGTAATATTCAACAGAATCGCCCTGTCGTTTGTGCCATGTGGCGCATTTGAGCAGGGCGAGGTTGGGGAAGTTGCGGTGGCAGTCGTCGGGTAGTATGGCGATGTTCATAGAATGTTTCGGATTTCGATGCCGTGTTGTTTGAGGATGTCTCGCCATCGCAGTATGACTTCTGCCCGGTCTTCCTCGTCCTCGCACTGCGATAGTTCGTTGGCGAATCGGACGAGCATCTTTGCCTTGTCAAGTGTCTCGTCGGCTTGGTCATCGTAATCTTCGGCCTCGGAGAGCATAGCCTTTGACTGCTGGCGCATGGCATAGAATAGCCCGATGTTCACTCCGCAGCAGAGGATGTTGAAAATTGAAAGGATGAGTGTTGTCATATTGTCACTTCTCTTTTATAGGTTAGTTTGCCCTCGTAGCCGAGGTGGCGCAGATAGTCGAATATCTCGCGAGGTTTGTATTGGCAGAGCGGTTTCTGCCATGCCTCGTTTTCGGCAGTAGGGTCGGCGTGCTTGCGCAGGAATCTGCTGATGTAGCCTTGGGTCATGCCCACCTCGTCGGCGATCTGCGTCGTGGTGCAGCCTTGTTGCCGCATAGCCTTGACTCTCTCTACCAGTTGTGGGTCGGTCTGTCTCATGATTTTGTTGGTTTTGTGCCGGCGGGGTCGCCGGCAATACTTAACTTGTTGTCGTTGTCGCTCACAATAATCTCTTCCCTTTCTCGGTTGCCATGTGGCGGTCGATGATGGCCATCACCTGGGGGATGACAGCCTCGACAATCTCCTCGGCGATGTCGGCGTAGTACATCGACACGCGCTGGTCGCCGTGTTCTCCGTCGCCATCCACCATCTGCACGCAACGGTTCCACGCATCAGCCTGGTTGCGGAACATCTGGGCCAGCTCGTTGCCGCCCTGGTTGTCGATGCCCTCTGTCAAGTTGTCGAACACCTCGGCCATGCGGTCGGCGATGCTTGTTGCTATGTCGCCAGCGGCAAAGCACAGCAGCATGTGCCGCACCAGCTGCTTGCGGGCCTCATAAATCTCGGCCTTGATGCTGTCGATGGTCTTGTTCTGCTCACGCATCAGCCGCTCAATTCGGTCGGCCTCGCGGTCAAGACCGCTGTCACGCAGCACATCACGCTGCACCTTCATGCGGTTGAGCTCGGCATAGGCAGCAGTCAGCCGATGAAGGGGTTTGAAATAAAATTTGCGGTTTGGTTTCTTCATAGTCATTGTCCTGTTGATCCGTAGCCGCCGTTGCCGCGCTCGGTGTCGCTCAGCGTGTCGGCTTCGATGGGTTGCACATTCAGAAATGGAACGATGACCAGCTGGGCGAAGCGGTCACCGACATAGTATCGCTTTCCGTTGGGCTTGTTGTCGAACTTGGCCGACACCTCGCCGCGGTAGCCGCTGTCAATCACGCCCACACAGTTGGTCAGGCGCATGTCGGTGCTGCTCACGCTGGAGCGCGGGAACAGCAGCCCCACATAGCCATCGGGTATCTCCATGGCGATGTCGCTGTGACACACCCACAGCTCGCCTTCGTAGCCGCACCGGCTCACATACATGTCAAGCCCAGCGTCACCTGTGTGCGCCCTTGTCGGCAGCTGAGCGGTGGGCGCGAGTTTTCTTACTTTGATTTTCATTTTCGGTTCTTTGTTTTACTTGGTTGATGAAATTCTTCACTGCCACGCATTCGCGCGGCTTGCGCTTGATGCCGTACTCGCATGCACGGCAGTAGCGGCACAGCACGTCGGCCAGTGCGCTGGGCAGTACCGCTATCAGTGTCTCGCCTCGGTTGCTCATGATGGGTTCAATGGTTGTGGTTCGCGTTCTTTGTAGCCACGACAGCCGACTCGGGCAAAGTCGGTCTCCAAGTTGTCAATTCCGCGGAAGCACGGGTAGTTGACGCAGCGGTGGCACAGCCGTGGTAGCGGTGTCTCCTGCTGTTGCTTGGCTGTGCTGGTGTTCTCCTTGCGGAAGGTTACACCATTCGCCTTGCGGATGCCCATCTTGTTGGCTCTAGTCTTGACGCAGTGCGGTGCTCGGTGCAGCATCGCCGCTAGCTTGGTTGTCCGCATCATCGGGTAGAACTCGCGCACCATTTGGAGCTCCTTGTGTGTCCAGCCGCCGCGCTTCAGATTATCGGTTGTGTTGCTCATAACGTTCAGATTTTATTTGTCTCCATCGTGCCTCATGGTAGAGGATGATGGCGATATACATGGCTGCCGCCAGCACCAGCAGTGCCAAGATCACGGCCAGCAGCCCCAGGATGATCGTCAGTAGTGTTGTCATAGTCGTTGCAGTTTGAAGAGTTGTCTCAGTTGCCCGTCGTCGACGGGATGCAGTTTGTTCTCTGCGGCGGGCGATGCCGTGCCGATGTCGTAGATGTAGTCACCCTTGCCCTTGCCATGGCGCGCTGTGCGCCGTTGGGGCTCCTTGCGGATGACGTAGATGCCGTGGTTGAACATCACGATGTCGCCCTTGGCGTAGCGTGGGTCACCCACGACATGGGGCTCAGGCATGGTCTTGCGGTAGCTGCCGTAGCCATCTGGATAGACATAGTCGGGGTCGTTTGTCGGGATAATGTAGCTCATAGCTTTTTCTTTTCGAACGGTACATCGGGAATCGGGATTACTTCTACACGGATGCGGAATGCGCTATATTCTCCCTTGTCGATGAGATCATCCAGGTCGCTGAGCAGTTCTCCGCCAATGTCGTCTGGCAGCTTTGTTCCTTCATACACAAGTGCAATCTCATCTTGGTCTATGCGCAGCATATAGCCGTTGTCTGCCACCTCAAGCGTGGCCTCAGTCGTTCTCTTTATATTGTCCATTGTCATTGCGTTTTTGTCGTGCTATCGCTTTGATTTCTTTCTCTGTTTTGCCCTCTTTGATAAGTTCGATGATGCGGTCACGGCCCAGCTTGCGGTAGGCCGGCAGGAGCGACTTCAACACAAGGTCGGCTGGCTCTCCTGGCTCGATGGCTTTCTGCCTACCTTCTCGCGCAGCTATTGCGCTGCACTCCCAAAGGTCTCGGCCAAGTTTGTCGACGATGATGTATTCGCGTCCTTGAAATGTGATGCCTCCATAGTATCGTGCGACAGATAGTTGCGAGTTTGCCCAGAACTCCTCGGTCATCAGTAGTGGGTAGCGTTCGTCAGTCTTTTTCATTTTCTAGTAGTTTTGGATTGTCGTGTATGTTTCCGATGACCTCGCATGAACCAATATCGAAGTATGTTCCGTCAGGGAATTGTAATGCGTCTTTGTTGTCATAACTACCAATAAATGGGACAAACACATGCTGCCCAGCTACGATTCGTCCATAACCATAGGCTCCTCGATAAAACTCAACAATGACTTTCTGTCCTCTATGTTGGATGATGTCGCCATCATATATCTCTTTGCCATACTTGTCGTACAAGCCAGTGAACTGGCCGATGGTATCTGATTCAACACTTGTCATAGTCGTTGTCTTTAGTAGGTTCGTTATGTATGTAATACTCGCAGTGCTTCGGGTCAAATATCGCAAACCACTGGTAGTCGTTCATGGTCTGCCCAAGCTGCCATCTCAGGCATGTCGTGCGCATCGGGCAGCCCTTACCATCGCATGCTGCGATGTCGTTGTTGTGTCGTGTCATTGTTCGCCTCCTTTCTTCGGGCATGGTTGCCGTGAGTTGCAGCCCTCTTCGTGGCACTTGCAGCAAGGGATGCCCTTGCCGCATGGCGGATATTGGGCTACAAAGCAGTCGGGACAGGCTGTCTTATTGCTGATGCCAGCAATATGTTCGGGCGGTTGCGGCAAAGCCATCCAGTGGGTGACCTCACCTCTAATCCTGTCACCATCTTCAGGGTGTCCCTCATCAAACCAATATGGCGAGCCTATAGGGTTGTCTGTATCCACATCCAAGTTTTGGTTAAATGTTGCGATGCATATTGTGCCGTCGGATAGTAGTGCTGTTACTTTCTCGCTTTCCAACACATCTGATGGCGTCCCATCCCAGTTGTTATATGGGATATAACATCTCGGCAACTCGTCCTCAACGCTTATCCAGTGAGGCATCCCTTGCAAGTGCAGTTGCCACACACGTTCCAAGAACTGCTCCCAGTGTTCTTTCACGTCATAAGCCATACTAACGTGAGCTTTAAATTCTTCTTTAGTCATAGTCAAATCAGATAAGTTAAACAATACTTCAATGCCGCCTCAACTGCTTCTTCGTATGAATCTAAAGTTTCATCTACATATTTTTCATTTCCAAGTAAATTAAATGCCTTATAAACTTGACAACACCATTTCTTCTTGCCATTTGCATTATAAGGATATGCAATTATATGCAAATCACATTCTTCCCTCAGCCACTTCATTGCCATTTGGTGTGTGATATAACACACACAAGGTATTTCGCTCATATTACCATGAGTTTGTCCATTAAACCCCTTTTCTTTAAGAAGTTTGGCTACTTCATACGAGCAATAATCTTCAGTTATCATAGTCTATCCAGCCGAAAAGCCAATGATGTTTCTGGATGCTGTAAAACCCCATACTTTTATATTTCGCTCTAAATCTTGCCATAACTATAACCTTATTTCTTTATCAATCCCAGCCATCCACATGGCATGCTGGAGTTCATGCAAATATTTAACTTTTATCGTTAGTTTAGAAAATGGTTCTTCGGCATAATCAATTCTCAACATTCCGTCAAAGTAATCTATGCGATACTCAATTAGCCGTCTACCATTGTTCTCACTAATTAACCACCCGTCATAGGCTTGCTTAACAAACCCATTCTTCTCCAGTATCTCAGCGTTGAGGGGAATAGGACTGAATTTATTATTATAATCCCATAGATGAGGATGTCCGCAAGCAAAATGAGCAGAACCATCACCCCACTTATCTATGCGAGTGACTCTAAAATAATTGCCACTGAAGTGTTGAACCCAGTCGCCTATCATCAGGTCTTTTGCAGTTATATTATTCATCTTGCATCGCTTTTTGAAATTCTTCTATCATCTTGTAAGTGTCATACCCATTGTCTGTATCAAGATACTCATGGGCATTGTGGGATAGCCACTGGCTGGCCCGCTCAATCAACGTGCGGTCAGCCCAACGAGCACCCTCTGTGAACGCCTCACGCAACGCTTGCATCAAGAAGCCGTGCGCATAACGCCCCTTGTTGTCACGGATAGCCACTTTGCCAGCGGACTGCCTAATCTCCTCGTCACGGCTCATCCTTCACCCCCTTCCTTGTCTGCCGAGTCTGGATATTCTTGCTCCTCGGTCATCTGACTGAGCAGCGTATTCATGTCGTGCAGAATTGACTTGACTCGATAGGTCGCGTGTTGCCAACCAAAGTTGGCAGCCAAGTATATCAAGAACTTCTCATGTTCGTTATATGTGACTGTCACGAATGTCTCGTCAACAAGTTTCTTTATCTCGGGATTAATTCGTATCATAGCTATACTTCATTAAATTCGTTAAACGTATTCTCCCATCCATCGCACTCGGCGATAATATGCGACAGATGCTGCCTCGCTCTCACACCCATCGGTGTGGCCGTGTCGTCGATGCTGTCGAACATCGTCCTCGCCAGCTGCTTGCACTCGGCAATCAATTCCAGCGGTGTCATGTGGATGCTCGTCCACTCCCGCTGCGGGTCTCGCAGATTGTCAAACTCGTCATAGTCGTTCGACCAGATGTCATCGGTTCTGCGCAGTTCAAACACTGCTTCGATGTTGTACTCTTTTTCCTCCGGCTCCACCTGGTTGTACGGAGCGTTGGGATCAAATTCGGCACCCGGTGGGTACCACCCTGATTCTCTCATAATGATTTGGTTTTTTGGTTTGGTTAAAAAATATTGCCTCTGTCTCGCTATGCCGTGGCTCCTGCCACGGCCATCAGAACAGCGACATTTGCTCGCCGCTCTGGTATTCTTTCTCTATGTCAACAAACAGCTTCCTGAAAATCTCAGTCAGCACACCGACAACTATGCTATTCCCGGCCATTTTGTACTGCTGGCTGTTGCTGATGCCAGCCGCCTGGATCTTGTCGATGTCCTTGTCATCGCAATCCATCAGTCTGTAGCACTCGCGCGGCGTCAGCTTGCGGATGTCAAACCGCAGCGTGCGTGTCTCCCCGTCGGGCTTGGTGAAGCGGAATCGGCAGTCGCCCAGCGGCTCAATCTGCGTGTCCTCGGTCAGTTCAAACTCGGTGTATTCGTATTCGTCTTTCATTGTCATGATAAAATTGTTGTCTTTCCAGTTGCCCTCGGCATTCAGTGTCGGGCATATTGCGGTCTGCATTATCCCACCACCGAAATAGCCGTGAGGCAGTCTAATTATCGCACTCATAGTACTCCATGATTGGGTTATCTTTCAGCACGGTCGACAGCACATTGCTGCAACCGTCAGTCCTAGGCTCCAGGCAGCGGTGACGGAAGTTCTCCCGGTCGCCAACCACCTTGTGTATTGCTCGCCCCTTCTCCGTCCTGACGTATGCACAACAGCAGCGAGTCTTTGCCGACGCTTGTGATGGCATTTGCGACTGTGCCACTGCCGATTTCGATGCGCTGTGGCAGGTTGCAATAGTTGCGTGTGCGCATGGCGCAGGTGATATGTGTTGTGTCATTGCTCATCGTCCTCTCTCATGATGCCAACAACCATAAACCCGCCCATCGTCTTGACTGTTGGAAACTCGGTGTTGCTGTGCGTCTCGATGGCACAAGCATCGCTGTAGCCCCGTGTCCCCCCCCCTAATGCTGGCCGTGAACGTCCGGCCGATGTCCACGTTGTTCGCTATTCTCAGTCTCAATTTCTTCATCGCATTCAATTATTGTCGGCACCAGATTCCCCCCCCCCACTATAGTCGCACAAGCAGGGGGCGATGCCATGTCGGTCATAGACCACCCCCTTGCCTGGCCTCTTGCGTGTTGGCTTGATATAGAAGCCCAGCACCCTTATCGTCTTGTCCGCATTCTTCATATTCTATCAGCAAGTTAGGAGATTTGTAGTCAGTGGCTATCAATGTCGGTGACAGCTGCATGAGTTGTACTCTCCCGAACCTTTTGAATGGGTCGGGCACTACAATCAGTTTCTTCATCGTCTTGTCCGCATTCTTCATACACATCTTCAAACACCAGCAGTTCACCCATGGTCGCAGTCAAGGCAGGGCATATCTTACCCCCCCCTTGCACACGCCCACGGCGAAACTTGCTGTCAGGATAGTTCAGGTCGAACACCGACCTCGGCGGGCACGTCACATATCCCCTGGCCGTCGCCTGCGGAATCATCAACTTGAACTGGTTCATATTCAATCACACCAACGGCACAATACTTCTGCCCCCCCGCTTGGAGTTCATCAGATTGCCGCCGCTGGACTTATAATAATTACTCTTGATGCACGCTGCAACACCCGCATCGTCCACGTTGAGAAGTATTCTCCTCTTCATCCCATTCTATCACCATTTGTTGTCGGTCGCTCATCGGGTTCGCGTTCACGCAAAAGGCGATGCCCTTCACGCTCACCATGTCCTTGTCGCGGTCACCCACTTTCTGCATGATCAATCTTCTCATCAACCCCTCCATGATGCGGCACTGCCGCGTCCATCTCCCATTCTATCACATAGATTGCCGTCGTCCCCCCCCTCTGGCATATCATCGCCGGCGATAGGTCAACAATGTGGTGTGTCAAGTCATTCTTGTCCCCCACATTGCCCCGGCTGTAGCCCAGTATGCGGCGGGTCTTCGGTGTATTCATAAAGTTCTGTCACAAAGTAGAGGTTGTTGTGGTTGATGCGAGCCTTGATTGTGCCAGCGATGGGCGACACCACCATGTTGTAGGCATCAATCCACCACCCCCCCCTAATCGGTATCTTCCCCTCGCGCAGCATCTGCTCCAGGTTCTTGCATCGTGTCACCATATACTTCCAGTATCATAGGTTCTCGGTTACCCCCCCCGTTTGTGGTCAATGCCGCAGCGATGCCGCGTGTGTCAAACACGTTGCCGGCATAATTCCTCCATGCTACATACTTGGGGTTGATAATGTTCGTTATCAGCATCATCTTCGGTGTCTTCATACACTTCCACTATCTTGCGCTCGTCGCCATGCCCCCCCCGACACACCGATGGGCAGATGCCGTCGGTCAGGTAGGCCCAGCCGTTGAGCTGGCTGGTCGGGTAGACGTGCAGGAATGGTCGGATTTCGGGTCTGTCCATATCTCTAGCAAAAAATTCCCGCTGATGTGCTGCACCAGCGTGTTGTAGCATTCCTTGTGGTAGTGCGAAGTGACCGCCTTGGCCACCTCTCGCCCCCCCCTAACAGCCATCGTCACTCGCTTGAGCATAGATGTGTCCTACAAAGTTGTCGGTCTTTCTGCCCCCCCCGCATCGGCCGGTGAGGCTGACCGCGATGTCACTTTTTTTTTGACGGTGAACTTGTAGCCGCGCTTTTTCTTCATCTCCTCTAGTGTCGACAGCAGCAACCCCTCGATGCGCTCATGGCTCAAGTAGTACTTGCGCTCCACTTCGTCCTCCAGCACATCGTCAAGGGTCAGCGTCAGTTCCTGCGGCTTCGGGAACTGGAACGACTGCTCCACATCATCACGGATGCTGACCAGGAAGATACGTTCTCGGTTTTGTGGTGTTCCAAAATCCTTCGCGTTAAGCACCTGATGGTAGTTGCGGTAGCCCAGCCGCTCAACCTCGTCGCACCACAGCTGGAACATCGGCAGGAACTTCTTGCTCACCATCGCCTTCACGTTCTCCAGCAACAGATACCGTGGACGCTTGACCTTGATGGCATCACGCACGTTCCAGATGATGCTCGAGCGTGTGCCGCTGCCCTCGGTGAAACCGTGCTGCAACCCAGCCGAGCTGATCGACTGGCAGTTGTGAACTATCGCTCCGTTAGCAGTATAGGAGTTGTCGCCTTCAACTTCCATATTATAGACTTCAATGGTTCGCACCTCAAAAATCGGCAGTTTAGAAAGGGGATACCAAACATAACCGTCATCATAGAATGCTTTGTCCTGCACGTCATTGTCGGCTTTCCAAACGACATTGTATGTGTCTTTCTGATTGACCGTCCTCCCCTCAATGACATATTTGTCGGGTCTTGCTACGCGATACAGCGAAAATGGTCGATTAAAAACCTTTGCTGCACATTGTGCGATGCCAAAGCATAGCTCTCTACTAACCGATGTTGTCTTGAAATGCTTACCAATCATGCAGCCATCGCTATCCATATATCCATCAATGAATCTTCTGAGCAAGTCAACTGGAAGCGACATTGTATCTCCGTCAATGCGTTTGCCATGGGCATAGTAGCCATACCTGCCAACAAACTCACAAAGTTCTTTCTTGTGAATCTTCATTTTATAGCATGTTCGCTCTTTGATAACATTATAGTGGAAGCCACAATCGTCAGCGGCTGCGGTAAGGCTCCCCTTGTTGCGGTCGCTGCAACAAATTATCACGCTGTGCATCTTGTCGCTCTCGCGCTTCCAGCCGTCACCGATATATCTTCCCATCAGATACCAGAAACTCCCATTGCCCAAAAGCTGCGCCAAATCATTCACCTTGCGCCCATGTCCCCACTGGTTGTCAATCGTCCCATCCCATTTTGGCAACTCGGACTTTGTGTTTATGGCATAACCTAAATAACAATTCTTGTCCAAGTTCTTCGCCTTGATCCATTCTGGTTCGTGGAACATTCTCTCCGAGCCATGCCCAGCTCGGTACATTCTGCGCACATAGAAAGGGTGTTCCTCGGTGCAATAGATAATATCTGTTCCCATACCATAAATTTTCACCATGTTGCCTATGTAGGCATGGCGCATCGGTGTGACAACAGGCATGAATCTGTTTTTGTGGGTCAGAACCATGTCTCCTGCCTTAATCTCCTCAATAGGTTTGTACCCTTGCTCGGTAAGAACAAGCGTACCAGCCTCAAAGCATGGCGTGCTGTAAGTCAACAGGTCAAAGTCCGGCACCTGCGCCCAGTCTATCTTGGTCATGTCGCCCAGGTTGCGGTCGGCCCACTGCGGGAACAGTGCGTCATGTGCCTGGATGGCATACTTGTCTATCTCGCTCCAGGCCACAAGTTCATAGGGGATGCCCAGCCTGTTGAGGGCGAGACACTGGCTATCATAGCCCGAGCACAGCGTCACCACCCGCAGCGGGTTGCCGTTGTCATAAATTTCTTTTCTAGCCATTTTACTCTTTTGGATGATGGATTTATCATTTGAACAGCGAAACACCGTCAGAGGTGCGTTTCTGTTCCATTCTCGCCCATTTGCGCCCCACGGCCACGATGTGGCGCAGCGCGTTGGCGATGGCCGCGTCGCTGTGGCGCATGCCTTGCAGCACCCGCGCGGCGCGCACTATCGTGTCGTAGTCTCGGTCGCTGATGGATTTCATTGTGAATTGTGCATTGTGAATTGTGCATTGCCTAGAACGGCGGCTCCTCGCTCCCCTTGGGATTGAGCAGCGGGTCGTCGGGCGATAGCAACGGCGGCGAGGTCAGCTCGCTCCAGCGGGTCAGCTCGCCGTCAAAGGCCAGCAGAAACTCGCCGATGCCCGTGTTGCGCGCCTTGCCGTGGATCACCAGCCCTGTCCCCTTGGGGTCGTAGCGGCTCCACTGGTCGCTCAGCTTGTCGGGGTAGGTGGTGTTGTACATCTCCGGTCGATACACCAGGTAGATGTTGTCGGCCGCATTCTCCAGGTTGCCGCTCTCCTTGAGTTGGGCGATGGTCGGCTCGGGGCTCTCGCCAGTGCTCACGCGGCGCAGCTGGCTGATGAGTATCACGCAGATGTCCAGTTCAACCGCCAGTCGTTTCAGACTGTCGGCACTGCCGCCCACCACCTCGCGCTTCTCACGCACGCCGGGGTTGGTCAGCAGTTGCGCATAGTCCACCACCACCAGCTTGATGCCGTAGTTCAGCTTCATCCTGCGAATGCTCGCCTCGATGAGCCTGACGTTGCTCGCCCGTGTGCCGTCGTAGTAGATGGGCATCGGGGCCAGCCGTGCCGCGTGGTTGAAGGCTATCTGGAACGTGTCAGCGTCAAGCCTGGAGTATTGCAGTCGGTTGCTCGCCACACCGCTCTCCATGGCAGTCAGTCGCATGAACAGCTGTCTGAGGCTCATCTCCAGCGAGAAGAACGCCACTGCCGTGCCAGCCTTGGCGGCATTCAGGGCCATCGCCAGCGCGAGGCTTGTCTTGCCTTGGCTGGTGCGCCCGGCGATGATGTCGAGGTCGCTCGGCTGCAACCCGCCTGTGCGGTCGATGTAGTGGAAGCCGGTCATGATGCCGTCCACCGTCGTGCCGTTGGCGCGGGCTTCCCACTCATGCACCGTCTCGCGGTACACTTCCATGTTGGTCACGTCGGTGTCGGTGCGCATCACGGTGTTGTCGATGGTCTCCTTGGCTGCGGCGACCACATCCTCGATGTGGCGGTCAAGGTCGTTGAGGTTCATGGCCGCCCGCATCAGCCCGTGTTGCAGCTTGCGCCGGGTTGATAGGTTAGCCAGGTAGGCCGCTATCTCAAGTGGGTTGTCCAGTCTGCCGGAGTTGTCTGCGGCCAGTCCCACCTCGCGCAGGTCAAGGTTGATGCCCATGCTCGGTGCGCGGGCTATCACGCTGGCCATGTCCACCGTCTTGCGGTCATCGCCCAGCGACTGCATCACCTGCCAGATGTCCCGGCAGAACCCGTCCTCGAAGTCCTCCTCGGTGAGCATCGTCGCGCACTGCGGAAAGAACTGGTTGTTCATCCCACATAGGAACAGACCAATCAGCTTCCGCTCTTGATCGCTGTCATAGAGCAGTGTGTTTGTTTCGTTGTTCATACTTCACTTTGTGCTGTCTCAGCGACGCTTCGATGTCGTATTCGGGCCATTGTTCAAAGTACATGATTCCATCGTTCAGGTTGATGCAGAATTTATAGAACTCCACCACCATCGGCCTTGGGAATTCCTTGCCGATGAATGGTAGCAGTTTTTTCCACAGATCCCTCTTTCGTTCTTCTATGTCTATGGCTCGTATGGCTTCGCGTCGCTTGTGTTCCTTGAAGTTCCGTAGTTGGTAGAACGCATCACTCATGAGTTGCTGCCGGGCTGGCTCCTCTCCTTTGGTGTTGATATGGTAGTCGTATGCGAAGTCTAGCAGTGCGGGAATGTCATCGGGTTCGATTCCTGCTTTGATTTGGTTTTCGACCCAGGGTCTGTTGTTCTCGATGATGTCTGCGATGATTTCCTCGCGCGCACGCGCTATTTTTTTTTCTTTATTAATTAGTAAACTAGTATTAGTATTCTTATTATAGTATGTTGCTGAATTCGGCAAGTCAGCCTTGCTTTTTTCGGCAAGGCTGGTTTGCTCTGAGAAGCAAGTCTTGAGCGTACTGGTGACAAATCTGCGTCTGCCATCGAACCTTGTTTTTTCGACAAATCCTTTCTCAATGAGCGATGATAATACCCTACTGGCATTTGTTTCGTTTATTTCTAGAAACTCCGCGATATACTTGTTGCTCATGAAACATTCTTTGCCACTCCTGGTATAAGTGTCAATTTCAGCGAGAAGTACGCGTTCTTGCCATGATAGCCCTAATCCCTTGTTATACCACAACTCGATTGGTATTACAATGTAATTTGGGTTGCTGAAATTGTTAGCCAAAAAATCTTGTTGTTGAGATTGAGAGTGTTCCATCTTCAAGATAATCTATTTGTATGATGCCAAGTTTTATAAGTTTTGCGGTAGCGTCATTGAGTGATTTTTTCCCAATATACCTGTGTATGTATTGGAAATTGTTTTCTGTTATTTGCCATTCAGGGATTGCCCTATCGTCTTGTAGTGCTATAGCATTTCTGATATTATTTAGAACAATTGCTGGGACTAATCCGTATCTTTCGGCTTCGGCTGTGTCGAATGTTTGTATCATATCTTATTCTTCCCATTTTATGGTTTGTGTCTGTTTGTCGGCGGCTTGCTGGCGTAGCAGGTATAGTTTGTCGTTGATGGCGGTGCGTATTGTGAAGATGACGCTCTGCGCTTCCTTGTGCGACAGCCACATGCGACAGCCGTTGACTGAGAAGCAGTATTCACCGCCATTCTCGCTCTTTTCTGACCACAGCATAAGGTCGTTGATGAACTTCTGCCGTGCCTCGGCGTGCATGATCTCAAGTTTCAGTTCTCTTTCCATAGTTCTAAAGATTTTTGCGTATAGCGTAGTCGCAGATGAGCGTGGCATCCACCTTGTTGTCATCGAAGGTCTTGCACCGCTCGGTGCGCTTGAACACCATGCTCGGGTGCAGTCGCCTCGCCGCCGAGCAGCTCGTAAGTTTTGTGTCAACCTTTCCATCGCGCATGATCTTGTCACCAGGAGACCACATCTCCTTTTGCCACACACGCGGTGCAACCTCAACATAGGGGATTCCGTAAGCCATCAGCATGCCGAGCACAATTCCGTAATTCTTGCCGAAAGTGAATGTAGTGGCCACACCTTGCCTCGGCATTGAGTGAACCGACTCGATTGCAGCTACTGCGTAGCACTGGGCCACCTCTCGCAACAGCTTCTTCAAGTTGTCGGTGTCAGCGATGGGGCAGTGCTCATATTCCCTGCCGGCAACCCACCACACGCAGACATACCCCTTGGCTCCGGGGTCAATGCCTACATAAACTTCTCTATCCATAGTAGAATTCAAAATTTGCCTATAAAAAAGCTCTGTGAGCGCGTTTTTCTGTTCGGATGATAAATCTATCATCCTAGCAGTTTGACACGCTCACATGGCAAACAAACAACAAAAATATGTAATATGGCTAAAATGACGGTTCCTGCTGTGATGGCTGGTGTGTGTTCAGCGGCTCAATCTTGTAAAGCATGATATTTGTGAATGCTCTTCCTTTCCATTCTTTGGCCTTTGTGTTGAAAACCACCTTGATGAGCGTGCCAACGCTGAATGCGTTCAGTTCGGTCATTTTTTCGTTATACACGTCGATGGCCACAGAATTCGGGTATTGCGGTGCAACCTCTTCGACGATAATTGTTGTTTTCTGGCCTTCTTGGCCATTTTTCTGTCTGTATGTCTGTACTGGACAGATTTGCTTAAGTATTCCTACGAATTCCATTGTTTTTTCTGTTATTCAATAATTGACGGCATAGAAGCAGCCTCTGCGTATTTGGATGCTGTGGCTTTCTGTGCCTCTATCACTTCATTGGCCCGCATCACCCGCTCACGCATCTGGGCGATGGCTTCATCATCCCTGGCGATGCGAACCTCAAAGATGGGCTTCACCATCAGCGGGCAATAGGGCACGAAGTCCACATAGTCTAGTTCACAAATGTCTATCTGTGCCATCACCTGCCAGTAGTATTCGGGCTTGACCGCCTTGAGCGACTCAGCATCGTGTATCGTATTGTACCACTCCCAGTAGGTCTTGGGCAGCGGGCATTTGATCTCGATTCCTGAGTTGCTCTCAACCACCAGCCCGTCGGGTGAGCAAGCGTAGTTGTCGATGTCGGGGTGGTCAACGCTGCCCACCTGCTCCACGGTCACGCCATGGCGGGTCTCATATATCTCCCGGGCTTCGTCCTCATGCTCGCTGCCCCAGCGAACATATCTGTTGCTCACTTCGACAAGTTCCCGGTAAATCCAGAACTCATCTTCGTTCGCCACCATCTCTGGGTCGAGATTGCGCTCGGCGGCAACCTCGTTTATGTATGACAGAGCGGTCTTGCCAAAGTATTCGTCCTTCTTGCGCCCGCTAGTCATCAGCTCGCTGATGCGGCTGGCATTGAACTTTCCCAATCGTTGGCGGTGCCACTCATCACTGCCCTGGGCTGGCATGTCTTGGTATGTCTTGATGTCTATCATAATCAGTCTTCAAAGGGTAAATCGTTGACTGACGGATCAATCGGTTGTGGCTGTTCGTCAGTTGGTTTGTCTGTCTGTTCGCTGAATTCCGCATCCTCGGTCGCACGCTCCTTGGCACGCTCGGCCAGTGCATCCTTTGCGGCATCCTTGTCGTTGTCGACGTAGGTGTACTCGTTAGGGTTATATTGCACCGACTGGTCGGCGGCAATGGCTTTCTGAATCTCTATCGACTTGGGTGCGGTACCATCGTTGAGCAGTTGTTTGATGACTGTCTTCAACGACATCTTGTGGCGGTCAGTCACCCACTTGCTGTTGTTATGCACCCATTCCGTTCGAGACTTATACGTCTCGGAATAACGCATGGCGTGTTTCTCAATGTCTTCAACTGTCATGTAAAGCGTCTTTGAGAAACCATTTAGCAACTTGAAGTATGCCACATAACCGATTATTGGGAGTTTGTCACGGTCAGCGGTCTCATTCCACTCAAACTTGATGCGCCCTGTTAATCGATCAATCTTCTTCAACTCACCCTCACGCACATCTGTTGCGTTGATGTCGCTGTACATATTCGTGCGTATGGCTAGTTGCTGGAATCCTTTAAACCCCATCTGGAATTGCCCCACAGTCATTCCGGATTTTTTATCCTTGTATGGAATGACGTAGGCCATGCCCAGGTTTTTGTCCAGCGGCAATTCCAGCGCGGTTGCTGTGATGGCCGCGTTCATGATGGTGACCGGTTCGCACTCCTGCAACTTTTTGTCGTTAGAAACAAGAGCAGTGAGGTTGGCCACAAACGACTGAGCTTTCTCTCCCAGCACGTCACGCAGGTAATCCTGCGTGTAGTCCATGCGCATCAGCGCATTGAAATCTTTTAATGAACTCATAAAAAAAATAATTGAAAGATAAAATAAATAAGAAAAATGAAATAGTTGGCGCGGCGGGAGTCGAACCCGCAATCGGCATGTAACACACAACCACGCCTATCCGTTTTGCGCGCCTAACACAGGTATGGAAGAAAACAAATCCAAAAACGGCCAGTATCTACCGCCGTGACCACCTACTGTACTTCGGTGGACGTACCCGGCTCGACTTTGCCGTGAACTATGAGAACTTGCAAAAACGATCGAGAAAAAATCGGGCGCACAAAACAAAATTACAATTATGGCAGTACATGCAAGAAGTGCAGTGCGCCCGAACGATAAACCTTTCTAGCATTTTCCATCGGGAGTTTCCCGATTTTGGGGCCGCGCCACGCAGTCGAAACCACTGATTACGCACACCATTTAACTTAATACTAACTCTTGCATGACGCGGTGATGATGCGGCGGGGAGCGGAATGAGAAGAACAGCAGATGAAAAAGTCGCTACAACCCGCCGTGATGCGAAAGCCAAGCGCGGTGTTCAAAAGTAGAAACAAACTGCGGTTAGACATTGTTTATGCGCTTGGCAAAATATGAACATTGAAACTTGAGCGCCCCAGTCTCCCAGGGTGTTAATGTCGCCATGCCGCCTTGGGGGAAATAGACGGTTGTGTGCCAATATTGGCAGCGGCATGGCGTGATGAGACCCGCATATCCTCACGGACTGACGGGGAAAATCATTTAGTATAACATATGAAAAATCAACACATATCCTCACGGACATAGTAGCAAAGAACATAATATGGAATGCGGTCCCGCGCCCGAAATAACAGACCATCTAATTCTTACTATTCAGTGAACTAACGGACGCGGGTGATGGTCATGCAGGTGTCCTACGCCTTTAATCCGGTGCGGTGCCTCACGGTCATCGCCACCTGCATGTGATGAGTGCCGCCTATCTTCACAGACCAGCGGCCAAGTAAATTGAAACTATTACGCTATTATGCACAATGACTTCACCATGGATGTTGTAGTTATCTGTTGGCGGCACTGACAGGCATTGGGCTGTTCGGCGTGAGGTCATGCCCGCCAGTGTTCGGCTATCTTTCACCCCGCATTGCTGTTAGGGGCATCCATGGTGTGATATTTACCCGCATATCTTCGCAGACCGGCGGGAATCTCAATTTTAAATCAATCCTTGCTTACGTTACGCGGCCCACATTGCGCATCACTGCGGTATTGCGGGCCTAAGAAAGAGTTATTCGTTGTCTTCGCTCTTGACCATCAAGGTCAGTGAGCTTATGATTCCGAGCAGGCTTATGGCCAATGTCGGTGTGTCGGCATACTCACCACCATTGAGGGCGAGATATGCCAATGTTGCGATTAGCACGCAATAGCTTAATGTTCTCATTGTCGCATGTGTTTTGGTTAATAGCAGGGCGAGATGGAGTCGAACCACCGTCTGCGGTTTTGGAGACCGCTGTTCTGCCTCTAAACTATCGCCCTATATGCCACCGAGACATGCAAGCCCCGGTGGCGAGTTATAGTAGTATGAAAATAAAATTTCAAAGTTCACACTTAACCGCCCTACACGTTCCCAGGATAATCGCAATTTGCGAAATATCACTGCCGTTCACTCGGGTGTCTCCTCGCCACGATCTCCTATGTGGGGCAGGCGCGCGGTTTAATTCCTTTCGGCTTCCATCCAGCCCGCCAGCCGCGACTGACGTGGGTACTTTCAAGGGGTTGCCGTCCCTGTGTTGTGCCGTGCCGGATGCGGTGTCCGGCTAACGCTTTACGGCTAGTTGATAAAGTGGTGCAGCACTCTGTTCTTTGGGAACCTCACTGAACCGCCGATTTTGATGTGCGGTATCTCGTCGGTGTGCTGCCTGACATACGAGACAGACACTTTCAACAGCTGTGCGCACTCTTCGGCTGTGAGCAGTGTCTCAGTCTCAGCCGCCATGCTTCGCTGCCATTCCCGGACGATGGCTCTTGCCACCATATTTGCTTCTGATTGTGTCATCTCAATCTCGTCACTTTGCTTGTCCCTAATGCTCCTCGCCTCAGCATTAGGCGGTAGAACCTGTTTGTTGTCTTGTGGATGTCGGCGATGGCATACCTCAGTTCTTTTCTCGGCACCTCTGTATCGGACACTGAGATTGTGTTACCTATCTTCATCTCCATGAGCAGTTCTGTTATGCTCGATGGACGCTTCCTTGTTATCATGGGAGCCTTGTCACGTTGGTTCCGAGGATTCCTCGGCATGATGCCGTGACGTTCACTCCTTCCGCTCTGAGACGGTAGCACGTCTGACGGATTACATCGTATCTGAAATCCTTTTCTGGGATATGTATCGTGTCTCCCGGCCTCATCTGGCGCAGCGTGGCGGCCAGTGACTTTTTTTTGACGTAAATTGTCATTTTTCTTGGTTTTCTTAATAAATAATGTTATCTTTGCAGTCCGGCTAAAATCGTCAACATAGTTACGACGGGTCGTTGACCGAACTCGACTGCAAAGATAGTCTATTTAGATGACATAAGTGTTAATTCAGTGTTAATATTATGTTAATAATTATAAACAATAGGTCTAATTAGACCAAATTTAAGTGCAAACCATTATGATTCAGAGAATTAAAGAGATTATTGATTTTTACCGATTGAGTGGGCAGAAATTTGCCGTCAAAATCGGGATTTCGCCAAACACCCTAAACAACTATCTCCAAGGGAAAAATAAGATTTCTTTGGCTTTTATAGAGGCCATTTTAAAGGCTTTTCCCGAGGTTTCTGCCGAGTGGCTGATGAGGGACAAAGGGCAGATGATTCAAGGCGATCAGCCCACAATTATGGGCGATAACAGCGGAGTGGTGGCCGGCCACATCGAGGGCAAGGCCATCACCCAGAGCGGTGAACTGCACAAGGCTATCTCGGCCATCGTTGAGGCTCACGCAGAGCAGTACAAACAGATGCAGGCAGAGATAGTGTCGCTGCATCAGATTATTAACAATTTAATAGGAAATATGCAGAAATGAGAAGACTTGTATTTATTTTTGTTGCTTGTATGTTGATGTTGTCTGTATGTTGCACTGGAAATAAGGCATCGGTAGGAGATACGGCGAAAGACTCGTCTAAGATTGTGATTGACAGCATTTCGTTTTTCGGTGTCCACATTGGCGACAGCTTGATGCCTACCATTGAAAGGCTTGCGGAGATTCGTCTGCTGAAAGATTGGGATCATGACGATGCTGATACCTACCCAGTTGATTTCGGAGGTAAAAGGTGGGGCCGCGCATTTTTCTCTTTTGAGCGTGATGTTCTGTATAGCGTGAGGTTTATGGCTAATGCAGACACGAAACGTGATGCTGATTCTATATTCAACGAACTTAGTGGCGCGTTTGGGAAGAAGTATCCAATCTTTCTCCCTAAAAGCGACAGCATCGGAGAATTGTCAATCACCTATGGTGTTGAAGACAAATATTGCATCTGGCTCATGACGATGCGAGACGGTGGGACCTGCACAATTTGGCTGGAATATCAGAACAATGATTTATGGAGAAGGTTAATCGAGCAGTCCAAGAACGAGATTTAGCCGGGCTTCATCGTGATTTCAAATTGGCAAAGATTTTTTCAAATGTGCCACTATTGTGATACCAACATTCTGAGCGTCACACCAAATTGGCATGGAAATCAGCGGTTTGCAGAGATTCAAAAAAAGTTAAGTTGTAACTTTGTGGCCTGATTTTACAAGCGTTTCAGTGACAGCCGATTGTGCGTAAATGATTGGCGCATAGATGTTATGATTAGTTGATAGTTTTACATTGTGTTACACCGAATTGCACGAAAATGCCAATTTGTGCTACCGATGTGATACCAAAAAAATGGTGATTTTATGATTAAGACACCCACAGCAAGATTTGTGTTCGACCGTAAACACGTTGCGACACGCAGCACGGCAAAAGGACGGAAGAAGGGGCTGGTGCAGATAGAGATCATGTATCAGCGCAAACGCAGGTATATTACCACTGGCATCAAGCTGTTCAAGGAGCAGTGGGCTCAAGACAAGGAGAACCATGTCGTTAATTCGGCATACGCTGATGAGTACAATGAATCGCTGCGGTTGCAGATGCAGTCGGTGCTTGGAGAAATTAACAGACAGGTAGAGTCTGGCTCGATAGATATAAAAGCGATAATGGAAACTAAGCATGACACAATGAGTATTGTCGAGCTGTCTGAACTTGTCGAGCAAGAAAGGCCGTCGCTTTCAGATGGAAGCAAAAAAATGTATTCTTCTGTCCGGAATGTCTTTGATGCTTTTGGCAAATTTAATGATGTCAGCCTTGTTGATGCCTCTCTTGTCGCTGAATTCGATTCATGGATGATTAAAGGCGGCATATCGGGAACAACTCGCAAAGTGCGTCTGTCGCATCTGCATATGCTTTTGAAGTTCGCTGTAGCAAAGGGACTCATAGCGTCTGACCCGATGGCCGGATATAAGTTGCCTAAAGCAAAATCAAAGGAGATTGTCTACTTGACCGATGAGGAACTTGAACGCATCGCACAAGTTGAGCTGCCCAGCAGGTTACTCATCACTAGAGACCTGTTCTTGTTCCAGTGCTACACTGGCATGGCTTGGGCGGACATCGCCACGCTGGATCGCTCAATGATTCAAACCCAAGGAGCCGATACGTTCATCAGTCGCTCAAGGGAGAAAACCCATGTGCATTACAGGACAAAACTGCTCACCCCGGCTCTAGATGTGATGAAACGGCATAACATGAGCGTACCGATGCCTGAGAGTTATTCAAAGTACCACAAGCAGCTGCATAAGGTTATCAAGCTTGCCGGAATAGACAAGAATGTGAACTCGCATGTTGGCAGACATACGTTCGCCACATGGGCATTGTCGCATGGTGTGCCAATCGAGATTGTCAGCAAGATGCTTGGTCACACGAAGATTGAGACCACACAGATTTATGCGAAGGTATTGGCGAAAGATGTTGAGGCTCAGTTTGACAAATTGGATGAGTTGTTTACTGAGAAATAAAAAAGCACCGACGTCTCACGACGGCGATGCTCGCAACTTTTTAATTTAAATACACCTCACAGGTGTGAGGTTTGCGCAAAGGTAATAATAACCTTTTGTTTGGCAAAATTTCTTTAGATTGTTTAACTTTAGACTTAATTTTTGGCTGTTTTCGGCTCGTTTGAGGCCGCAAAATTGCCCGATTGATAAGTAACTCAATCGGGCAATGAAAGTCGCTAAAATCGGCTTATTTTAGGCCGTTTTTATGGGAATATCCGAGGAAGACCGTTGAGGATGATGCAGGGCTTGCCGTTATGCAGCCATCGGCAGTTCTCGATGCCTTCCGGCTCTGTTGGAACATATCCTTGCCAGTCATCAGGCACGAAGAACTCGCCACCGAGCTCGATAGCAACCGATGATGCGTAGTCGCTGATAAACCAGTGCATTGTAAACTCGTCACCACCGATACTGAAATTTTCGGATTTCACGATGATGATGGGCACCTCTTCGTCAAAGCCCATCATATACTCACCCTGTTCTTTGATGCTGTCTTCATCACCGAACATTCCATCGTAGACACTTGCCTCTACCTCTCTGCCAGCATCGCTGAGACAGAGTGTGTCACCGTTCCAAAATGCATGACTCAGTTCGTCGCCTAATAGTGTGTTTGTTTCTAGCGGCTTGCGCTTTTCAGCATTGATTGCGCCGACTACTGCAATCCCGCCGTATGGGAAATTCCCCTCGGCTGCTGGGGCTGACCAGCGGATGGTCTTGCCCTGGAGGCTGTTGATGTTTGATTTTGTGATTCTCATGATGCTTTGTTTTATCGGATTTCACGTTTCGCCCAATCGAGCAACAAGGTTGCTGCTCGGGCTATTAATTGCGGGGTATCTTCCTTCGTTGCGAAGTTTTCAACAACGGACTTTGCCCATTCGCGCCGTTCCTTCTCACTATTGCATTGCTTGTTCAGAATATTTCTAAGCCATGCTCTGTCTACTGGCTGGTTGGCTTCCCATGCCTCGTTAGCGAGGCTGAATGATGAATGTTTCATATGTTGTTTGGTTTTTGGGTTATTAATTGTTGTATTTATTGAAACACTGAGCCCATATTTGTGCATCAGTGTATAGTCCTTCTGGAGTGTCCATATATGCTTTCATGAATCTTCGCTCCATCACACCACGAACAGCGGCGAAGACTCTATGGTTCATGCCTTCTGGGCATCTAGCGTAGCGGTCTTTTGCGAGTACTTTGTATGCTTTCTCTTTCATGTGTTGTTTGGTTTTTGGTTTGTGCAAAGGTAACTCATTGTTTTGTTAACCGATGCAAATTAAACTTAATTATTATTTTCGCAGTGAATGATTGTCGCTGCTAACATGACTAGTACGTCTGTATCCAGCATTTCAACTGGGGCATGTTCCGGTTCAGATTCCTCGTCTCTATATTCCACTCCAGTGTTATAGAACGAGTAATACCACAACCGCTCTTCTCCATCACGCTCGACGATATAGAGCGCATAGACAGCTTGGGTCGTGAATACATCACCCAGCGAGTCTTCTTTGTCCGGGTTGCAGACGCTCTGTGTGGTGATTTGGCATCCAGCCCAGTTGTAGAAGTCTAGGATCTTGGTGATGCGCTCGCCTTCGTCCTCGAATATGTCCATATTGTCTTCCCATGTATTGCGTTCTTCTCCGTCGCTGTCGATGTATGCCCCATCTTTGTGGTAGTCCTGGCCATTTTGGCGTACATACTCGGTGAGTGCCGATATGAGTATGTCGGCACTGATGTCTAATGCTTTTTGTAGTTTCATAGTTTTTCTAGTTGAACGATTAATGATGATACATTCTGAGATTTCACAAACGAGGGATAGATTCCTTTCTTCATGTAGAATACGACAATAAGCTTCTTCAAGTCTTCATCGTCGCACCAGTTGTCGCATCTAAAGACTATATTTTTAGTATCTTCTATGCTGATGGTAATCTCTAACGGTTTCGCTTTGTAAAAACCAAGATAGTGCGGTATGTCCGGGTATCTAGCGCGAATTGTCTCTGAATGCCATAACCAGCTTCCGTTGAAAATTTCATCGGCAAGTTCATCAAGATACATCGCATCTTTGGTGTAGATTTTCTTTTCCATAGTTAATGCCCGTATTGCCGATAGCGCAGCAGTTAGTTGTTACTTAATATCCTTAACTTTCTTGTTGTTGAAGTGCAGGTCTCGTTCGATACCTAACCAAAATGGGCCTCGGTACGACTGGAGCTGGCTGAGCATGAAATATCCGTATTCACGCTCTAATATGTCTACAATGCCGAAAAACTCCCAGTCTCCATCTGGTCGCCGTTCGCCCTCAAGCACATACCATGTGCCCGCACCGCTGGGATTGAAAAACTTGCAGATTATGTCTGCATCATCGCCTCGCCCATCTTGCGAATAAAGCGGGTATTTGGCCAGTTTTGCCTCGATTTGTTTAGTCAGTAGTTTCATAATCTCCAATTCTTTTTCATATATCTAGCCACGAATGCGTGCGCTTGGTCTGCCAGCGGGTCGCTGCCCTCGCACACGGTCTCAACCGTGGCATAGTTTTGCCTAAAATAATGCTCTCGGTTATACCTGGTCACTTCGTCCTCGGCATCATACTTGCGGTCAAAGAATTTAACCCTCTCAGTCCACTGCTTGCCGATGCGCTCATGATAGGTAACTTTGAATCTGTAAGTGTACATATTACTTGAATTGTTCAAAATATTGTTTCACTTCCTCGGGTGCGTCACCGATGCTCAGGATATATCGGGCAGTCATGTCAACAGATGAGTGCCCCATGTATCTCGACACCATGAAGATGTCATGGCATCGCAAGTAAAGGTTTGTGGCGAAACTGCGCCGTGCCGTATGGCTCGATACGAATTGCCACTTCTCGCCCTCTTTCGTCTCACCGCCGTTGTGGACTTGCACCTGCTGTGTTATCCCGCAATCTTTGCAGATGCGTTTCAACACACGGTTGAAAGTCATTGCGCTCAATGTGCGAGTAAACTCGCCCTCACGCAAGATGCGCTCAACAGCCGGAGAATACGGAATTTCGCTCCGTATTCCCGTTTTCTTGCTGATGTAGACCAGATGCCCACCGACAATGTTTTGCGGTGTAAAACGCGTGTAATCGCTCCATCGGGCCCCGGTGAGACAGCCCAGCAAAAACTGGTCACGCACAAGCGCATCGTTCTGCGTATTCGGGTCGTAGGCCACAATGGTCTCAATGTCGGCATCGGTGAGCCATGTACTGACAACCGCCTCGCTTTTCAGAGCGAGTATTTTCTCGTATCCGTTCGGGAAGTCGTAGCGGTCACGATACAGGTTCATCGCCGCACGGAACATTTTGGCATAGGTCTTGGCTGTGTTCTGTGCGAAAGTCGCTTGCAGATGCTTGCAGAACGCGTCAAGCCCGGCCAGCGTGATGATGCCCCAGCTGCTGGTCTGCTCCCATCCTTTCGGGAGGTCGTTTGCCTCGCCGTATATATCGAGCAGCCGCTGTGCATACTGGGAATTGTGTTTGCTGAAATCTTCTAATATCATATCCCTAGAATTAGTCCGAGCATCACTCGGATGATTAAACATACGATGATATAGAGGATGAAATCTCCCTTATTCCAATCCTCTTCCATTGATAAAATTTTTGCACAAGTCAATTTCGTATTCGTATGGGTGTTCCGTGTAAAGCGAAATTCCCGGCCAATCATCAATGCTGTCATCTTTGTCCAGCACGATTGTACCTTTGTCCCATGCTTCAAGCACAAGTTCCCTAGCCTTGTCGTATGTTTCTGCTTCGACAGCCACCAGGCGGTTCAGTGTCTCTTGCACTGATACAATGAATTTCTTTTTCTTCATAGTCGTTTGGTTTTAGTTAAACAAGTGAATTATATTTGCTCCCATGCTGGCTCTCGCTGCCAGATGCGCGGCGCAACCGCTCACATGGGATTTGCCGTTATTCGTACACTATGCAGTTTTCGTCTCCATCATCGGGCCCTAACTTCGGCATCTGAAGGAATATGTTACCATCGGCATCGGATAACTGAATTGGGCCGTTGTTCTTGCGTGATAGAAATACCACTGGAATATGGTATTTCAACCAGTATGCAAGGTATTCAGCCGCATCTTGTCCGAAATACTTACCGCCAATCTTGACAAACGGCATCAACTCTCGCTTGGCATCGGCCTTCATCTGTTTGGCCGTTACAGCGAACCAGCTTGCGTCATGCTCTAGCGTGAACGGCTCGGAATATTCGTCATCCTTTACTAGAACTGACTTAAAGTCAGGATAGCGGTATTCTACCGTTGATGGCTGCATGTCGTCGTTGGCACATTTGTCCTCAAGTTCGGCAGGATAGTCGAATTTCTCCATGATTAGGTGATGCGAGTCGGTCGCCTTCACGAACCCGCCGGAGAAGTGGCATAGCATGAATTGCGGATGCAGCTTGTCATTTCCGCAGAACTTCCATGGGTTGAAAGCTGCATTCAGTCGCTTGCGTTTGGCCTTGGCTTTTTCGGCATCAAGCTGCTCATTCAGTCGCTGAATGGCATTGGTAAGATAGCCGATGCTGACACCCTTGATGAATATGCGCAGTTCTTCGCTGTTCTCAAAATCCTGCTTTAACTTGATTTTCTCGCATTCTGCCGTATAGTACGGCCGTCTGTCGTTCTCGTTGACCCACCACGTCATGCCGGTGTTCTTCTCTAGCAATGTGCATAGGTCTAGTCGTTCTTTACTTGTCATTGCTTTTCAAATATAAGTTTATACAATTCTTTTTCGTGTTCCATAGTAAAACACGGTTCGTTATCTTTATCGGCTGGTTCTACAACACCAAATGGTATTGCACCGCGCATCGCACACTCAGCTAATTCCTTAATATGGAATGCAGCAGAGCGATATTGGTTGCTTCTTATTTGCCACATGCTCATTCGCGATAAAATGTTGATAATCCATTTTTCGGGTCAGTCAGATGCTCATATGCCTCTTCTTTGCTGTATTCAGCAGCAAGGCCCTTAGCGCGGCCATAGCATAAGTCATAACCTGCACCCAAATCCCAAAAATACTGGTCAAGCCACTCGGCTCCATCTTTTGTCAGCTTATGCACGTCACCCGCTAACTCATCGGGATCGTCCGCAGATGCCCAATAATCGGGAACAAACATCGAATCTTCTGCATCTGGGTCGTCACCATAGTAGGCAGATGTTCGCCCGATGAACCCATACTTAGTTTCTTCCATATTTCTATTATTTATTTGTTTTGTGGCAATATTGCCGTATTGCACCCAGCGGCGGAATCGAACCACCGCTAGCACCATGCTGGGTTAATTACTCACCGCGTTTCCAGTCAGTGAGTTTTACATCGTCATACTGGGCTTGCACGTTGCTCAGATAGTCTAGCCGGAAATGCTGACCGCCTTTTGTATAGACAGCGCGTAACGCATTGTCGTAGTGACACCATGCATAGCCGTTATGCTCGCTGTGCCACTCGTTGTTAATCCACTTGCCACAACCGAACCAAACTCGGTGCGGCATTACCTTCTCGCTGTTGTACATGAAGTACAGCCCGCTGATGCGCAGCGGTTTGAGTCGCGCAATTACTTCTCTTGGTGTATCCATATCAAATCTGTTTAAATGCGTAGTTGCTAGAGAAGTCGAAGCATTCTTGCTGTAGGTCATAGAATACATCATTATAGTCGATGTTGCCTAAGATGATACTTGGTATTGGCTCTGGCAAATCGGGCAAAACTTCATTTTCTATATAATCCACAGCAAAGTCATGCTGGTTATAGAATCTACCATAGTATCTCTCCTCGAAATCCTCAATGCTTCCATCTTCGTCGATTTCGCTTAAAAACTCACAGAATGCGTCCTTTTTATCGCCATCCATATCGTCATACTCGCGAATCTTGTTGAATGTATCCTCATCCATAAATCCCTCGTTGTACCATACATCGGGGAAATTCTCAAAGTCCTGGAACATCAGTTCGGGGTCAGCCTCATCGTGGTGCAATTCACGGCATGCATCGATAAACTCGTCGTAGTCATAGAATTTTGTCAAATCAAACCACGCTCCATAGATGCTTCCGCTTGCATACTTTGCATAAGTGCCCACATACACGGCTGGGCTGCCGCTGTTGCGGTTGCAGCCGTATTCGGCTTCCAACTCTTGTTTTGTTCTGAAATCTTCCATACTTTTGTTAATTTTTATGTTCTGCATTGTTGCATTGTTCCCCAGCCGTGGCTCGCCCACGGATGCCCGGTCTGCGGTCACTGGGGATGGAGTTTAGTCGTTCACGTTAGGATAGCAGTCGCATGCCCTAGCAACTAGCTTTTTGCGGTTCGCCGCATCTAGTTGTGCATAGAACATTAACTCGTTGCATCCTGAGGCTACCCACTTGTTAAACAAGTGCTCGCCAATGCCGTCGCCAAACACTTGTCTTGCTTCTTCCATGCTCCAACGGTTGAACATATAGAGCATAAATTTTGTTACTTGGTTCATAATCCGAATGCTTTTTCAATTTGTTCCTGTTTCTTCTTGCTGAATATCCAGCCCGCGCCGCAGCTCAATTTTGGGTTGAACCGACCGCCAAGGGCTTTTAGCTTATCCTTGAAATCTTTGGTATCGCCAATCACCGCAATAGCCTTATCGGAATACACGATGATTTTGATTTTAGGTGCATCGGCACGTTTTACCTGCATCGGCTTTGCCGCCTTTGCTGGCTGTTGTTTCGGCAACACCCAACGAGGTTTACCGCTCAATGCCGACTTTTTGTCGTCACCTTTGCGGATTTTGTACTGGCCGTTGCCGATCCAATACACTTCCCAAAAACTCGGTGTGCAGCTGTAACTGTCGTTCTCACGGTCATACTCGTAGTGGAACAGCATAATCTGATCCCCACGTTTTGGCTCATATTGCTCAACCCGAACAACCCCGTTGGGCAATCCTTGCGCAATCAGCGCATCTTTCGCCTGGAGTTTTAGTTGCGTGTGATGCTCAACCGATTTTTGATGCTCTGCGGTCTCACGGTCACGCCGCGCTTTATATGCAGCACGCGCTGCATCAGCCTCGGCTTTGCGTTTCTGAGCATCGTCCCATGTTATGCCGCTTATTGCCTCAAATAACGCTGGTATGTTTTTCTCATACACAGCATTTATTTCAAACTCCTCGACAACGTACACGATGCCGAAAAGCGAAGCGTGATACACACTCCCGCAGCCAAAGTAAAGATCTTGGCTGACTGAGCGCATGTGCTCAGTGAACTCGGTCTCGGCCAGCTTGAATTGCTCAGCGGTATCAACCCGTTTGGTTCGCTGAATCGTGAAAGAGCGCGAGTCGATCGCTGCATGCCAGCGGCACACAGAATAGCAATCGTCAAACAAATCTTTAAGCATCTGCTTTTTGTCGCAGTCAACTGCTGAGTATCGAATGCCGATGCTCTTGTTCTTGTTCTGCACTAGGTTCACATAGGAACCGATGCGGTTCGTGCTGGTCTCGGGGAAAATGCCGTGGATCGTGATTTGCGTGTTGTATTTGAACACGTCAAACCGCCCGCCAACAAGATGCTCAATTGCCTCTAGGCTGCAACCAGCCTCAATGGCATCGAGCATTTCCTGCGGCACAGCACGCTGGCATGTATTCAGCCGGTGCCTTGCGTCGCGCCGACCGCTCATGCTGAAAAGTTCTTTAATCTTTTCCATACTAGCGTATTTAAATGTTAATAATTCAGTTAATTGAACCCACCCAGGGAGTCGGACCCTGATACGACCATCGTGGGTAGCCATCTGCATTTAGGTTGCAGCAACCGCATGCTCCCTTGATATTTACATCCGTTGTCCGCTTGCGTTACTCCAGTCGGATGGTTCGGGTGTTGCCACCCATGCTAGCATTTGGGGCTGTGCGTGGTCTCGCTCCACGATGCCGTGTCGTTCACGTCTCACAGCCTAGTCGGTCAGACGCGCATATATTCATCCAGTCTCTCCCGGCGACCACGGAACATGAAGTATGCGCTCATATCTGCATTGTAGTATATCTTATGCTTGCGGCCATTGGATTTGCCGTAAAATCTGACATACACTCGCTCAAATGTGTTGTCAAACTCTATCTCTATGCCACCCCAGTTGCTGAGGCACTTGGTTGCATGTGGTGTGAATTGTCTACTCATTTTGCAATCTTTTTGAGAAGCGCATTGAAACGCTTCAAGGTGAAATACTTAGTGAACATCGCTTTTGGCTGCTCAATTTCTCCCAGCGTGATGCACAACTGACCGTCGTGCATCCACCAGCCGAGCAGATCAAGCCCGTAGGCCGCTGCATAGTTTTTTACTTTCTCTTCCATAGTGTATTTGTTTTAGAGTTAAACTTTAGTCATCTATTTGTTTCGCCCGCGGTATCGAACCGCGTCGCTCGGATTGTTCAACCCATGCGACCACCTGTGAGGCGAATCCATTTTTTAGTCGCGCACGCCGTTTATGCGCTCGTCAATTATGGTCACAATCATGCGTGCCGTGAAGCACACGAAGCTCACGTATGCGAGCCATGTGACTTTAATGTTTAGGGTTATGTGCAATGCGACTGCAATAGCCGCACTTAGCACAACCAGCACCGGGCACCAAATGCCCAGGATTAAATTTGCTTCAGAAATCTTTTCTTTCATCGTAGTATCTATTTGGCATTAATGTTTTTGCCGTTGCCACTATCGTGGAACCTATTTGGCATGGAATTTCTCCAAACCGATCCGCATCGCTAGAGGCCAGCGGCATGAATTTTCTCACTTTTCGTAATTGTTCGTGTCGCTCATCCCGTCCAACCCATCGAGGTCGTCGGGGAGACACAACACAAGGAACCCGGCAATGATGCCGATCATGGTTACTAACATGGTGGTGAAGCACTCAACCCCACCATTAAGAAGCATGAAGGCAGCCGAAGCTGCCCATACACAATAAGCTAGTGTCTGTCTCATAGTGATATGTATTTAATTGTTATTGTTTAGGCCCGTCCGGTGGAGTCGAACCACCATGCCCAGGAACTAGCCTGGACAGCCAACCGGGCGACGGCGCAAAATTAGCGTGCAACCTTAATTGTGCATGTACTTGTGTACCCATCAACAATCATTCTTTTCTGAGGGCCTAAGTGAATGCGCACACATCCATCCATCGTCATATTCACATATGGCATTGCAGCATCTTCAAAGAGAATTACGTCATGCACTCCAAGGCTGGCGGTCGGTGCAAGATTAATTTCACCAACCACATGATACCATTGATCCCCTCCGAAATCGCATTCATCGCCAGTAGGTATCAATACAATCGAATCCCAAACCGATGCCTTTTCGACAAACGGCAAACTGTTTACGTCAATCATAGTCGTATGTATTTAATAAATCTTAAATTCATCTAGCCTATCAATGCGCCCGTATGTACATTTGCGGATAGCAGTTTTGTCAAAACCATACATGATTACTGTGTGACCATACTGGGTAACATAAAAACCTTTCAAGTATTCATCAAAACCAACAAGCCAACCAAGTACAGGGATGCCGAATTTTGAAAATGTATTTGTGTTAATCTTCTCGGTTATCCAGTTCTTTTCATCCCTGGATAGTTTTTCACCATTCATTAAGCGCAACTTTAATTGATACGCTTTTGATGGCTTGATTTGTTCCTCGGCGCATGCGCTTGAGGTAAATGGGAATGCTACCATAATTGTTCGTTTTTAGATGCCCGAAACGGCTCGGGCGTGCCGTATTAATATCGTTCAAGTTGCTCAGCCCGAGCAACCCGGTATCGTTCAAATCGCTCAGCCCGCTCTACCCAACCCACACACATAAAGCATCGCGTGTGGATCGATCGTGCGGTGTGCAGCACACAAGCCAGGCACGGCATGAACCGTGGTGGCCGTGTGGCCTCGAGCGGTGGCCGCGTGCCGTGGTGGCCGTGTGGCCGGGCTTAACTGGTGGCCGTGGTCACTGGCAAACCAGTTACCGACAAACCGACGGCCGAAAAGCGATTTTAAGCCGTTTTAAGCGACTTTTTTGGCCTGGTTGATAGGTTATATTACCAACCAACCAAACAGCCCTAAATCGGCCTAAAATCGGGCAATTTTCAGACCTTTGCCAGATAGGCAACAAGCCCAAAAAATGACCTTTTCTATAAAAAGAAAAACCACGGCCGTACAATGTACGACCGTGGCAAACGGTTGTGGGTGTGTGCCGGGCTGTTAAGCGGTGGCGGCGGCTGGTGTGGATAGTAACGTGTTAATATCAACCCCTAATTGTGCGGCTAGCGCGCGAACGGCGGCCAATTTTGCGTCATGGCTGGCACCAGCCAGTTTGTTACCGGCGGCGGTGGTGGCGGCGGCGGCGGCGGCATTGTCGTTGTTTTGCGCTTGTGTGTGTGCGGCATCGATGACGGCGGCCAGTGTGGCGGGTTTGTTGTCATCTGTTAGGCTGGCGGCCGTGATGCTCAACCCGGGCAACTTGTTAAGTGCTTCAATCTGTTTGTTAAGTTGTGCAAGCGCATCAACTGCAGCGTTAACGGCGGCGGTGGCTCTTTCTTCATAGTTCTCGAGGGTAACGGCTGTTAACGGGCTCTTTGCGCCGTATTTCTGACCGATGCGCGCCGATTGTGCCGTTATTTTCAGTTCTTTGCCAGTCAATAGGGTTTTAAGGTCCGGGCTTGCACATGTGGGCACGCCGTTAATAATGTGACTTTTGCCGGTGTTTGTGTATTCGGCCGGCATGCCGTTAACGTCAACAATGTAACGTGTGTGGGTAGAACCAGTAACAGCCGGTGCAAGGATATCACGAACAAACACCGAAACGCCGTCATTGCGCAAATACGTTTCACCGATACCGAACGACCACGAACTCTTTGCAAGTTCGTCCGCGATTTCGGCTACAACAAAAGTACGGGTATCGGTATCGCTAACTTTCGTATCGCTGTTTGATACGTTTACCGGGTTGGTCACTTGTGTTTCTTTCTCGTTCTTACTGGTTGCGGCGGGTGCAACGGTGGCCGTGGTGGCCGGGTTTTTCTTGTTACTCATAATGTATTTAAATTAAAAAGTTATGTAATAGGGTGTTTCCCTATCTTTGCCAGCAAAATTACAACAAATATCTGACACACACAAGCACTTTAACTTTCGTTAACCTTTAACCAGATAGATAGCTATCTATTGTTAGATAACTATGTTTTATAACATAACTAGATAACTATATTATATAACTATATTATTTAATATATCTATAAAATATAGCTAACAAATTATGTTATCTAACATAATTAGATAACTATGTTATTTAGCTATCTAATTTAAATAGCTATCTATCTAGATAACTGCAATAGATATAACTTATTGTTGTGTCTATCATAGGGCGACGCAAAAGTTTCACGGCTGTGTGTAGCGTGGAACATTGCCGGATCCGGCGTTAACTTTCTGTGTGGGTTCCACCGTGCCCGGGTTCCTCGTTACCTGGTTCGACTGGTTGTGTTTCTCGTTGGGTGTGATATTACTCTGGTAATATAACGGCTGTTTGTCCAGTTGTGGAGCAAAAAACGCTATAAATTGCGTCTGACGGCGTTTTAGGTGTGAAGGTGGGTAGTTAGTCGTTTTTGATATTTCGCGCGATTGTAGGGGCGTTTCTGTGCGATTTTGGGCTATTGTGCCGTTTTGGGTAGACCCACACCCCCCTGTTTTGGGTTGAAGGGGCAGTAACCCTTTATATAAATATTTTTTATTTTATTTTTTTATTATTATTTTAATTTTTATTATTTAGATATACGGTTACTTAGTTGCTTCATCAGTTAAGTATTTAGTTGCTTCATCAGCTATGTATATAGTTATCTATGATGTTATACATTTATGGTTATCTTAGTATTGTTATCTATGTATTGGGTGTTGTATGTTAATGTTGTTTACGGATGAATTTTAATGATTTATGAAAGTGTGTGTGTATTTTGTAGGATTGTTAAGTTTTTATTACTTTTGCAGTTGTGTAAGTGTACGTTTAAAAACCCGAGAGTGTATAAAATGTTTAAAATAAATGTGTTATGAATCGAGTTCAATATGTAGGCATGTTAGATGAGCTTCATGGTTTGTTGCTGGGCCATGAAGTTGGTGGTTGTTTGTTGGAGAAGTCCGGTGTTCGTCGCCGAGGTCGTTTGGCGGATTTGTTCCGTAAAGCTTATGTATCTGCCGGTTTGGGCAGTTATTGCGGTTTGTTGTGGTGGTATGGTGGTCGTTGTTACATTGAGTTGTCGAGTGATGATTTGTCGAATTCGATTTATGATTTGTTGAAGCGTGTCGGTGTTCCTGGAGAGGACTTGTTGCATGTAGATGATTTGTTGCGTGTAGTGAGTCGTGCGTTAAGTGCGAAGGAGTTGGTTGTTGACCATGGCAAAGTGGCGTTTCGCAACTGCGTATTGGATTTAGAGACCGGCAAAGTGTGCAGTTTTGGTCCCGATGTAGTTGTATTTTCGGAGATGGATTACGATTACGACGAACGTGCCGAGTGCTGGCGTTGGCGTCAGTTTCTAGATGAAGTGTTGCCACAGAAGGAGCATCAGCGCATCTTGCAGGAGTTTTTAGGCATGGTGTTGATAGACCGCAAGAAGGTGAAGATGGAGCAGATGTTGATCTTGAAGGGCAGTGGTGCCAACGGCAAGAGCGTTGTGTTTGATGTCGTGTGTCATTTGTTCGGTGAGTCGAATGTGAGCCATTTCACGTTGAAGAGCCTGTTGGGTGGTGGTATAGACAGGAAGCGGAATATTGCCAGCATCAACGGCAAGCGTTTGAACTACTCGAGTGAGACTGACAGGTTTGTGATTCCAAGTGACAGCGGCATGTTGAAGGCGTTGATCAGTGGTGAGCCGTTAGAGGCCCGTCCGATGCGTGGTATGAACTTTGCTGCCAAGGACATTCCTTTGTTGATGATGAACGCCAACATCTTGCCTGAGATCAAGGATTGGAGTTTCGGTATGCGTCGCCGTGTGTTGATATTGCCATTCACGGTAGAGATACCGAAGTGGCAGCAAGATGCCACGTTGCCCATTGCGTTACGTTCGGAGTTGAGTGGCATCATGAATTGGGTGTTAGAGGGCCGTAAGCGTTTTGTGTTGAACCAGTACAAGTTGACTGAGAGTGATGCTGCCGAGAAGTTGGCTGACGAGTATCAAGGCGAGTCGAGCAACGTGATAGACTTCATGCGCGCCATGGGTTATGAGCGCCGGAACGATGTAGTGCGTGGTGCTGTTCCTGTCTGGAAGTATTCAAAAGAGATATATGGCGAGTACACGAAGTGGTGCATAGCTTCGGAAGACATGGCTGAGAAAGTCCACAAGTTCTTGACGGTGTTGCGTGATGGTGGTTGGCGTGTTGTCCGTCGCAGCCAGGGTTGGTATATCGGTTGTTATGGTGACCGTGCATTGAAGCGTCAGGCTTGGTTGTTGAAGTGTGACAATGCCAGCAAGGAGTTGAATGTCCAGTTCAAGGGTGAGAAGTTCTTCAATTGGCGCATCGTCCGTGACATGGCCGAGAAGGTGATGACGATAAATGGTTGGACGCGTTGTGCTGTAGGTTTTCTGGACTTGCAGGAGTATTTGGGTTACACGTTTGACTTCAAGGGCCACATGAACCGTGGTCAGTTGGATGGCACTTATGTTGTCAATGATGGTGTTTATTTCTTCAACTTGACAGCCATTGACGAGCTGTGGCGTCCGAAGTATGAGGCTGGCATCAAGGCTCGCATGGAGCGCAAGCTTGTTGATGCCGAGTATAGGAAGTTGCAGAGCGAGAGTGACAAGGGTCTTGCATAGTATTGTCGCCGCCACAGGAGTGGCGGCATAGCTGTACCGTTATTTTGTTTTTCTTTTTTTGGTTATAGTGTTATGGATAAGGGAGATTTTTTGAAGTCAGAGGCTATTGGCCTTGGCTTGTGTGAGAAATGGCGCGAAGCGTGGTCTTCGGGCCTTGGTGATGATGCTTTGGTGGAGAAGTTCAAGGATGGCATTGACTTCTGCATCTTGCATGACTGGCCGTCTTGCGCTTGGGTGAAGGAGCATTTTGACGCAGAGTTGCTGGCTCGGCATGGTGTGTTTGTAGACGCGGACTTGCGAGCGGGGTCGCTCGCAATACCTGACCTTAACAGCTATGTTCTGATGGGTGATTGCCGTGGTGTGTTGCGTTTTGGCGGCTTTGATGTTGCCACGGTGTATGTCCGTCACCAGTGCGATGTTGAGATAATGGTTGATGGCCTTGCGTATGTTGATGTGAGGGTCTATGATGGTGCCCATGTGATTGTTTTGGGTGACAGCGCGCGTTCTGTGAACGTGTATGTCTACGATCATGGCAGCTGTGACATGCGTGGCAATGTGAGTGTCCGTCATCGTGGTTCCTTTAAAGACTTGGCTGATGAATGAGTATGAGAAGGCGCAGGCCGTCATTCGTCGTCGGCTTGAGATAGAGAGTGCGTTGCTGCGTGCCTTGCGTGCCGAGTGTGTTCGTGTGATTATGGAGATAGCCTCTTTGGGTTATGCGAGCGAGATGGCTGGCATGGAGTTTCGTTTGTCAAATTGTGGCAAGTATGAAGATATATTGGAGCTTTTGGGTGATTTGCGTTTATGGATATACATGAATGTGACGCATTACAGCCAGATGGCAGTTGATGTTGTTGAGGAGCATTGGAAGCCCGTTGTTCCGTTGGTTGCTGATGAGTATGCGAACCGCGAGGTCCATGGCAAGACATTGAAGGAGCGTGTCGGCATCTATGTCAACCGCTTGAAGAGCGAGGCCGAGATGTGGATTGCCGCCGGTCTTGTCAGTGGCTTGTCGATCAAGAAGCTTGAGAAGGAAGTTCGTGAGTGGGTTGAGAAGCCTTACTCGAGCCGTTTGTTTCTTTCGGCCAGTGTTGCTGCCGGCCACACGACAGCCAGCAGTGTCCGTTTGCGCCGTGGTGTTCCTCATTTTGGTGCCGGTCAGTTGCGTGGTTCAGTTGCCTCGCTTGCCCGTCTTGGTGGCTGGGTTGTCGCTGACATGGTTCGCATGGCTGAGTTCCTTGCTTGGGGCAGCGACAGCCGTGTGACTGGCTATCGTGTGTATCGTGGCAGTAGCTACCCTTGCTCGTTGTGTGACATGATGACCGGGTTTCACCCGAAGGGGTTTGAGGAACTGCCGCCGTATCATGCCAGGTGCTGCTGCTTTGCTGTGCCGGTGATTGATGACAGTGTGTCTTAGGCGGTGATGGAATGAAAAAGCCGCGGCGGGAGCCGCGGCACAGACAGACCTTTGTTGTTTCTTTCAGACGACTTTTTGCCATGTTGCCCCGTTGAGCCGGTATAGGCCCTGCGGGGTTAGTTTCATGGCTGTGTTTGGCACTGCTCCGTCCTCGGTGGCGTAGGGTGTAGGCGAGAAGCCTATTGAGATGTTCTGTGTCCTTTCCGGCCGGAATGTGACGTTGAATGTGAGCGTGTACTGCTTGATGCCTGGCGGCATGTCGAGTGTTACGGCAATCATTCCGTCGGTCAGCGTGACCTGCTGGTCGTATAGGACGTTGTTGTCGGTGTCGTTGACGGCGGTGAGCGATGCCTCGATGACTGGTGGCACTTCGCCCTCGCTTGTGGGCGTGTCCGGTAGTGCGAGTATGTGCGCTCTGACGTGCATTGTCGCCGCGTCGGTAGTCGAGAATTGCAGCACCTGCTGTGCGTATCGCGAGTAGGTGTGTCCTCCCGTGAACTGCTGGCTGATGCTGCTTGCGCTGATGATGGTCGGCGCGATTTGCTGCCGGTCGGTCTGCATGATAGCCATCTCGTTGGCAGTGATGTTGGCATAAGCCTCTGCGCCATCTGTTCCCGCGAACAAGCCTGAGACGAACGACACTGGTCCAGCCGCCTTGTCTTTTCCTTGCTTGGATATGTACTCCTTTGACAACTGGTTGACCCTGTCGATGATGCGGTTGGCGTTAGCGGTTGAGATAGCGTCCATCGTCTGCACCGCCTGTTGTGTTGCTTGCACGGTTGTGCGTTGCAGCAGTGACGGCTCCACGGTGTCGGAGAGCGTGATTTCGTACTGCGGTATCGTCTCCTCACCCACGGTGATTTTGATTTGTGAGATTGTGATGCGCTCGTCTATGCCGAGCGAGTTGTCAACGATGTGCAACTTTGTGCCCGCCATGAGTTGCTCAGCTATGGCCTGGTGCCTTGCCATGTAGATGTTGTCGATGGTGAGCGCATAGTTGTAGGCCGTGTGGTCGTTGAGCGCGAGGAACTTCTCTGCGGCAGTCTGCAAGCGTTGCTCTGCCGCTGTGACGTATGTGTCGGGCATTCTGATTCCCGCCAGCACGAACTTGTCTCCCGCCGAGACTTGGTAGTTGACATTCGGGAAATACTGGTTGATGGACGTGTCTTGCGCCACCTCCAGCGTGACTCGGTAGGTGCTTGGCGACGTTGTCGGTGCTATTTTCTGCATCGTGCGAATGTTGCACTCTCGGCCCGCGAGCATTCCCGAGTTGAAGACCATGCGTGGTGTCTCTCCGCTGATGATCTGCTCGTTCGGGTCGAAGCCGATGTTTTTAATCGTCACCTGGAAGGTTGGTGCCGTTGTCTGCTGCTCCGGTATAATTCCGTCGAACGTGACTTGCTCTGCTGTGACAATTTCATCGACTGCTCCTTGGTCCCAGCTAGGGTATTGCTGCGGGTCACGGATGTTCTGCTCAGTGCGCTGCTCTTCTGTGAGCGCATTGTAGATGTCGAGCGTAGTCATTCCTGCGATTGACGGGTAGATGTCCTCTACCTCGCTGTCGCTTCCGTCGAAGAACTTGACCCCTTCCTTGATGCCCAGCGTGGCTGCGTTTGGCGAGTCGATGTAGGCCACCTTTCCGTTCTGCCGGAACATTGGCAGCATGAGGTTCGGAAGATACATCGCATCATCTACGTTCGGCAGGTTGTTGTAGTATCGGTACGGCATATTGCGTGTGCTGCCGTATGCGTAGAGTCGTGTGATGAGCTGCTGGTTCTCATCGGATGTGCGCTCAATCTTCATCAATCCCGCCCCTTGGCTGATGCCGAGTTCTTTTCCATATCGGAACTCGTTGTCAATCTCATGCACGATAGCACCTAGTGTGATTGTATGAATGAACGAGTAGTCGGTCGGGTCGGTATCAGGGTGTCCTTCCTCGTTGTCGTTCTTGACTGACGCCACGGTGAAGTTGATTCCAAGCTTTTGGCACGCGTCTGCCAGTGTGTTCCACACCGACGCATTGCTGACTGATATGGACTGCGGCTTGATGATGGTTCCCGGCTCGATGACGATTCGCCACACTTTGTATGGGAACGCCCGCTTGACGTTGGCCATAATTCGGTCGGCCAGTTGTGCCAGACCTGCGCACACCTGTACGGCCTGCCCTTCCTGGTCGAATGATATGGTGTCGTCGGAGCAGTAGAACTGGAATGTGGGCAGTGATGTGTAGTGCAGCTTGTTATCGTCGGTGACGTAGTCTAGCATCATGGTGTCCTGCATCATGGCTATTGCCTCGCACTGGAATCGCACGGCCTTGTACTGCACCGCGTCGCCTCGGCTGTTGTCGCGTGCGTTGCGTGTGACTGACGGCAGTACGGTCATGACGAACCTCTGTCCCCGGAACTGGATGTAGTCGCCGATCTGCCAGCTGATGGGTGCGGGCGCGTCGATGTCGCATGAGACGTAGGCGTCGCCCATGAGTGTGGCATCGTATTGCAGCCGCTTTGTCGTGGCCACGATGCCTCCGCTATTGTGGTTGATGTAGTATGTCATTTTCTTCTTGTTGTTGCCAGCCGCCACTGGAGTGGCGGCATAGTGTATTGTTGTCGCGTTGAGTTGCTATTGTTGTTGCTGCTGTCCGTTGATGTCTTGTAGCAGGTCGGCAGCTTGCTGCTGCTTGAACTCGGTGATGATGATGTCTTCCTCGTTGTTTGCTCCGTATCCGTGTAGCTGGCAGCCGGTGCGTCGGCTTAGCAGCCCTGCGTTGGTGAGCTGGACAAGGTTGTTGACCAGCTCGGTCATGTTCTGATGGACGTATGGCTCGATCCATGAGTAAGTGCCGAGCTCTGCCATCTGTGTCTGGTTGCCGAACTGCATTCCGTATCCCCACTTGAAGAGTCGCATGATTTTGTCGAGTGCACCATCATACTCCTTGGCGTCGATGATTGCCCGATCGATGCTCGGCGAGTAGATGAGCTTGATGGACACACCTGGCATGTCACCGCTTCGCACCTCGGGCGGCAGCACTGCGAACGAGCCTTGGAAAATCATCTTGAGCAGCACGTCAAGCTGTAGCTTGAATGCCTCGACATTGCCTTGCGGCTCGAGGTATGACGCTTTTCCGTTGACTCCCGCGTCGATTGCCTTCACCGCTCCATACATGTCGGCCTTAATGTCGATTTCGTCGCCGTTGAGCACCATGATTGGGAAGGCGTATGCCTGGTTGTTCTGGCAGAGGTTTGAGACCGCTAGTTCGTACTTGTCGATAGAATCTTGCGACCCGCTCCAGCACGGGCCGTCGTCGTCGCGCATATAAACGATTGGCACCTCACGGAACCCATGTGGTGTGGGTGGCATGTCGATTGTGAATCCGTCCGTTCCGAGGAAGTCCTTGATGTTGTTGATGATTCCTTGCAGTCCCTGGTTGTCTCGGCGGTAGCGTGTCATGTTGCGTCGGTCCCAGACTTCGACGAATGTGATGACCGAGTTTCCCTTTGCGTCGTAAGTGTCATACATTCTTGCGAACGTCTCCAGTTCTCCGTCATCGCCGTAGTGCGGGAAGAGCGTGTCACCGAGGTCGTAGGCCAGTGCTTTCCATTGTACCTTCTTGTCGCGCATGTAGAAGCACAGCGCGCCGTCGGCTGTCTTCTTTGTCGCTCTTGCCAGCTGGTAGAATGCCAACTCGATGTTGCAGTCGAGCCAGCCCGTGCGCAAGTTCATGAAAAGGTCTTGCTCCTGCGCAGTGTTGTGGACTCCCGTGAGTTCGTGGTGTATGTCGTTTCCGCAGAGGTGCACCAGCTGCTGGATGAGTATCATTCGCTGGAATGGGAATGCCACACGGAAGAGGTATTCCTTGTAGTACTGCTTTGTTTCCTCGTTGTACTTGACCCTGTCGGGGTGCGCCAGCGTTGAGTTGATGTCGTGCCCGGCGGGATCGTACTGCCGGAGGAAGTCGCTCTGCTCATAGATGATGTGCGCTGCTTTTTGGTTGCGTGGCAGCCTGGGCTTGATGTCGGAAGTGACGAGCCTTGGTGCCTCGGCGGGGACGATTTGCGTCCATGGCTTTTTTGTCAGGATGAAGTTGTTCATTGTTTTTTGTTTTTGTTGTTCTGTGCGGGCCGGGTGGCCCGCAATACTGAACGTGTTGTTACTTATTGTTTCTTTTTAGAGGAATCCTAGGCCGTGTCTCCGTTTCATCTGCTTGATGTCGAAAATCATGACCATGAGCATTGCCTCGATGAAGTCGGGTGAGTGGCCTACCAGCTTTTTCATGACCGCCTTTTTTGGCAGCGTGAATCCGTGGTCGGTTCGTGTCTCGTCTCGTCGGAGCGCGTTCTTCTCGTTGATGAGTATCTCGCGCAGCGTGCGTTTTGAGTATCCGTGTCCCGAGAACTTTCGCTCCAGCAGCTCCGGCTCGATTGAGAACTCGCCGGCCTTGATGGCTTGTGTGAAGAGATATGCCGCCTTGGACTTGAAATCGTTGTAGACGTACTTCTCGTTTGGTGGTATGTTGCCTTGGTTTGTGAACGGGACCGCATCGGGGAAATGGCCTTTGAACAGCTGCCCGAGGCCTGAGAGGTCGTAGGTGAAATTTCGCTGTGGCACTCCCCACTCGTCGAGTTTGGCTGCAACAGCCTGCGGTGTGCGCACCGAGTCGAGCTTGCTGGTGAAGATGTCGTAGAGGTGCCTTCGGTTCCCTTTCCACAGACATAGGACGAGGTTGTCACCCCCGTCAAGTGCCACGTCGCATGATGCGTATGGCTGGTTGTCCATGGACTGTCGGTCGTTGTCGAACCACCGTTCCATGTCGGCGAGTTTGAGCAGCGCGGTTCCAACCTCTCGGTATTTCCAGTTTCCGTCAAGGTCGCGTGCCCGCTGTGCCTCGTCCTGGTTGGCGAGGTTGGCGAGATAGGTAGGGTCGGAGCGCATGAGCTGCCTGTTCTCTGTGACCTTTCCCTCAATGAAGCAGACCGACTTGATGAACAGGTCTTGCGGTTTGCCATACTGCGCCATGTCCTCGCGCCAGTATCGGTCGATGGTTCCTCTGCACTTCTGGTAGACCTCTTCGCGTGTGTCTCCCCATGTGATGCTTGTAGGGTCATCTCCGTCCATGAAGCAGTAGCGCAGTCTTCCGTTCCGCTCGGGTATCGGGTACCCGTCATCGTCGATCCACCAGTCGATGAACCTTGCCACCCATGACTCCGGGTCTGGGTTGCAGGTTCCGTAGACTCTGTTTCGGATGAAGAACGCATTACGGTTGTCGGTGATGATGTACTTGAACTTGTTGTATGGCATGTGTGTGATCTCGTCTATTGCAATGTAGGCGAAATCTTTTCCTTGCCATCGTATCTTGAAGTCCTTGATGTCGTCGGCGTAGTATCCGAAGCGCAGGAACCCTCCTGCATGGAAGTTCCACGTCATGTCGTCCTTTGATCGGTTGTAGTCACCGAAGTGCTTGTACAGCTGGTAGGACGTCTCGATGATTGCGTCAAGGTCGGACTTTTCGTTACGCATGATGAGTGCGTGGAAGTTGGGGTTGTAGATGTCGTTCAGCGCGTCCATGAGGATGCCGTAGGATTTCCCGCCGCCACGGGAGCCACCGTAGATGGTGATGTCGGCCTTTGTTGAGAGGAACATTTCCTGGCCACCTTGCTGTATGATCACGTTGTAGGGGTTGGGCTTCTGCTCGTCGGCTTTTCGGAGGATGGCTATTTGCTGGGCTGAGATGATGTCAAGGCCGTTTTTTGCTGTTTGTGCTTTGTTCGTTTCTCCAATGGCCGTGGCGGGAGCCACGGCACAGCTGACCGCAGTTGCCCTCTTTGTGCCGGTGGTTACTCCACTTGGCACACGCCCTGTATTTGATGCTGATGACACTCTACTGAAATTTTTTTTGCAAATGTAATAATTTTTTTTAGAAAAAGTTGCATTGTTATAAAATTTTGTATTAACTTTGCGGTTGGATTTAATCATTGAATCAATTTCAGTTTCTCTCATTTATGGTTTTTGGTTTATGGGCAGCGTTTACAATCCTCGGCATCCGCATCACTGCGTAGTTTACCGCATGGTGGGCGAGACAGAGTTCTCGCCCGGTGAACGCGTCATTCTCTATGATGGTGCTTGCCGCAAGTACACGACCCGATCGTCTAGGACATCTACCGCAATGGCAACGAGCCAGTACACGCTGAGTATTCCTGAGATTGTTCAGGCTCTAGCCGGTGACCGCATTGAGGTTGATGACTATATCGGGCACTTTGAGGGTGTTGTGACCGAGGTGACTTGCAACAACATCGGCACCCAGGACAAAGGCCATTGGGGAGGGACTGAGATATTCTGGAACAGTTGGAAGCATTGACGCGGCAAGCATAACTTGCCGCCACACGACACGATGGCAGCTAATGACAACATACGGGTTCTTGAAGCGGGCATGAAGAAGGCTCGCGAGCTTGTGCGCCAGAAACTTGGTGCCATGTGCCAGCCGTATGTGATGGGCATCGTTGACGAGGCTGAGAATGCCCGTGAATGGACTGGCTTTACCGGTAATGCCCAGACAAGCTATGGCGGTTGCGTGATAGACAAGAAGACTGTTTGGCAGTATCGCTCGGACCATGGTGGCGTGAGCGTTGTCCATGACAAGGTGAACAAGGGCGAGACGGTTTATCTTGATGCTCCTGTGGAGGGCGAGGCTCGCAGCGTGAGTGGCGATGTCAACATTCGTTTCTCGGACTCGTCGAGCGCATTGGACTATGTTCTGAACTTGCCAGTGCCTGGTTATAGCCTTGTTGATGCTCGGTTTGCGTTCCCTCTGGAGTATGTGAACTACTTGCGTGAGCACTATGCTAACGGTGGTGAGAATCCGCTTATATTGATGCATCAGTTGGCTGCTGTTTCTTTTAAGACGATGAGGTGATGGATGAGAAGTGGGTTGACATATTGCAGATTGAGCGCGACCTAGTGGATCGTGTGAGCGGCATCGCAGACGCTGTGTATGTTACCGGCAACCCCGCCGCCGTTCCCGACAAGCAGGGCAGCTATATCGTGCTTGCGATGGGTGGCACCGTGACCAACGAGGGTGCCTACAAGCGCAGCTGGGGCCACATCTACCTGTATGTCCGCAACAAGGTGAGCGGCGTCCAGGACACTGTCAAGATTGACTCGCTGATGAACCGTGTGCTGGGCGTGTTCCCGATAGCGACCGAGTATTACAGCGCAATCAGCCCGACGATGAGCTATGGGACACGCGTGGGCGAGTTTACGCGCATGATTGTGCGTTTTGAACTTCGGATAAAGAACTAGTGGCAGCGATTTAATCGCTGCATACTGAATAACGATAGAGTGATGGATAAAGAAAAAATCTTTAGTGAGTTAAAAACGAGGATTGGAGAGACCAGTCTGAGTGACCGTACGCTGATGACTTGGGTTGAGAAGAACTTGCCCGCAGAAGGTGTTGAGCCTGATGATGCGTACTGGGAGAAAGGTGTGTCGCTGTTGCAGAGCCTGGGTGGCCAGTACAGCCATGATGTAGCGGCTTTTGTCGCCAAGCATGGTGGCAAGCAAGACCCCGACCCTTATCCTGACCCCGACCCGAATCAAGGTGATGGAAACAAAGGCAACGACGACGCATTGAAGATGCTTAGCGACTTGGCCAAGCGTTATGATGAGTTGAAGGCGCGCATGGACGCTGATGCCGCTGACCGCGACAAGGCGAAATTGCTCGGTCTCGTCAAGGGCGAGATGGAGCGTCGCGGTTGCGACAACGCTTATGTTCTTGAGCATGTTCTGAACGAAGCCGACCTTGATGGCAAGAAGCCGTTGGAGACGCTTGTTGATGAACAGCTTGTGCGTTACGACTCGGAGTATGCCAGGGCATTTGGCAGCGGTGTTCAGCCCCGTGGCTCGATGGGCGGCGGTGGCGGCAAGAGCGCGGCAGATGCCTACTTCGCCAAGAAGTGGAAGCAGGGTGCTGAGTGACTGATGGCCATCACAGGAGTGATGGCATAGCTGGACCGCACTTGGATAGATTTTAGTTTTTGTGTTATTTTAATTTTCAGTTTCAGTTATGAGTATTGGAAATACATTTCAGAATGGCAGCGTAGCTGTCCCTGGCAAGGCCCGCAAGGTTTGGCGTGAGATTCGTCACCAGTGGCCCGCCGGCGGCAAGGTTGTCAACGTGAGCGCATGGTATGGCGGCATCATTCCTGCCGGCACTCCTTGCAAATATGACGGAGCGACAAAAGAGGTGACTTGCTACACCGACGATGCAATCACTGCCGCGTCGAGCATTGCCACCCTTGGCATCAACGGCTACACTCAAGAGGACATTGACTGCCGTGCCATCAACGCCAGCGCGCCTGGCATTGCCACCGCCACCGTGATTTATGACGGCGAGATTTACGACTTCATGTTTGACAGCGCAGTGCTTGCCAAGCTTAAGACCGTGACCACTTGCCCTCAAGTGATTTTTGTGCATTAATGTTTAACCACTAACGAAAGATAAAGAAATGAATCGACTTCCTGGAACATTGTATGATTTTCTGACGCTTGGCCTTGGTGGTGAGACTTTCCAGAGTTTCGTTGACCACTACAACGAGCGTTATGACCGTGCGGAGATTGATGGCTTCACGTTTGCTCCTGTGCAGCTGGGCTACACTTGGCAGCAGCTGATCAGCCAGGTTGCGACCACCGTGTTGCCTACCTATGTTGACCCCGAGTCTCCCGGTTATGAGATGCCATTGAGCGAGATTGCCGGTGCCACTGGCAACATTCCTACCTTCAAGAACCGCTATCGTCTGAACCGCGTTACGGTTCGTGAGAAGTTGCAGCTTGCTCAGAAGCTTGGCAGTCTGAATGGCCTGACCGCTGACATTCGTGACACGTTCATGCAGCTGCTTGACGAGGGTGTTGAGAGCCACATCAAGAGCTACTACAACGCACTGACGAACCAGCGCATGCAGGTTGTCTCGACCGGCAAGTTCACAATTGACCTGAACAACCCCCGCGGCTACCGTGGTGTGACGCTTGAGTTTGGTGTCCCCGCCACTCACTTTGACTCGCTGACCGGTACCGCCCGATGGTGGACTAATGCCGACCACTCGATCGAGGGCAATACTAGCGACCCCATCACGTATCTTAAGGACAAGGTCAAGGCCATTCGCCGCACGTATCACTACGTCGGTCGCTTGAAGATGGAGATTAGCCGTGACCTGCTTGAGGATATGCTTGGCCACAGCAAGGTTCTGTTGACCCTTGGCCAGCGTCTGTATCCGATCAGTGCTGTTGACACCGCCGCTGGCAATGCCGCCGCTGTCAACTATGCTAAGAACAGCAGCGAGGATGCCTTGCTTGCTGAGCTGCGCAAGGTGATTGGTGTAGACTCGATTGTTGCCCGCGACAGCTGGGCATACGTGAGCGCGCCCGGCACGAACGCTGCTGGTGATCCCGACCTTGTGGCTACCCCGATTCAGAACTTCGACTCGCACAATGTGGCGTTCTTGCCTGAGGGCAACATCGGCCAGTTCATGGGCGTTGAGCCTCTGACCCTGGGTTATGACCCCGACAAGGTGGCATCGTACAACGGTGGCCGTCTGAAACTGCAAGAGCGTGCCGAGCCTGACACCCACTCGATTTACATTGACTCGGAGGCTGCACAGCTTGCTGTGCCTAGCCAGCCGCATAATATGTTTATCTGCACGGTGACGGCTTAGTGAGTGTTACTTGCCGTCACTGGAGTGGTGGCTGAGCTATTACTTGCCGTCACAGGAGTGACGGCATAGCGAGACCGATGGTATTTTAATTGACAATAAAGGTTAGAGTTATGGCAGCGAAGTGTGGTATTACGATAGAGGAGCATCTGCGTGGTCTTGTGGAGAAGTTTGACTTGTCGGACACGACCATCAGTTCGATCTTGATAGATGCAGGCATTAGTGAGGGCATGCCCGTGAGCGAGTTGAGCCGCGAGCAGCTAGACCTTGCTGTGGCGCATCTGTACTTGTGGTGCTTGCACTTCTTGCCTTACTCGAAGAACAACACCAAGGATGCCGATGGCGGCTGGGAGCACACCGAGGGTGGCTATCAGCTGCTGGCGGCAGACCGCGAGCGATGGTGGGCTTACTTGCGCTGGTTGTGGCGCAGGTGGCGTTGGCCTTGGCTTGAGGAGTTGCTTGACGAGGAGAAGTCGAGCAAGGTGGTTGTGTTCAACCTTTAGTGCGAGCCAGTGGCTTGCAATACTGAACGAGTGTTTAAAATTTTTAGAATTTAGAAACTATGGCTGACCCAACTGGACAAAACCCTGGTGTTATTGATGGGGGTGAGCAACAAATCAATGAAAATATGGCAGCAGTAACTGTAACAAAGGATGTGAGTGCGCTTCGTACTCTGTTCAACAAGGTAGGTCGTATCTATTTCACTAGCACGACCGACAAGACTCCGGCAAATCTTGCTACGCTTGATTTCCGTTTGCCGATTCTGGAGGACTCGGTGGAGTTTGACACTGGTGAACCCGACATTGAGACCGTGAACTTGACCACTGGCGAGAAGTGGACCACTATGACCACCGCTGGCGATCCTAACATCACGATGCAGTGCGCGTCGTTTGCCACTGAGATTACCGACCTGTTCTTGAACGTGACCGCGGCCTCTAGCGGCAACATGACTCTTGACGGCAGGACTTATGCCGGCAAGGGCTATGACCTGAGCGCGAAGAAGGTGACTGGTGGTCTGTTGCTGATGGGCGAAGACCTTGAGATGGCGATTTTCATGCCTCACGTTGAGATTTACTCCAGCATCGGCATTGAGCAGAATGTACCCGGTTACTTCACGATGAATGTAACCCCGCTTGCCAGCTCTGCTGACAACACGGCAATTTACTTCTTGCCCAAGACCAGTGCTTAGTGGCATGCTGGCCGTGGCCGGAGCCACGGCATAGCAATACCGAGACAGTGTGGCGGTGGGGGATGCGGTGAGCTGAACTCGCCGCCACACAACTTTTGTTTCCCCTTTTTTACGAGCCGGGTGGCTCGCAATACTGGACAATTATTTGTTTGTTAGTTATAGATTGTTATGGCAGAAGGTGGTGGCCCTAGTTTGGGTAATTTTTACTTTGATGTTATATTTCGGGACAAGAGCCAAGGGTTTCTTGAGCATGTTAAGAACACGCTCAAGAGCATTGACCGCAGTATCACGATAAATATCAGCAGCACCGGTGTTAATGGTGATGTAAGCAAGATTCAGCAGGCAATCAATCAGAAGCTTGCGAATGTGAAGGCTGTTGTACCCGTGTTGTTGAACAACCAGGCTGCGGTTCAGATTGGCGACTTGCTGACCAAGCTGAAAGGGATGACGGTTGAGCTGAACGTGCTGTTGAAGAACCCGACGAAGAAGAACCTGGAGTCGATTCAGCGCGCTGTTCGCTCGATGGTTGTTCAGATTGATGTCAAGCTGAAAGAGATAGACCAAGCCAAGATAGACGCATTGAAGAAGCGCACCGAGGGCAAGCTGAAACTGGAGGCGACGGTCAACATGAACACCGCGCGCAACAGCCTGAGTCAAGCATTGAAATCGCGTCCCTTCAAGTTTGATGTTGTCGTTGACCAAATGAAGGTAGCCAGGGCCGTGCAAGCGGCATTGACGCAAGCTGGCTATAGCGGTGCCGGCATGACTGCCGCCCAAGCCCGCGCTCAGAGAGCGATGCAGCAGCAACAGGAAAGCATTGCAAGGATTGCCCGTCAGAATGCTGAGACGCAAGCAAAGATTGCCCGTCAAGATGCCGCACAGCAAGCCAAGACCGCTCAACAAGCTGGCATCGCCGCTCAACGCCAAGCTACCGCCGCTCAGCAGACAGCAGCCGCCCATGCTCGCGCCCAAGCCGCCATAGCCCGCTCGACCGCCGCCATCAACCGCAACACGCAGGCCAACCGCCAGAATGCAGCATCGTTCATGCTTGTGCGTCGCAGCATGCTTGAGAGCATTCCGCTGGCTGGTAGCCTAGCGAACATGGCTAGGAACTATGTGGGTGTGTTCGGTGCTGTGAGTGCTGTGCGGTCGTTGTATCGTATCAGGGCGGAGTTTGAGCGCCAGGAGGTGGCGTTGCGTGCATTGATGCAGAGTGCCAGCCAAGCGCGTGAGGTGATGGGGCAGTTGCAGCAGATGGCGTTGAAGTCGCCGTTCTCGGTGAGCGACATTGTGAGTTTCTCTAAGCAGTTGTCGGCATTCTCGATTGGGAACAATGAGCTGGTGGAGACAACGAAACGGCTTGCTGACTTGTCGGCTGGTCTGGGTGTTGACATGAGCCGACTGATTCTCGCCTACGGGCAGGTGAAGGCCGCGACGGTGCTGCGTGGTCAGGAGCTGAGGCAGTTCACCGAGGCCGGTGTTCCTATGGTGCAGGCCCTTGCCGACCAGTTCACGAAACTGGAGGGGCGTGTTGTGACCGCCGCCGATGTGTTTGACCGCATATCGAAGAAGGCCGTCAGCTTTGAGATGGTGAAGCAGGTGCTTGACTCGATGACGAGCGAGGGTGGGCGTTTCTATGACCACCAGGCTAAGATGGTCGAGACCTTGTATGGCAAGATGGAGCGATTGGGCGATGCGTATAAGGTGATGATGAACCAGCTGGGCAGTAGCCATGATGCTTTGCTGAAAGCCCCGATAGATGCTATCACCAAGGCCATGATGGACTGGCGCAGCACCGTTCGTGCTATTGTTACGATGCTTGCCTCCAGCGGTATTTGGAAGTTTGTGAACTACTTGAAGACTCCGCCACAGGCGTTTGCCGGCCTTCAAGGCATGAAAGAAGCCGCCTTGATGCAGAAGCGCATGACAGCGATGACTGCGATGTATGAGCGTGGTGGTCTGGACAAGCTGAATCGTGGCATGCAAAGTTACATCATGCTGAGCAACACAATGACCAAGACCGACTGGAAGAACGTGGTGATGAAGAACAATCTTAGCAAGGCCGAGACGATGTATCTTTACACCACAGGTCGTTTGACCAAGGCTCATGTTGAATGGATAGCCAGCCAGCGCAAGTGGAACCTTGCCGCTCAGCAAAGCATCTTGAACATGAGCAAGATGCAACTGCTTGGTATGCGTGCCGGCATTGCCATCACTCGTCTTGCTGCATCGGTTCGCGCCTTTGCTGCCCAGGCCTTGCCTGTTGCGATTATCTCGCTGTTTGTAGACATTATTGGCAAGGTGATTCAGGCCAAGCAGGAGATTGATGACTTCAACAAGCAGGTGCGTGAGAGTGCGAAAGAGACGGTTGACGACTTGCGCAGTTACCTTGACAGCCACCGCGATGCGTTTGACTTGGTAGTCAACCCAGAAATATCTCAGGACAGCGACACGTTGCAAAAGACCTGGGAGGACTTGAAGCAGAAGATAGCGACCTTGCCCGGTCAGGAATTGATATTGGGCATTGTGTCGGATGGTGCTGATGGTGACTTGAAGAAGTTGAACGCGAATGCGATAGAGTTCTTGCGTACGATGGAGCGTGTGAGTGATGAGATCAAGAACATGAACACGCAGATGGAGTACACGCAAGATGACTGGTTGTATGGCTTGTTTGATGAAGGCGTGAAGAGCGATGTGAAGGACTACAATGACAAGCTGAAGGAAACGCGCAAGGAGATAACTGCCATCAATGACTACTTGCGTCACAACAAGGTCAACTTTGAGCTGACTATTGGTGGGCTTGATTCGTCTAGCATCAATGATATGCGTGAGGCAATCGCTAGTGCTGGCGCAAATGAGGCATGGGTTGGTGAGGCCGCTACGCGTGCCGCATCGCAGCTGAAAGAAGCCTACGATGAAATGTCTGACGAGATAAATGCCAGTCTGAGGACATCGCTGCTGCCCGTGTTTGAGGAGTTGCGTCAGAAAGGCATCACGTCGCCGAAAGAGATGGCCGCTGCATATCAGCAGATCATGCCTCAGATACGCGAGGCGATGGGTGCGACAACGAAAGAGGCTCAAGACACACTTGACCGACTGGCTATGGCCATGCTGCGCTCAAATGGTTTCACCCTTGACGAGGTTGTGTTGCTTGGTGAACGTGCCGCTAGCGACCTGCGCACCAGCATCACGCGCGAGGCAGAGAAGATGGGTGTTGACATCAATGACATCATAGAGTCGAACAACACAGACACGATGAAGGCCTTGCTTGATGCTGCCATCGCCAACAACAGAACCATCAGTGATGACACGCGTGCGCAGTTTAATGCTCTGCGCGACTACATCATGACGCACCCAGCGACGTTCCGTGTTATCATGCGTGTTGAGACCCAGGAAGATGGTGAGGCGCGGAAGTATCTCAAAGGTCTGAATGGTGCTAAGAATGCCTATCAGCTTGCTCAGACCTATGGCTCAAGCACTCCCGAGGGCGGTGACACGAACGAGAAGGCCATCAAACGTGCAAAAGACAACTATGCGAATGCATTAGAAAAGCAACAAAACCTTGGTCGGCAGCTGAAGAACCTAGAGAAACAAGGCCAGAAGAACAGCCAGCTATATAAAGACACCAAGAAAGCCTTCGACAACGAGAAAACAAATGCAGACCAGGCGAAAAAAGCGTATGATGACCTTGGCGGTGACCCGGCAGACTTTCAGCCTAAAGGCAAGAAAGGCGGCAAGACCGGGCACAAGACTGGTGGCAAGGGGACGAAGCGTGATGAGTGGTTGGATGTGATGCGTAACCGCTTTGCTGAGTACAAGGAGGCGCGGGCCGAGGTTGAGAAGCTGCGCAAGATGGGCATGAGCGAGGCCAAGGCTATTGAGGAAGTGATGAAGATGCCTTGGGACTATGACCTGAACAAGGATTACCTTGGCCGTGGTGATGCGAAGGCCCTGGTAGACTATCTGATTCCGCTGGTTGAGCAGCATGGCAAGGGCCTGCAAGGCTCGTTCAAGCAGGCTAACAACAAGTTCTTGATGGAGTTGCGCAAGGCTCAGCATGATGACCAGCTGAAACAATATGAGGAAGAGACCAAGAAGATAGGCGATGCCATCAAGAAGCACATTGAGACAGGTGTGCGGCAGTGGAAGTTGTATGACGCGCTGTTTGCGGCGACTGGGGATGAGGCTTTGAGCGCGAATGCGGCTTTTGGGGGAAAGAAGCTGTTTCGGAACATCGAGGAGCAGCTGATTGCTCTGTTCAACAAGAACGAGGGGAAGGTGGACTTCTCGGACGCGTTGCAGATGGATGAGAAGACGCTGAGCGAGAAGCTACTGAAAAATGCTGACGAGTATATCGACCTGCTGAAACGCATCAAGGAGATGCGTGATAGCGGCTGGAGCGACATCATGACAAAGGCAGCCGAGGCGATGGAAGCGCAGATGACGCTTGAGGAGAAGTTGCAGAAGCAGCGCATGGTGAACCAGAAGGAGCTTGCCGACTTTGTGAAGCGCAACGGTGGCATGGAGAAGGTAATGTCGAACCCCGAACTGTTGAAGCTGTACAATGCGCTGAAGAATGCCGGGCTTCGCGCACTTGCCGAGCTGGAGCAGGAAGGTGTGAAGCTGAGCGCGTTTTGGAAGGGCTTGTTTGACAAGTTGAGCGAGAGCACGCTTGGCGGTCTGCGCCGTGTGGTGACCAAGTATGGCACCGCGTTGAAGAATGCCAAGCGCAACGGCGACGGCACATGGACTGTGCCAGGCATTGACCAGCCGGTGACCGAGGGCACCTATCGTGAGATGGTGAAGCGCATAGAGGACTTGCGCGAGAAGATTCGCGAGTTGAGTCTGACTGACTATCTGAGCGACCTGTTCGGCAACGATGGCCTGTGGCGCAGGGCCGAGACGCTGGGCGAGAAGATGGAGATTATCGCCATTGCCGTGGGGCGTGTGCATGATGAGCTGAAAAAGGCCACTGGCCCGATGAAGGAGTTTTTCTCGGCCCTTGGCAATGACACGGTAGGCGACTATGTTGACTTCTTCGACGAGATGCTGAACGGCATCACCGAGCTTGGCACTGGAGCGGCGAGGATGGCTAGCGGCGACCTGCTGGGTGGCGGCATTCAGGCTGTGGGCGGTTTGTTCTCGACGATAACGAGTTTCTTCAACTTCCACGACAAGCGGTTGGAGAAGCTGATTGAGGAGAGCAAGCGAACGGTGTCGAAGTTGGAGAATGCTTACTCGCAGATGGAGAAGGCCCTGGAGCGCAGCCTTGGCGGCATGTACACGACCCGCAGCTACCAGCAGCAGCTGAACAACCTGATGCAGCAGCGCAAGGAGGTGCAGCGGCAGATGGATGCCGAGCGTGACAAGAAGAAGACCGACAAGGATGCGCTGATAGCATACCAGCAGCAGCTTGCTGAGATGGATGACCAGATCAAGCACTTTGCCGAGGACATGGCTAACTCGCTGTATGGCATCGACATCAAGAACTGGGCCAAGCAGCTGACTGACGCAGTGGTGAACGCCTGGCGCAACGGCGAGAATGCCGTTGAGGCCTACCGTGACAAGGTGAAGGACATCATTGCCGAGGTTGCGACGAGCATCATCAGCCAGAAGATTATGGAAGCCGCGTTGCAGCCCGTGCTTGACACGCTGGTGGCAGAGATGACTGCCAAAAACGGATTGCTGGACGAGGGGACCATCATGACCTTTGCGACGATGCTGGGCAATGCCGGCAACACGGCAGTGAACACGATAACTGGTGTGCTTGACGCACTGAAAGCGCAGGGTTATGACTTGACCAGCGGCAACGGGGCAGGCACACTGGGGCAGGGCATCAAGGAGATCACCGAGGACCAGGCGAACTTGCTTGCCAGCTACATCAACGCAATGCGCGCTGACTTGAGCGTTGTGCGGATGCTGTGGGAGCAGCACGCGCTGGGATTGAGCGTTGTGAGCCAGGCGCAGCTGACTGAGCTTGCCGCCATCAGTGCGAACACGTTGCGCAATGCCGAGGCTGCTGAGCGCATTGAGGCCGCGCTTGGGTCGGTGATCACAGTTGGTGCCAGCGGCGCGAGGGTGCGTGTGTGATGGTGATGGTTATGGCCGTGACAGGAGTCACGGCACAGCGAGACTGATTGTGCGGGCGGGGTCGCCCGCAATACTGAACTGATGGTGTAACTTTGATTAATAATTAATGATATGGCTAGAGATAGGGTATTGTTTCAGCGGGGCGATGATTTCAGGACGCTTGACACCTGGGGGCTTGTGTTGTGTGAGGCCCCGATTCAGCTGATGAGCGATGTGAAGGAGCCTTACAAGAACGAGTGGCCTGACGAGCATGGCGATGAGGAGTTGGCAGATGTGTTGTACTACCAGTCGTATGAGTTGGAGCTGACGATGGCGACTCGGTCGGTGTTGTTGAACACGACGGCTGTTGAGGTGCGCGCGTTTGTCGAATGGCTAGCTGCCGGCGAGTTTATGTTGTGGGTTGAGCATGGCAACCTTGGCCGTCAGAAGGTGCGTTATGCGGGCTATGAGGATGATGCTCACATGTGGAAGCAGAAGATTCGCTCTGGCGGTCGAGACCAGGATGAATGGGTGTTGCAGTTTAAGATTAAGCTTAAGGTGAATGACCCTGTGACGCGTGTTTTCCCGAACTCGACTTACACGGGGTTGCGTGTGCTGTGATGTGCAAGCCGGTGGCTTGCAATACTGAACTCTTGTGCGGGCGAGGTCGCCCGCAATACTGAACGGTGATTGTTGGTTTAACTTTTAAATGTTTTGTGAGATGATTTGGATTTTATTGCTTGGTGTTGTTTGTGTTGCTCTCGCTGGTGCTTGCTGGCGCATGAGTTGCAACCGTGATGAGTGGATGGTGCGTGCCCATGAGCTCAGTGACTCGCTTCGCTTGAGCGATGAGCGTCTTGCCATGCTCGAGGAAGAGCGTGACTCGCTTGCCGCAGAGGTGGGTACCCTCAGTGCCAAACTGAGCCGTAAGGGGACTGGCCGCAAGGGAAGCAAGAAGTCGCAGTGATGTTGCCAGCGGGGTCGCTGGCAATACCGAACACTTGTGCGAGCCACTGGCTCGCAATACCGGACGATTGTGTTTTGTGTTTTCTATTTTTTATAGTATCTTTGTGGGTGAAAATACTTTGGTGATATGAGTGTAATCAGAAAAGAGAATTGGAAGAGCGACATCAGGCTTGCTGTGACGCTGCTTGTTGGTGGTGAGGCCGTGCATGTGCCGAGCCATGCTTTCACGCTGCGTTTCAGGGTGTGCAATGGGCAGACCTACTATGACTGCTGGCGTGATGATGGTGGTGTGTATCACAACTGCCGCCCGAACGATGACGGGAGCATGCTGCTGTGTTTCCTTGACAACCACAAGCTGGGGCTTGGTGAACTGCACTGCGAGTATTATGACTATGCTCCGGATGCCGATTTTGCTGATGGTAACAAGTTGACCGTTGTGCCACAGGTGCTGCCGATAGAGCTTGTTGCTGGTGCTGGCGATGATGCTGAGCAGGTGGACGCGGAAGTGATTGTTGCGATAGACGGGCTTGTGGGTGATGCTCAAGAGGCTATTGCCGCTGCAACGGATGCCTCTGTGCGCGCGAATGAGGCCGCTAGCCGTGCCGAGAGTGCTACGTCAGACGCAGTTGAAGCCGCTACTGATGCCTTGCAACGTGCAGAAGAAGCACGTCAAGCCGCCAGTGCAGCGAATGCTGCCTCGACAAGAGCGAATGATGCCGCCGAGGCTGGCATGGACTTGTGTGAACGCGCCTCGGAGACAGCGACAAGTGCCGCGAATGCCGCGAATGTTGCCCGCGTCAACGCTGAGATGGCTGCAAGTGTAGCCAACCAGGCTGCTGGCCGTGCTGATGGTGCTGCGACCGAAGCCGCCAAAGCCGCAGATCATGCTGAGGCTGCCGCGAGCCTTGCAACAACCGCCGCTGGCAAGATAGATGCTGTGCTTGACGTCGCCGACGGGCTTGACAACCGCTGGAGCCTGGCGAACTATGGCAACGTGCGCATCGTGAGCGAGGGCTTGAACGACCCGCAGAGGAGCTTGCGTGTTGTGTTTGACTCGCTGAATGAGATTACGCTCACAGAGCGTGATGGCTCAAAGTTGAGCACAAGCGTCAGAGGCGGCACGACGTATGTGGTTCCCGACGGCAGTGCGTTGTGGATGAACCATCGCACTGGTGAGTTGCATGTTGGAGACATCGCAGGAGCAGATGATGTGTCGCTTGTTGAGTGCAGCCGTGGGTTGATGAGCGGTGGTGTGTTTGTTGGCTTGCTTGCAGACTACACGCATCATCGTGCTGCATCGGATGTTGCCGATGCGCTGGAGAAGAAGGCGAACTTGACGTCGCTTTATCGTTTTGCCGGGTTTTCGATTATTGCCGATGGCAGTCCCGAAGATGCTGCGATGGCTTTTGGGCCGTATGTTGACGTGCTGAGCAGCAAGCTTGACACCTATTGCCCTGGTTGGGGCGATGTTGCTGACCACCGCAGCATTTTGCAGTTGATCAGATGGAACAATGCTGGCTCTTACAACTCGGAATATCTGTTCACTGGTGCGTTTGGTGATGGTCTGCGCCGTGCTGCCAGCGAGGCGCATGAGATGGGTTTTAACTCGCTTGTGTTCCCCGCAGACCTTGTTGTTTATGAGGCTGGTGTTGACATGCTTGAGGAGCGCATTGATGCTGTTGAGCGCGACAAGGCCGACAAGAGTGAGATAGTCGAAGAGATTCCATTTGTGTTTGGCGAGTTCAAGCATGACAGCGATTCGGTGCGTGGTCGGTATTGCGGCAGTTGTAGCTTGTCAAGCATAGAAGAGGGTCAACTGATAGCTTTGCGCCTTGAGAACAGCACTATCGCTGGTACGAATAGTTTGCGCTTGACCTTGTCGAATGGCAGCACGCATGAAGCCGAGATATGGGAGTATAAATACGACATTAACAGCCGCCTTACTCCTGAGCCTGTGAATGGTTCGGATGAATATCCGGAAGGCTCTGTTTTGATTCTCGCATTCTCTAACGGAATGTGGATGATAACCAACCCCGCCAAACGTCCTAGGCTAATGACCACCAACGACTGGGGTGTGCCTATTGGCCGCATAGTCAGTGGCACGTTCTTGCGTGATCACTTCTATGTCAAGAGTGAGGTTGATAGTGCGTTGTCGGCTTATGCTACTGGTGCTGAATATGACTCTGCGAGCAAGCGCATCTACTTGAAGCATGGCTCTGATCGATTGACTGGTGCTTATGTTGACGCCACTGCTTTTATCAAGGATGGCATGGTTGACAATGTGACAATCTCTAGTGGCTACCTTGTGATTACGTTCAACACCGACAGCGGCAAGGAGCCGATTTCGTTAGCTATCAGCGACATCTTCAATGCGTCGAACTACTACACGAAGGCCGAGATTGACCAAGCTGGCTACTTGACCCAGGAGAGCGACCCTACCGTCCCGAGTCATGTGAAGGGCATCACACAAGCCAACATCGCATCGTGGCGCGGCAAGCAAGATGCTATCGGCGACCTTGCAGACATCAGAAGCGGTGCCAGCAAGGGTGCTACTGCGTATCAGAAGCCGAGTGGTGGCATTCCGAAGAGTGACCTTGCCAGTGCAGTGCAGACCTCGCTTGGCAAGGCTGACACGGCATTGCAGTCGTACACGGAGACAGACCCGATATTTGCGGCGAGTGCTGCTCATGGTATAAGTAGCTCGGATATCAGCAACTGGAACTCCAAGACATCGAATGTAGGCACGATAACTGGCATCAAGATGAACGGAGTGTCAAAAGGCACATCTGGCGTTGTAGACCTTGGCACAGTGCTTACATCTGAGAGCGACCCTACCGTCCCATCATGGGCGAAGGAATCGAGCAAGCCGACATATACTGCTGCGGAAGTTGGAGCATTGCCTGCCTCGACTGCTATTCCGAGCAAGACCAGCGACTTGACCAACGACAGCAATTTTGTCGTTGACGCTGACTATGTCCATACTGACAGCAACTATACGGCTGCTGAAAAGAGCAAGTTGTCTGGGATTTCCGCTGGTGCCGAGGCAAACGTGCAGAGCGACTGGTCCGTGACCGAAACAACTAGCGACGCGTTCATCAAGAACAAGCCTACGATACCTTCAAAGACGAGCGACTTGACGAATGATAGCGGGTTTGTGACTGGAAGTAAGATTTATTACGGCACATGCACGACAGCAGCTGCGACCGACCCGAAGGTTTGCACCGTTGAGGAGTTCCCGTTGGATGGCAATGGCAAACCGCTGGTTGGTACGCAGATATGCGTGAAGTTCAGTGCCACCGACACCAGCACGACCACGACTCCGCACTTGAACGTGAACGGCACCGGTGCTGAGCGCATCTGGGTGAACACGGCAGTTCTTGCTTCGGCTAAGAGTGCTTATCATGGCTATGCGAACCGCTATATCACCTATATGTGGGATGGCACCTACTGGGTGTGGCTCACATCGGGTTATGACGCAAACACGACCTACACGAATGTTGCTCTTGGTCATGGTTATGCGACACAGAACAACTCATCGGCAGCCACTGCTATAACTGCCGCTCTTGGTAGTTACGCCCTGACTGCTAATGGCATTGTGAGTGTTCACTTCAACTATGATGTTCCGGCTAATGCTACGCTGAATGTGAATGGGAAGGGTGCTAAGGCGATATACCACCGCAATGCTCCTATTGCGGCAGGTGTGATTAAGGCTGGTGACACTGCCACGTTTGTGTACAGCACCTATTATCATTTGCTGAGTGTTGACAGGGATGAGTACACCAAAACTGAGATAGACACTAAGATTGGCAATATAGAAACCTTATTAGCAAGTATTTGATTATGAGTATAGCGAGCGAGATTGAGAGATTGCAGAACGCCAAGAGTGCATTAAAGACTGCGATAGAGGGTAAGGGCGTGAGTGTCCCAGCCTCGACGAAGCTTGATGGGTATTCAGCTTTGGTTAATAGCATTGAGCAGGGTGGTGGAGGCGGTGGTGGTACCACTGCTAGTCCGAATGATGTTGAGTTTATCGACTATGACGGAACGATTGTCGCATCGTATTCTGCCGCTGAGTTTGCTGGCCTTGCTGCGCTTCCCGACAACCCTGACCACACGGCAGATGGACTGGTTTCGCAAGGCTGGAACTGGTCGTTGAGCAATGCGAAGACTTATGTGGCTAGCTATGGGAAGCTGGTTATCGGTCAGATGTACACGACAGATGACGGTGCGACACGAATAACCTTTGACATGAGTGACTGGGCCAAGCCATGGCCTATCACGATGCAGTTCACCCAAAGCAAAGCGAATGGTGTTGCTGTTGATTGGGGTGACGGCAGTGCTGTTGAGCGTGTGAGCGGCACATCGAATGTTAAGCTGAATCACACTTATGCAACGACTGGCGTATATGTGATTTCGTTGCTGCCAGATAGCGGTTGCACGTTGACGATAACAGGGTCTAGTAGTAGTGGATCATATTTGTTTGCGCAAACTAACGGTGACCGCTTTAAATTGTCATCTGTAAAATCTGTCCATATTGGCAATAACGTGGCCATTGGCGACTATGCGTTCTACTATTGTTATTCGTTGCAGTCGGTTACGATACCAAGTAGCGTAACAAGCATCGGCAATAATGCGTTCCAATATTGTGTTTCGTTGCAGTCGGTTACGATACCAAGTAACTTAAA
>Ga0310694_10000307_pt1 | contig 67442 bp, 52 predicted proteins | sample 174DNAGHGhighgp2_FD_203884 | JGI IMG/M metagenome (GOLD analysis project Ga0310694, IMG submission 203884) | Sheep rumen microbial communities from Palmerston North, Manawatu-Wanganui, New Zealand - 1742 DNA GHGhigh gp2 (v2) (version 2) | ecosystem: Host-associated > Mammals > Digestive system...
AGATAATAACCTTTAAATCCGCTCATTACATATGCAATACCGTCCTTATCCAGTACTTCATTAGGTGCGGCTGAGCAAACCGCAGCTGTCGCATTAAATAACACTGATAAACATAAACCTAAAGTAACCATTTTCTTTTTCATATTATTACGCCTCCATCCATGCAACGCCATACTGTACTGAACCAGTATAGCTATTCGGTATCTTTTTTACATAAATCGTATAATTTCCAGTTTGAGTTGCTGTAAACTCAATGTTCTCAACATTATTATACCACGTCTGCGATTTCCAGAGGATGACCGGTACATTTTCACTGTGATGTTGTTACAAATACATTATCAGGTGTTCATTCACCTATAAGCACACGGTTTCCTTCAAATGCAAAGCCGTACTTTCGGATCCTGTCTTTCTTAATGCCCTTGTCAAGAAGTACCTGCTCGTACTTCTTGTCTTCTATCTGCTTTAGCGCAGCTGCAACGGTATCTTCAAGATCATTTTCACCTTTTCTTTTGTTTATGACCTTGAATTCAAATATCATTGCATCATCTTTTTCCTTATCCAGCGGTTCAAGAAGTACGTCATATCTTCCGAATCCGCTTTCACGGTTGGATGTTACCGAATATCTTTCACGAAGGTCAACCAAAAGTCCGAGAACAAAACCATGATAGAAACGCTCAGGTTCTGCCTCATCTGACGGCTTCTTTCCGGTATCGAATGAACTAAACATTGATACCGTCAGGTCATTCATGAATTTGTTCATATAATCAAGGTCATTTTGAAGAAGGGCTTTTATGAAATTACTGTATCTGTCGCCTTTTGCAAACCAGTTAGAAATCATTCCTTCAAACATTTCCTTTGTTTCATGATTTACAAGTTCCAGCTCATAATTTTTTCCTTTTATGCTGTTTATCCTGAGGTATCCGCTCATTGTAAGCAGACTCCATACTGAATCGCGTGTTTTGTCAAGCTGACTGTAAACAAGTTCTTCATTTATCTGTTTCGTAACCGTTCCGCCTGTGAGCAGATACTCAAAATCACTTTTCAGTTCCGCATCGCCTTCGCGCAGCAGATCACTTACAAGTTTATTTGAACTTGTATTTGCCCAGTACGGTTCATATTTTCCTTCATCCAGAAAATTAATTATCGACCACGGATTATAAATATCTTTCTGTGTTCCAATGGTAAATCCGTCATACCAGTATTTTACCTTTTCCTTATCTGTATATCCATATTCATCAAGTGCATTAAATACTTCTTCTTCTGTAAAGCCGAAATAATCCTGATATTTCTGACTTGATAAAGAATAAATTTTCAGGTTATTAAAATCCGAAAACAATGATTCCTTGCTTACTCGTGTGATACCTGTAAGTATACTGCGATACATATACGGATTGCTTTTAAATGTAGTATTAAAGAACTTTCTCATGAAAGCGACTACTTCATCCCAGTATTTCTTTACGTATGATTCAACCATTGGAGTATCGTATTCATCGAGAAGAATAATGACTTTCTTTCCGTAATGGATAGAAAGAAGTTCTGAGAGAAACGCTATACTCTTTGTAAGTAAAGTTGTATTGACTTTTTTTTCAGGATCATCCTGTTCAGCAACCATTGTTTTGATCATAGTCCTGTTAAAAAGATTAAATTTTTCTTTTTTTGCATCCGAGATCTTATCACTGTTATTTATAAACTCTTCATAACGTGAATATACTGACTGCATTTCTGCATTCATCTGTTCAAGAAAATCCTTATGATCAACGCCTTTTATTGCTGCCATCGTAACGAAGATGACCGGCCAGTTTCCCTGCAGTTCTCTCATTTCAGCGTTGTTCCAGACATCAAGGCCTTCAAAAAGATCAGCCCTTCCTGCATATTCCGGACTAAAAAAGCATTCGAGCATACTCATATTGAGCGTTTTTCCGAAACGTCGCGGTCTGGTGATAAGGGCAACTGCTTCTTTGCTTTTCCACCATTCCTTAATAAAATTAGTTTTATCAATAAAAAAACACTTATCTTCTATGAGCTGGCTGAAACTCTGTACTCCCGTTCCTAATTCACGAGGCATATTCTCTTCTCCTTTCCGGTACTCCCGTTCGTTTATTACCACTCCGGCGTTATACTTTCAATAACACATTCATGGTGCTTGTCTTTATTATAATTTATCCCTACAAGCAGGATTTCATTTTTATATCCCTTTAGAGCTCCGCTGTAGCGTTTTTCCTTTATCTGTTTTATTGCGGCATCCGCATCCTTATCATACTTAAGTTCTATTATCATCGCAGGTTTGTTTCCGGCTTCTGCACGAGGCAGCATTACTATGTCTGCAAAACCTTTTCCGGATGGTAATTCTCTGATTACCTGATAATATGCCGGTGCTGTAAAGTATGCCATTGTTATCGCACAGCTCATGGCGTTTTCATCGTTGTACTTCAGTATCGATGAATAGGTCTCATGAGCAATTTCTATGATCTCGGCTACTTTATCTGCTTCTCCGTCAATTGTCGCCCAAAGAAGATCTTCACATCTCGAAAGTGTATCAGCAATATCTTTCCATGATCCTGTCTCCAGAGCCGACTGGAATGCAGTCTTTACTTCATAATTTGGTATAAACGCTTTTCCTCTTTCGGCGTCATATCCAAGATATCCGAGATGGATAAGTGCTGTAAGAGCATCATCTTTTGAATTTATCATTGAAAGATCATTTTGGAATTTAGTCACATTTACACGGACTTTCTGATCATTTAGCATTGAAATAACTGCTTCCTTAAGTCCGTCAAAATTCAGCGTTATATATGTATTTATTGTATCAAACGCAGATGTATTTTTCCAGTATGAATCAAGTCGTCCGGCATGCATAGCTTCCGTTACCGAATTCGGATTATACATATGCTCTTCATTTATAAGATAGCCATTGTACCATGCCTTTACTGACTCCTTATTCATATTGTACTTTTCGCAAAGTCCGTCAACTTCACTCTGTGTAAATCCAAAATATTTTGTTACTGCTCCAGAGTCAGTCATTGTGTACTCTCTGAAATTATTAAGCGCCGATTCATCCTTTATCTTCTTTATCGGAAGAATTCCGGTTATATAACCGAAGCCAAGAAATGACTTTGATTCCTTGCTTTTAAACAGAGCATGAAGGAACTTCATATAATTGTGTACAAGTTCAGGAGAGTCCGAATAATTTCTTATTATGCAGTCCCACTCATCGATTATTATAACAAACTTTATACCATACGGCTTTTCATCACTTACTGTTTTAAGATAAACATTATTCAATACTGAAGCTGTGGACGCACTGTAATCAACGTCCGGATAAACGGTTTTTATTTCAGCAAACAGATGCTCTTTTATTTTTTCAATAATGTTTTCCTTGTAATCATCCTCAAAAGATGCTATATCAAGATGGATAACATTATATTTATTCAGATGCTTATGAAAATTTTTGCTGTCTGAGATCTCAAATTTAGAAAAAAGATCTTCAGAATTACATCCACGGCTGTAATATGCTTCAATCATTTCTGCCGCCTGCGATTTTCCGAAACGGCGGGCATGGCTTACTGAAATACAGTTTTTTTCTTCATTAAGAAGTTTGTTTGTTACGTTTATAAGTCCGGTTTTGTCGATGTATATCTCACTTTCAGCAGCCTTCCGAAATCCTTCATTGCCCGGATTAAAATAGATTCCCATTTTTTCATTCTCCCTTCTGTCTGATTTTTCACGTAGTCTTTCCTTTAAATTATACTATATTTTCACGTTTCTGACAACAGCCAAACGAATTTGGTTTTTCCAAAAATCATCCTGCGACAGCCGACCGAATGAAAATGTGGCGCCTTCGGCGCAATTTTACAAAACGAGCTGACCAGCTCGTTTTTTCTATAGCAGTCTTCGGCCCGCAGGGGAGAAGACTACCTTTATACAGAGCAAACGGGAGCACCGGATTATTTTTACCGGTACTCCCGCTGTCTTTATTTTTCAGAGTAATCCTTAAGGATGAAAATTGCTGAATATCAGAATGATGTTATCTTCTTTGAAAGATACTGCTGAAGTCTTGCAAGGTCTGCGATGGTAACTGCACCGTCACCGTCAACATCGGCTGCTTTTTTCTGGTTCGCTGTAAGGTCTTTATCACCTATTATTGCTAAAGAAAGATCTGTGATATCTGTTACATCTATAGTACCGCTCTCATCAACATCTCCAACTAAAACATCAGCTTCATCCGAGCCGCTGGATTTATAAACAGTCTCTGCCATTTCAGCAACTGCGTATCCACCTGAACTCTTAGCTATAAGTGGAGTTATTTCGTATTTAACGCCGCTGTTATCAAGTTTTATCAACTCTTCATAAAGTTCCGGTGTATGCTTATAGTCATTAAATTTAAATCCAAGGGTATATCCCTGTTCTTTTTTATCATCGTCAAGCGAACCACCAAGTTCTTCAAATGAACTCAAAGCAAATGAAGGATACTGTTTTTTGAACTCATCTTCAGTAAGTTCCGTCGAAACATAAAGACTTTCCAGGCGGAACTGATCTTCTGTAATTTCCTGACGGTTTTCTATTGACAGAACGTCTTTATTATTTTTCAGAATATCAAGAACAGTGTCTGCATATTCCTCACCTAAGATATAGAATCTGTATTCATTACTGTCTGCATACTTGTAAAACTTAACCTTAGGCGTATCACCGGCACCGATCTTTTCATTGATCTCACTAACCGGTGGCTCTGTTCCTTCACGCATGGTAACAACTGAATATGATAACCCCCATACATTTGAGTTGGAAAAATGATGAGTCTTTCCTTCCGGCGTTACCACTACTGCTTTTTTATTGTTGCTGTATCTGTAAACAAATGCACCTTCACCGAACGAAGTAATCAAATCATCAAAGCTGACCCCTTCTATACGTCTGAACGTTCCTGACGGATTCGCCCACATTTCTATTCCAGGTGTGCGTGTTCCTTCAGAGGTTAAAGCGCTTACAAAAGGTACTGAATATACTGATGTTCCGAGCATTGCTGCTGATAAAACAGCACTTAAGATTCTTTTTTTCATAAGAAATTCCTCCTTTTATGAATCATTTTCTGTTTCTTTAACATATATCAAATACTCATCTTCGCTTTTAAAATAAAAAATACTAACCTGATCATCAGATACACTTTTCAATGGATATTCACTTACATCATATCTCAATGAATATTCACTTACTTCATAATCATTCCCCTCATCATCCGAAAGAAAAATATTTTTTATGAATTTCCCGGCATGTCCTTTGGTTATTAATAAATTTCGCTCATACTTAACTCCATCCGAAGTTTTTAAATAAACAGGAAAATCTTCTTTTGAATGATTGTGAATGTGAGAACCTGTCTGTGAAACCGACGGTTCCGATAAAGAGGTTATATCCGTAACTTCAACAGGTGGTGCAGACGTTGATACCGGAGACGGAGTTGATTTCGGACTCGGAGACGGGTATGATGTTTGCGACGGCACCGGAACAGGAACTGTTTCTATGCTGACCGGTGTTACGGTTGAGACATCGGTCAGCGGGAAAACGGTAGGTTCAGTAACAGGAGCTACTGTCTGAACTTCACGAGTGACTTCTCTCGGTTCTATTGCCGTAATATCTGTCATTTCCGGAGGTTTTAAGTCTGGTACATTTTTTTCACCTAAGCTTCCAACGTTTCCGGACGTTGCCTCTGTCTTTTCCGGTACTGTCACCTCATATGGGATACTGCTTTCTTCTCCGGATTTCATTCCGGTCGCTTCCGTATTTTCTGTGACCGGCTCCGATATCTGAACATGCTTTTCAGTTTTAACGACATCTGTCTCATACGTTTCAGTTTCAGAAACACTCGTTGTGATCACAACGCTGTTATCTATCTCTGGCCTGAGAGCATGCTCGGTAGCATTATGAAAATGAATGCCGGTACATAAAGCAATTACCGCAGCTGATGCTGATGTTATTATCCATATCGGTTTTATGCTTACGGTTTCCGGCTCGTAGTGTTCAGCTTCTTCTAAAAATCTCTCATCTATCCCGCCGATAGCATTTCTCAGCTGTTCTGCATTCATTAAACACCCACCCTTCTTTTTAAATGTTCTTTAAGCTGTTTCCGCAGCCTTGAAAGAATCGCCCTGACATTTTCCTCGGTCATGGAACACTTTTCAGATATGTCAGCGATACTGTCAAAGTACCAGTACCTTCTGATAAATATGAACCTCCGGTCCTTCTTAACCGAGTCAAGAAATTCGTTGATGGCAGCCACCACTTCGTTTTCGTCGTACTTTTCCTCGGTGCTGTTTCCGCTGTCGATACATTCTTCCAGTTCCTCTGTGGAAATGCTCACGTTTTTTCTTCGTATGCTGTTGTTAAGAAAGTGAAACCTGTTGAGTGAATGGTTCCTTATGATCTTAAACAAAAAATACGACAGGTATTTCGGTCTTTCCGGAGGCATCATGTTCCACGCTGTCAGATAGGTATCATTGAGACACTCCTCTGCATCGGAAACATCGTTCAGTATCTGATTTGCCACGTACATACATCTGCTTCTGTATTTTTTATCGGTTTCCGTGATAGCACTTTCTGAACGTTCCCAGTAAAGATCTATTATCTTCTCGTCTTCCAGAACCACTCCCCCCTTTTCGCGCGCTGTAAGCGAAAACCTCACGGCTATCGCTCTTTATAGGCCTCTACTAATAAAGTGTGCTCTGACATGCGTTTGTGACAAAATAAATTCAACTTTGTAATTACTCACAATTCAACTGTCGTGAAACTGTTCATCTTCCACAATCGACATCACATATAATGATCATAAATACCGGGTCCAGTATTGTTTATTTCTTTATGGATATATTATAAAGGATTTTAAGACATGTTTCAATGCTTTTTATTTCAGGTTCTGATAGTAAGCGACGACATCATTAAAATCCTCCTTGCTTTTCCTCTCGTTTATATGTTATACTTTTTACTGTAAAACCAAAAGCACAGGGGGAAAAATGAAAACTACCTATTATACGATAAATACGAAGAAGAAGGTTTCATTCAGAACAGTCGTACTTTCTGATCTGCACAAGAAAGTTTTCGGTCCGGGGAACAGTGAACTTATAAAGACGGCGACGGAGCTTAAGCCGGATGCATTTTTTATCACCGGTGACATGGTGAGCCGTTCGGTGAAGAATTTTGACACACTGAAGCCGCTCATTACGGAACTTAGGAAAACCGCTCCGGTATACTATTCACTCGGCAACCATGAAACTGATATGGAAAATGTAAATCTTAAACTGTATAAGGAGCTCATCGCTTTTTTAAAGGAAAACTGCACTCTGCTTGACAATGCCACGGCAGTTATACGGAAAAATGATGTGGATATCAGAGTCTCCGGACTTACAATATACCAGGAATGCTATAAAAACAACGGAAGCTACCGCAATCTCAGAGGGCTGTCAGATGAGGAGATACATAATTTTCTCGGTGAAAAACCGGATCCGGAATGTGTGAACATCCTTCTTGCACATAATCCGAATTTTCTCGATGCCTACGCAAAGTACGGCTGTGATCTCGTTCTTTCCGGACACGTTCACGGCGGATGCGTCCGTCTGCCATTCATAGGCGGCGTACTTTCACCGGAAAGAAAATTCTTTCCGAAGTACAGTCTCGGTAAATACACTGAAAAAAACACCACTATGATAGTTACCAGCGGACTCGGAAAATTCCGTCTTTTCAATCCGCCTGAGATCGTCGTTATTGACTTAGTTTAAAAAAAGCTGCGTGAAAAATATCACGCAGCTTTCTGTTTTAGAAAACGCTGATTTATAAATAAATCAGTGTGAGAAACGGGGCGAAGCCCCGCACACTCCCACGGCAGATCCGGCGAAGCCGGATCTGCTTATTATTCATCTTCGTTTTCATTTTCTGTTTCAGTTTCTTCGTCATCAGGTTCTGTATTTTCATCGATGACTTCGTTCTTTTCTTCTTCCAGAGCCTTCTGTTCCTCAGCGAGGAGTTCTTCATCCGACGGACTTTCTACAGCCTCAATCTCAGCTGAATCATCGTGTTCCGCACGGGTGAATGTTACAACACGGTCGTCGCCGTCAACACGCATTACCTTTACACCGGTTGCGTAACGGCTCATTATTCTTACGTCGCTTGTTCTTATTCTGATAACTACACCGTCAAGTGAGATAAGGATGATATCATCTGTTTCGTCAACGACCTTGATTCCGCAGACATGACCCTTTTCTTCCGAAACCTTGTAGTTGAGAAGACCGTAGCCGCCTCTGTTCTGGATACGGTAACTGTCAAGCTCAGCTCTTCGTCCGAGACCCTTGTCAGATACAGTAAGAACTGTAGCGCCTTCACGTACTCTTGCGATGGAAACAACGTAGTCACCTTCACGGAGTCTTATAGCCTTAACACCGTGAGCAGATCTTGAAAGCGGACGTACAGTTGTTTCGTCAATACGGATAGCCATACCGTTTCTTGTAGCGATAAGAAGATCAGCATTGCCTTCTGTCATACGAACGCCTGCGATCTCATCGCCTTCGTCAAGACCGATAGCGATAAGTCCGTTCTTACGTACATTCTTGTATGCTGAAAGATTTGTACGCTTGATCTTACCGTTCTTTGTAACGAGAATAAGGAACTTGCCCTCGTCAAAGTCAGAAGTCTTGATCATTGCGGCTATCTTTTCATCATCCTGCAGAGGAAGCAGATTAACGGCATTAAGACCTCTTGAAGCCTTTGAACCCTCCGGTATCTCGTAGCACTTGAGCTTGTACATGATACCCTTTGTCGTGATGAACAGAACATTGTCGTGTGTGGATGCGATGAACATCTCGTTTACAACGTCCTCTTCACGCTGCTTCATGCCGAGCACGCCCTTGCCGCCGCGCTTCTGTGTCTTGTATGCATCAAGAGCCATACGCTTGATGTAGCCGATGTTTGTATATGTGAGTACGCAGTCTTCCTCAGGAATAAGATCTTCAATATCGACCTCACCGCTTACGTTTTCGATCGCAGTACGTCTTTCATCACTGTATTTCTTTCTGATAACAGCAAGTTCTTCCCTGATGATCTCCTTGACCTTGCTTTCATCAGCAAGTATTGCATTGTACTCAGCTATCTTGATATTGAGCGCAGCGAGTTCATCGATGATCTTCTGTCTTTCCATGTTGGAGAGCTGGTAAAGCTGCATTCTTGCGATAGCTTCAGCCTGAATGTCAGTAAGAGCAAATCTTTCACAGAGTCTTTCCTTGATCTCAGTCATGTTTCGTGAGCTGCGGCAGATCTTTATAACTTCATCGATGTTGTCAGCAGCAATAACGAGACCTTCGAGAATGTGAGCTCTTTCCTGAGCCTTGCGCAGATCGAAAATAGTTCTCTTTGTAATTACCTCGACCTGGAATTCAAGATATTTTTCAAGCAGCTGCTTGAGAGTGAGTATCTTCGGTTCGCCGTTTACAAGGGCGAGCAGTATAACGCCTATTGTATCCTGAAGCTGTGTGTATGAGAAAAGCTTGTTGAGAACTATCTGCGGTACAGCGTCCTTCTTGAGCTCGATAACGATTCTCATACCGTCACGGTCAGATTCATCACGGATAGTGTGAATACCTTCGATACGCTTGTCCTTTACAAGGTTTGCAATGTTTTCGATAAGTCTTGCCTTGTTTACCATGTAAGGGATCTCAGTAACTATGATGCAGTTTCTGCCCTTGATCTCCTCAATGTCCGTTCTTGCCCTGAGGGTGATCTTGCCGCGGCCTGTAGCGTAGGCAGCTCTCATTCCGGCACGGCCCATGATGATACCGCCGGTAGGGAAGTCAGGAGCCTTGATGCACTCCATGATCTCGTCGAGAGTACACTCAGGATTGTCGATGAGAAGATCGATACCGTCAATAACTTCACCGAGGTTGTGCGGAGGAATGTTGGTAGCCATACCAACGGCGATACCAACCGATCCGTTTACGAGCAGGTTAGGGAATCTTGAAGGAAGTACAACAGGTTCCTTAAGTCTGTCATCGTAGTTTGATGTATAAGGAATTGTTTCCTTGTTGATGTCTGTGAGCATTTCCACAGCCATCTTTGTCATTTTTGCTTCTGTATAACGATAAGCAGCCGGCGGGTCACCGTCGACACTACCGAAGTTTCCGTGACCGTCAACGAGAGGGTAGCGCAGTGAGAACTTCTGGGCAAGTCTTACGAGTGCGTCATAAACAGAAGAGTCACCATGAGGATGGTAACGGCCGAGCACGGCACCTACAGTATCGGCACACTTTCTGTATGCCTTGTCCGGTGTAAGTCCGTTTTCATGAAGGGTGTACAGAATTCTTCTGTGAACCGGCTTCAGACCGTCTCTGACATCAGGCAGCGCACGGGATACAATTACAGACATTGAATAGTCAAGAAACGATTTTTCCATTTCTTTTTCAATGTTTCTCTGAATCAATTTTGCATTGCTGTTGGCAATTTCAAAATCCACCTTTTATCATTTCCTTTCCTCTATGAATTTAGCTTTTCTGAAGCTTTCGGTTATTATCTTCTTTTCATCTTCGTCAAAGATATTTTTCGGCAGTACGTAAAACATCCTTTTTACAAGATAAATGATGTAGTAGTCCTGTTTTTCGAGTATTTTTACATTGTCGAGACCAAAGTATATAACTGTTTTTACAGTTCCCGCCGGAGCGACTGTTTCAGTCTCGGCAAAGAAGTCCTCGTCTTCAGTGCTTTCGTTTTTCTCATCAGATACAGGCTTTTCGTCCTCCGGTTCTTCAGCCTTTTCCTTTTCACCGGCAAATTCCTTCGTGAAAATACTCATGCTGCTTTCGAATATATCCACCGAATACCTGTCTCCCTGGATTCCTTCGATGGAATTCATAAGATTTCTTCTTATCATTGATGTATTAAGCCAGATACCTGCTGTGAGAAAAATGCACACGATAACGATCAGAATACAGGTCGAATTTCCCGGATCCTTAAAAAGATAGGGAATGTAGGAAAGCCCGATAAGGGAAAAAGCACAGGTCATAAGAATATTTTTCGGGTATGTAAACTTTTTCTGAAAATCCTTAAAAGCATTTCCGAACATTTCGAGACTTATGCTGTAATCCTTTGAAACTAATGGTTTCTCATTCATTTTATATTCCTTTTCGCAAAATTATCAGATATCAAGATTCTGAACATACTTTGCGTTCTTTTCAATAAATTCTCTTCTCGGAGCGACCTTGTCACCCATGAGAATGGTAAATATCTCGTCTGCTTTTGCAGCGTCCTCCATGTCGATCCTGATCATCGTTCTTGTTTCCGGATTCATGGTCGTTTCCCAGAGCTGCTCAGAGTCCATTTCACCAAGACCTTTGTAACGCTGTACATCAGCCTTTGCTCCGCCTTCTGCTTCAAACTCAGCTATATAGCGGTCTCTTTCCTCATCGGAGAATGCATACTTGAATTTCTTGCCCTTTGAGATTTTGAAAAGAGGAGGCTGTGCGATGTAGATGTTTCCGTTTGTTATAAGCGGACGCATGAAACGGAAGAAGAAGGTGAGAAGGAGAGTTCTGATGTGTGAACCGTCGACATCGGCATCGGCCATGATGATGACCTTGCCGTAACGGAGTTTGGTAATGTCGAAGTCCTCACCAATGCTTGTTCCGAGTGCTGTAACAACAGGCATGAGCTTTTCGTTGCCGTACACCTTGTCGATACGTGCCTTTTCAACGTTGAGCATCTTGCCCCACAGAGGAAGGATAGCCTGGTATCTTCTGTCACGGCCTTCCTTTGCGGAACCGCCGGCAGAGTCTCCCTCGACGATGTATATTTCAGTAAATTCGATATCACGTTCAGAGCAGTCAGCAAGCTTGCCAGGAAGTGAGCTGCCGTTAAGTGCAGTCTTTCTTCTTGCAAGTTCCTTGGCCTTCTTGGCAGCCTCACGTGCATTGAGTGCAGCCACGCTCTTGTCGAAAATAGTTCTTGCAACTACCGGATTTGCCTCGAGGTAATCCATGAGCTTTTCGTTTACGAGCTTTTCTATAAACGGCTTTACAAAAGGATTTCCGAGTCTTCCCTTTGTCTGTCCTTCAAATTCACATTCCCTGAGTCTTACTGAAATGATAGCTGTCAGACCTTCACGGACATCATCGCCGAGAAGACGGTCGCCTTCCTTCAGAAGACCGAATTTCTTGCCGTAGTCGTTTATTACCTTGACGAGGGCATTCTTGAAACCTGTTTCATGAGTACCGCCGTCTACTGTGTGAATGTTGTTTGCAAATGAGAGGATAACTGCGTTATAGCTGTCATTGTACTGAAGTGCAATTTCAGCAGTAACATTTTCATCAGCGCCTGAAATGTAGATAACATCATCAGAAAGAACTTCAAGACCCTTTGTCTTGTGGATATGTTCAACGAACTGTCTGATACCGCCTTCGTAGTGAAGAACTTCAGAAACAACGTTCGCTTCGTCACGCAGATCTGAAATGATGATCTTTACACCGGCATTGAGAAATGACTGTTCACGGAGTCTCTTGAGAAGGATCTCGTAGTCGTATTCAGTTGTTTCAGTGAATATCTCACTGTCAGCCTTGAACATGACTGTAGTACCCGTTTCAGTCGTTTCACCGATGATCTCGAGTTCCTTTTCGTAATTACCTCTGTCAAAGTGCTGGAAGAAAATATTCTTTCCGTTCTTTACAGTGAGTTCGAGCCATTCGGAAAGTGCGTTAACAACTGACGCACCGACACCGTGAAGACCACCTGATACTGAATATCCGCCGCCGCCGAATTTACCGCCGGCATGAAGAACAGTATAAACTACAGTTGCCGCTGAAATACCTTCAGTCGGATGGATACCTGTAGGAATTCCTCGTCCGTTGTCAGATACTCTGATGACATTGTCTGGAAGTATATCAACTTTTATCTCGCTGCAGAAACCGGCAAGTGCCTCGTCTATTGAGTTGTCAACGATCTCGTAAACAAGGTGATGAAGACCTCTCGGCCCTGTCGAGCCGATGTACATGCCCGGTCTTTTTCTTACAGCCTCCAGACCTTCGAGAACCTGTATTTCATTTTCAGTATATTCTTCTGATTCAGGTCTTACTATTGACTCAACTTCAATGTTTTCATTTTCAGCCAACTTATTATCCTCCTTCTGCTATATACTCTTTACCGCCCGTCTGCGCAGTGAAGATGCCGCTATCTGCGAAATATATACGGTCTCTCCCGATTTTCTGTCACTGCATACGATGAAGCTTTTCGGCATTTCGTAGGAAACATTGACTACGTTTCCTTCCTTTTCCGAACGCTTCAGAAATTCTCGTGTATCATTTCCGAGCGAGGTATTTTCTATATCAAATATACCGATAATCCCTTTTTCATTTACGGAAACATCGTTTCCAAGATGAACATACATAGGCTAACTCTCTTTTCCCGTATTAACGATGCGGCCTTCATGCATTTCAAAAATATTGTCGCATTCAGCTATGACTGCCCTGTGGTTACAGGTAGTTATAAATACCTGCATGTCTGCAATAATGCTGCATACGAACTTCTGCCTTCTCTCATCAAGTTCCCCCATTACATCATCGAGAAGGATCACAGGTGACTCACGCTTTTCCTCGCGGTAGATCTGAGCCTGTGCAAGACGCATCACAAGAGCAGTACTTTTCTGCTGTCCCTGTGAACCGTAGTCCTTTACACTAAGTCCGTTTATTTTTAATGAGATGTCGTCGCGTCCTGCTCCGGTATGAGTGTACCCGAGTCTTATGTCATCACTTACGCTTCTTTTCAGTCTGCTGTAATACACTTCTGTCATCGAAGAATCGGGCGCATCAGGATATTCAAAATCAGACGGAAATATATTCGACTGATAGGAAACTGAAAGTTCCTCGCCTTCACCGGCTATTCTGCTGTAAAGTTCCCTGCAGTACCGGTTTAGCCTCGCAACATACTGATTACGCATAAAAGTGATGTATGAACCGACCGCAGCAAGCTGTCCGTCCCATATATCCAGACTTTCCTCAGTGTCCCTTCCGAGGATTATATTCTTTATCACAGCATTGCGCTGTGCTGTAAGCTGGTCATATTTTCTTATAAAACTCATGGACTTCGGTTTCAGCTGCGAATAGCAAAGATCAACGAAACTCCTTCTTTTTTCAGGAGTTCCCCTGATAAGCTCTATGTCATCAGGAAGAAATGCGATGCACTTGAAGTTCTCAAACAGCCTGCTGCTGTTCTTCTGAACGACTCCGTTGAGTGTTATAAGCTTGTTTTTCATGTTTTTTCTTACCATGCGGTAAGATATTTCCTGAGTTCTCTGTTCGTCCTCGAACGTTATTTTTATTTCGAACTCATCTTCGTCAAAGGCAAGATAATCCTTTTCCTTCGAACCTCTGAAGCTTCTGCATCCCGTTGAGATCCAGACTGCTTCAAGAAGATTTGTCTTTCCCTGGGCGTTCTGCCCGTAGATTATGTTGAAGTCCCTGCCGGGAATCAGGTCTATTTCCTTAAGATTCTTGAATCCCGATACCGTGATCCTTGTTATGTACATGCAGAACCTACCTGACGGTTATCTGGATATCGCCGTAGGTAACTGTATCGCCCGGACGGACTTTTTTTCCTCTCATTGTGCATACTTCACCGTTGTAGAGAACTTCACCGTTCTGAACGGCTTCCTTTGCTTCGCCGCCTGTTTCGGCAGCACCGGCAAACTTAAGAAGAGAATCGAGTTTAATGAACTCCGTTGTTATAGCTGTTTCTATTTTTTTCATTTAAGAAAACCTTCTTTAATTTCTGAGCTGTATCGGCATGAGAAGATACATGAAGCTGTCACCTGCGACAGGAACGATCTTGACCGGTCTGTTAGGAGCTGTCATCTGTATCTTGATCTTATCTGATTCACATGCTCTGAGAGCATCGAGAAGATATCTGTTGTTAAGTCCGATAGTAACAGGCTCACCGTTAACTTCAGCAGGCACTACGTCATTTACCTTACCGATAACGGTCTTGCAGTCTGTCTTAACTGAGCCTTCCTCAAAAATGCATCGTACAGGGCACTTGTTCTTTTCATTGATAAGAAGTGAGCATCTTTCAATACTGTCTGCAAATTCTCTTGTTTTTACGATGACTTCAGTTTTAAATTCATTCGGAAGACTTGACTTGTAGTTGTGAAACTCACCTGAAAGGAGACGTGAAACCACGTAGTATCCGGAGATCTCGAAAGTAATGTTCTTTTCTCCGGCGTATATCTGGCAGAGTTCTGTTTTGCTGATCTTTTCCGGATCCTGCTCTGATGCTTCATCTTCAGCGGAAGCATCGCCCTTTGCCAGCAGTTTTGATATTTCATTAAGTGTTCTTGAAGGAACAACAAAACTTATCTTTTCGCTGATAGGTGTGTGTTCTGTTCTTATTGCCATTCTGAAACCATCAATAGCGACCATGCGGAAAATGTTGTCTTCAAGATCGAAAAGTTCACCTGTGAGTATAGGCTTTGTATCTGTTACAGCAACTGCATGATTGGTATGTTCGATCATGTTTCTGAGAATATACTGAGGAATGCTGAGACTGTTTTCAGCACCTATTGAAGGAAAATCAGGATATTCAACAGCAGGTATAGCAGAAATATCATACTCGGCTGAACCGCCCGAGATGTTAACGTTCAGTTTTTCGTCCACAGTGATAATGAGTTCGTCAGAAGACATTCTTCTTATCGTCTCACTGAAAAGGCGGGCGTTAACTACCAGTTCGCCTGAATCTTCAGATTCTACATTCAGAGCTGTCCTTATTCCGAATGCAAGATCATATCCTATAAGTTCAAGCTGGTCACCTGAAAGGCTGAGCTTGATACCTTCAAGAGCAGCTATATTTGATTTTGCAGGAACTGCTCTTGAAACATTGGTTATTGCTTCATGCAGTTTGTTCTTATTACATTTGAATTTCATAATTTTAAACATTACCTTTCCGGTGAAATGCTGTTAACCTTCATGATTTAAAAAATAAAAATATTAATAAAAGAAAGTTAACAGTCGTAGCAGCAGGGGCTGTGAAATTGTTTAAACGCCGGTTAACCACCGGCATATTCGTGTTCCACACATCAACACCGCGTTATTGAATGAATGTTAACTGATCTTGAAACATCAGTCGCGTGTTGAATTGTCGGAAATCTGTGGAGTTGAATATAAAAAACTGTTGAAGATTTTCTTGAAAGTCAGAATTTTAAACAGTTAACTTTACACATGATTTCACGATCATGTCCGGACTCCTGTCAAAAGCCGGTTGAGTTAACATGAAGTTAACTGTACAGAAGCCGTGTTAACGCGCACAAATACGGTTTAATTTTTCTGACAACTTTTCCACATCGTGTTGAAAGTCCTGTGGAAAACATGAGGAGTTACTGTTTATTTTCCTTTGTCACGGATGTTCTTGATAATATCATCCACCATTTCGCGGAGACTGGAGTCGGTTTTCAGGTTGTGTTCAACACTGTTTATAGCATATACTATTGTCGAGTGATCACGTCCGCCGAATTCAGTTCCGATAGAAACAAGAGACATCTGAGTGATCTCACGAACAACGTAAATAGCGACTTTACGGGCATTTGAGATCTGCGATGAACGCTTCTGTGAGCGAATGTCGTCAGGTGTTACTCCGTAAACATTTGCTACTTCGCATATTATTTTTTCGACTGTGATCGGGATAGGCTGGTCGTCGTTGAGTATGTCCCTTATAACACTCTGTGCCATTGCTATTGTCGGAGGGCTTCCGGCAAGGTGCTTGAGAGCTTTAAGTTTCTTTACAGCTCCTTCGAGCTGTCTTATATTTGTTTTAAGTCTGTTTGCAATGAATTCTGAAACTTCGTCAGGAAGATTGATGTCAAGAAGTTCAGCCTTTCGCTTGATAATAGCTATTCTTGTTTCAAAGTCCGGAGTCTGGATGTCGGCGATAAGCCCCCATTCGAATCGTGTTTTGATTCTGTCTTCAAGAGTTTTGATATCTTTCGGAGGGCGGTCTGATGTGAGAACTATCTGACGTCCGTCCTTGTGAAGCTCGTTGAATGTGTGGAAGAACTCTTCCTGCGTTGCGTCCTTGCCGGCAATGAAATGAACGTCGTCGACCAGAAGAACGTCGGCTTTACGGTACTTTTCGTGGAAAGTTGTGGTTTCCTTTTTCATCTTGATAGCTTCGATAAGCTCGTTTGAGAATGTTTCGCCCGTTACATATATAATGTTTATATCAGGCTTACGGCTTTTCATTTCATTTGAGATAGCTGTGAGAAGATGAGTTTTTCCGAGTCCGCTCGGACCGTAGATGAACAGAGGATTGTATGTCCTGCCGTTGTTGTCGCTGTTGCCCTTTGCAACTGCTGTGCATGCAGCGTATGCGAACTGATTTGAACTGCCTACTATAAAAGTATCAAAGGTATAGTCGTATTCAGCACCCTCGAGTTTTTCTTCAAGCTGTCTGCTCATAATGTCGAACTGGTCTGTGTCGATTTTCTTTACTGTGTTCTGCGGATCCTGTGTTGTAATGACTATGTCAGGCTCGATGCCTGTTACCTCGAGAAAAGCTTTTTTGAACGTAGCCTCGTAGTTTGATACAAATGTGTTTTTCTGGAAATCTGTTGCAAAGAAAAGTGTTACCTGTTTCCCGTCGAAGTCTCTTGCTTCGAGAGGAACGATCCAGAGTTTATACGCTGTTTCCTGTACTGCTCCTGAATCAAGACAATGTTTTTTGACTTTCTCAAAAAGCTCATCAAAAGAGTTAAAGGAATAGCCTTCCGGCATTGTTTTCATCCTCCTGTAAAATATTTTCCGGACTGTTCTGTTAACTGGCTCTGAAGCTCCGGATGTGCTGGTTGCGACCTTAAAAAGGACACAATTACAATTATTATCATTATAGCACAGCCGAAAGAATATTTCAAGTTAACTATTTTCGCATGAAATGATCTTTCTGCCCGGCTGAACAGACGTGAAAACGGGATTTCCGTTAACTTTCTCTGTTAACCGTGCTTTGTTAACGGAATTTATTTATGCAGGTTACGTTATATAGTATAGATTTTAAGCTTGCGAATTGTGGGATTGATACATTATTTTTTTTATTTCCGAAAAACACTTGACAGGGCAGTTTATGTTGGGATATAATTTATTATTGCAGGGTTATGTTATTTATTCAGTATTCATTTTTTCATGAATATTTAAGCTGCTTACAAGTGCAGTTTACACTGCGAATAAAACCGTAGGGCACACTTACCGGGTGCCTTGTATAAATTTAAGACACTGGAGGTAATAATAATGAAAAGAACTTATCAGCCAAAGAAGATCCACAGAAAGAAGGAACACGGCTTCAGAAAGAGAATGTCTACAGCTAACGGACGCAAGGTTCTTGCAAGAAGACGTTCAAAGGGCAGAGCAAGACTCACTCACTAATTTGTTTTCAGCTTGTCAGTGACGGTTTCCCGTTACTGACAGCAAAAATTTATTAACTATGTTCATGAAGGCCACAATTGTTTTTATTTTGTGGTCTATTTAATTAATAAGTAAACATTTTTATGGTTTATACTGAGGTATTAAATAAAAATAAAGATTTTCTTGATCTGTACCGGCGCGGCAGGTCAATAGTCTCAAAGACTGTTGTTATCTACTTCAGAACAAACGGACTTCCGTGCAACAGATTCGGCATAACAGCCGGAAAAAAAGTCGGTAATGCTGTTATGAGAAACCGTGCAAAACGAATTATAAGACAGGCTTATCGTGATAATGAACTCCTGTTTCCTGTTGGCATCGACATAGTTTTCGTTGCCAGAAGGTCTGCAGCAGAGGTAAAGGAAGATGTTCTTGACAGCTACATAAAGGATTCTGCAGTCGGACAGATAAACGAATATCTTGCTCAGGCAGAGGAGACAAACCAATGAGATCGTTCATGATCAGGCTGTATCTGTTTCCTGTCAGGTTTTACAGGAGATTCATATCTCCTCTTTTTCCACCCTGCTGTCGTTTTACTCCTACATGTTCTGCCTATGCGGTAACTGCAATAGAAAGATTCGGTATCATAAAAGGAACAGTACTTTCCGCATGGCGTATACTCAGATGCAATCCGTTCTGTAAGGGCGGGATCGACAATGTTCCGGAGGAGTTCAGTTTATTCAAAAAAAAGAGACAAGATGGAGGAGATAATCTTTGAAGATTTTAGGTTATCCGTTAGGCTGGATAATGTACGGCATCTATAACTTCTGCAAAAGTTACGGACTGTCACTTATTATATTTGCGGTACTCACCAAGGCCATACTGCTTCCTCTCAACATCAAGAGCCAGCAGAGTGCAGCCAAGATGAGAGCGCTTAATCCTAAACTTGAAAAGATCAAAAAGAGCTTTTCAAACAATCCGCAGCGAATTCAGGAGGAGCAGATGAAGCTCCAGACTGAGGAAGGCGTAAACCCGATGGCAGGATGTCTGCCGGCGCTCATTCAGTTTCCGATACTTTTCGGTATCGTAGACGTTGTTTACAAGCCGCTTACACATATTCTCCGTTTCAGTAAGGAAACACTTTCAGCTGCACACGACATACTTGAAAAGATTCCGGATGTTGCAAAACAGGATCTTTCAGCAAACTATCAGGAACTTGCCATTATCAAATATGCTACTGATCCTTCATACAGCAGCTATTTTTCAGAAATGGGCAGTGATTTCATAGCAAAGATCAATGACTTTCAGGATCACAACATGTTTCTCGGTTACATCAACCTTGCAACAAAGGCTGATTTTCATCCGCAGGCATGGACAGCAGGTGCTGTGGCACTTATCATTATACCGATCCTTTCAGGTATTGTAAATCTTGCAACAACACTTATCTCACAGATACACCAGAAGAAGACGAATCCGGCAATGGCTACAATGGGAAGCATGAACCTTATGATGTACGGAATGTCCATTTTCTACGTATGGTTCTCATTCTCGATTCCTTCAGGTGCCGCTTTCTACTGGACAGTTTCAGGTCTTCTCGGACTTATACAGATGGTCGCATTCAACAATTACTACACACAGGAAAGATGTGAAGCACTTCTCGCTGCCGACAAGGAAAAGAATAAAAACAGAAAACCGGGCTTTATGGCAAAGATTATGGAACAGCAGCAGGAAATGCTCGCTCAGCAGAACGGTACAGCGACTTCATATTCAGGTTCTGCAGCAAAGGCACGCGGCGGACTTTCCAAGTCTGAATTCAATGAAAAGAGCAGAAACGCCATCAATGAAGCAAGAAAGATAATCGATGTTAAATACACCGATGAGGGTACGGACGATGATGCACTTGAGGCAGCAAGAAGACGTATGGCTCAGAAATACGGTGATGACACAGAATAAATTTTTAGGGAAACGCTGATTTATTCATAAATCAGCGTGGGGTTCGGGGCGAAGCCCCGCAATCTCCCCGCCCCAGCAATCCGGCGAAGCCGGATTGCTGGCTTAATCAGTGTTTCCTTAGTTCTAATCAGTAAAAAGGAGTGATTGAATGAAAAACGTATTTATCGGCAAAACAGTTGAGGAAGCCAGAATGAAGGCAGCAGAAGCTTTCGGAGTTTCAGAAAGCGAGATCAGCTTTACAGTTCTTGAGGAACCTAAGAAAGGTTTTCTCGGGATCATGAAGGGCGAAGCAAGGGTAGAAGCAGTTTATGACTTTGCTGAACCGGCAGCATACGAACCGGCACCTGCGTCAGCAGCTGAAGAGATCGTTACTGAAACAGTATCAGAAACTCCGGCAGAAGCAGTGAGTGAAGTTCCGAAGACAGAAAAGAAATTTGACGGAAGCAAGGCTGAAGCAGCAGTTGAGTATATTCTCAATATCTTTGATAAAATGGGTGTCAAGGCAGAATATACTTATGAAGAAACAGAGGACGGAGTAATTATCAACCTCAACAGTGATGACACAAGCTTTATAATCGGCAGAAGAGGCGAAAACCTCGACGCTATCCAGTACTTAGCTTCAATGTTCTGCAACAGAATAGACGATGAATACTACAGAGTTGTTCTTGACAGTAACGGATACAGGGAAAAGAGAAAGAAGACTCTTGAAGATCTTGCAAAGAAGATAGCCAAGAATGTTCTCAGATCAGGACGTTCCACAGTTCTTGAACCGATGAACCCTTACGAAAGAAGGATCATTCATTCAATGATCTCAGAAATAGAAGGCGTGTCTTCACGTTCTGTAGGTGAGGAACCATACAGAAAGATAATCATTTCATCACTTGTCAAGAAAGAACGCAGACATGGTGACAAGCGCGGCGGCAAGGGCGGCGGACGCAGAGGCGGCGGAAGAAACAGAAACTTCGAGCCTAAGTCACTCGATCTTAAGACAAGCTTTGAAAAGGACTATAAAAAACCAAAGCCGGAGGATGACCTCAAGGCTGGTCTTTACGGAAAAATCGAAATATGATCATTGTTTCCCCGGTGAAATTATCTTTCATCGGGGAAATGTTTAGTTATATAGTATCAGAGGACGGTGCGGAAAATTTATGTCTACAGTTGCTGCAATATCAACACCTAATGCGGTCGGAGGGATCGCAGTTATAAGGATATCCGGCGAAGATGCATTTGCGGTATCTGACAGGGTGTTCAAGGCTTACAGCGGAAAAAAGGTTTCTGAAATGGAGGGGTACACCTGTGCCTACGGTGAAGTTTCGGAAAAAGGTGAAAAACTTGATGATGTTGTTCTGACGGTTTTCCGTGCACCGAAAAGCTATACAGGGGAGGACGTTGCCGAGATCTCATGTCACGGAGGTCTTTTTATAACCAGACAGATACTCAGACTCGTGCTTGCTTCGGGTGCAGAGCTTGCTGAACCGGGTGAGTTTACGAAAAGGGCATTTTTAAACGGAAAGATGTCACTTACACAGGCTGAAGCGGTAATGGACGTAATTTCGTCTACAGGAAAGAATGAACTTAAGTTTGCCGTTGCTCTGAAAGACGGAGCTATGTTCAGAAGAATTACTTCGGTAAGGGAAAAGCTTGTGAAGATCCTTGGTGATCTTGCGGCCTGGGCCGATTATCCGGAGGAGGAAGACATTCCGTTTGTCGAGCCGGATAAGCTTGAAGCCGATCTTGTGGATATCAGATCAGATCTTATGAAACTTTCTGCTACCTATGACTACGGAAAGATAATCCGCGAGGGTATAAATACTGTTATCGTCGGCAGACCGAATGTGGGCAAGTCAACGCTTATGAACTGTCTGAGCGGATATGAGCGAAGTATTGTTACGAATATTGCCGGAACGACAAGAGATGTTGTAGAGGAGTATGTAAAGATAGGCGAGCTTACCATTCGTCTTTCCGATACTGCCGGAATAAGAAACACTGATGACCAGATAGAACAGCGCGGCGTTGAGATAGCCTACGGAAAAATAAAGGAAGCTGACCTTATACTTGCTGTTTTTGACTCGTCTGAGCATCTTTCAGATGATGACAGAAAGATCATCGATTCACTTAAGGAAAGAAATGCGATAGCTCTTCTCAACAAATCGGACAAGGAGAGGGTCGCTGATATCGAATATCTGCGTGAGCATTTTAAATATGTTATAGAAATATCCGCCAAGACTTCCGGCGGTATCGAGGGACTTGAAGAGGTGCTTGAAAAGATGTTCATAAACGAGGAGATCGATTCGAACGACGGTATCATCGCAAATGAACGTCAGAAGATGTGTCTTGAAATGTCGCTTGATTCGGTAAACGAAGCTCTTGCTGCACTCGGGGCCGGAGAAAGCCTTGATGCGGTCACTGTCGTTATAGATGAAGCTCTTGCAGCGCTTCTGAAGCTTACGGGTGAAAAAGTAACGGACAGTGTGGTAGATGAAGTATTCTCACGCTTCTGCGTCGGAAAGTAGGAAAGGAAAGTTTTCATGGAATATACAATGGGAAGTTATGATGTTATTGTTGTCGGTGCGGGACATGCCGGAGTTGAAGCAGCACTTGCAGCTGCAAGACTGGGATGCAGTACAGCTCTTTTTACCATTTCTCTCGACCAGATCAGCAATATGCCGTGTAATCCTTCCATAGGCGGCACAGCAAAGGGTCACCTTGTACGTGAGATCGATGCACTGGGCGGACAGATGGGAAAGAGTGCCGACAAGTGTTTTATCCAGAGCAGAATGCTCAACCGCGGACGCGGTCCGGCTGTCCACAGCCTCAGAGTTCAGGCTGACAGAAAACTGTATCACCGCTACATGAAGCATGTCTGTGAATCGGAAAAGAATCTTGATATAAAGCAGGCTGAAGTTGCAGCAATTCTTACCGAAGACGGAAAGATAACAGGCATAAGAACACTTCTCGGTGCGGAATATTCGGCGAAGGCTGTTATTATTTCAACCGGTACCTATCTCAGAGGCAAGATACATGTAGGTGAATCATCATACAACGGCGGACCGGATGCTACTATCGCTCCGATGAAACTGACTGATTCACTTAAGGAAAACGGCATTGAACTGAGAAGATTCAAGACAGGTACTCCGTGCCGTGTTCATAAGAGAAGCATCAATTTTGACGTGCTTGAAAGACAGGACGGCGATGAGGATATTGTTCCGTTCTCATTTGAAACTGACAAGAGCACACTGAAGAATCAGGTAAGCTGCTATGTTTCCTATACAAATGCTGAAACACACAGGGTAATAAAGGAAAACCTTCACCGTTCACCGCTTTACAGCGGACTTATCGAAGGTGTGGGACCGAGATACTGCCCGTCCATCGAGGACAAGGTGGTACGTTTTGCCGACAAGGAAAGACATCAGCTCTTCATTGAACCGATGGGTCTTGATACGGATGAATATTATCTGCAGGGCATGTCATCATCTCTTCCTGAGGATGTTCAGCTTGCATTTTTAAGGACGATAAAGGGACTTGAAAATGTTGAGATCATGCGTCCTGCCTATGCGATAGAATATGACTGCTGCGATCCGACACAGCTGCTTCCTACACTCGAATTCAGAAACTTAAGCGGACTTTACGGAGCAGGACAGTTCAACGGCACCAGCGGATATGAGGAGGCTGCTGCCCAGGGACTTGTTGCAGGTATCAACGCTGCACTTAAGATTCAGGGCAGGGAACCGATGATACTTGACCGTGCAAGTTCATACACAGGTACACTTATTGACGATCTCGTTACAAAGGGATGTTCCGATCCGTACAGAATGATGACTTCAAGAAGTGAGTACAGGCTTCTGTTAAGACAGGACAACTGTGACCAGCGTCTTACTCCGATCGGACATAAAATAGGACTTATAAGCGACGAAAGATATGAAAAGCTTCTTGAAAAGCAGAGACTTATAGCTGAGGAGTTTGAGAGGATAAGTGTTCTCAATGTACGTCCGACAGCGGAACTCAACGCATTTCTCGAAGCAAACGGCACATCTGCCATGACTACAGGATGCAAGATGATCGACCTTATGAGAAGACCTCAGCTCAACTATTTCATGCTGAAGGACTTTGACAAACACAGACCGGAGCTTGACTACGAAGTATGTGAACAGGTCGATCTTAAGATAAAATACGACGGATACATCCAGAAGCAGATAGCTCAGGTAGAGCAGATGAGAAAGCTCGACGGCAAGCGTCTGCCTGAAGATATCGACTACCACGAGATCAAGGGACTTCGCCTTGAAGCAGTGGAAAAGCTTTCAAAGTTCCGTCCTTTCAGCATAGGCCACGCATCAAGAATTTCCGGTGTTTCCCCGGCGGATATTTCAGTTCTTCTCATCTGGCTTGATCAGGACAGAAGAAACAGAAAGTCTGAGGTGTGACATGCTTCCTGAATTTGAATTCTGCCGGAAGGCATTTGAAGAAAACGGACTTTCGCTTACGGCGGAAGTGTATGAAAAACTTGATATTTACGCAGAAATGCTCGTTGAAACCAATAAGGTTATGAACCTTACGGCGATAACAGAACCGGAGGATGTGCTGGTAAAGCATTTTATCGACAGCATAGCGATAACGAGGTTTGCAAAGTTCGAAGACGGAATGAAGGTCATCGATGTCGGTACGGGAGCAGGATTTCCGCTGCTTCCGGTGAAGATATACATTCCGGGACTTAAGATAACCCTTCTTGACGGACTGAACAAGAGAATAAAGTTTCTGTCAGATGTATGTGAAAAGACCGGCATAGAAGCCGAATGTATACACGAACGTGCTGAGCTTCTTGCAAAGAAGGAAGAGTACCGTGAAAAGTACGACATTGCAACAGCAAGGGCGGTTTCGGCAATGCCGGAGCTTTCGGAATACTGTCTGCCGTTTGTAAAAAAGGGCGGTATTTTCTGTGCGATGAAGGGTCCTTCCGAAGACATAAGCACTGCCGGAAATGCACTTAAGCTTCTCGGCGGAAAGATCGAAAAGGACGAGCACTACGAAATAAACGGTGAGCAGCGAAGACTTGTGGTAGTAAAGAAAGCCGCAGTATGTCCGCCGAAATATCCGCGTGCATCGGGAAAGATAAAATCGAAGCCGTTGTAATGAAAAATATCAGGAGTATGAATTTGAAAAACAATACAAAGAAAAAACGACTGAATTCATTTCAGGTTATCATCATCAGCTTTTTTGCAATGATAATGTTCGGAACGCTTCTTCTGATGATGCCGTTTTCATCGCGTGACAGGGTGTTCACACCTTTCAGCGACTGTATGTTCACGGCCATATCAGCAACATGTGTTACCGGACTTGTAGTTAAGGACACAGCAACCTACTGGTCGCTGTTCGGACAGATAGTAATTCTTCTCATGATCCAGGTCGGCGGTATGGGTGTCATCACCATCGGTCTTGCGGTAATGAGGGCATCTGGCAAGAAGATAGGTCTGTGGACGCGAAGTACCATGCAGGAGTCCATTTCAGCGCCGTCACTCGGCGGAATTGTTCATCTTACCGGATTTATACTTAAAGGATCGGCCATCATCGAGCTTATCGGTGCGGCGCTTCTTGCACCTGTATTCTGCAGTGATTTCGGTATAGCAAAGGGAATATGGTATTCCATCTGGCACTCGGTATCGGCTTTCTGCAACGCCGGATTTGATCTTATGGGAGTAAGGGAGCAGTTTTCATCACTGTGTACCTACAGTGACAATGTTTACGTGAACATCGTCATAATGCTTCTGATAATAGTCGGAGGTATAGGATTTCTGGTGTGGAACGACATTCTTACACACAGGCATCATTTTAAGAAATACACCCTTCAGACAAAGGTTGTTCTTATAACCACGCTGGTTCTTATTTTCCTTCCGGCAGTCTATTTCTTTTTCTTCGAATACAGCGGTTATCCGGCCGCTGAAAGAATTGTAAGCTCACTGTTTCAGTCCGTAACGGCAAGAACAGCCGGATTCAACACACAGGATCTTGCTGCAATGGATGAGTCAGGTACGCTTATCATGATAGTTCTCATGCTTACCGGTGGATCTCCGGGATCAACTGCGGGCGGTATGAAGACCACAACGGTCGCTGTACTCTATCTTTCTGCGCTGACAGTATTCGGAAGAAGAAATGATGTACAGTGCTTTAAAAGAAGACTTTCAGAGGAAACAGTCAGAAATGCCGGTGCGATACTTTTCATGTACCTCATGCTGTACATAACAAGTGGTGTGATAATAAGCAGGACAGAGGATCTTCCGCTGCTTACCTGTCTGTTTGAGACCGGCTCGGCTATCGGAACAGCAGGACTCACACTTGGCATAACCACGGGACTTAAGCTGTCATCACACATAATACTGATGATACTCATGTTTCTCGGAAGGGTAGGGGGACTCACGCTTATCTACGCTGCGCTTCCTTCTGCAGAAAACCAGAATTCACGTATGCCGCTTGAAAAAATAAATGTAGGATAAGGAGAATGAGAAATGACAACAGTTCTTATAATAGGAGTCGGAGAATTCGGAAGCAATGTTGCCAGAAGAATGAGTGAACTTGACTGCGAGGTAATGGCGATCGATACTGATGAGGAACGCATCAACGCCATTCTTCCGTATGTTACGGAAGCACAGATCGGTGACGGCACCAATGAGGAGTTCCTCAAATCTCTCGGTGTGAATAACTATGACGTATGTATCGTTGCACTGGGCGGACTTTTCCAGTCATCACTTGAAGCAACTTCGCTTTTAAAGGAACTCGGTGCTCCAATGGTAATTTCAAGAGCAACAAACGACGTCCAGATGAAATTCCTCCGCCGCAACGGTGCTGACGAAGTTGTTTACCCTGAAAAGCAGATGGCAATCAGAATTGCCACAAAATACGCTTCGGCAAGCATTCTCGATTTCATTCAGCTTGACAACAACTACTCGATCTACGAGATGGTAGTTCCGAAAACCTGGTTCGGCAAAAGCGTTGCCCAGATCGACGTAAGAAAGAAATTCGACATAAACATCCTCACCGTAAAAAGAGGCGACAGCGTATTCCTTCCGAGACCTGACACAGTTTTCGAACCTGACGACATTGCATTTGTAATGGGCGAGAGCGAAAACATCCAGAGATGCTTCAGAATTTAAAAACCATTATGACAAAAACCAGCCGGAGTTACGGACAAAGTCCGCAGCTCCGGCTGGCTGTTTTTTTACTTTATTTCATTCAGATAAAGCGTCACTTTATTCTGTATCTGTTCTGCTGCTTCCTTTGAAGTCATCGAACCGTTAAAATATTCGCCGACTGATTCATCGATTATTGATTTGATCCTGCTGTCGGATGAATATGCTTCGTTTACGGACTTTACGATATTTACGAACTCATTTACATCTTCATCACTTAACGGATTTGTTTCGTAGAAAGTACCGTCTGTTCTGTAGCCGAAACCTTTGCGGCGTGAGTTTTTCATAGCATTTTCAAAAACTGATGTTCTGACAGGTAAGGAAGCAGTTGACGTCACTTTTGTCTGATAGTCCTCTGAAAGCAGCTTTTTAACAAGTTTCCATGCGGCTTCCTTATTCTCTGATGATGAACTTATTCCGGCAGTTATTCTTGAATAAACAAGCGGACCGCTTTTATCATCGGACGGAACACCCTTAAGGACGATATTTTCGCCGTTAAGATCACCGTTTTTAAATCCCGCAAGAGTGCTTAAAGCCGATATTCCGGCATATTCAGTAAGACAGAGACCATCGGAAAATCTTCTGTAGTAATCTTTATACTCCGTACTGCCCTGCGGATAGGAATCATATCCTTTATAGTTTTCATCCGGAATGCCGTTTTCATATATATATTCCAGTATCTTTTCAAATCTTCCGTCATTAAAGCTGCATTTTTTATTTTCACGGTCCACAAAACCGCTCAAATCAGCATAAACCAGTGAACGGAGCATAACGCCTCTGGATGTGTTAAAGAACATATTCTTTTTTTCTGCAAGATCAAGGAATTCATTTATCGTCCAGCCGTTTCCGGAACCAAGATCAGACTCTTTTCCGTAAAAGGCGTAAATATCGAAATTTACCGGAACGTACATCTGACTGCCGTCAGTCACAAAGCAGTCAAAAATGTTTTCAAGAAAATCAGAACGGTTTACCTCCGTATCTGACTTCATAAATTCATTAAGATCGCAGAACAGTCCGCGTTCAGCATAGAACTCAAGGTCAAGTTCATAATCCCCGATAAGTACATCCGGTACTTTTCCGGATGCTATGTCAAGGTTAAGTTTGTCTGTGCATTCCTGCGGATCGGAGGCGGAATATTTCTGATAATCATTAACATATAATCTGTATTCCTTGTTTTCATTTCTGAATTCTTCAAAAAGTTCCGTAAGATCTCCTCTGCCTATACCAATACCGCCTACGGTAAGTACCTTCTGATTTCTTAATTTTCCGGCCAGTTCATCATCTGCGCGTTCAAGTACCGTAAAAGAAAATCCGTTTCCTGAAGTCAGACAAACGATACAGTTATCATTCATAACACCCATTGCACCTACAAGGTGGATAATGCCGCAGTCATTCCAGTTAATAAATTTACGCCCTGAAAATCCATTCGCATCAGTTCTGTAAACGCTGTCTGCATCGAAATAACACACACTTCCGTCAGACAGCGAAAATACTTTTTCAATGCCGTACTCAGGATAAACGAAATCATCAAAAGCGATCTTTTCATCGGTACAGATAATACGTTTCTCCCAGTCGGAATTTTCGTAAAGTATAAAATCGGAGCCGTTCATGAAGAACATTTCTTTTATACGTCCGTCAGGACATTTGCCTGAACCCTCACGAATCTTTACGGCATTACGGTCAAAGACCATGTATGAATAGTCATCATCTGTACAGCCGAGAACGTAAAGTTCCGAGTTGTTTCCTGCCCATATATCAGCTTTTTCCGTGTTTTCAAAAACATCGGTCTGATTTATGATCTTCCCGTCTTTATCAGTCCACGCAACAGCATAGCCGCCGTTTTCATTTTCCGAAAGAAAAACAGCCGTTCCGTCTGAAAGCACATCTGCCTGCTGTACTGTCATCTGGTCACCTGACTCCGGTGCATTTATGATACCGGTCTGGTTTCCGTCACGGTCGTACTTATATATAACAGGTGTTTCAGAGCTGCTGTATACTGCAGAACAGAGAAGGAGTTTGTTATCATTTCCGGAAACATAAGCAAGCCTTCCGTTTTTTTCATCCAGCGAAAAAACTGTCTTTTGGCTTTCATCTGCAGAGTATCTGTAAAGGATATCACCGTCATTAAAGAAAAAATCAGTAGTTTCACATGCTCTGTCCGGAGCTATAATATTTTCATCGCCGAACTCATCGTCATACCGGTTTACAATGCTGCCGTCAGTAAGCTGTATCTCATCTATGCACCGGTGCAGCATATTCGTATCATCACGTACCGAGATACAAAGATTTCCCCGTGAATTAAGGTAAGCTGCTTCATAGCGTCCGTTAGTATCAGCCATGACATCGTCAAATGAGCGTACAGGTTTTCCGTCCTCCGAAACAACAAACACGCTTATCTTCTGACCATCCGCCGAATTTTCTGAAGTTATCACATAATAATATCCTGAGTCAAAGAACAGATCAGAAATTATCACATTCCCGTCAGGTATATTTTCAAAAACCGGTACCGGTTCCGTAGTACTGTAATCATCACTGTATGAAACGACCTCAGGCCTTCCGGTATCTCCGGTAAATTCCACGATGAGTCTGCCATTCTCATCTTCAAAGAAAGAACTTATCCTTTTACCTGGCTCCGTATCAACTTTCATTATCTCTTTTCCGGTTTCCAAATCGCAGATCACAAACCAGGATTTGTTTCCTTTTGAATATGCGGCGTAAATTTCATCTTTGCCCTGGTACACAACCATCACATCGCCTTTGCTGTTTCCGGGGCTGTCGAAATGTTTAAGGGTATCAGTTCCGGTATCGTAGACCGAAAAAACATAATCAATTTCCGCCATACCCGAATATCCGCCGACATATATCGTATCTTCCGTACAGCGTATATCGTTTGACCACGAGACCTCATAAGGCAGTGTGACTTCATTTTTTATAACATAAAAATCTTCTGGTTCTGCCACTACCGGTTTTTCAGTATTATCTTTTCTGGTGCATCCGCCGGAAAAGATAAGCAATGCCAGAAGAAGAGGCATGGCATATTTTTTATTCTTCTTCAAGGTTAAACTCCATTCCGAACTGTTTGTTCACAAGTTTATAATCATCGTTAATATAGCAGTAGTTAAACGGAAACCACAATTCATAATCAGTCAGTTTATACGTGATCTCCGTATCAGTACCGGTATCTTCTATTGCCATCTGAGCAATTTCCTCATCAACACGGTTCACTTTAAATTCCGCTCTGTTATCTACAAGTTCTTTTTTTATCTGATCACTGTTTTTACAGCGTTCTTTGAACTCCTTAAGCTGATCAGATGAAAGACCATCTGCCTTCTGCGAAGCAAAAGTGCTGTATCCCTGTTCAGCGTAAAACTTTCTTAAGTTTTCAAGTACATCTTCATCCCAGTTTACAAGCTGAAAATACTTTCCTTCTGTTATTTCAACATACGATTCATGGTCAGCAGAATAATATTTTCCGCCTTTGATCAGGAATTCTTCTTTGGTTTCGGAATCAGATTCCGGAACATTTATATTTTCGCCACCGCACGACGGCAGTAAGAGACACAGAACAACTGCGATAAATAACTGTATTGTTTTTTTCATAAGAACTCCTTTGGACACTGTGTTTTAAGACTTCTGTCATTATTATAGCATATTAAAAATTAATAACAAGCGTTGATTTCTTTAAGCAAGAATTGTCTTATGAGAACAATTCCCATAAGACAATTCAAACTTATTTACTGAAGATAATAGTTTTGTGAATTAACCTTTAAATATCCCTGATACGGATATGTTTCAAGTGGAAAATTATAGCCGCTATAAGTCCCGGTAGTCATTGTAACAATATATGAATAGTGATTATTGGTATAACTATAAGGATCAATATATGCCGACAAAGGATTATACCAGTCATATGTAAAGAAACCAAATACAGAAATTCCGTTTATGTTTACAGCATCAAAATATCCTGTTGTAGCTGTATTAGTTCTTACAAAACTTCCACTGCTATGAACCCACTTTCCCTGTATAAAACCCGGTTCCGATGCTGAAACGCTTACAATGCTTGAAGCGCATATAAGAGCGGCCGCAAGAGCAGTCAACCCTTTTTTAATACATTTATTCATGTTTTCTCTCCTATCTATCGCTGCCTATTAACAAAATTATGTTAATAGAATTGCGATAATACATTTATTTTACATTTCTTTTGACAAAACACTACGTTAAAGTACTCTAACATTATTAATTTCGATTAAGATTAACCTTGATTTTATTCTATCATATGAAAAAAATAAGTCAATACATTTGGCACATACAACTTTATATAGGCACAAATGACTTTGGCTAATTGAAACTGTCTATAATCTGTAATATAAGAAAAGCCCATATAATAAGTAATGAGCATTTTGGCACAAATTACTTGTTATATGGACGTACATTTTTTTAGATAATGAATCTGTTGATGGCAATTTATTTTCCACTCAAAGCATAAATAACTTCTTTTATTACATATTGGCTTTTCAACGGAATGTGCGAACACAAATTTTTTATATCGTCACTTGTTAAATCGGCGCATATTTTCTCTTTTCTTTCCTTATATTCATCTTTATTGTTTGATCTGCCTACTATATAATCTACTGAAACATGAAAATAATCGCATATGGCTACTATTAAATCAAGAGGTACTTGATTTGCGCCTTGTTCATAATGAGACATTGAACTTGAACTAATATTAAACATCCTAGCAAATTCTTCTTGCGTAAACCCGGCACATTTTCTCATGTCGGCAATGGCACTACCTATTATGTTTTTTAGGTTGTATTCATCGCTTTTCATCTTCATCACCTCAATAATAATGATTATACTATTTTTGATAGTGGCTGTCTTGAAATTCACAATAATTAGATTGTGATTATTGATAAACGATATTCAATTGTACAAATGTAGATATATAACTATCTAGGTTTTAGATTGGGCATTCGTATTTTTGTTGTTTCTAATAAGTAAATTTACATTCGTGCCAGAATACTGCTTTATATGCCCTAAATATTGCTTTGATAAAATAACCGCGTTATAATATGCTCATGATGAAACAAGAATTATTGGTGAGTAAATGATGATTAGAGTGTTAAGCAAGTATTTACTGAGGTATTTGATATCTTCTTCAGTAATAGAAGCTACGGATAGAAATTTGAAAATATACAAGTACGGTACAGAAATATTTATTTCGTCTTTGGTAAACATTGTAGCTATTGTTGCGATAGGAATATTAACTTTCAGTATTAAAGAAAGTGTACTGTTTATGCTTCTCTTAGTACTTCTAAGAATTTATACAGGTGGTTATCATGCAAATACTTATTTAAAATGTAATTTGCTTTTATGCATTAACTACATTCTGGTACTTGTATGTTATAATTTAACGCCATCAAACTGTAATGTCATGCATTTTATTTTTGTGTCTATTACATGTGTAGCAATAATATTATTGTTTTGTCCAGTGGAAAATGAGAATAAAAAAATAACACCTGAGCAAAAAATAAAGTTGAAAAAGAAGTCAGTAATACTTGGAACAATATACGGAACTGCAGCCGTTGTTTTCAATGTATTCAAATACAGAATAGGGATTCTTATTCTTTATACACTTTCAAGTGTAACTATTGCTGTAATAGCAGCGAAACTTAAGGAAAGGTGGGGTGATCATGGATAAAAAGGTAATCAAGCCGGCAGTTGTAGTTAAAGATATTATCGATATTGTAATTGATTTAGCTAATGGTTCAGCGTCTTGCTGGGGATACTATCAGGTTAAAGAACCTTCTGAAGTACTACAAAGCTCAAAGAACAGTGATTAAAGCTGAGGTATCATTCGTTGATAGATATCACAAATAACTTTTAAGTAAATATTGAAAGCACTCAAAGAATAAGTTATAATTAATAATATTCTTTGAGTGCTTTATTTATGTAAAAGTAAAAAAACACCATCATTCAGTTCTGATTATAATAAGCAATTTTGAAGGGAGGCAATGCGACTGTGTTGAATATTGCAATATGCGATGATAATTTTTATATGTTATCAAAAATTCAGAATATTGTAAAAGCTGAGATAGAAAAGCACAACGAAATTGCTAAGATACAAATCTTTACTAACGGAGAAATACTATTGAAAGCACATGAAACAACATTTTTTGATATATTATTTTTGGATATTGAAATGCCATCTATGAATGGGTTTGATATAGCAAAAAAGCTTCGTGATTCGTTTTCTTCAAGCTATCTTATTTTTATTACGGTTCATTCTGAGCTGGTATATAACAGTCTTGATTTCCAGCCTTTTAATTTTATCAGGAAAAACGATATTATTCTGATTGAAGATAAAATAAGCGAAATTTTACAAAAGCTTCTTCTGCATACCAGACAGAATAAAAAAATCATAATTGAAAATGAAGGAAAATCCGGAAATAAGCATTCGGTCTTTATACGGAATATTCTTTACATAGAAAGCGCGGGACATTATTGTAAATTCTTTGTAAAGGGTGAAACATCATTTCTGAAACAACGATGTACAATACAGGAATGTGAAGGGTTTTACAGTGCTTATAACTTTATAAGAGTACACAGAAGCTATATAATAAACCTAAGGCATCTGGATGTCCTTGATTTGTATAACAGGGAAATATTTCTGAATGACTGCGACAGACCAATTCCTTTAGGCAGAAAATATAAAGAATCTGTTGATGAAAAGTACACGCTTTATTTGAGGACAATTATATGATGAGATTATGGACTGTTTTCGAGCTGCTGGTCAATGTTTTTCAGGGTTGTATAACTGTATGGTTTGTAAAATCATACTTAGGAACATCGAAGAACGGATTGCTGAAAAAAATATCAGGAGTATTCTTTGCAGCATTATTTGCGATAGCTGTTACAATTCTGAATAATTATATGTTGTTTGAGGGATTGTATGCTTTTATATATGTAGCAATTTTATTTATCTACTCAGTAATTTGCCTGAAAGGAGCTGTACTGAAAAAATTAGCCGCTTCAGTTTATGCTATGGTCGTAGTATTAGGAACTACAGTTATTATTTCAAGTTTGATGATTGCCTTAATGGACAGCACTCAGACGGAGCTGCTTCAAAGCAGATCAGCAGACAGGCTGCTTGTGGTTTTAATAATTCAGATCTCGATATTCTTTATATTTTCTCTTTCTTTAAAAATACTTAATAAAGAAGTATTTGCTTTAACTTCTATGGAATGGCTTATGATGGCAATGATTTTTGCTATCAGTATTTTTATTTCTGAACGGTTAAATACTATGGCAGTAAGAGGTTTGTCACAATCTGAAAAAATTAATATAGCATTGATATTTATAGGAATTTTACTTATCAACATCGTCACTTTTTATTGTCTGATAGGACTTGGAAAAAAGAATAAAACCGCCAGTGAAAATATAATTCTTAAACTCAAAGAGGAACATAACAGAAACTTCATCGAAAGCGCTGAAAGAGAATACCGGATTCTGAAAGAGTTAAGGCATGATACAAAAGAAAATTATGATATAATTTACAATTACATTAAAACTGGAAATTCGGATGATGCTTTGAAATACATAGAAGATATATACGGAGAATTATCCGGCAAAGAAGTGTTTATCAAAACTAATAACCAAACCTTTGATGCTGTAGTTAATTCAAAGTTTACAGTCGCTAAATCTATGAATATAGAATGCACTTGTATATCGTCATCTGATTTTAAAAAAATCGATGATTATGATCTGGTAAGATTATTATCAAATATGCTTGAAAATGCTATAACAGCATCTAAATCAGTTAAAGCACCTAAAATAGAACTTATCGTGAAAGATGAAGGAAAGAAAAATATCTTCATTTTAAAGAATAAAATTGATGCTTCTATTTTATCAGATAACCCCGATCTGAAAACCACCAAAAAGGATATGCATAATCATGGAATGGGGATCAGTATCATAAAAAATATAGCTTCCAGGTATAATGGAAGATGTGATTTTTATGAAGAAAACGGATTTTTTAATTGCCTCGTAGTAATTAATCCTGAACAGCATTAGTTGTTTATGACCGGAAAAAGCCGGTACGTGTTCGCATGTAGCGGCAGTGCTGTGATCGAATTACGAAAAAAAGCCACTCACGAAACATGAGTGGCTTTTGACGTATTCACTTAAAAATCCATTACCATCCGAGAACCTTGTCGTAAAGTTCTTCGTATTTTCTCGCAGAATGATCCCACGAGAAATTCTGCTGCATTCCGCGTTTTACTATGTCGTCCCAGCCCTTCGGCATGTCGTAGTAAACGTGCTTTGCGTAGTTGATTATGCCGAGCATTTCGTCGGCGTTGTAATTTGTGAATGAGAAGCCTGTGCCAGTGTTGTAGTATTCGTTGTAGGCTTCGACGCTGTCCTTGAGGCCGCCTGTTTCACGTACTATCGGAACTGTACCGTACTTGAGTGAAATGAGCTGTGTAAGACCGCACGGTTCGAAGCGTGAAGGGACGAGCATTGCGTCGGCAGCTGCGTATATCTTGTGGGCGCGGTTTTCTGAGAAGAAGATGTTTGCTGACATTCTTTCCGGCTTGATGCCCTGGTAGTGTCTGAATGTGTTTTCGTAGCGCTGTTCGCCGGTTCCGAGAACAACGAGCTGAGTGTTTTCATCCACGATCCTGTCGAGCACCCAGTTTACAAGGTCGAGCCCCTTCTGGTCGGTCAGACGTGAGATGATGGCGATCATGAACTTGTTCTTGTCAACAGGAAGTCCGAGTTCACGCTGAAGCTCCATCTTGTTTGCGTCTTTTCCTTCGCGGAAATTGTCGATGGTGTACTTCTTGTAGATCTCGTCATCTGTTTCCGGATTGTAGATGCTGTAGTCGATGCCGTTTATGATACCGCAGAGAGAATTGTTCCTTGCGCGGAGAAGACCGTCAAGTCCCTCGCCGTAGTATTCGTTCTGGATCTCATTTGCGTATGTCTCGCTGACAGTTGAAATGTAGTCGGCGTAAACCATACCGCCCTTGAGCATGTTGGCATCTTTCTTGAATTCGAGCTTGTCCGGTGTGAACATGTAGCCCGGAAGGTCAGTGTTGTATTCGAAAGTCTTGATGTCCCATATACCCTGAAATTTCAGGTTGTGGATAGTCATTATCGTCTTTGTTCCGAAGTAGAACGGATTTTCAGCATACATTGAATGGAGAAATACAGGTATGAGAGCAGCCTGCCAGTCGTGGCAGTGGATGATGTCCGGCTTGAAATTGATTACCGGCATGATCGCAAGAACTGCCTTGCAGAAGAACGTGAAGCGTTCGATGTCGAACTTCGGATCGGAATAAGGTCTGTCACCGCCGAAATAATATTCGTTGTCAACAAAGTAATATGTTATTCCGTTCATTTCGTATTTCATGATACCGACATGGAAGTTGCCTTTTCTCTTGCCGTAGTCCATATAGAAATGGTGGATGTACTGGAAGTTGTTTCTGTACTCCTGCGGAATGAAAGTGTAGTAAGGCATTATGACTGCAGCTTCGTATTTTGATCTGTCGAGTGTCTGCGGAAGTGTTCCGACTACGTCGGCAAGTCCGCCTGTCTTGATAAACGGGACACATTCAGAAGCTGCAAAAAGAATTTTTTTCATATATATGGATTCCTTTCAATATCTATGATAAAGCAGTCTGTGTCCGGAAACACCTGTCATGATCAGCGGAAAAGAGCGGCGAAAACCGTAATTTTCTACATGACGGCAGTGTTTTCTTTAAAAACAGTACTGCTTAAAAATACTTGTATTGTAATTGTTCCCGATAATGTGAAAATATCTGTTCTTCTATTGTAGCATATTATAAAAAATAAAACAATTGCAGAATCGCACAATATTGAAAGAATTATTTCTATATATTGTTCCTATAGCCAGTCCCGGTTCCCTGAACGCGGATATATTGAAAATCCATTGCATTTGAGACTTTCGTGTGATATAATAAATTTGTATGTTTTAGGGATGCAAAAATAGTATAAAACTGCAAGAGGTGGATAAGAGTGAAGAAAACGTGCAGATATTTCTTCCGGCTTATAAAAGATAATTTTATTTCACTTGCGGCATTTGAATTTATTTTCAAAGCATCTGTTTTCATTCTGTTTGTTCCGCTCATAGCAAAGCTCATGAACATTGCCACGAACAATGCAGGGATCATGTTCATCACAACAAAGAACGTTGCGAGACTCATGAAAAATCCGCTTATGATAGTCATGACGGCGGCCATGATATTAGTGTTTATCTGTGTCTCGTACTACGAGGTCTGCTGTATCTGGATGTGCTACCGGAAATATACCCGGGGTATAAAAATGACAGTCACCGACATGTTTGCAGACGGAATGATCCATCTGAGAAAGACCAGCCGCAGGTACGGCATAAAGATCTATCTTCAGATGGCGGCAATTTTTCCGCTGCTTTGTTTCCATATGACTGTGATACTTTTCGACAGACTGGATATTCTTTCGAGCTGTATAAAGTTTATTTTCAAAGGGGTCCCGGTCAGATATATCGGTGCGGTTTCCGCGGTGGCGGTCATTTTTCTGTTCTCATTCTCAACACAGAAGTTCGGCCGGTCCATTTCGGAACGAAAGGAAGGCATAAAACACTTTTTCCGGAGAACGCTTCATCTGGTTGTCACCAATCTGCTGACCGGACTTGTGCTGTTTCTTATCTATCTTACGATAGTCGTTATCGCGGCTCTTGTAATAAGATTTTTAGGAAAAAAGAATTCGGCTCTTGTCTATCTGATAAGGACCGAAAATGTTATGTACTACGTGCTGGCATTCCTTGCGGGCGCCTTCGGATATATCACCAACATAGCACTTCTGTTCATGTTTCAGAGCAAGCAGCGTGTCACCGAAAAGGTACTTGCAAAGCAGCCTAAGGGACTGAGAAGAAAAATAGTGACCGTTCTTATCGCGATTGTTTTTATGGCTGACGCCGGAACAGCGGCTGGATTTTTTATGAACGGTTCACATGTACTGGAGGAAATGTTTATTAGTACAAGTGTTACAGCGCACCGCGGCGGTGCAAAATTCGTTCCGGAAAATACGATGTACGGTGTGCAGTACGCCATCGAATCCGGTTCCGACTATATTGAGATCGATGTTCAGCTTTCGGCGGACGGGGAAGTTTTCCTCCTCCACGACACCAACCTCAAGAGGACCACAGGTGCCAACAAGCTGGCTTATAACCTCACCTATGATGAACTTTCAAAACTTGATGCGGGAAGCTACTTCGGCAGTTCGTTTTCCGACGCATACATACCTACTCTCGACGAGGTGCTTACCGAGTGCAAGAGTAAGATAAACCTCAACATTGAGATAAAGAGCGTAAGAAGAGGCACCGAACTTGTGTCGAAGGTCCTTGAACTGATCGATAAGCATGAGATGAGGGAACAGTGTGTTATCACTTCCACGGAGTATCCTTACCTTAAGCAGGTAAAGGAAATGTGTCCGGAACTGCGCACAGGATATATCTCAAACATGCTCTACGGCGATCCTACTTCGCTTAAGTATGCAGACTTCTTCAGCGTGAAATTTGCAGTCGTCAATGAGAACTTCGTGCGTTCGGCTCACAATGCCGGCAAGGAGGTACATGTGTGGACGGTAAACACCAAGCCTCTTATCAACAGAATGAAGGGCATGGACGTTGACAGCATAATCACTGACAACCCGGTTCTCGCAAGAAAGATCCTTTCAAGAAAGAACGACAGGAAGAGTCTCGCGGAAATACTTCAGACCTTCCTTTACAGGTGATTTTAAGGATACACTGATGTTTATTTATATATTAAGATGCGGCGATGACTCACTTTATACGGGCATCGCCGCCGACATTAAAAAACGTCTTAAACAGCACCGTGGCGAAACAGCAGGCGGTGCAAAATATACCCGCAGCCGCGGAGTAAAAAAACTTGAGGCGCTCTGGCATACCGATGACAGCACCGCCGCAAGAAAAATGGAATATGCAATAAAGAAGCTTTCGCGTGCAGACAAGGAAAGACTCATCGACACGCCTGAGCTCATTACAGAAAAATTCATTCCGTCACTTGCAGAATATAACTACAGGACGGCGGAAAAGGAGAAACTTATTTTGAAAACAGATCTTACAGGCACTGCCGCGTTCGGCGTAGCCGGAAATTTCACGGGGCATCTTGAACAGGCAGGGGAGGCTTCCGATTTTAAAAATATGAAGGTGGCTGATGCGACAGCTCCGAAGGCGATATTTCCGACATATATACCGGGTGCAAAGGAAGGTGTTCCGGAATTCCTTTCAGTTTTCCCGTTTGATCCGGAAACTATTCTCTATCCGGCCGATCAGAAGAAGCTTCAGATCGAACCTGAATGTGCAGTTATATTTGAGGCAGAGTGGGAAGGGGAACGTCTCAGTTCACTTAAGGCAGTCGCATTCGGTGCTTCAAACGACTGCTCAATAAGACGCGAGGGAGCAAAGAAAATAAGCCTTAAGAAAAACTGGGGCAGGTGCTCCAAGGGATTTTCAGCGCATGCTATACCGCTTGCCTCCTTTGATGAAAACAGCGTTATAAACGACTACCGCATAGCTAGCTTTCTCGTCCGTGACGGAAAGGTCTATCCATACGGTGAGGACAGCGCAGTAAAAGACTACAGCTACATTTACGGTAAGCTCATGGACTGGATGCTTGACAGATTCAATAACCAGCAGGATGAAGGCCCTGCTGAAAACATAAACTCTTACCTGAACGCAGCAGGCCGTCCTGAAAGAATACTTGTTTCTGTCGGTGCAACACGTTACACTGAATTCGGCGAAACAAACTTTCTTACCTACGGTGACCATTCAGTGGTCGTTCTCTATCCTGAATCAAAGTATTCCTCAGATGAAATAGAGAAAATGGTACGTGAAAACGATCTTGACCGCGAAGATATATCTTTCCTTGATCAGACCGTATGCAGGTAACGGACTTTGTTCCGGCGGAAAAGCAGGAACTGCCCGCCTGAGGTACGATACAGAATAAAACGAAAACCGCTTCCGGAAAGCATTCTCTCCGGAAGCGGTTTTCGTTTGGAATTATTCGATCTCGAAGGCGTCTGCGATCATGTCAAGCTCGAGCTTGATGATGCGGTAGTAGCAGTAGTTCCTGAATTTTTCAGTGTTTCCCACGAGTCTGAATGAAGCCTTTTCAAAGTCATTGAACTGGCTTTCCTCTGAGCCGAAACCTCTTTTAACGATGTCGTTGATCACAGTGGCTTCGTCTGTGCATTTCTTGGCTGCAAGTTCAACGGATACTTCAACCATTTTTCTGTACAGTGTATCACACGCTGCACATTCTTCAGGTGTATAGCTTCCGATGTCTTCCATAGCCGTGTAGAGCTTGCTTATCTCTGCAGCAATACTCTGAGCATTTCCTGCATTGAACATATTGATACCTCCGTTCCTGTTTCAACAGGCGATCAGTGCATAAGATCTGAGATTGTATCGAGTATCTTTTCGTAGCAGCCGCCGCAGCCTGTTGAACATGAAGTAACTTCCTGAACAGTCTTAAAAGCCTCTGTTACGTCTGTGAACTTCTTTTCTGTGTGAAGAGCGCGGTCAATATCGTTGACTGTTACCTTCTTGCAGTGGCAGATCTCTTCGTTTGTTTTTGACATTCCGTCCATGATTAAAACTCTCCTTATAGTAAAATGGTTTATGAAAACACTGACAGGTAACCTGTCAGTGTTTTGTATCTTAAAGTAAAAATACTTTTAAGCGTTGGCTGTTCCTTAACTGTGCTTAATGCACTGCGGTTAAGGATTTGAAATGAACTGTTCCGGATCGATAGCGTTGTCGGAAGACCATGCGAAAGGCCAGTGGCGTACTTCAAAGTGAAGGTGCGCACCTGTTGAATATCCGGTGGATCCGGCATATCCGATAACTTCGCCCTGTGAAACACTCTGTCCGACACTTACTGAAACGGAACTTAAGTGAGCGTACAGTGTACAGTACTTTCCGTCGTTGTGTCTTATTACAAGATACCTTCCGTAGCCGCCGCCGCATCCGCAGCTGGAGCTCTTTCCGTAGTTGTGGGTACATTTGTTTTCAACTGAGAATACTATACCGTCGCAGGCGGCTACAACAGCCTTGCCCATGATAGTGTCTCCGTCCGAAGCTGTTATGTCAACACCCTTGTGAAGTGTTCCCCATCTTGTTCCGAAAGGACTGGTGATTTTTCCGTAACCGTTTGCCACAGGCCAGCCGAATCCGCTTGAATAGGTCGGCTGTGAAGACGGAGCAGGAGTCTGGGCTTCAGTTGAAGGTGCTACCGGCTCTTCCTGCTTCGGAGCTTCCGTTGCAGGTTCAGTTGAAGGCGGAGTTTCTGCCTCAGGGGCTTCAGTTGTAGGTTTTTCATTGTTTTCGGCTGCGCGTCTTGATTCTTCAGCAGCACGTCTTGATTCTTCAGCAGCTCTTTCAGCACGGCGTGACTCTTCGGCGCGTCTTGATTCTTCCGCACGTCTTGATTCCTCGGCCCTGCTTTCTGCTTCAGACGCAGCAATGGATTCAGACTCTGAAACCGATACTGATACGCTGACCAGATGTTCAGCAATCATACGTTCAAATTCTTCCACCTGTGAAGCGAGTTTCTTGATTTCTTCCTCTTCTTCCGCCATTGCTTTCTGACGTTCTTCTATGCTTTCGTGGATCTCTGATTTTACACCGTCAAGCTTGTCCAGTTCTTCCTGGGTGGCAGTGTAGTCTTTTCCGAGTTCTTCCAAAGCATCAGTGAATTCACTTTTCTTTTCCTTTTCTGATTCAAGATTGCCCTCAAGCATTTTCTGTTCAGCCTCAAGCGAAGATTTCAGCTCTTTGAGTTTGTCGATCTGTTCCTGTATTGTTTCAATGAGTTTGTTGTCGTGATCTGCGACCTTGGCGATAAGTTCAAATTTAGCGAGCATATCGTAGAATGAAGATGAGCCTGAAAGTATCGATGAAATATTATCACCTGATGCCATGTATGAGGCACGTATTCTTTTCTTGAGAACAGCTACATTTTCATCGATCTGAAGATCAGCATCCTTAATGCTAGCTTCGGTTAAATTTATCTTCCGGACGTTCTCACTGATCTCGTCATCGAGTTTGTCTATCTGACCGGAAACGTAGTCGATGTTCTGACTCTGAAGTTCCATTTTCTCGGTAAGCGCATTTCTGTATTCAAGCTTTGCGCTTTCATCAGCCTCAACGTCATCGTATTTTGACTGATATTCTTCAATTTCCTTCTGAAGTTCTGCTATGTGTTCCCTGTTTTCTGTTTTGAGTTCTTCGAGTTCGCTTATTGATTTTTCAGCCTCAGCCGGAGAAAAGGCTGTGACCGGAGTATAACAGAATGATGAGAGTGTCATTACTGCCGTCAGTGAAAATGCGGCAGTGATCTTCATAAAATTCTTATTATTCAAATTAAAAATCCTTTCTGCATTTTTCCCCAAAGCCCCGTATCTATTTCGTGACCTTTTCAAAGTCACTTGCCGGATGCTTGCATACCGGGCAGATGAAATCCTCCGGCAGTTCCTCGCCGACATATTCATATCCGCAGATAACGCATCTCCAGATTGTCTGTCCGTCAGATGTTTTTCCGACTGCTTCCGGTTTCGGTTTTATGTTTTCAAAGTAGTATTCATATGTAGCCGACGGGAGGTCGCTGAAGAATTCACCGTCAGACGGGATACCTACAAAAAGAATGTGGCTTCCGAGGTCGATCTCTTTTATAACTGAGACCGAGAAAAATGCGTTTGTACCTTTTGTGACGGCCATGCATCCGTTGGCTGTACGTTTGCAGTCGTTATATCCTGCAAATTTGTCAGTGTCGCGTCCGCTCTGAAAACCGAAATGTTTAAACAGGTCAAAGGTCGCGCTCTGGTCAATAACAGAAATATTGAAGCGCTTTGCCTTCTGTATCATCTCACAGGTATAGTTTGCCTTGTTTACTGAAATAGAAACAGCATTCATCTCAGTTGCTACCTGACAGGCTGTGTTGATGATGCATCCGGTATCTTTTCCTTCGAAGCTGGTAGTTACAACAAACAGTCCGTAGCTTATTTTCTGAAGTATTTTAGTGTTCATGTTTTTCCTCCTCGTCCTTTTTCGTTTTACGTTCTTTATATTATAACATACATACTTTGAAATATCTACTGGTTTTTAAAGGCAGTAACAGGTGATAAATGTCTGTCATAAGCAGAAACCGCCTTCGTGAAAGAAGGCGGTTTCTGCTTTAGAAATGAATTTTTATAATATAAAGACTGAATTAATTTCTGGTGAATGAAGAACCTGCATTGTATGTGCAGGTTCACCGGCTGCCGGATGGCTGTCCGGTGTAAGGGAAAAACGCTGTAACCGGTGTGTAACAGAATGATGACAAAGTTGTTACAGCAGAAACCTGATACGTAGAAAATATGCTCATAAAATGTTTTTCTGATAAACAAAAACTCCTGATAATCTGATATCCGGTATATTTTATCTCTGCGACTAATATTATTATATTACAAATCGGTAACATTGTCAAGTGCAGTAATCTGAAAATTGTGTGATAATTATCCGAGCCCCGGAAACATCAGTCATGTGAATTCTTACAGTAAACGAAAAATATATTTTCCGGTCACTGTATTATAACGTAAAAATGCCTCCGCAGTTTATACCGCGGAGGCGTGATAATTATGAATTATTTTACGATGCTTAAAAGTACACCGGCAGCAACTGCTGAACCGATAACACCTGCAACGTTTGGTCCCATGGCGTGCATGAGAAGGAAGTTTGTCGGGTTTTCAGAAGCGCCGACTTTCTGTGATACACGGGCTGCCATCGGAACGGCTGAAACGCCTGCTGAACCGATGAGCGGATTTACCTTTCCGCCTGTAACCTTGTACATGATCTTTCCGAATAAAACACCTGATGCAGTACCGATCGCGAATGCGATAACACCGAGGATGATTACCTTTGCAAACTCAGCAGTGATGATCTTGTCAGCTGTTGTTGTGGCACCGACTGAAACACCGAGGAATATAGTAACGATGTTCATGAGTTCGTTCTGAGCTGTCTTTACAAGTCTGTCGCATACGCCGCTTTCCTTGAGAAGGTTGCCGAGCATGAGCATGCCGACCAGCGGAGCAGCTGAAGGAACGAGAAGCGCGATGATAACTGTAACTGCGATAGGAAAGATGATTTTTTCTGTCTTGCCTACCGGACGAAGTGTTTCCATTACTACAGCACGTTCCTTCTTGGTTGTGAGTGCCTTCATGATCGGAGGCTGGATGATAGGAACGAGAGCCATGTATGTGTACGCCGCAAGTGCGATGGTACCTGTTGAAATGGTTGCTCCGCCTCCTAAAAGACGGCTTGAAACGAAGATCGCTGTCGGACCGTCGGCACCGCCGATGATTGCGATCGAAGCAGCTTCTGATTCAGAGAATCCGAGACATGCAGCACCGATAAATGTAAGGAAGATACCTGCCTGAGCTGCAGCTCCGAGAAGGAAGCTCTTAGGATTTGAAATAAGCGGTGCGAAGTCAGTCATTGTTCCGATACCAAGGAAGATAAGCGGAGGGAAGAGCTGAAGCTTTACACCCATGTAGAGAAGGTCGAGAAGTCCGCCTTCGTGAAGGATCCTGTCGTAGTCTATGTTGGTCGGATCTGCGAACAGCTCCGGAGTGTACATAGCGGTAAGCGGAAGGTTTGTAAGGAGCATACCGAATGAGATCGGAAGCAGAAGCAGCGGTTCGAATTTCTTTGCGATCGCCAGATACATGAAAATGAACGAGATAATGATCATGACGATGTTCGTCCAGTCGAGGTTGGCAAAACCGCTCGTTCTTCCGAGATCAGCAAGAGTCTCAAGGAAGATTCGTATTACTTCACTCATGATAGAATAATATCCTTTCGTATTTAATTGTTATTTCGCCCAGCAGAAAACTGTATTTGTATGCTGCCCGGCGGTCAGGGCAAACGTCTTTGGCACCAGCCGTTTACCATATTATTTAAATCAGAACGGAAGAGTGTTCTCGCGCTGACCGGCAGCACCCCATACTGAGGCTGCGGAGCGTCTTCTGTTTTCTGTTCTGTTTATCGAACGGACAGCGTATTTCTTTCCGTCACTTGCAGCCATCATTGCGACTGCGGCAGAAATGACCGCTATTACTTCGTCGTCATCTCCGGAAACAGCCGGTTCCGGCACAGAACGTGTAACATTTTCAGGAACTGTCACCTGAGGTACAGGGATAACGTCCGGCTTGCTGCCCTTCTTATCCTTTTTGGCGATACCTGAGAAGATCTTTCCGAATATCTGAACAAAAACAATAAGAAGAACAAGAGCAAGGAATACGACTACCAGTCCGGTGATCACAACAGCCCAGACTTTTGTCCATGGAATTATCATATTATTACTCTCCTATCTGTAGATAAAATTAAACCATACGGTTATAATTATAACTCAGATACGGATTTTTTGCAATACACAAATTATAAAAAAAGATGACCACTTTCTGCTGTTTTGCCGGATACGAAAACACTTTCCGGGAAACCGGAGAACTATACCATATTATATATGTGGCTTCTGTGTGAAAAATCCACAAATGATATGCTGGGTTATAGGATTAATTGTGCAAAACGGTATAAAACGATTGAAATAATAATTTTGCTGTGTTATAATAAAGAAGATGTAATATACTGCACGGAACGATCGCATGTATTTCGTGCAAATGACTGCGGGAGTGTTTTCTTTATTATGACCGATAAATATAAATTAAAACCGAAGTCCTTCATGAGGTTCAAGATCGATATCGATGACAACTTCAGGGTCGTAAATGTGGACGAAGGTTTTACTGATGTTACCGGACTCACTAAGGAAGATCTGGACAGAGGTCTGTACATGAGCCGAATAGTACCGACCGAGACTTATCAGGATTTCATTGTGACTGTCCGTAAAAAGATCAACAATAATGAACCTTTCTGCTTTGTTTTTCCGATCATACTGAATGACAGGAGTATTATCTATCTGAACTGCTACGGCGAAATAGAATGCTATGAAGCTGTGAATACCCGAAAAGTGCGCATGGTAGCAACAGTTTGTGAAGATAATGACATCGCTGAGGAATGCGAAAGCGAGAACAGGGACAAGCTTACCGGACTTTATTCCCGTGAAGCCGGGGAAAAGATGATAAAGCAGTACCTCAAACTGAAGCCGGACAGCGAGCTTTGTGCGCTGTGTATAATCGACGTTGACAATTTTTATGAGATAAATAACCACTACGGCAGGGAATTCGGCAACTCAGTGCTTGAGGAAGTTGCTGAAAAACTTACAGCCGTAATGCGTCCGACCGACATCGTTATACGTCTGGGCGGCGACGAATTTATGGTGTTCTCGAAGAATACGAACAAGGCATATATCAAATCATTCGGAAACTCCATAAGCAAACGTGTCAACAGTATTTACGCCGGTACAGATAAAAATATCAGCATATCATGTACTGTCGGCATTGTAAACACCTACTATTCTGACAAGTACGACGAACTTTTCGATTACGCCTACAAGACCCTCATGTTTGCGAAAAAGACAAACAAGGGAACAAGCCTTCTTTACTCGGATGTTTACAATCTGGTGGATTCAAAGGTGCTCGACGAGACTATTCTCGACAAGGGAGTTACCGATATCGCCGATGCCAATCCGCATCAGAACGGTGACATAATCGCCTTCGCCTATTCTCTCCTTGAAAAGAGCCGTGACTTAAAGACTGCGATCAATCTTCTTCTTCCGAAGATATCACGTCAGTTTGATTTTTCACGAATCGTTATCTTTGAAGTGAACGAAGATAACATGTACTATAAATTCACCTATCACTGGTGCGAAAAGGGAAGACCTATCGATTTCAACGAGATCTATGACTTCAACCGCAAGGATCTGAATGTTCTTATCGATTATTTTGAACGTGACAGCATTGTGCGTATCACATCAAAGATCATGGCGAAGCTTTCAAAGTCGCTGCGCAAGATGCTTGAACGTAATTCGAGAAGCCAGTATTATTTTTCAGCCATCTACAATGAGGGAGTCTTCAAGGGCTGTCTGGTCTTTGAGACCCGTGACAGGAGCCACAGGCTTACAGCGGGCGAGATAAACACCCTGAAAGAGCTTTCACGCGTTATCGCGACACACATTACTATTGTAAATGCCGATCTTGCGAGCAAGGCGAAGTCCGACTTCCTTTCACGTATGTCACACGAGATACGCACACCTATCAACGCTATCAAGGGTATGGCCGACAAGGCAATCTGCGTTATGGACAATGAGGAGCACGTAGACACATATGTGGTTTATGACTGCCTTGAAAAGATATCTATCTCAACAAAATATCTTACCTCGCTTGTAAATGACATTCTTGACATGTCGAAGATAGAAAGCGGAAAACTCGTGGTAAACAACGAAGTGTTCGACATCACCAATCTTCTTGAGGACCTTGAGATGATGATCAAGCCTCAGGCAGAGCAGAGAATGATAAACTTCACCATAAACAAAAACTACACAAACAAGCTGTTTGTCGGAGACCAGTTCAGGATCCATCAGGTACTGTTGAATCTTGCAGCGAACGCGCTCAAGTTTACTCCGTTCAGCGGGACTATAACAATAGACGCTGACGAGCTTGAGGACAAGCCTGATTCTTCGGTGCTTAAGTTCAGTGTTACGGACAACGGCATAGGAATAAAGAAGGAGAATTTAAAGAAGATCTTTGAATCTTTCGAACAGGCTGACAGCGCTGTTACCAAGACTTACGGCGGTACCGGGCTGGGACTTTCCATCTGCAAGAACCTTGTGGAACTTATGGGCGGCACCATCGAGGTAATAAGTGAGGAAAACTGCGGATCCACGTTCTTCTTTGTGCTTGAACTTCAGAAATGCCAGTCGATCACTGATTCAATAAGAGAGAACCTTTACATTGCACAGCAGAATTTCGACTTCTCCGGCAGAACACTTCTGCTTGCTGAAGACAATGACTTCAACGCCGAGTTTACCAAGGCACTCCTTGAAAACGTCGGTTTTGATGTAAAGCTTGCGCTTAACGGAAAACAGGCGGTCTATTCCTTCATTTCAAATCCGAGCCACACGTACGATGTTATTCTTATGGATGTGCGCATGCCTCTGATGAACGGATATGAGGCAGCCGGATGCATACGTAATTCTGACAAGGCGGATGCTCATTCGATCCCGATCATTGCCCTGACAGCCAACGCTGCCGGAGACGATGAAAAGCTTACGATACAGAGCGGCATGAACGCATACATTTCCAAGCCTTTTGAAAAAGAGATGCTCTACATAATGCTTAAGCAGGTACTTGACGGTACTTCTGTCATAACTGACAGATCTCATGAAGGCATGATACCTGATCATCTGGATTTTCCTCCTGGTCTGATCGATTAAAAAGCTGCTCAAACGCATATTTACAAAGCACCTTCACGGCCCTGCGCCGGGAGGTGCTTTTCTTATAAAACCTTAAGAATATCTTAAATAACATAAAGTGATATTGCAGAAAGCATGATTACATGGTAACATATTAAAGTAAGTTATTGTCTGAGAATGTATACATAAATTGAAATTTTCAGAAATGCGGCAGCGTTTTTTAAGAAACACTTGACAAGCATAATGACATTATAGTATGATTTATGTATATACTTTTTGCAGACAGATCGCAGTCTGCATTTTTGCACGGCACTGACAGAACAGAGAAAAAAGAGAAACCGGACGGAGGAACAACAATTGATAAAGAAAAAAAGCGGACCCCGCTTAAGGACGCTTAAGAAAAGTGAACGGATCACGGAAATGTGCTTTCTTGCACCGAGTCTTTCCGGTGTGCTGCTGTTTTTCGTGCTTCCGTTTTTCGTGGTTATCTATTATTCGCTGATAGACAATCCTATAAACAAACAGTTTGTTTTTCTTGATAATTTTAAGGAAGTTTTAACGAATGACGCCTTCAGAATGGCAGCCAGAAACACGCTGCTGTTTTCAGTTGCAGCAGTACCGCTTGCGGTTGTGATCTCGCTTGTGTTTGCAGTCATACTGGAATCGAAAATAAGCTTCAGAAGCCAGCTGCGGGCATCGTTTCTGTGTCCGCTCATGGTACCTACCGCATCGGTGGTGCTTGTATGGCAGGTAATGTTTCACAAACAGGGAACCGTCAATCAGCTTCTGGAAATGATGGGCGGCGAGCCGGTGGACTGGCTTAAGACTCCTTCAGGCATGATCGTCGTGGTGATCATGTTTCTCTGGAAGAACATCGGTTACAACATGATACTTTTCCTCGCAGGGCTTTCAAATATTCCGGGAGACCTTATGGAAGTGGCCACTCTTGAAGGAGCGGGTCCGTGCTACAGGTTCTTTCATCTGAAGCTTCGCTATCTGTCGCCGACTATTCTGTTTGTAACCATTCTTTCACTCATAAATTCCTTCAAGATCTTCCGTGAGGTCTATCTTCTGACAGGTGACTATCCTGATGCGCTCTACATGCTTCAGCATTTCATGAACAACACCTTCTCACTGCTTGAGTATCAGAAGCTTTCCTCAGCGGCTATAATAATGGGACTTGTGATGTCCGTTATAATTGCTCTGCTCTTCATTGTTGAGTACTGGTTCGGAAAGGATGTGGAGTGATGAGACAGAAGCCCCTTAAAGTAAGAATCCGCCGGAAGGCAGTTTCTGTTGCCCTCACGGCCTTCACCGCCGTATGTGCCCTGCTTTTTCTGTTTCCGACTGCGGTGACAATCGCCAATTCTTTTATGACGCAGAAAGAGATAAACGCCAATTACGGCGCAATGATAAGCAACTTTGACAAGAACGCTTCAAAGAAGATATTCATTTCCGAAAAGCTTAACCTGAAGCTGATCCCTGACAAGGTATCGTTTCAGCAGTACATTACAGTTCTTTTCAGAAATTCCGATTACCTTATGAAATTCTGGAACTCAGTGATACTTGTGGTTCCTATAGTGCTTTTTCAGACCATTGTCGCGTCACTTGCGGCATACAGTTTTGCCCGGTACCGGGGCAGGTTCAAGGAACTGCTGTTTTTTCTCTACGTAGTTCTCATGCTCATGCCGTATCAGGTAACTCTCGTACCGAATTATCTTGTGGCCGACATGCTCGGAATAGTAAATACAAGAATGTCGATCATTCTTCCCGGCATCTTCGCTCCTTTCAGCGTGTTCATACTTGCCAAGGTCATGCGGAGAATTCCTGTTTCCTACATTGAAGCGGCCAAGCTTGACGGAGCAGGTGAGGTACAGATCTTCACTCAGATCTGTCTGCCTCTTTCAAGAAGTGCTGTTTTTTCAGTGGTGCTTCTTAATTTTATTGATTACTGGAACATGGTTGAACAGCCGCTTATCATGCTCTCGGACACCGACTATCATCCTCTGTCAGTTTTTCTTTCGAAGATAAATTCCGGTGACGTGGGACTGGCTTTTGCCGTAGCGGTAATATATATGATACCGACTCTGCTGATGTTTTTCTACGGTGAGGATTACCTCGTCGAAGGAATTGCGTATTCCGGCGGAATAAAAGGATAACCACACATCGAAAGGACAAATCAAAATGGACAGCAAAGAAATAAATATAAATTCAGACGGAACAGAAAAGCACCGTAACAGAAGGGAATGGGTAAAGAACGTTATCATCGTTTTCCTTCTTATTATGCTGGTGCTGACATTCTTTTCGAATACTATAATGAACTATTCACTCCCTGAGGTCTCGGTTTCACGTATTTCAAGAAACAAGGTCTCGAAGGCGTACACTCTTGACCTTACTGTTGAGGCAAACAAGAAATATACTGTTACAGCTACTGAAAACGGAGAGATCAAGCGTGTTGCAGTACGAAGAGGTCAGGAGATAAAGGAGGGACAGGCACTGTTCTATCTTGAAGCACCGGGCGAAAGCGCGGAAGCCAAAACACTTCAGGATAACATCGACCTTGAAAAGGCAGCTTATGAAAAGAGCCTTATCACAGCTTCACCTGACAATTTTGCACTTGCACAGGCAGTTGAAGTGGCAAGAGACAAGCTCAATCAGGCAATAGATGCAAAGAACAATGCGCCTTCCGAGCCGTCAGAAGATCCGGAACAGAAGAAGAACGCTCTTGCTGAAAAGGCTGTTCTTCAGTCAGATCTTAACAATATTACGGAACAGAAATATGAACTGCTGAGTAACGATACAGCTTCAAAACTTTCAAACGAATTTGCTGCATATGAAAAGGCGAATTCTGAACTGGAATCTGCGAAAGCTGAAGTAAAGGATGCAGAGGATAAATGCGCGGGTTATCTTGCAGTTATTCAGGCTGCAGGTGCTGAAAACGGAACAAAGACCATGGAACGCAGCATAGAAACACAGAAGCTTCAGCTTGCACAGAAAAAGGCTGATCTCGCCGCTGCTGCTGAGGAAACTGTGAAAAATGACCTTGCAAAAGAGATCGCGACTCTTGAACTTAATTTAAAATATGCTGAGGAAGACCTTAAGACTGTTACAGAAGCCATTACTAATCTTGAAAAGGCTAAGACCAGAAAGGCGGAAAAGGAGGCAACCGTTACACAGAAGGAGGCAGCCGTCCTGAATGCTCAGACGGCTCTGGATAAGAAGGTCGCTCAGGTAACGGCTGAACTTAACGCTAAGATCGCATCACTCGGCGGCGACGCTTCCTACAATGAAGGTCCGGCATCATACATCGGCAGTGATCCTCTTTCATCATCAGCGACAGATTATGACGCAAATATAAGGGCAGCCCAGTATGAACTTGATGCTGCGATAAACGCTCTTGAACAGAAGAGAAAAACTGATTCTGTAACAGATGCACAGGCTCAGGTCGATCTTGACGCACAGAAGAAAAAGATCGGCAAGCTTGAGGAACAGCTTGCAAAACTTCTTGAAAAACAGGGCAAAAACGAAATAACGTCACCTGTTGACGGTGTTGTTGAAATGATCAGTTTCACTTCAGGCCAGCCGTTTGCAGCCGGAGAGGAACTTCTGGTCCTCAATCTTTCGGCTGACGGTTTCACCGCTTCCGCAACTGTTACTTCCGAACAGGCAAAGGCTGTAAAGAAGGGTACTGAAGCGAAAGTCAGCAGTAATGATGACGTTAAGGTTACAGTAAAGAATATTACAAAGAATAAAAACGATTCTTCAAAGTTTGATCTTACATTTGCTGTTGAAGGTGATGTGATCGCTGACCAGATGATAAAGGCTGAACTCGGCGAGGCAGCTTCACAGTATGACAAGGTAGTTCCGAAGAATGCCGTAAAGCAGGATTCGACAGGAAAATATGTGTACGCAGTCAGATCCAAGAGCACTCCTCTCGGAAACAGATATCTGGCAGAAAAAATATCTGTTACAGTTATTGCTGAAGATGATACTCAGTGTGCTGTATCAGGAGATTTCGGCGATTCAGCTGACTACATAATCACAGCTTCGTCAAAGCCGTTCTCACCTGGAGATCAGGTAAGACTCTCACAGGAGTAATGTGATGAAAAAGAAGAAAATTGCAGCAGCGGCTGCATCGGCTGTTCTGCTTGCCGTGCTTTCATCTGTCATGTCTTCTGTTTCACGCAGCCTTGATGAGCAGAACATGGCGGAACGCTGGAAGGGTGGAGAACTTGACTATGCACAGGTTTCCGTCTTTTATCCGCAGAGCAGTCATCCGTACACTGAAATGAACGCGGAAAATATAAGAAACGTCATAAGCGAGAAGCTGAAAGAAGGTGCCTTCAGACCTGAAAATGAGGGCGCTGAGATATGGACAGACGCATACAGCTCAGTTATTTCAGTTTCTTCGGTTTCCCGATATGACGAAAGCACCGGAAAGACGGAAACTGCCGGTTCGGATTACAGTGTTACCGGTGTCGGGGGCAGTTTTTTTGAGTTCCATCCGCTGAGGCTTGTAAACGGGAACTACATTTATGAAAGTGAACTTGATAACCACCGTGCTGTTCTTGACAGACAGGCCGCCTGGGATATGTTCAGTTCATTTGAGATCACAGGTATGAAGTTTATACTGAATGGTGTGGAGTTCGAGGTCGCCGGTGTAACTGATCCGGGGGATGACAGGGATATAAAAAAGGCATATCCTGCCGCACCGATGGTCTACATCCATTACAGTGCACTTGAAGAGGCGGGGCTTGATACCTCTCTTCTTTGCTATGAAGCCGTTATACCTGATCCGGTCACTAACTATGCACGCAACATCGTGCTTGAAAACTTCGGCGTGAATACCATGACGGAGAACGAAACGGATGAAGATCCTGAAAAAAAGCTTGACGTTGTCATTGTCCAGAATACAGACAGATATTCAGTTTCAAAACTCTGGAAAGGACTTCGCGAATTCAGGACCATGGCTGTTTCCGACAGAAGTATCGCCTATCCTTACTGGGAAAATGCAGCAAGGATGACTTCTGTAACAATGGAGATACTCTTTTTGTCTGCACTGGCTGCAGCTCTGCTTTTATTTGTTTTATGCGTTTCGGAGATCAGCAGGCTGTATTTAAACAGAAAATGGCATCTTAAGGATTTCCTTGAGGATATGATGTACAAATACACCTACAAAAAACGAACATCAGATTATATCACAACTCCGGCTGATGCAGCGGAGAAAAGCAGATACGATCAGTAATTTTTTTAAGAGAAAGGAAAAGAACGATGAAAAAAACCAGAATTATTCAGCGCACTGTAAGCACTTTCCTTGCAGCAGCAATGCTTGCAACGCTTGCTTCATGCAATACCAGACTTCCGGGAACCAAAAATTCCGACGGCTTAACAAACCAGCCTCACCAGATCATGAACTACTATACAACTGAGATGCTTGCATTACCAGGTGATTTCGGCAATGCGAATAATATTTTCTGCAATGATGAAAATATTTTCATTTACGGAAACAAATCAAATGAAACAGCTGAGATCCTTTCAGGTATCTATGATTTCGGAACAAAGGAATTAAAGGATCTTGACTTAAGCGAACTTAATGCGAATGCTATCAATACTGTTGCAGTTTCAGGAAAAGATCTTGCCATTTCATATATGGAAGGAGAAGAGTATACTCCTAAGTTCGCTGTTTTTGATACAGCTTCTTCAAAGGTGAAATGCAGTACTGAGATAAGCAGAAACGCTCATGTTTCGGCAGTTGCCCCGAACGCTGCAGGCGACCTTGTCGCTGTGCTGGAAGAATGGGGTCCGGCTTCGTCGAAACATTACGTGAAGACATATGACGCGGCAACTCTTGAAGAAAAAAGCAGTATTGATATAACAGAGTCTCTGGGATCCGGCAATGATTCTTACCTTTCCGGTATAGTATTTGATGAAGCCGGTGATCTTTACACACTTCTTATGGATTACAGTAACAGTAATGGTGATGATCCGTTCTGCAAACTCATCAAGTTCAAAGCCGACGGATCAGTTATCTATACTAATGATGAGCTGACCGATATTAACGGCGGCGGAATGGTCATAAAGAGAAAAAACGGAAATATATGTGTAATGTCAAGCCCTGACGGCCATTCTTTCGCTTTTGATGAGATAGACAATGTAAACGGCGATGTTCTTAAAAGATATGATGCTAAACTTGACGGAGAGCTTTCCGGTGTATGCTTAAGCGGCGGCGGTGATGCTGATTTTGTTTTCAGCGACGACAAGGGTATATGGAAACTGAACATTGAGACTGAAAAGCCTGAAAAGATCCTTTCGTTCGGCACTGACCTTCCGGAATCCTACTCGAATATTTATCAGATGGCCTTTGTTGACGGAAAGCTGTTTTTATACGGTCAGGACTGGGGCGAAAACAGTTCTCTCATCTATAAGTTCGACAAGGACGGTAACTTTACTGAGTCAATACCGCTCAAAGATACTGGCAAAAACGGTTATATAATGTCGATCAGCGCTGATGCTGACGGAAAGATCATGGCTGTTTCCCAGGAATACAATGTCACGGAAGACGGCAGCGAATATGTGACCTGTTATGTTTATGAGATAAAGGAAGACGGTTCTTCCGGTGACAAAATTACTTTAAAGATCGATTCTGATGATCAGTATTATATTGAAAGAGTCGAAAAGACTGTAAACGGTGACTATGCAGCAATTGTACATACTTACGGCGGATCAGAATCCGGCAGTTTTGTTCAGATCTTTAACGCGGAGGAAACCAGCAAGGCAGTGATCACAGACAAGGAGATCGAATACGTCAGCGATTACTTTTCAACTCCGTCAGGCGACTATATTTCCTACAGAGACAAAAGCGGAAACACAGTATACCGCAAGGTTGACAGTGCTTCATACGGACTTGGCGAAGAAGTTGAACTTAATATTCCGGCAGATATTACACGTATGGAATCTGACGGCAATTACGACATATGCTATTCAAATGCATCGGGTATCTACGGATATAGTTTTGCTGAAAACAAGTCAACCGAGATCGTAAACTGGATCGACAGTGACATTGTATTTTCAGTGTGGAGTGCAGCATTTTTCGGCAGTGACAGGATCGTGTGCCAGGGCTATGACTACACAAGCGGCGAACAGCAGGTATATGTTCTTAAAAGAGCCGATGATGAAACACTTAAAAAGATCCAGAACAAGAAACTTGTGACTATTGCCGGTGTAGGCATTGAAAATAACACAGCTTTCAGGGAAAAGGTAGTTGATTTCAACAGAAACAGCAATGAATACAGACTGCAGGTAAATGACTATCAGAAATTCAGTAAGTACGAGGATAATACATACAATTCAGGCGCATTCCAGCTCAACAATGACATGGCTGCCGGAAATGTACCGGATATCCTTGTCGGAAGTGAAGAAGTAAGCATGACATCCTTTGCAGCGAAGAACATTCTTGCAGACCTTTCGTCGTACCTTGATAATGACTCAGATATTAAAAAGGAAGACTTTTTTGAGAATATTTTTGATCTGGGCACATACAAGGGAAAAATCTGTCAGGTGTTTGCCGGATACAGCATCAGGGGACTTGCAGGTCCTGAATCAAAGCTTGGAAAAGAACAGTCCTTAAAGCATGCTGACCTCATGGCGTTAAAGAAGAAAGGACCTGTTTTCTACGAAGATATGACAAGAATATCGATCAGGGATTCACTCATAAAGGATAACCTTGCTGAATACGTTGATTTTGAAAACAAGACCTGTGATTTTGACAATGAAAGATTTTCAGGAATAATTGACCTTGTTACAGATGAAGGAACTGACAAAACAGAAGAAGAACTTTATAAAGAATACAAGGAAGATTCTGAAATCTCAAAAGCATCAAGATATAATGATAAGAAGTGCCAGCTTGATTTTCTTGATCTGTATAATTTCTCTCCGATCCTCGAGCTTCAGCAGGGAGCACTCGGAGAAGCAGCTGTTATCAAGGGATATCCGTCTGAAAACGGAAGCGGTATAATCGTTTCACCTGACCTGACACTTGCGATCTGTGAGAAATCTAAAAACAAGGATGCTGCATGGGATTTCATAAAGGATTTCCTTACAAAAGAGTATCAGGATGAAATGAACGAAAGCTACATAAGCTGTCTTCCTGTAAGAAAGGATTCGTTCGATGCTCTTCTCGAAAGATCCAAGAATCCTGATGAATACCAGTACTATTCAGTAGTAACAGCTGACGGAGCGTATAACGAAATGAAACCTCTTGATGATACAACAGCTGAAAAGATCAGAAAAGCAGTTGAAAGTGCTGACCGCTGTGAATTAAGCGACGAGCGTATTGAAAAGATCATTGACGAGGCCGTTGACCAGGTATGGAACGGAGAAAAGACTTCGGCTGAAGCCGCTTCTGATATCCAGAAAAAGGTTTCAACATATCTCAATGAAATCAAATAAGTTAAGGAAATACTGATCAGACTGGCAATCCGGCACAGCCGGATTGCCGGAGGGGGATTTGCGGGGCTTCGCCCCGGAACCCTTCACTGATTTATGAATAAATCAGTTTCCTTAAGAGGGCAGAACAACATCTGGTTCTGCCCTTGCTTTTTTCGGGTGCATAATGTATAATAATCTTAAGTATACACTGATTTGAAAGGAAAGAACAATGAAAAGATCATATATAATAAAACTTATTTCAGGCCTGACTGCACTTTCCGTGCTTTCCGTTCCTTTTACCGGATGTGAAAAAGTCCCGTCATCATCTGTTCCTTCCGGGGAAAGCAGCAGCGGGGAAAGCGCTGTCGTTACCGAAGCCGGTGATGCGGATGTAAGTGCGCCTGAAGATGAAAACGTGAAGATCACTGAGATCATACCGGATCATCAATACGAAAACGTAGACCATGTCGAGCTCTGCGGTGACAGATACTATATTTTTGAACGGATGAGCGAAGCCGAAGAAAAGGAGATCTCTGTAATTGCTTCTGCATCTTCGGGTGAAGCAAAAGATCTTGACATAAGCGACGCCGGATATTCCTATGTTCAGTACGCCGCTCTCGGAGAAAAGGAGCTCGCACTGATATACTGCGATGAAGAGAATGTTCAGCATCTGTGTTCTGTAGATCCTGTTACGGGAAAGAAATCTACCGACAGGACCTTTGAAGAAAATACATATCTTTCTGTTCTCAGAAATGCCGGAAGTGACGAATTCACTTCTCTCTGTATAAACTATACCGGCAGCGGTCAGAACATATCGCTTAGCTGGTTCAAAGGAAGTGACCTGAGTGTTTCCCGTGAGGAGAAACTCAGTGAAAAGCTGGAACTTCCTGAATCTGCGTATGTAATTGATGCCTTTGCACTTCCGGACGGATCTGCCTACATGTGTTCAGTCGATTACAAAATGAATTTTACAACGGAATACACTATTTACAGAATAGATGCTGATGGAAATGTAACCTACAGAAATGTCATACCTGATGACTGGAACGGTAGTTTTGTTGGTATGTACGTTTCAGAAAGCGGAAATCTGTGCGTGTGCAATACTGATGACTACTCAAAGTTCTTTGTTTATGAAATGAAACGTGAAACAGGTGAACTTATCAGCGAACACACAGTGGAAACTGTGAAGTCAAATTATGTCGGTTCAATCAGCATTCCGGGCTATGATTTTACATACATTACCCCGACAGGTATAACAGGCTATTCGTTCGCAGACAAGAAATCCGAAGTAGTGTTCAAGTTCGGCGAGGATCTTGATCCTCTGCTGAAAAATGTTTTTACAGCAGCATCCTACGGCGATTCACTTTATCTCTACTCAATGGCCAATATTGAATCAGGACGCAGGGTAACAGTGGCCGGAAGCGACAATAAGGAGATCTTCATGACTGACCTTGCTGCTGATATCGGATACGCATCGGTGTTCTGCGCAGCTCCTGACGGAAGCGTTTATTACTGTGAAACATATGAACAGCCGGCCGAGGACGGTTCAAGCGGGAACGCATACCGTTTCCACGTGCTCGACAGTACGGGAAAGGCAAAGAACATATTCACCATCGACGAGCTTAAGGAAGCATCGAGCGGAAATATCCTTAAAATGCGTTTCGGCAGTGACGGAAATCTTTATCTGCTTGTACAGTCCTATAAGCAGAACGTACCTTATACAACGATATACGTTACAGATAAGGACGGAAAGCTGAAGTGTAAGTTCTCGGGTGAAAAGGAACAGCTCGTCATCACCGACATGTTTGTAAACAGTGAAAAACAGCAGGCTGTTTGTATCAATGCTGACAGCGACAGTGTCTTTGTCGATCTTGATCCGGAAAAACAGCTTATGACCGAGAAGTTCAGGATAGCACAGGATGCTGGTCTGGCCGAGTTCTTTGTCGATGGTACCGGAAAGTACGATCTGTACTATATCAGAGAAAAGACAATATACGGCTACAATGCAGCTGACGGATCAGAAACGGTAATAGTAGGCCTTGGTTCAGCCGATACTGAAGATACAGGGATATTTGTTGATTCCGGCGAAAGGGCTGTCTGCAGTACCTATGATCAGGAAACCGGCAAAACAGGCGTGGCTGTGTTTGAAAAAGGTTAAAGGTCCGGCACGGGGCTGGGCTCATATATAAAAATTCAGGAGGAAGAATTTATGAAGAAATTCAGACACGTTCTTGCAGGTCTGACGGCAGCAGTGCTTACTTTTGGTTCAGCGGCAGTGTTCCCGTCAGGTCTCAGAGCAGAAAAGGCAGATGCGGCAGAGGCACCTTTTAACTATGCGGAAGCACTTCAGAAATCACTGTTTTTCTATGAAGTGCAGCAGGCAGGTCCGCTGCCTGAATGGAACAGGGTATCATGGAGAGCTGATTCCACTATGTCAGATGATGTTCCGGGCGGCTGGTACGATGCCGGAGACCATGTAAAGTTCAATCTGCCGATGGCCTATTCAGCAGCAGTGATGGCATGGGGGCTTTACCAGTACGGAGACGGCGTTGAAAAGATCGGTGAATGGCAGAATTACCAGAACAATCTTGAATTCGTTCTTGACTATCTTGTTGCCTGCGACAGGGAAGACAAGGTCGTTTACCAGATCGGTGAAGGCAACGCAGACCATAAGTGGTGGGGTGCAGCTGAGCTTGTTGAGCTTGAAATGGGCAAGCGTCCATCCTATACCGGCGACGGTTCATGTGTAGTCGGTGAAATGTCAGCGGCCCTTGCAGCCGGCACAGCAGCGCTTAAAGGAAAATCAGACAAAACTGACGGATATCTTAAATGCGCAGAGCATTATTTTGACCTTGCGTGGAAAGTAAAAAGTGACAAGGGATATACTGCGGCAAGCACCTTCTATGACTCGTGGAGCGGTTTCTGGGATGAGCTCTTCTTTGCAGCAAACTGGCTCTACATCGCTACCGGCGACAAGGACTATCTTGACAAGGCAAAGGAATGCATACCGAATCTCGGCAGGGAAAACCAGTCTGAAGAACTCAAGTATACATGGGGATTCTGCTGGGACGACGTAACACAGGGCGGATTCCTTCTTTATGCACAGAACACCGGCGATGAGGAATATATAAAGCAGGTGCAGAAGCATCTTGACTACTGGTCACTGCCTGAAGGATACGGAGGAAAGAGCATCCATCACCTCAAGGACGGCCTTGCATGGCTCGACTCATGGGGATGTCTCCGTTATGCGTGCAACGCCGGATTCCTTGCAGCTGTAGCCAGCGATACGATCTTTAAGGACAATGCAGAAAAGAGCAGTCAGTATAAGAAATTCTACGAAACACAGATCAACTACTGTCTCGGCGGCAACGCAGACAAGAGAAGCTACGTTATCGGTTTCGGTGAAAATGCTCCTGAGCATCCTCACCACAGAACATCTCACGGTGCCTGGGATGATATGAAAGCAGAAGCCCTGAAGCATCACAGACACGTTCTCTACGGAGCTCTTGTAGGCGGACCGGGCAAGGACGGAAAATATGAAGATGCAGTAGACAACTACGTAAACAACGAAGTTGCTGATGACTATAACGCTGGTTTTACAGCACTTCTGTGCAAAATGGTTTCCGACTATGACTGCAAGACACTTGCAGATTTCCCTCCTGTGGAAGAGCCTGACGGACCGGAATTCTGGGTTCAGGCAAATATCAACCAGGAATCAGACACATTTACCGAGCTCAAGATAAATGCAGTAAATCACTCTGCATGGCCGGCAAGATATATAAAGGATCTTTCATACAATTACTATTTTGATATTTCGGAAATACTCGATGCCGGACTGACAGCAGATGATATCACAGCAAAGATAGGCTATGATGAATGGGCACAGGCAAAAGTGGAGGGACCGACACAGTACGACGGAAACATCTACTATATCAAGGTGAAGTATGAGGACGGCTCAGTTCTTGCCCCTATAGGCAAGGAACAGGAAAAGGCGGAGATCCAGGTACGTATCTCAATTCCTGACTCGAACAAGGTATGGGATTCTTCAAATGACTATTCAAGAGAAGGTCTTACAAAGGACAGCCTCGACCAGAAGATAACTGAAAACATCACTCTTTACGACGGAGACACTCTTGTATGGGGAACAGAACCAGACGGAACAAAGCCGGCAGCACCGACTGCAAAACCAGCTCCGACAGTAAAGCCGACTGCGACACCAACAGTAAAGCCTACTGAAACATCAAAGCCGACTGCAGCACCTACAGTAAAGCCTACTGAAACATCAAAGCCAAGTGAAACACCTACAGTTAAGCCGACCGAAACCGCAAAACCAACTGAAACACCTACAGTTAAGCCAACCGAAACAGTAAAGCCGACAGAACCGTCAGCACAGAATGATGCTGTACTTTACGGTGATCTCGACGGCAGCGGTATAATCGACATAACAGATCTTTCGAAGCTTTCACTCTATCTGCTTGGTGACACCAAGCTTGATGACAAGGCGCTCTTAGCTGCTGACACTGAGTACGACGGAACGGTCGATATTTCAGACCTTGCAAAGCTCAGACAGTACATTTCAAAGAAAATTACAAAGATCGGTAAATAAATTACAGACATTAAACGAAAAAAACACAGGACTCTGCCCGCCGGAGTTCCTGTGTTTTTTACTGCAAGGGAACATAAATCAGCGTGGGGTTCCGTGGCTAAGCCCCGCCGGTCCCACCTTTGGAAATCCGGCGAAGCCGGATTTCTGATTTAATCAGTGTTTTCATGGAACAGTATTTCCGGTTTGGACATTATATGCAAAAAGGGCAGGCCGTGCGGCCTGCCCTGAGGTTTTATATAAGAAATTACTTACTGGATCTCGCTGTGGAACTGCTGGAGTGACTTGACTGAGTCAGCACCTCTGCTCTTTACAGCTCTGATACCTTCAACTGTAGCCTTGGCAGCTGCAATTGTTGTAACGTAGAATACTCTCTTGCGGATAGCGCTCTTTCTGATGTATGAGTCATCTTCCATACCCTTCTTGTTGTCAGGTGTGTTGATGACAATGTCTATCTCGCCGTTTGTGATAGCGTCGAGGATATTCGGGCGTCCCTGCTGGAGTTTGAATATCTTTTCAGCCTTTATGCCGTTTTCAGTGAGAAGTGAGTATGTACCTGCTGTAGCCTTGATCTTGAATCCAAGTTCTTCGAAGTCCTTTGCAATCTGGATGATCTCAGGCTTGTCGCCGTCGTTGATACTGATAAGAACTGTGCCTGAAAGTGCAATCTTTGTCTGTGTAGCTTCCTGAGCCTTGTAGTAAGCTTCACCGAAGTTGTCTGAAATACCGAGAACTTCACCTGTTGAACGCATTTCCGGTCCGAGGAGCGGGTCAACTTCAGGGAACATGTTGAACGGGAACACAGCTTCCTTGACACCGTAGTGGTTGAACTTCTTGTCCTTGAGTTCCGGTACCGGTGAAGGGTTTCCTGTAATAGGAGAAGTGATTATCTGTGTTGCAAGCTTAACCATCTGAATGTTGCATACCTTTGATACGAGCGGAACAGTTCTTGATGCACGAGGATTAGCTTCGAGAACATATACCTTGCCTTTTTCGATGGCATACTGCATGTTCATGAGACCCTTAACGTTCATTTCCTTTGCGATCTTTCTTGTGTATTCCTTGATAGTAGCAACGTTTTCAGGAGAAATGTTGAGTGAAGGAAGAATACAAGCTGAGTCACCTGAGTGGATACCTGCGAGTTCGATGTGTTCCATAACAGCCGGAACGAATACATTTTCACCGTCGCTTATTGCGTCAGCTTCACATTCGAGTGCGTTGTTGAGGAATCTGTCGATGAGGATCGGTCTGTCAGGAGTTACACCTACGGCTGCAGCCATGTAGATCTTCATCTGTTCAGCGTCGTGAACGACTTCCATTCCGCGTCCGCCGAGAACGTATGAAGGACGAACCATTACAGGGTAACCGATCTTTTCAGCGATCTGAAGAGCATCATCAACTGTAACAGCCATGCCTGATTCAGACATCGGGATTCCGAGCTTGTCCATCATTTCTCTGAAGAGATCACGGTCTTCAGCAAAATCGATGGTTTCAGGTGTTGTACCGAGAATGTTTACGCCGGCCTTCTTGAGTGAAGCAGCGAGGTTGAGCGGAGTCTGGCCGCCGAACTGAGCGATAACACCGATCGGCTTTTCCTTTTCGTGAATTGAAAGAACATCTTCAAGTGTGAGCGGATCGAAGTAGAGCTTGTCAGATGTATCGTAGTCAGTAGAAACTGTTTCAGGGTTGCAGTTTACCATGATAGTTTCAAATCCGAGTTCCTTGAGAGCCTTTGCAGCGTGAACGCAGCAGTAGTCGAATTCGATACCCTGACCGATTCTGTTAGGACCGGAACCTAAGATCATGATCTTTTTCTTTGTATCTGTAGCAGTGCTTTTGTCTTCAATGTTGTATGAAGAATAGTAGTATGCAGCATTCTGTGTGCCGCTTACATGGATGCCTTCCCATGCTTCTGTTATGCCGTAGCCGAGTCTCTTTTCACGTACTTCGTCTTCGGAAACTTCAAGTATTTTAGCAAGATATCTGTCTGAGAAACCGTCTTTCTTTGCCTTAAGGAGAGTTTCCTTTGAAGGAACGCTGCCCTTTGCACTGATAAGTGCGTTTTCTTCATCAACGAGTTCCTTCATCTGTTCGATAAAGTACTTCTTGATCTTTGTAAGATCGTGGAGTTCATCTACAGTTGCGCCCTTGCGGAGAGCTTCGTACATGATGAACTGACGTTCACTTGTCGGAATGTGAAGCATGTCAAGGAGTTCTTCCTTTGTCTTTTCATTGAAATTCTTTGCAAATCCAAGACCGTAACGACCGTTTTCAAGGCTTCTGATTGCCTTCTGGAATGCTTCCTTGTATGTTTTACCGATGCTCATTACTTCGCCGACAGCTCTCATCTGTGTTCCGAGCTTGTCTTCAGAATTCTTGAACTTTTCGAATGCCCAGCGTGCGAACTTGATTACTATATAGTCACCGTCCGGATAGTACTTGTCGAGTGAACCGTACTTTCCGCATGGAATGTCTTCGAGTGTAAGACCTGTTGCAAGCATAGCTGAAACAAGAGCGATAGGGAAACCTGTTGCTTTTGAAGCAAGTGCTGAAGAACGTGAAGTACGAGGATTGATCTCGATTACGATTATTCTTCCGTCCTTAGGGTTTCTTGCAAACTGAACGTTTGTACCGCCGATTACCTGGATAGCGTCAACGATCCTGTAAGCCTGACGCTGGAGTTCCTTCTGAACATCTTCAGGAATTGTGAGCATAGGTGCAGAACAGAAGCTGTCGCCGGTGTGAACACCGATAGGATCTATGTTTTCGATGAAACATACTGTGATCATGTTGCCCTTGCGGTCTCTTACTACTTCAAGTTCGAGTTCTTCCCAGCCGAGAACTGATTCTTCAACGAGAACCTGTCCTACGAGAGAAGCCTGAAGACCTCTTGCACATACTGTCTTGAGTTCTTCTGTGTTGTATACAAGACCGCCGCCTGTACCGCCCATTGTGTAGGCTGGTCTTAAACATACAGGGTAGCCGAGCTCTTCAGCGATCTTAAGAGCTTCATCTACTGAGTAGGCAACCTGTGATTTTGCCATGCCGATACCGAGGCTGTCCATAGTCTTCTTGAATTCGATACGGTCTTCGCCGCGTTCGATAGCGTCTACCTGAACACCGATAACTTCGACATTGTACTTTTTAAGAATACCAGCCTTGTCAAGTTCTGAACAAAGGTTAAGACCGGACTGTCCGCCGAGGTTAGGGAGGAGGCAGTCAGGACGTTCTTTAGCGATGATCTCCTCAAGTCTTGCTTCGTTGAGCGGCTCAAGATATGTTACATCAGCGATTTCCGGGTCTGTCATAATAGTAGCCGGATTTGAGTTTACAAGAACTATCTCATATCCGAGTTTTCTGAGAGCCTTACAGGCCTGTGTACCTGAGTAGTCAAATTCACACGCCTGACCGATTACAATAGGACCGGATCCGATAATAAGAACTTTTTTCTTTTTTTCCATATTAGTTTTCACTTCTCCTGGTTTTATTTGTTTTTTAGCGAATAAACTCATTTAAAATTAATTATACCATATAGTATAGAAAAAATAAATAGCTAAAAAAAATATTTGTGCCGGCATTTACAATTTATCGTTTAACATACCTCTGATTTCTGCTGCTTGGTTTATCCGGTATTGTCATCTCAATCAGTCCGGCTTCAAGAGCAGGGGATATATAATTTTTACGCAGTGAATTCCTTGATTTCATACCAAGCAGCTGCATAATATCGGCAGCGGTATACGGAACATCGTACTCCATACATTCAAGCAGCTTTTTAACATACTCACTTGATCCGTAAGATGCGGTACTGTTTTGTTTTATCAGTTCGTCGAGAACTGTATTGACAGTTTCCAGCATGAACAGAATAAAAGCGTCTGAATTTCCGTTTGCGTGGCATTTGGAGATAGCGTTATAATACTCCTGCTGATATTTTTCTATCTGACTTTCGAACGGAATATATTCGAATATGTTTCTCCATCTGTAGAGCAGAACGGTATGCCATAGTCGTGCCATTCGTCCGTTTCCGTCTGAGAACGGATGTATGAAAACAAACTCGTAATGAAATACAGCTGCCATTATGAGAGGGTGAACAATGTTTTCGTTTTTTTTCATCCAGCCAAACAGATCGTTTATAAGATCAGGTACAAGTTCAGGCGGTGGAGCGATAAAAATGCATTTTCCACCGGAAAATACGCCTTCAGCACCTTTACGGAATTCACCGGATTCGCTGATTATCCGGTCAGTCATAATGCCGTGTATTTTCTTAAGATCTTTTACACTCATCGGATCAATTTCAGATATCTTTTCGTAAGCTGAATATGCATTTTTGACTTCACAGATTTCCTGCTGATCTCCGAGAACCGGATGACCGTTTATAACATCACGCACTTCTGTCAGTGACAGAGAGTTTGCTTCAATTTTCAACGATGAATGCACGGAACGTATGCGATTATTTTTTCTCAGATGAGGTTTGGATTCAAGCTCTTTATAACTGGTTATTCTTCCGACCTTCTCGGAAATTTCGGAAACCATTGTGAGCATTTTATCTGTAATAGTATATGGCGGTGTATAATTCCCCATTATATTCTCCTTCCGATATGTTATCCTGCACGTTATCCTACACGTTATCCTGCACGTTATCTTACATGTTATCCTGCACGCTATCCTGTATGCTATGATAAGAGATACAGGCGAAAATAACACAGATACTTGATTTGAGACGGGCGGATCACTATATATGTATTATATCATATTTTAAGATAACGGGCAATGCTGATCCGGCGATGCACATATATAATGTGTGGTCAGAGGACTGAGGTAATAAAGCTGCTTTTCCACACAGGATTTGTTAATATAAAAAATACACGGGGAACAAATAAACTGTAGAACATTAACAAACCGAAAAAATTAAAGAAAAAATCTGAAAAAAGTGTTGACAAGGGCTTTACAGCATGATATAATGATAAAGCTGTCGGACGAGAGTACGAAACAAAAGGAAATCAGACAGTACATTAAGCATCTTGAAAATTGAACAATGCACTAAACAATACCCTTGAAGATTCTTTGAGATTTAATTCTCTTGAATTATTTAAGAAGTCAAGCAGAAGACAAAAAAATCTGCAGCTAAGTATTCTGATTAGAGTACAGGAAAGATAATAAACCTGAAAAGGTTATTATAGAACTTTTATAAAGAGTTTGATCCTGGCTCAGGATGAACGCTGGCGGCACGCCTAACACATGCAAGTCGAACGGAGTTTAGGAGAGCTTGCTCTTTTAAACTTAGTGGCGGACGGGTGAGTAACACGTGAGCAACCTGCCTTTCAGAGAGGGATAGCTTCTGGAAACGGATGGTAATACCTCATAACATATTGATACGGCATCGTATTAATATCAAAGATTTATCGCTGGAAGATGGGCTCGCGTCTGATTAGCTGGTTGGTGAGGTAACGGCCCACCAAGGCAACGATCA
>Ga0310694_10000309_pt1 | contig 66940 bp, 56 predicted proteins | sample 174DNAGHGhighgp2_FD_203884 | JGI IMG/M metagenome (GOLD analysis project Ga0310694, IMG submission 203884) | Sheep rumen microbial communities from Palmerston North, Manawatu-Wanganui, New Zealand - 1742 DNA GHGhigh gp2 (v2) (version 2) | ecosystem: Host-associated > Mammals > Digestive system...
CTGTTAAAGGATAATTATTTGTTGCCATATTATATTATTTTTTATTCGATTAGTTATTTTATGCTTCTTGTAGCTTGTGAGAGAATTTCAAGATAATGAACTCGGCAGGACGAACAGCTGCAATACCGATTTCTACGATAAGTTTCCCCTCTAGCACATCATTGGCTGTCATAGTCACGTCTTGTCCTACTTTTACGAAGAAAGCTTTTTCTGGGGTTGAACCAGCCAAAGCACCATCTCTCCAAAGATTGGATAAGAAATTCTCAATCTGGCATTGTACCTTTACCCATGTATTGGCATCATTAGGTTGGAAAACTGCCCAGTTAGTGGATTTCTGTACACTCTCTTCGATGTAGTTGAACAAACGACGGACAGACACATAACGCCATTCGTTGCTGTTTCCATCCAATGTACGTGCACCCCATACGATAATTCCTTTTCCGTTGAAGTAACGGATTGCATTTACAGACTTTCCTGCGACTACATCAATATTCAAGTTTTCTTGCTCGCTATCAGATAAACGATCTTTTATGTCTGATACAGAAGCAATACTGATGTTTGCTGGAGATTGCCATACACCTTTATTGCTGTCTGTTGCACAATAAATACCTGCTATTGCACCACTGGCTGGAATAATTGATGCTTGTGCTTGATATTTAGCCATAATATCTGAATAACCAGGAATCTGATTCATAAGAGCCTTGGCAAGAAGATTTTTCTCTACTTTTTGTGTCTCTATTTCGTAGTTTTTCAGATTGTAATTCAGATCAAGTTTTTCCTTTTCTGTTAAATTCTTTGTATATTCATCCTTGATTTCTCCTGTGGTATCATCAATTATGACACTCAGTATTTCATCAAAAGTAATATCTTTTGTATATGTTGTTTTAACATAAGGATAGTATGCTGCTCCATAGCTTAAATATTGAGAACCCACTTTATCTCTGAAAGTTGTCATTGAAGTATCTAGGTCACCCAAATCTTTAACATCCAAAATGGCAAAACGATCTTTCATCTCCCCACAATGTTTCAATGCGGCTTGTTGAAGTGCTCCGAGTTGATCTGCTTTCAAAATCATTGCAGCATCAGGGAAAAGTACCAATGTGATTTCATCGATCTTTTCCATGGCAGTAAATATTTGATTGGCTGAGCCCTTATATTTATCTGCGGTTATAGTGGCGATGTCCGTATCATACGAACCAACTGAACAGATGTAACAGGTTCCTCCCCCATTGTCGTAGAACAGACGGATGCTGTCATACAGACAAAATTCGTTACCTTTTATTTCTTCATTCTCGATGGTTAATAGAGGACCTTCACCAAACTTATCTACGTAATCAACCAAGCTGCTTACTTTGACAGTTTTTCCAGTCATACCGTCAGGAACTTTTTCTGTAAATCCGATAAATGCGGGTATGGCGGTGGCGACTCCTGCCACTGATGGTGGGAATTTGGAAACTTCTTCCACGAATACCCCCGGTGTTTTGTAATTTGTTGACATAAAAATTTCTTTAAATTAATTTGTTAATATTTTGGGTTATAATAATTTGTCTCTTCTGGCCTTATTGATTAAGTTTCTTGCTTTTTCATTTAAGTTGGAGCGATCATCCAGTTCATGAAGAGCTTCAATCAGCCACTCTTTTTCTTTTTGGTTGATAAGGTATGGAAGTTTATCCTTCTCATCCTGGTCGACCTCAATATCCACCCAAGGATTGTCATCAGCACTATATTGTTGAAGCAATCGATCCTTCACTTGTTTTTTCTCTTCATCGGTGAGGTCGAAAATACCTTGGTGCACTTTTTTGTCGGCAGGCGACCAGAAACCAGAGTCAGGACTGATGGAGACAGGAGAACCGTCTTCCGTTTCATTGACAACAGATACGTTATCATCGACAACCTCGCTTGAGATAGTCACCATTCTTACTTTGTAAACGACAGCTGGTTTTATTTCAACGCCAAGTGTTTGCCAAAGGCTATTGTTTTGCTCTGCGGAGAGTGTTTGTAGTTCGACAATGCAATCTTTGCTTTGAAAACTGTTCATCCAATAGATGACCTTTGAGATTTCCAACAGAGCTGTTTCGTAATCTTGCGCATGTGAGACGATAAGGATATATAGGTTGAGACATACATCCGGGTTCGCCTTTTTTATCAGCTTATCATCCTCTTTGACGTAGTGATAAACGCTTTGCGGTTTGCGAGATGTTTCTTCTTCGATACGAAGCAGCGTGATGGTGATTTCGTCATCGTTCTCCTGCCCATCTTTTTTGATGGGTGCGAGACCAACATTAATATGGTTGAACTCTGGCGTCTGCAAAGAGTTTTTAAGATAGTTTTGTATGGATGTTAGGATGGTATGCATGAAGAAATTTGTTGTTTTTGTTACTTGTTTTTTTATGTGTTTGACATAGAATCTCTATTTCTTTTTCTCTATCCATTTTCTTATTGCTGTCTCTAATTTAAATTTTATCATAAAATCAAAATCGTGTATATTTTTGAATCTTCCATTAACTTCTATATCAAAAAAATCGAAACTACCTTCTATTGTCTGTATTTTTTAATTGAAATGCTGGACCTGAAAGATTAAAGTTTAATTTGTAGTCTCCCCAATGCCCTATTGTAAAATCAGTAGGAATGTGTATGTTAGGAGAGGGTAATTTTAAAAGATCTTTATTGCTTAAATCAATCTTTTGATAATTTATCGATTCGATTAGTTGTCTTGTCTCCGGAGTTAATATGAGTGGGAATTCAAACCATTTTAAAAACCAATTGTCTTGAGGTGTTGTCTTATCATCAGTTGCTCCATCGTCATCTCTCCCTACTTTCTTTCCTCCTTGCACCACATGCGTCAACTCATGAGCCATCAATTTCTGTCCTTCAGAGGTGTTGGGTGAGAATTGACCTTGGTTGAAATAGATATCGTTGCCATGCGTGAAAGCTTTGGCATGGATGCTGCTGCTGAGATTGGCAGCTTCGCTGTCGGTGTGGAGACGCACGTGTGAGAAGTCCTGTCCGAAACCACTCTCCATCATGTTGCGCAAGCCTGTTGGCATAGCTTGTCCTCCTCCTCGCAATTGATTCAACTGACTCTCCATCTGATGGGATACATTGATGCCTGAAGTGCCACTGCCTCCTCCTGAAATTTTCCGACTGATTTTACCTCCTGCAGCAATTGTATTGGCTACAGCGTCTGCCTCTTGTTCATCATAATCTCCTGGCTCGGTCATCTCCAGTTTAGGGTGGACGATGGTACGAGAAGGGTGGGATTTTGTCATATTTTCATGTTGAAAATATGGGTGTTGAAGATTGCTGTTTTCTCTTTTTAGGGATGTCGAAATATATGTAATCATAATTTTCTTTTTTCCTATTATTTTTGTCTTAAATATTTTTATTGTTGATTTTGAAAATTAATTAATTTATGGCACTATATTGATATTATTTACTTCTATAATCAGATTTAGGGTTTTTAACCATGTCGGCTCTAATTTATAGTCCAAAGTTATTCGCCGTGAAAATGAGTCTCCATTCCATACATATTTCTGTCCACTTACTTCATAATCTTTGCCATATCGGTATTCATTTCTTAGTTTATTTTGTAATTTTGAGAATACTTTTTGATTGAATCCTTTGCCTTCATTTTTTTTATTATTTAATTTGATAATCACATTGAGAGCATCTACAAAAAAATCGTCAATTTCACCAATTTGATCATATTCTTGACCATTAAAATATATATTATCGTATTTTAACGCTTCTTTATATAGAGAATCATATATAGATTCATTAAATTTATTGCCTTCATTTTTTTTGTTATTTAATTTAGTAATCACATTGAGAGCATCTACATAAAAGTCATCATTCCAGTTTTGTATGTATTTATGACCATCAAAATATATATTGAGTTTCTTCTTTGATTCATTTAATGCCTTATTCCATAATTTGGGATATATTTTAGAATTAAATTCACTTCCCTTATTATTAAAATCTTTTTCAATTTCTATAATACAATTGAGTGAATTTACAAAAAAGTCATTAATTCCATTTTGTATGTATTTATGACCATCAAAATATATATTGAGATTCTTTTCTGATTCTTTAATTGCCTTATTCCATAATTGGGGATATATTTTAGAATTAAATTCTCGATCTTCTTTAGGAAGTTTCTCAACACTATCATATTTCCCCATATCCATGACCGCGTTAAGCCAATCAATATAATAGTGATTTACTCCGTTATCTATGTAATGAAATTCGTTTTTGTCAAAATATATAGTCTCTTTAAGTGCATCTTCCTGTGCACGAATACGAAACTTCTTCCTTGTCTTATCATTATATTTTTTTAAGGCATCTACTGATGATTTATATTGATCTGTGTTTCTCGCTTTCGGATATGTTTTTCCGAGAAAAAAAGTCTCTATGACTTTGTTTATCAGTTTATGCTCTTTTTTGACGGGATTAAAGGTTCCATTGTTAGCCATTTCCCCCGCATTTACATCGTAGTATAAATCATCATTGTCATCGTCGTCCTCATAAAGATGCTCAAGATGAGATTCTATAAACCATTGAGCCAAATAGAAAAGCCATTGTCTTTCATCTATTCTATTAATTCTTATTTTTAATAAATCTTCTTTTGATATTAGTGTCTGGAGATATGCTACAGTATTATAGTTTTTTTGTGTGGTAGAAGATATGGTATTAAAGTGATGTTCGGATTTATCTATATTTACAATAAGTTTGTAAATTTCATACATGCTCACAAGTGCTTCAGTAATGCTGCTACTTACATAGTTTAGTTGTTCTCTCATTATTATATAATCGTTCTTCTCCTCCAAATTACTGATGAATTTTCCTAATTCAGAACTCCCCCCAAAACCTTTTATTACTTCCAATGCAGCTTGGACTCCTTTTTTATTGATGAAAACCTCCGCAACTCCTAATGCAAGAAGAAAACCATCTTTTACACTATTACAACTAAATGATATTAAATTTTCATCAATTTCTTGAATTTTTGAGTAAAAAATATTAACTGCATCCTTAAAATCACGATTATTATCTTTTAATCTGTTAATTTGTTCTTTTATCCACTCATCTCTCACAGTTACATTTTTTTCCCCTCCATCAGTACATTTTTCAATAAAATCTTGGTGAAAATCATTTCTTTTATTTGAGATACAACTTTCTGGAGATGATTCATCGAAACATGAATCGAAATCTGGTATTCTTAAATCTCCGCATATATCAGAATTTATATCATCCTTCCCAATTTTCCCTGACCCTTGCACCACATGCGTCAGCTCATGCGCCATCAGTTTCTGTCCTTCTGTGGTGTTAGGAGAGAATTGACCTTGGTTGAAATAGATATCGTTGCCATGCGTGAAAGCCTTGGCATGGATGCTGCTGCTAAGACTGGCAGCAGCACTGTCGGTGTGGAGACGTACATGTGAGAAGTCCTGTCCAAACCCACTTTCCATCATACTACGTAATCCTGTTGGCATGGCTTGACCGCCTCCTTGTAGGTGGTTTAATTGACTCTCCATCTGATTGGATACTGTAACGCCAGAATATCCACTGCCACCAGAAATCTTTCGACTGATTTTGCCTCCTGCAGCAATTGTGTTGGCTACTGCATCTGCTTCTTGTTCGTCATGATCACCTGGCTCGGTCATCTCTAGTTTTGCATGAACAACTGTACGAGAAGGATATGATATATTTGATAATCGTGAGCAATTATTATTTTTATTTGTGTTGCATTGATTACTATACGTGTATTCCATGATTAAATAAATATTAATAATTAATATTTCATAATAGTTTTAATCGATATCGACAAAAGTATAAATTAAACATATATAAACAAATAATTTGTATAGTTTTTTTATAATTATTTTTTATCATACTGATTTACTGCGAATAAATTCAACTAATTAATAGTATTATCATTTACCATTGTTGAGTATCTTATTACATATTTTCTTTTTTATGATTAGTTATAAAAAAACATCTATATTAATTATTTAAATTTAAATAATTAATATAAACTGAAATATTGTATATTTATGCAATTAATACAGAAAATAATTATTGAATATTAATTAGGATACAACTTTTAATACTATAATTATTCTAATCAACCATATTTCCATCCCATCAATCTAAATTCAACAACATTTAAACAGAAAAGTAATTTTTGCATTATCACATTGTGTGCCTTACTTTTACATATATAATTTATCTGAAAATATCTTGATTTAATACACTCCGTATGAAATCCCATTTCCTCCCTAATATTAGTTATCCCCCCTTCTCTTTCTACTCATTATTAGCTAACCAATTTGCGAGGGATTCCCCTCTCTTTTAACCATTAATTAGGATGGTGTGTTTGCTATCGTGCGACTAATTTTGTAGCATGAATAAATAAATTTTTAAATTGTTATTGTATGAAAAAAATAGGAATATTCTATGGCTCTTCTACTGGAGTCTGTGAAGGAATTGCAGAAAAGATTGCTGAGAAATTGGGTGTATCTTCTGCTGATGTGAATACACCAGATAAGATCGATGCCAAGGCATCCGAATATGATGTCCTTTTGTTAGGATCTTCTACATGGGGCAGCGGAGAGTTGCAAGACGATTGGTATGATGGTATCAATAAATTAAAGAACATTGATTTGTCGGGTAAGATTGTTGCCCTCTTCGGTTGTGGTGATTCCAGTTCTTTCTCAGATACTTTCTGCGATGCTATGGGATTAATCTACGACGCTATCCAGGATAAAGGATGTCAATTCATTGGTTCAGTGTCAACCTCCGACTATGATTTCTCTTCGTCGGTAGCGGTTCACGATGATCACTTCATCGGTTTGGCGCTGGATGAGGTGAATGAGGATTTCAAAACTGAGGATCGTATCAACGCTTGGATAGAACAAATAAAGCCCTCACTGACATAATATTATAATTATTCAAAACAAAAGAGAAGGAGGCCCACATGGAATTGTCAAGAGAAAATATACTGGAACTGAAAGTGTTTTCCAATCATCTGTATGAGTTTAAAAAAGGGGTACGGCAAATGGTGCTTTACACTATGAGCGAGAAGTATCGTGACTACGTCATGAAACGTCTTCAGGAACAAAATATCCCCTTTTGGATCCTACCTGCAGGAAAGAACACTATTAATTTATTTTTTGGCAAACAAGAGTGCATTGATGTAATTAAAGTATTGATCAATGGCTCATTATCTCAGTTATCTCCTGAAAAGGATTTTATGCTGGGCTCTTTATTAGGCTATGATGTATGTGCTCAATGTACACGCTACTGTGAACGCCTACGGGAAAGAAATGCTTCGTGAAAAACAGGTTTTTTCTCTTTTATCTCTTTATAGTCGGGGTCGAGGTCAGAATATTTATATTTTGTCCTTGCTCCGACTAATTTTTTAATAAATATCAATAATTTGAATTTGAAAATTATTCAATCCTAGATTGTTAAAAAAAAAAAATTTTATCATACATTTGCGACATTCTTTTGTTGGTAGTGTTACTAACAAGGGCGAAGCTATATAAACAGGTGAGGTATAATCAGTTAGTACAATCATGATGGGAAAGACATTTCTTTATCGCATTCTTTTTGGGACAATGCTTCTTTTGGCATTCTCCTCTTGTTCATTGAAGAAAATAAAATATATTCAGGATATTGACAGTTCCACCAAAATGCGGGTAGCTTACGAGCAGGCTCTTACCATCAAACCGGATGATCAGATGATGATCATCGTCAGCTGCAGAGATCCTCAAGTGGCTGCTATGTTTAACCAACCTTATTATACCAACCGTATTGGTGGTAGCGAAGCGATGAACAACTCGATCATCGGTAGTTCGTATTCCTATACGCAGCAAGTGACAGGTTATACCGTGGATTCTAATGGTGATATCAATTTCCCTATTATTGGCAAGATTCATGTGGCAGGACTGAAACGTGAAGAGCTTTCTGAACACATCAAAAATGTCTTGGTGGCCAGCAATCAAATTAAAGACCCCACCGTTACCGTTGAATACACTAATCTGGGGATCTCAATCATGGGCGAAGTGAAAACACCTGGACGATACAGAATCAATCGTGAACGTTTCACCATCTTCGACGCCATCAGCGTAGCTGGTGATATGACCGTCTATGGCGACCGTAAGAACATCACCCTCATTCGTCACACGGGAGAGAACGATGAGTTCTATAAGCTGGACTTCACGCAAGCTCAGAATCTCTATAACTCACCTGCCTTCTTTGTACATCAAGGTGATGTGATCTACGTCTCTCCAAACAGGAAGAAGGCGAGCGAATCTTCTGTGAATGGGAACACTGTAAAATCTGCCTCTTTCTGGGTGTCAGTCTCTTCTTTTCTGACTTCCGTGGCAGTGCTTATCACAAACAATAAAAAGAAATAAAATAACATACGCAATAGTCTTTTATGGAACTAACAAACGGACACAACGAAAAAGAAAACGATTTTATACAGATTACTGATCTATTCAGTTTATACATCTCCAAATGGAGATGGGTTCTCTTATCGGTCTTGGTCTGCTTATTTGTGGCGGGAGCTTACCTATTGGTTACCATGCCCGTCTATCAACGAACAGCCTCCATCATGATTAAGGAAGACCGAAATGGACAATCCATAGATGGAAGCGTGGCTCTCAACCTCTCTGATATTGGTCTGGTGCAAAGCAATGTCAACATTGCCAACGAGGTGATCATGTTTCAATCACCCGACATCATTTATGCGATGATCAATCGGCTCCATCTGGATAATACCTACATCCGTCCAGGATTCTTCCGTGGCACCTTACTCTATGGTTCCACCCTCCCCTGCTCCATCACGTTCTGCGACTTGGACAAAAATAGTGCCGCCGGCCTCGAAATCACTCCGATTGAAGGGAATAAGCTGGCTGTATCCAATTTTATACTGGACAAAGAAGAGTTAGAAGGCGAATTAGTAGCAACTTTCGGTGATACGATTGCTTCTCCTTTAGGTAAAATCGTCTTTCAAAAAAATGATTACTACACAGGAGAGTTTGATTTTCCTATTCGAATCTCTCACAGTGGGAGCAGTGCGGCGGTAGAAGAATTCAGAAAAAAACTGACAGTATCGCTGCACGATAAAAACTCCACCGTTATTGATTTAACCTTTAATGATTTAAATTCAGAACGTACCATAGATGAACTGAAGACCATCATCAACATCTATAATGAGTTCTGGATGAAGGACAAAAACGAGATCACCTTCAGCACCAACGACTTTATCAATGAGCGGTTGCGTATGATTGAAGAGGATTTATCCAACGTCGATAATATCATCACAAACTATAAGAGTTCGCAACGGGTTCCTGATATCCATGCCAGTGCAGCCTATACATTGCAATTGGCAGGCGAAAATGAACGGCAGATCGTGGAACTCAACAACCAGTCCATGGTGTCAAAATACTTGCTGAACTATCTGAAAAACAGTCAGGACAAGCTTTTGCCTGCCAACGTCGGACTGAAGGAAACCTCCATACAGACACAGTTAGCCACATATAATCAGTTGCAGCTGCAACGAGGCCGATTGGTGGAGAGCAGTAGTGAGGAGAACCTGATGGTGAAAGATATAGACCAGCAGTTGAAGGAACTGCGTGGCGCTATTGTCAGTTCTTTGGAGAATTATGTTTCCTCGCTCGACCTACAAATCGCCTCTGCGGAGAAAAACCGTGATCAACTGAACTCCCGCATCAGTTCTAACCCTCGTCAAGCAGGTCACCTGCTCACTGCCGAGCGTCAGCAGAAAGTAAAGGAAGGACTTTACCTCTATCTATTGCAGAAGAAGGAAGAGAACGAAATCTCCCAGGCTTTTATTCCATACAATACTCGTATGGTGATGGAACCAGAGTTCGGTGGCAAGGATATTCCTAGCGCACCACGTAAGCTTCATATCTTACTGGCAGCATTACTTCTAGGATTAATACTGCCGTTAGGTATTATCTTCCTGAAAGAATCGTTGAATACTAAGATTCGGGGACGAAAAGATTTGGAAGGACTCTCTGCACCATACGTCGGAGAGATTCCGTTAGTCATCAAAGAGAACAAATTCGGTTTTATTCGCTCCCTCTTCCCACAAAAAGAGACGGAGACCCCTTTTGTGGATATCGTTGTGAAGGAACACAACCGAGATGTGATCAACGAAGCCTTTCGTGTGGTACGTACCAACATCGAGTTTATGCAGACGGATAAGAACCAATCGACTGTCATCATGGTGACATCCGCCAATGTCAACAGTGGTAAGACCTTTATTGCCAGCAACCTCGCTACCTCTTTTGCTATCAAAGGCAAGAAGGTGATTGCGTTGGATTTAGACCTTCGTAAATCCACCCTCTCCAAAACCTTTATCTCCCACACAGCCTCTCAAGGCGTGGTAGATTATCTAAGAGGCAAAGAGAAGGATTATCATAAACTGCTGAATCATCAAACGTTGGATATATTGCCTACAGGTGTTATGCCACCAAATCCAGCAGAGCTCCTTGCCACTCCGCAACTCGAAAAACTAATTGGAGAACTACGGAAGGAATATGACTATATCTTTATTGACTGTCCTCCTGTCGAGATTGTGGCAGATGCCGACATCGTCAAGCCATGGGCCGACATGACCCTCTTTGTCATCAGAGCTAATCTCCTCGAAAAAGAGATCCTTCCAGATATTGAACGCTACTATACAGAAAATCATTTCAACCACATGGTTATTGCCCTAAACGGAACAGAAGCTGTAGGACATTATGGATATAAATACGGCTATTACAAAAGTCGTTACGGATATTATGGAAAATAGTGATCGGACTCGAATACATCATCCGTATTGTCATCCTCCACAAAGAAGGAGGATTGTCTTACAAACATAGCGCGAGCAACGACTAAGGGGTTGAGAAAAAAGAAAATTAAAACGCACTGGGAATGACAATTTTAATTACAGGCTCCGCAGGTTTTATTGGAGCGAATCTTGTATTAAAGTTAATAAAGGACAAACTAGGCAGCACTATTATAGGATTGGACAACATGAATGAGTACTACGATGTTCGGTTGAAAGAATATCGTTTAGAACAAATCAACACATTACAATCCTCCAATCCTGCTATCAAGTATCATTTCATTAAAGGGAACTTAGCTGATAAAGAACTGATCAGCCAAGTCTTCGAGACATACCGTCCTGACATTGTTGTCAACCTTGCCGCACAGGCAGGAGTGCGCTATAGCATTACCCATCCAGACACCTATATTGAGAGCAATCTGGTGGGCTTTTTCAATATCCTTGAAGCCTGCCGACACCATGACGTGAAACATCTTGTATATGCTTCCTCATCCAGTGTCTATGGTTCGAACCAGAAGGTGCCCTACTCCACCAACGATAAGGTGGATAATCCTGTGTCTCTTTATGCTGCCACAAAGAAAAGCAATGAGCTGATGGCGCACGCCTATAGTAAACTCTACAATATCCCTTGTACGGGACTACGCTTCTTTACTGTCTATGGTCCAGCAGGCCGCCCAGATATGGCCTACTTCGGTTTCACCAATCGACTTAAAAAAGGAGAAAAGATACAGATCTTCAATTATGGTAAATGTATGCGTGACTTCACCTATATAGATGATATCATAGAAGGCATTGTACGGGTGATGCAGCACGCACCAGAGAAGAGAACAGGTGAGGATGGATTACCCATCCCCCCCTATAAACTCTATAACATCGGCAACCAGCATCCTGAGAACTTGCTAGATTTTGTCTCCATCCTCCAAGAGGAGCTTATCCGAGCCAAGGTGCTCTCTCCCGATTACGATTTTGAAGCACATAAGGAGTTAGTACCTATGCAGGCAGGCGATGTGCCCGTAACCTATGCCGACACATCTGATTTGGAGCGTGACTTCGGGTTCAAACCCCAGACCCCCTTACGAGAAGGTTTACGCAAATTTGCTGAATGGTATGCCTCCTTTTACAATGCATAAAAACAGGAAACCTTAATAAAGCAAGGATAGAATAATAAAATCAAAAATTATTATCATTATTAGCCTATTATTTTATATCTTTGCAATCGATTAATAAAATACAACTATGATACAAATTGCCAATCCTATTTACGATTCTGTATTCAAATACATGATGCAGAATAATAAAGTTTGTAAGATACTTCTCAGTGCGCTGTTAGACAGGGACATAATAGAAGTAAAAGTATTAAACAACGAGATCATTCGTGCCGATTTAAGGAGGTTTGCCGTGTTGCGACTGGACTTTCTGGCCAAGATTAAGAATCCCGATGATTCAATTGAGACGGTCAGCATCGAGTTGCAAAAAGCAGAGAAGAGTACGGAGATTGTTCGATTCAGGAACTATCTTGCCAAGTTATATGACACGCAGGCAAATGACACGGAAGTCATCATATCCAAGAACCGTAAAGGAGAAACCGTCCGGACAGAGAAGAAGACGCCTTATCATATCATAGCGATTTATATCCTAGGACACGCCTTGGATGGCATAGATGAACCGGTGATATATAACTATTCGCATCCTGTCGATGTTTTAGGGAATCCGATAAAGAATGCACAATCGAATCTGTTTTTCAACAGTCTGACGCATGACACCGTGATTGTTCAGATTCCACGGCTGAGGAAGAATGTCAAGAGTCGCGTGGAAGAGTTTCTGGAGATCTTTGATCAGAGCAGGACAATGCCGGGTAATACACACTACTTGTTGCTCGACAACGAGGAGAACAAGCCAGCCGGTTATGAGACCGTAGTAAGGCAACTGGCGGGAGCGGCTGCAGACAAAGAGACAAAGAAGGTGATGGATATAGAGGATGAATATGCAGCAGATATCGAGGACCGTATCGAACTGGAAGATATTGTACAGGAACAGAAGGAGCAGTTGATGAATTTAGTTCAGACTCTTCTATCCATGGGTTTGTCAGAGAAAGAAATTGCAGAGAGAACCCACATCCCGTTAGAGAAAGTAAAGGCATATAAGAAAAATGTCGGATAAACAATAGACCTATGAAAATAACTTCGAAAGTGAAATATCTTTTAAGGAAAGAACTATGATACAAATTGCCAATCCTATTTACGATTCTGTATTCAAATACATGATGCAGAATAATAAAGTTTGTAAGATACTTCTCAGTGCGCTGTTAGACAGGGACATAATAGAAGTAAAAGTATTAAACAACGAGATCATTCGTGCCGATTTAAGGAGGTTTGCCGTGTTGCGACTGGACTTTCTGGCCAAGATTAAGAATCCCGATGATTCAATTGAGACGGTCAGCATCGAGTTGCAAAAAGCAGAGAAGAGTACGGAGATTGTTCGATTCAGGAACTATCTTGCCAAGTTATATGACACGCAGGCAAATGACACGGAAGTCATCATATCCAAGAACCGTAAAGGAGAAACCGTCCGGACAGAGAAGAAGACGCCTTATCATATCATAGCGATATATATCCTAGGACATGCCTTGGATGGCATAGATGAGCCGGTGATATATAACTATTCGCATCCTGTCGATGTCTTAGGGAATCCGATAAAGAATGCACAATCGAATCTGTTCTTCAACAGTCTGACGCATGACACCGTGATTGTTCAGATTCCACGGCTGAGGAAGAATGTCAAGAGTCGCGTGGAAGAGTTTCTGGAGATCTTTGATCAGAGCAGAACAATGCCGGGTAATACACACTACTTGTTGCTCGACAACGAGGAGAACAAGCCAGCCGGCTATGAGACCGTGGTAAGACAACTGGCGGGAGCAGCTGCAGACAAAGAGACAAAGAAGGTGATGGATATAGAGGATGAATATGCAGCAGATATCGAGGACCGTATCGAACTGGAAGATATTGTGCAGGAACAGAAGGAGCAGTTATCGCAGCAGAAAGAACAGATCGAACAGCAGAACAATCAATTGGCAAGTCTAGCCAAGATGCTTATGTCTATGGGTTGGTCTGAGAAAAAGATAGCAGAAAAAACAAATATGTCGATTGAACAGGTAAAAGACATTGTAAATTAAGACTTAAACGTTCTTCATGGGTAATGCGGCATAACCCATGGCAACGCTGTAGGGACGTGGCGTGCCGCGTCCGTTTGTGGTGTATGCATATTAATATATATTTCGTATATTTGTAGCATCAAACCTAAAAAGAAAAATGCTATGTGTACTTGCATTGATAACATAAAAGCTTCATATACAGAAGTAAAGAAAGTGGCAACAAGAGTTTCGAAAGAATCTTTTGCCGGTCCTATTGGAATTAAGGGGAATATCCAACCTAATATTGACGAATTCTTGGATGCCATTAATTATTTTACACGAGAAATACATGGGTTGACTAATGCCATTAACAATTTGGTTGAGGTGACTAGAATCAATTTCTGTAATATTTCTGAGGATTTGGCAAAAGAGATGCTTTCTCAATCTGATTCCATGTGTAAAAAAATGCGTTTGCTTCACAAAAAACTTCTTGCATCGCCGCTTTATTTGGGAATGGAAACCGTGGTAGCGCTCTATTATGATGCGATGTGTGATTTTGAAGAATTGTGCTCTGACATTAAGACCCTATGTGTTGACATGCCCAATAATAAAGAACTACAAAAAACACTTGTTGGACTTGATGAATTGCTTAATAAACCCGTGGATGATGTGGGGGCGAATGGCTATTCGCCCATGGTGATGAGGCCTCCATACCGTCATTCGCCCTTTGTGGGAAGTGATTTAAAATAAAGTATATATTTGTGCATGGTTGATTTGAAAATTAAATATGAATATTATGGCAACGAATTCTAATATTATATTGAACGCAAAAGAAAAGTCTCTTGTGGATGCTTTGTGGAATTTATACATTTTACAAAGCGACAAGGTACGTAAGGCATTCCATGTAAGGATAGAAAATGATCGTTCAGAAGAGAAGGTAGATGGTAAAGAAACTGATACACAGTTGGAGGTGAAAGAAAGTCTAACTCGTGCCTACGATGAACTTCTCGCAGAGAAAGCCAAGCACAACGCCAGAAACCTTTTTCTCTAAATGATTATGAAAGTTGAATTTGACTATCTTCCTGAATTTGAGAAACGTGCAAAAAGTTTGTCTAAAAAATATAAATCTTTTAAGACTGATTACTGTTTGTTCTTAGACGAATTGGAGAGAAATCCTTACGGAGGAACTTCTCTTGGTAATTCCATATACAAATACCGTATGGCGATAGCGTCAAAAGGCAAGGGAAAAAGTGGAGGAGCAAGGGTTATCACATACAATCTACAAGTGTGGGTAACGTAACAATGTCGGGTGAGCCTGACCGAGCAAGGGTTATCACATACAATCTACAACAGAAATCTTATGATGTGATAGTAATCACATTGATGACGATATATGATAAAAATGAGGTGGATAATGTGTCTGACGCCTATCTTCAGAGTTTGGTGAAAAATATTACGAAGTAAATCCCAAAAGTCCGACTCAAAAATATCGTTTGACGATAAGGGGAAAAATGGTGTTGGAATCAAATACAAATTGATGGAATGGCACCCTAGCGTATGAAGCGCACATTGTAGGGGCGAATGGCAATTCGCCCATGGTGATGTGGCCTCCATACCGTCATTCGCCCATCCACATGAGACATTGCAGAAAGTCTTAAACAGATATAGCCCAGAATATATGTTATTTCAATATTGAGAATGGGAAAGAAAAAGATATATCCCCGCACTGCCATAAGGGAGCTTGTTTTGAATACTGTGATACATCGTGACTATATGAGTCCAATGGACGTTCAAATCAAAATCTTTGACCAAAAGATAACATTTTTCAGTCCTGGCGAGTTATATGGAAATCAAACCGTTGCTGCTCTCAAGACAGATGATTACCAGGCATATACACGCAATAAACTCATTGCGGAGGCATTTTATCTGACGGCTGACATCGAAAAATATGGAACAGGGTTCGCCCGCATACGCAAGGCAATTGCGGAGTATCCAACGATGAAGTTTTCATTTGAGGAGATGCCGAAGGCGTTTTTGGTGTCATTAAGTTACGACAAGCAGTTACAAAATACAAAAACTGCCGTGAATGACCTAGAAAATGTTACAGAAAATGTTACAGAAAATGTTACAGAAAATGTTACAGAAAATGTTACAGAAAATGTTACAGACAGAGCAAGTTTATTATTGATAGAGATAAAAAACAATCCCTTTATAACAACATCAGAATTAGCTGAAAAATTAAATATAACAAGGATGACGGTTCATAGGGATTTGGGAAAACTAAAAAAATCAGGTGTAATAGTTCGCATCGGTCCTGATAAAGGCGGACACTGGGAGGTCAAGTAGACGCACGACCGTGCAGTGAACCCCTGGTTGTAGGGGCGAATGGCTATTCGCCCGTACGTACTGGCACCTCCATTCCCCCATCCACATGAGCCGTGACAATGTTCCGCAACGTGATGGTGCATGCCACAGTTGAAAGATATATATAACCCTAAAACCTTATTGAAAGCCCAGTAAGGGCGCCACATCATAGACAGGGGTGTGAACCCCTGGTAGAATGACGAGCGTGGACGTAAGCCCTGGAAGGGCGAAAAAAAAATACATATATTTCAACTACAACTCACATATAAAAATCTATTTATGTTAAGCGAATCACAAAATGTTGAATACAAGGCAATTTGGAAAGATGAATATTTGAAGTGGATTTGCGGTTTTGCAAATGCTCAAGGGGGAAATATCTTCATTGGAATTACTGATGAAAAACAAGTTGTTGGCCTTAGCAACGCAGAGCATCTATTAGAAGATATTCCGAACAAGGTTGTTATGTCAATGGGAATCAAAATCGATGCAAATCTCATTGAGCATCAATCAGGAGATTATATTGAAATTAAAGTTTCTCCTTCAAATATGCCAATCTCCTTCAAAGGCAAATATTATTATCGAATGGGAGCAACTTTACAAGAACTGACCGGTACTGCTTTGCAGGATTTTATGATGCAAAAAATCGGCCGTTCTTGGGATGATGTGGAGTTGGATAATGCTTCATTGGAGGATATAGACCGAAACGCTATCGACTATTTTATCATGAAGTCGGTTGATGCAGGACGTATGAATCCAGACATTAAACACGATTCTACGGAAAAAATACTCAAAGGCTTGCATCTATTAGACGAAAGAACGGGCAAACTAAAAGTTGCTGCCATATTATTATTCGGTAAAGATCCATTGAATTTTTTCACATGTGTACGGTTTCGAATTGGACGTTTCGGCATCAGCGAATCGGACTTGATTGTTCAAGATGAGGTGGAGGGCAATATTTTGCAAATGGCAGAACGTGTGATGGTCTTGCTTCGTAGCAAATACCTAACTGCTCCCATTCATTATAAAGGAATGCAACGTGTCGAACGTCTTGAGATTCCAGAAGACGCTTTACGAGAAATACTTTACAATGCTATAGTGCACAAACTATATCAGGGTGTTGATATTCAATTGAAAGTTTATAACGACAAACTTGTGCTTTGGAATGAGGGTGAGTTACCGCAGGGATATACGGTTGAATCTCTTCTTTCAGACCATTCGTCACGTCCAAGGAATAAAAATATTGCAACAGTCTTTTATCAGGCTGGCTTTATAGAGTCGTGGGGACGCGGGTTCGACAAGATTCGTAATGGATTTGCAGCCGCAAATTTACCAATGCCTTTGTTTGAAAGCAAGTTTGGTGGATTACAGGTTACTATTCAACGTCCTGACAAAAATACAAACAGTACAAGTAACAGTACAAGTAACAGTACAAGTAACAGTACAAGTAACAGTACAAGTAAACAAGTGCTCAGGTTGTTGAATATTTTAACAGAGGATATGTCAATACAAAGAATGATGAAGGTTCTTAAATTGTCTAGTCGCCCGATGTTCATTTCCAATTACCTGAATCCAGCAACATCAGCTGGTTTAGTGGAGATGACACAGCCAGATTCTCCTAAGAGTCCAACTCAAAAATATCGTTTGACGGCAAAGGGGGAAGCAGTGTTGAAGTTAATAATTAAGAAATAAACGGAACCGAATCCCATTCACCCATGCAATAGTAGGGGCGAATGGCAATTCGCCCATGGTGATGTGGCCTCCATACCGTCATTCGCCCATGGTGATATCCCATCCATCCCTCCATTCCCTCATCCACATGAGCCGTGACAATGTTCCGCAACGTGATGGTGCATGCCACAGTTGAAAGACATATATAACCCTAAAACCTTATTGAAAACCCTGTAAGGGCGCCATATCATAGACAGGGGCGTGAACCCCTGGTAGAATGACGAGCGTGACCGAAGCCCTGTAGGGGCGAAACAATAATAATTAAATCAAAAACCAGATGTCCTCTTCTACTTCTCGAATAGCTAAAAATACTTTGTTTCTCTACTTCCGCATGCTCCTGACGATGGGCGTGTCGCTATATACAAGCCGCGTCATATTGAATGCCCTTGGTGTGGAAGATTATGGAATCTACAATGTGGTTGGTGGGGGAGTAACGGCAATCGGAATATATATAATTTCGGCTGTTCATTACATAGTGGTTGCATTAAATAATGGATAATAATATACCAAATGATTTCTATTAAAGACAAAACCGATTGTTGTGGCTGTAATGCCTGTGGCGATGTCTGCAACAAAAATGCTATAACTTTCAAGATAGATATCGAAGGCTTTTGGTATCCTGAGGTCGATAAGGATAAATGTAACAATTGCGGATTGTGTGAGAAGGTGTGTCCTATTATCAATATTAAGGAACTAAAAAAGAATGATTCCGATAAACCCTTACATACTATTGCCGCTATAAATAAAAATATGAAGGTGCGTTGGAATAGTACGTCTGGTGGCGCTTTTTCTGCACTTTCAGAGGTGATGTATGCACAAGGAGGCTATGTTTCAGGAGCATTGTACAATGAAGATTTTAGTGTCAGAAATTTTGTGAGCAACAATCACGAGGATTTGGAAAAACTTAGAAGTTCAAAGTACTTACAAAGTAATGCCGAAGGACTTTATTCTGAGATAAGGATGTTGTTGAAAAATGGAGAAAAAGTGCTTGCCTGTGGAACTCCATGCCAAATGGCTGCATTAAGAAGTTTTCTGCAAAAAGAGTATGATAATCTTATAATCGTTGATTTTATTTGTCGTGGTGTCAATTCTCCAAAAGTTTACCGAGCATATCTTGATTCACTGGAAAAGAAATACAATAGCAAAGTCGTTTATGTCAAGGCAAAAAATAAAGAATTAGGATGGCGAAATCTAACTCGTAAGGTAACTTTTGCCAACGGACAATCGTATTACGGCGTATATATGGATGACGATTTTCGTCGGGGCTATCATACAAATGTATTTTGTAGACCTTCCTGCTATGATTGCAAGTTCAAAGGATTTCCGCGTATTGCAGATATTACGATAGCTGATTATTGGGGAATAGAAAAAGTTGACAAAAATCTCGACAATAATATTGGAACGTCAATGATTCTACTGAACTCCAAGAAAGGAGAAACTTATTTTGAAAAGGTTAAGGATTACATTGAGTATAAAGAAACTCCGTTTGAATCAATATTAGGTGGCAACATAGCCCTTAGAAAGTCAATAGAACCTGCAAAAATCGATAGAAAGGCTTTTTTTGAAGATCTTGAAGCGTATGGCTTTGATTTTGTTACTCAGAAATATTATCCGTTAAATAAAAACGGAATAAAATTCCATTTGAAATCGATAGTCAAACAATACATTTCATTGTATAGAGCAATTGGTTTAAATCCCATTACGTGGACAAAGTTTATCAAAGTCAATTTCAGAAAAAACACTTCTTGTAATTTCAAAGAAGGTAAATACATAATAACTAAGAAAAGTGCTGTTTTTGACGTACATCCTTCTGCAAAAATATTGATAGACGCACCTTTTATTTATGGCAACAATCCTGTTAAAGGTATGACAATGCCTACTTGCCTGAGAATGGAGGCAAATACAACACTCGAAATTCATGATGGTCCTCTGACTCGATACGGGAAAGGCGCGTACAATTTACGTTATGGCGCTTATATAGAGGTCGTTAACGGCGGGCATCTGACAATTGGACAAGGAGCAGCTAATGTTGGATTAACAATAATGTGTGCAAAGGAGGTGTCCATTGGCAATGGCGTTCGTATTGGCAGGAATGTTTCTATTAGGGATTGGAATGGTCCTCACGTTATAATAAACGATACGTATAAAAATCATGCTCCTGTACGGATAGAAGACCATGTCTGGTTGTGTACGGGATGTACAATAATGCCGGGGGTTACAGTGGGGGAAGGTTCTGTTGTTGCCGCTAATGCAACGGTTACAAAAGATGTCCCTCCTCATTCACTTGTAGGTGGTTCGCCAGCCAAAGTGCTGAAGGAAAACATTGAGTGGTATTAACAAATGTGCAATGTCAAACAATAAACGTATTGCCAAAAATACATTATTCCTATATTTCAGGATGTTCCTGATTATGGGAGTTTCACTTTATATCTCCCGTGTTGTATTAGAAACGCTTGGGGTTGATGATTTTGGAATTTATAATGTTGTTGGTGGCATTGTTACAATGTTCTCGTTTATCAATGGTTCATTGGGTTCGGCAACTTCCCGCTATATAACATTTGAATTAGGGAAAAAAGATTATTCAAAATTAAATCAAATATTTAATGTTGCGTTTGTCGTCCATGTTTTTATAGCTGTTGTCATTGTCATACTTGCTGAAACTGTAGGCCTTTGGTTTTTTTATGAGAAAATGGTTATTCCAGATGACAGGCTTTCGGCAGCATTTTGGGTTTATCAAATTTCTATTCTTACATCTTTTTTCTCAATGACTCAAGTTCCATACAATGCGGTTATCATTGCGCGTGAGAATATGAAAGTCTATGCATACGTTGGAATTTTTGAAGTATTGGCAAAACTCCTTATTGTGTATATGATTAAGTTCTCACCAATTGATACTTTAATTTATTATGCAATGTTGCTTTGTGTACTTCAAATATCCATATTACTTTATTATCGCTATTTCTGTTCAAGCAGGTATCAAGAAAGTCATTTGAAAATTTGTAAAGACAAGACATTATATAAAAGCATTTTTACATATGCCGGTTCCGATATGATAGGATCAGTTTCTGTTATGGCACAAGGACAGGGGTTGAATATGTTGCTTAACGTTTATTTTGGCACAGCAGTGAACGCTGCGCGTGCAATAGCATATCAGGTACAAGGTGCTGTAACTCAGTTTTCCAACAATTTTATGACTGCCGTTCGTCCACAGATTATTAAGTCATACGCACAAGGTGATATGGATGATATGTGGCGTTTGGTGGTACAGAGTAGTTGTTTTTCGTTTTATTTGATGTTTCTGATATGTTTGCCTATAATGTTGGAAACAGACACTATATTATCATTATGGCTAGGTGAATATCCTGGACATTCGGTGTCATTTTTGAAACTTGTATTGGTCTTGTGCCTTATACAAACAGTAAAAACACCACGTGTGACAATCTTTCATGCTATGGCAAAAGTTTTTTGGTCAAATATTACAGTAGGAATAGTTCTGTGTATGGTTTTTCCCTTGGCATATTTGTTTTTGCGTCTTGGCTATTCTCCCGAAAGCGTCTTCTGGGCAGCAAATATAACAATGGTGTTATCGGAATTTGTTAGTGTTTTTGTTCTTCGGCATTTTATAGATTTCTCAATTTGTAATTATTTCTTACAAGTACATGGTAGGTGCATTTTAGTTACAATAGTAGCGTCAATAGTTCCGTATTTGGTCTTTGACAAATTTATGGAACCTGGCTTGATTAGATTAGCAATGACATGTATGATTTCATTTGTTTCTGTCGGCTTGGTAAGTTTATTTTTGGGCATGGACGCTCAATTAAGACACAAACTGATGGAAATGGTTTATTCAAAGATAAGGACTAAGCATGACTGAATTTCTAAAATTATCCAATGGTGTTGAAATTCCTCATGTAGGATTGGGCACGTATCCGATGAAAGGTGAGGAATTGTGTAATGCAGTTTTAAATGCATATAATGCGGGTTATCGCCTTATTGACACAGCCGACAATTATTACAACGAATCTGATTTAGGACACAGCCTTCAAATATTGTATGCAAATACTGATGCACAAAGAAAAGACTTGTTTCTTGTATCAAAAGTCAGTGATGAATTGTACCCTACAAACTCTATTGGTGGAGGGCATAACAAAGGAAAGTATTTTTGGAAAAATTCTCCAATCATGCAGCAAGACAATGCTGTTCATAATGTAGTAAGAAAAAAAATTGAAGATACCCTTAATTTCTTGAAAACGGACTATCTTGATTTATATTTGATGCACTGGCCATATCCAGATTTTTTTTCTGAAATATGGTACGAATCAGAACAAATATATAAGGAAGGGTTAGTGCGGGCTATAGGAGTGTGTAATTGTAGAGAACGTCATTTTGAGAAGTTAAAACAAACCTGCGAGATCTTGCCAATGGTAAATCAGTTTGAAACTTCTCCTATAAATACGAGAGAAAACACAGTTAAGTATTGTAATGAAAATGGTATTAAGGTAATGGTTTATTCGCCTTTGATGTCATTGAAACGCATAGAGAAAAGAGAATACCAAGAGTATTTGAAGATACTTTCTCAAAAATATAAGAAGAATACGGCTCAGATAGTGCTTCGATTTGATATTCAAAGAGGTTTGATACCAATTCCAAAATCATCTCATCAAGAACGTTTGATGACCAATATTTCAGTCTTTGATTTTGTCCTTGATAGTTCTGAAATGGATATGTTATATGGCTTTAATGAAAATTACCAATATCTTCCAGAATCAAAAAGTTGTCCGGGTTTATAAGCAATAAGATGAGAAATTATTTTATTAGGTTTTGTAACAAAATAGTAAGACATACCGATTGGTATAACAATATATATTGGGGAGGTGTCTCGAAGTTTTGGAGGCAAAATACTTTTGGATTAGAGGTTGTTAATTTGGGTAGCGGAGCAGGAGTAAACGCATTTGTGTATGACCAAAACGTTAAAGGTGCAAATTGGGCTTTAAGTCCTCAGTCTCTTTTGCATGACTACGATATTCTCAAGAATTACTTTTCATACATACGGGAAGGGGGCTATGTGCTTATCATAATTTGTCCGTTCTCCTGTCTTGTATCGCAATATGATAAAAAACATAACTTCAAGTATTACACTTTTTTGCATCCTGCAACGATACAAAATTTTGATGACAAGGAACGAACTCGAGCATTAACGGTAAAAGCAAATCCATTTGGACAAATGCCTGTCTATTGTATAAAACAGACAATAAGAGAAGTGTCACGAAAGATTAAAACGATGCTATTTCCACCGAAAAGAGACATTCAAAAGTCAGCAGATGCAATGATGTCTGGGTGGTTGAAACAATTTGAAATATCGGATTTAAGCGCTCCCTTGTCGGAAAAACATTTGGCAGAGCAAGAAAGTCGTAAGAAAACATTAATCGGGATGGTGGATTTCTGCAAGGAACGAGCATTGAAACCAGTAATCGTAATTCCTCCTATGCATCATTCATTGAGTTCAATGTTTCCACCTGAATTTAAAACGAATTATATTGATGCTTTCCTTAGTGGAATAGATGTTCCTGTGTTTAATTATATGAATGATGTTCTAATGGATAAGGAAGAGTATTATCAAACGGCATTATTTCTTAATGAACAGGGAGCAAGGGTGTTTACAAAACGAGTGTTAAAGGATATTGGTATATATGTATGTCATTAAAGAGGCTTCCTTTTTAGATCGTTTCAACTTCGAAAATTCAGGCATGTATTATGAATAAAATGATGCAAAAATCAACTCGATTTGTATGTAGAATGTTTGATATCCGCCATCATGAAAATTAAGGGTGTTACCTTAGAGATGATAATTCCGTAAAATATTTAAAGGAATGAACAAATCTGTAACATAGATGTTATATGAAAATAGGAATTTTAACCCAACCTTTGCAAAATAACTATGGAGGCATTCTCCAAGCATGGGCATTGCAGAATGTACTGAAACAAATGGGACACAATCCCATTATGATTCAGTTTTGCAGAATGGAGCATTACCACTCATTCGAAATGAGACTGCAGTGCATCAAACGGTTTATTTGGAACTGTGTCAAAGTAGTAGAAGGAAGGCAGTGGTACTCTTTACCAAATCAGGTGCAAACATCGTACATTAGAAAAAATACAAAATATTTTGTAGATAAGTACATCACTCCTATTTCGCACCTCATTGTTTCTCCTTCACAACTGAAGGCATATTGTGATTCAGAGAAATTTGATGCTTATATCGTTGGTTCTGACCAAGTATGGAGGCCAATGTACTCGCCCAAAATATCCAATTTCTTTTTAGACTTTACGGATGATTGGAAAGTTAAAAGAATTGCTTATGCCGCTTCTTTCGGAACCGATCAATGGGAGCTTTCTGCCACTGATACAAAAGAATGTGCCAAACTTGCTCAAAAATTCTATGCCATCAGTGTTCGAGAAGATTCCGGCATCAGACTTTGCAAAGAACATTTGGGAGTTGATGTGATACAGGTATTAGATCCTACCCTATTGCTGGATAAAGAAGATTACATACAATTGATAGATAAGGAGAATGAGCCCCGACACACAGGGAATCTGTTCTGCTATATATTAGACAATACACCGAAGAAACAAGAAACAATCCAAAACTTTGCCAAGGAGAAAGGATTAGTTCCCTTTACTACAATGCCCCCGAAACGGTTTACACAAGAAAACTTCAAAACAAATGCAGATGATTGTGTTTTCCCAAGAGTGACAGAATGGCTACGTTCATTCATGGATGCAGAATTTGTTGTGACGGACTCCTTCCATGGTTGTGTGTTTTCGATCATTTTTAATAAACCATTTGTGGCATTAGGAAACGAATCAAGAGGACAAGCAAGGTTTCTTTCTCTTCTAAAAATATTTAATTTGGAGGATCGATTATGCTTTTCGGAAGAAGAAATACTGAAGACCAGCTCAAAAACAATTGACTGGATTAAGGTAAATAATAAAATTACGGAATGGAAAGAACTCTCATTCGATTTTTTAAAGAATTTATAATTTAATTCCTAATAATATATATTAAACTATGATAAAAACTTCCAATGATACAAGATGTAAATCCCATATTAATGAATTGTGCAAATGAAACGATTTAAGAAAATACTGTCTCGTCATTTATTTTGGTACGAAGGAGACAAATCTCAAATAGCAAAAGAAGAATCTCAAAATGTTACAAACTTCAAATTGTCTTATAGGAAATTGCCAATAGGGATTTTGTCATATTCTAATAATGAATGGCATTTTGCATATTCTGATGAATTCAAGTCACAGGATAAGATTCCATATATTATCAATTTTCCTAACAAAGAAAAAGAGTATAAATCAAAGGAACTTTGGCCATTTTTTTCTTCGCGTATTCCGAGTAGAATTAATACAGTTGATGAAAAATATTCTATGGTTGAACTGCTTGATAAGTATGGATATAAAGTAATCACTAATCCATTTGTGCTTGCAAAACTTTCATGACGATTGTCTTTTATGCCTATAAAATTCGTTCGTTATAGTTTTGACAATTATATCCATCACACAAAACAGATATAATTGAAACCAGAACTACTACATACGTCTCATCCGAAAATTCAACTTTTGACCAGACTTTTGACCAGATCGTAAAGAAACATTTTAAACAGAATCGATCATATCAAAAGGTAAAAAAAACGTGTGCATATATATATCGTATTATTGCAGCCAATCCAAATATCGTGATGAGAGAAATGCAGGAGAATACAAATATCAAGCCAACTAGTTTGAAAACATATCTTCGATATCTTGTTGAAGCCGGACTTATAGAACACGTCGGTCCTGACAATGGAGGAAAGTGGGGAATCAAAATATAGCCTATTCAAAAATAAAGATATGTCAGAAGGCACATGGGCTATGTATAATTTAAAAAAGACAAATAACACATGAAATCGCCAGTTATTTCCGTTATTGTTCCCGTCTATAAAGCCGAGAACTATCTGCATCGTTGTGTAGATAGCATCTTAGCACAGACCTTTACCGATTTTGAGGTTTTATTGGTAGATGATGGCAGTCCCGATCGGAGTGGTGAAATCTGCGATGAATACGCACAAAAAGATGATCGAGTGAGAGTATTTCACAAAGAAAATGGTGGAGTGAGTAGTGCTAGAAATGTGGGGATTGACAATGCACATGGCGAATACACGATCCACGCAGATCCCGATGATTGGGTGGAACCCAATATGCTTGAAGAACTATATAAGAAAGCACAGGAAGAAGATGCTGATATGGTGATTTGTGATTTTTATATGAATAAACAATCGAAACAAATATACAAAAGTCAATGTCCCACATCATTAAACGATATTCAGTTAATTCGAAAAGACTTTATCAACAAACTTCATGGTAGTACTTGGAACAAACTTGTTCGTGCATCCTGTTATAAAGAGAATAACATTCGATTTAATGAATCCATTAGTTTTTGCGAAGATAAACTTTTTATTCTCGGAATACTAAAGCACACTAATCGCATTTTATATTTAAATCAGGCATTTTATCATTATGATCAATTATCTAATACAAACTCATTAGTAAAAAAGATTTTTACTAATGAAGATTATCAGAATAGATTTTTAATCTGTCAAATGTTAAAAAATACAATGACGAATATTGAATATGTCGAAGATTTCAAGCAGATGGAAACCTTTTTAATGATTCGAGACGCCTTTTTCTATTCCGATTTTTCTTCAAAACAGTTTAAAAGTAAATATAAAAAATACAAAAAATATGTTTTAAAACTATGTAATGTTCCTTTGTATTTGAAAATATTATTTTATTTTTCTTGTATAGGTTTCTATAAAATATCTAAAACTGTTGGAGAAACTCTTAGAATGTTATTCAGATAAAAATTCTTTTTTTAATATAACAAACTAATTTAAATGATTCCTAAAATAATTCATTATTGTTGGTTTGGTCGTAATCCATTACCAGAACTAGCTATTAAGTGCATAAAATCATGGAAGAAATACCTTCCAGACTATGAAATCAAAGAATGGAACGAAGACAACTATGATGTTAGAAAAATTCCATACATATCACAAGCCTATGATGCAAAAAAATATGCATTTGTTAGCGACTATGCACGTTTTGATATTTTGTATCAATATGGTGGCATTTATTTTGACACAGATGTCGAAGTAATTAAAGATATGACTCCAATAATTGTGAATGGTGCATTTATGGGCGTTGAAAATGTAGGTGCTATTGCTGCTGGATTGGGCATAGGAGCCCCAGCCCAAATAGAAATCTTTAAGGAAATATTGGATTCATACAAAGAAGAAAGATTCGTTAAATCTGATGGCTCATTAGATCTTAAAAATGTAGTTACAAGAGTAAGTGAAATATTTTATAAATATGGATTCACTAAGGAAGATAAAATTCAAAAGATTGAAGACATAACAATATATCCTAAAGAATATTTCTGTCCAATCAATCATGTTGTTAATATAGATATAAAACCTAATACATATACTATTCATCATTATGCAGCTAGTTGGTTATCAGGAAAAGAAAAATACAAAAAGAAAATTATTAGATTTTTGGGGAAAAGAATTTGGAATTTTATAATAAAAATAAGATGATTAAGGATCGATATGTTTTATTTGCTATTATTTTAATTTACATAGCATCTACAAGTTTTTATTTCGCAGATTTTTTTAGAAATTTAGGATTCGTATATTTAAGTCTATTAGCAATAATTACACTATTATATTCATACAGAAATACAAAATTATCTATTTGTTATATACTATTTATAATATATTTCGCTTTTCATTTGTCATATACAACTGACAGAGTTATTTCCTGCCTTATGTATGTGAGTTGTTATATTTTGTCATTGAATATGAATATAGTACAGATAAAGACAAAGCAAATATTTTATTTCATCATTGGAGCAGCATTATTTAATATTATATTTGACATGTCAGGCTTTATTGTTGCTCTTACAAAATTAGATATCCAATATGCTTTTCTTGGTGTTACTCGAAATACCAATACTACTTCTTTATATGGTGCATTAGCATTTATTTCTTGTGTATATCTTTATTTATTATCTGCAAAGGGAAGAATCTGGATATTCCTCTTCCTATTCTTCATATTTATGGTTGCTTGCATGTCACGAAACACTATTTTATTTATTGTTTATTCATTGCTTTTATTTATTTGTTTACGTAATTATAATGAAAAAAAATACGATAAATTTGCAATAGTATCAACTTCTTGTATGCTTGTTTTATGTTATGTTTTTTTAATATATATATATCAAGATTCAGATATTAACTTATTTAACAAAGGAGCTGGTTCGTCATCAAGAACAGCTATGACTATTTTTTCATTAGAAAATTTTAATTTTTCTTTTTTTGGATTAGGAAGAGAATATATTAGTTCTGTTATCCACTTTAATTTTTCAAATGCCTTACATAATGCTTATGTATTTACATTTTATTCTTTCGGCATTTTTTATGTTATATTTTATATATGCTTTATAACATCATATTATAAAAATTTAAAATATAAAATATCGAAAAGTTTTACTTTAGGAATACACATATATTATTTTTTTGAACCAATTATATTCTTTGAGTATGTCATACCAACTTATGTTTTATTGTTTTGTATATACGCAGGAGATCGATTACTAATTAATAAATTTAATAGAAATTAATATAATTGTTGTCATGACAAAAATTTGTTTTATTGTAAATACGGTCATTAATGCAGGTCCTGTCAATGTAATTTATGATATTGTATCAAATATTGATAGAAACACTTTTGAGCCAATAATATGGGCATTAAAAGACAATGTTGAATATCGTTCTAGAGTAAAAGATTTTGAAAATTTAGGTATAAAAGTCCATTTCTTTAATTTTTCATTTCTTAAAATGGAGCTTCAAACAAAAAAATGTTCCAGTATTCTTGACAATCTTATTAAAAAGGAGAATATAAGGATCGTTCATCTTCATGGTTATCATCCCGTATTGATTGCTACACATTTAAAGAGTAACGTCAAAAAAATAACGACCATACATAATCTATGTTATGAGGATTACGTACAAAAAAAAGGTCTTCTTATAGGGAATTATATGGGGAAAAGATTTTGTAATAACTTGAAATATATGGATGCATGCGTAGCTATTACTGAATATATGAAAGATTATTATAAAAAATATTGTAATAATAGGATATCTGTAATTTATAATGGTATAAACGCTCAAACTTTTTCTGCGTGTTCTAATGCAGAAAAGAAAAATCTACGTATCAAATATGGGTTTCCTGAATCTATAATAATATATGTTGCTTGTAATAGTCTAAATAAAAGGAAAAATACGATTGCCCTAATTAGCGCAGCAAACAAACTTAACGATAACAATAAGTTATTTTTAATTGCAGGAGATGGCCCAGAAGAAAATAATTTAAAACAAGCTGCAAACAATAACCCCAATATTATTTTCTTAGGTAGACAAAAAAATGTTATACCTATCTTACAATTATCAGATTTTTATATAACAACTTCTAAATCAGAAGGTTGCCCGCTTGCCCCTTTAGAAGCAATTTCTTGTGGTTTAACAACAATTTATTCAAACATTTCTGCACATAAAGAACTTTTTTATTCTCACAAGGAATTACAACCATATATGTTTAAATTAGATGTGAAAGATGATTTATATTTGAAGATAAAATCTTCTTCCCCCATTGAAAATATACAAAATGTGGCTAATTATTTCAAAGAAAATTTTTCTTCAAGAAAAATGAGTGAAAAATATCAGGAATTATATTCATTAATGTAACTAAAATACATATGTCTCATATCGGTATTATAACACATTATGGCGTTCATAATCATGGAGCGCAGTTACAGCTATATGCATTAATAACAACTTTCCGAGACAAAGGACATGATTGTCATGCCCTTCAATTTGAAAAGAATTATTGCTATATGGGGAAGAATGCGTTGAATAAATATAAAATATCTATAAAATCGATCCCGTTTTATATAACGTATTTTTGGAAACAAGGTTTAAAAAAGACCTTGTTTAACATCAGAAAAAAAACTATTTTTGATAAGTTCAGAGTTTCTTATAATATTCTTGGAGAAAAATATGACGAGTTTTATGGAGACCTTGCCGTAGTTGGGAGTGATGAGGTATTCAGTTTTGAAACTGGAGTGACAGATGCCTTTTGGGGCATAAACACAAAAGCAAAAAAATTTGTTTCCTATGCCGCTAGTTTCGGACCATGTACTATACAAGAAATAAAAAACAAGAAACTTGATATATATGTATTAGATGCTCTTAATCATTTCGATTACTTGTCTGTTAGAGATAAAAACAGTCAAGAGATTATAAAATTTTTCTCAGGGAAAGAAGTAGATAAACATTGTGATCCTGTATTATTATATGGGTACAAAGAGGAAATCGCTGAATATGCTCATAAAGTTAAGTCTAATAAACCTTATATTTTGTTATATTCTTACGACAATAACATGAATGAGGAACAGGATATCGAGATAATAAGAAATATTTCAGAATCAACAAATTTACCTGTTTACTCTGTCGGATTTTATCATGATTGGTGTGATAAAAATATAAATGCTAACCCTTTAGAGTTACTTGGATGGTTCAAAAATGCATCATTTATTATTACTGATACTTTTCATGGAACAGTACTCTCCATTATCACTCATTCTTCTTTTGCAACAAAAATAAGAGGAAATTCTAATAAACTATACAATCTTCTTTCTGAGTACAATTTGCAAAACAGAATCTATACAGACATAGATTCATGTAAAAGAATCCTTAATTTACCTATTGATTATGAATCGGTAGAAAACAGCATTACATCTTATAGAAATGACGCAAATAAATACTTATCCAGAATTTTAAATTTGTCATGAATAACTCAATAACAGTATTAAAAAAGGAAGAATGTTTCGGGTGTCGTTCATGTGAACAAATTTGTCCACAAAATTGTATTTCCATCTTACCTGATACAGAAGGTTTCTTATATCCACAAATTAATAGTGATTTGTGTATAAATTGTGGACTCTGTTTAAAACATTGTCCTTCTGTATGTGCTGTTAAACATGAGGGATATCCCAAAGCTTTAGGGTTAAAACTTAAGGATGAAAAGGAATTATCAGAAAGTGCATCAGGCGGAGTATTCGCAGGTGTAGCCAATTATATAATTGAGAATAAAGGTGTTGTTTTTGGATGCGCATTTAATGATAATTTACAGGCACAACACATAAAAGTAGAAAGCAAAGAAGTATTAAAATCGTTAAAAGGTTCCAAATATGTAACAAGTAATACTTTACAAACATACAAAGAAGTATCAGCTACATTAAAATCAAATCCAGATAAATTGGTCTTTTATAGTGGAACCCCCTGTCAAATTCATGGATTGTATTCTTTTTTAGGATTTCACCCAGAAAACTTACTAACTGCAGATATTATATGTCATGGCGTTCCAAGTCAAAAACTATTTGATAAATATATTAAATGGTTATCATTAAAATTGAAAGGCGAAATAACCTATATTGGATTTCGAGATAAAGATATATCTGGTTGGACATGCAAGGGGAAAGCAAAAACAAAATTTAAAACTAAAAAAATATATGGTGCAGTAGATCCCTATTATTCTTCATTTTTATATGGAAACATATATCGTCATAGTTGTTATCAGTGTCCCTTTACAGATATAAAAAAAAGAGCAGCAGATATAACTATGGGTGATTTTTGGGGGATTGAAAATATTAATTCAAAATTTTATTCTTCAAAAGGTGTTTCGTGCTGTCTATTAAATTCTGAGAAAGGGAAAATGTTCTTTGAAAAAGTACGTAATAACTACGAGTCGATTGAAACGACAATAGAAGATGTAACTATAAGGAATTATAATCTCTTACGTCCGACAAAGAAACCCCCAGTAAGAGACACTATTTATAACGGCATTGATGATATGTCAATAGAAAAATACATCAAAAAATTATATGCACCATTACCGAAAAGAGTAATTCGCTTTATAATTAGTGTAATTCCCGAAAATATTAAAATTCTAATTAAGAGGATTCTTCATTAATTTGTTATAAATGACACGATTTTCCGTATTATTATCGTTATATGCCAAAGAAAAACCTGAATTTTTAAATCAGGCACTATTGTCTATATTTGATCAGACTTTACGAGCTGATGAAGTGATTCTTGTTGAAGACGGACCACTAACAGACGAATTATATGCTATACTAAACCAATATAAGGAAACATACATAGAGTTTAAAACTATACGATTGACGCAAAATATGGGTTTAGGGAAAGCATTAAACGAGGGTCTTAAGCATTGTACGTACGATATAGTTGCTCGTATGGATACTGATGACATTGCAAAACCAGACAGATTTGAGAAGCAAATAAAATATATGGAACAAAACATAGATATAGCACTACTATCTGGATATATTGAAGAATTCTATGATAATCCTCAAAAAATAGCAAGTATGCGAATTGTACCACTAGAAAATAATGATATAAAACAATATCTAAAAAAACGTAATGCATTTAATCATATGGCTGTTATGTTCAAAAGATCAGTAGTCATAAATAGTGGAGGTTATCAATCTGTACCTTTTTTCGAAGATTATGATTTGTGGATTAGAATCGTTCAAAATGGATATCAAGTTGGCAATATTTCTAATGTGCTTGTTACAGCTAGAATTGGGACTGATATGATAGGACGTAGACATGGATTCAAATATGCTATACATGAATTGTTCTTTTTAAAAAGGCAATTAAAATCGGGATTTATAAATAAATATGAATATTTAAAATTAGTTATATTAAGAGTCCCTGTACGAATTATGCCTAAATTCATTTTGAAGTTTATATATAAATTTTTAAGAAAATAAATTATTATATTCTTTATTACCTTTTTAAATAATTCTATGAATATAACAATTTTAGGAGGTTCCGGATTTGTCGGAACACGTTTAGTTAAACGTCTGCTCTCTAATGGTTACAACGTTAGAATTGCAGATAAACGATGTAGTGTAACATATCCTGAATTGTGGCAACGTTGTGACATACGCAACTTGCCTAATGGGAAAGAGGAATTCCCTGAGTCTATAACAGATAAATTATCCGCACCAGGTAAACATGCAGAGGCACAAAGATTGCAACCTATGCACTCACTAATAGAGGTTCTTAAAGGCAGTGATATTGTCATTAATCTTGCTGCTGAACACCGAGATGATGTCACACCAATAAGCCTTTATGATGACGTAAATGTGAAAGGTAGTGAAAATATTTGCAATGCTTGTTACGAGCTAGGAATCAAAAAGATAATTTTCACATCTTCTGTCGCTGTCTATGGCTTTGCTCCCGCAGGGACCGATGAATCAGGAGAAATCAATTACTTTAATGACTATGGTCGAACCAAATATCTTGCAGAAGGGAAATATCGTGAATGGCTTAAACAAGACCCAGAAAATAGTGTTACCATAATTCGACCAACCGTAATCTTTGGAGAACAAAATCGTGGAAACGTTTATAATTTGTTGAAACAAATAGCTAATGGTCATTTCCCAATGGTCGGAAGTGGGAAAAATCGTAAAAGCATGAATTATGTTGAAAACGTTGCTGCATTCTTAGAATACGAATTAAGTCATGATATAGAACCTGGTGAACATCTTTATAACTATTGTGATGAACCAGCTTATGATATGAATAATCTAGTATTAGATGTTTACAAGTTTCTAGGTAAACCAAAAAAAGGTTTGTTCCATTTCTCCTATAAACTAGCATATTGTGGAGGAAAATGTTTTGATTTGTTAGCGTATTTGACCCATAAAAAATTCACAATCAGCTCAATACGTATAAAAAAATTCACACAAAACACCTACTTTACTTCATCTAACATAAAAAAAACATCTTTTATCCCCCCTGTTAAATTAGAGGATGGTCTAAAAAGAACCATTGAGTATGAATTTGTCAACAAAGTTCAGGGACATACATTCAATTGTGAATAGGATAGCTAGGTATGTAATTATAATTTTATTAAGAGTTAGGCATTTGTCATGGATAATGCGGCATAGCCCATGGCAACGCTGTACGGACGTGGCGTGCGACGTCTGCTGTGGATTGTACACAGGACTGAAAACACAAAACAAACATAGTCCAATGCACCCTAATGACCAACAAAAAAATAGAGCCGTGGATAATAAATCCACGGCTCCGTTCTGTCATAATTCAATGATTATAATTTTTCGATTTGGTCTTGGGGCAGATGAGTGTATTTCATAATAATCTCAATGGGAGTATGATCTTGTTTCATCTCTTTGGCAACCTGGAGGGCTTTTTGTTGCATACCTCGCTCAAACCCTTGCTTCTCCATGTCGATTTCGTCGGCAAGGAGTTTCATGCTGGCCTCGTACTGGTCATACTCCTTCTCGCTGAGGGCTCCCACCTCGGCACGTTTGATCAGCTGACGTAATCCCTCGTCGGCTCGCTCATATACTGATGGGTCTATAAATTCCATATTGCCTAGGTTTTTGAAAAAATAAATCCATATATTTCGGGTCGTGATATCTTTCTTATCAAACTCGAAGTGGGGCAAAGATACAAAATATTTTCGCATTCTGTCCCAAAATTCTTTTCCTGTATCCAAATCACATTCACCCGTGCGGGTCAGCACCTTGTCCAGCCCCATGTTGGGTCGGCCCACAATGAAAATCCCCATGATGCGTGAGATGTCCTCCAGCATCTCCGACCACTGGAACCCTTTTCTGAACTTTTTTCGCATCAGGTTATACACATAGAAACTGGAGCGGGTTTTGAAGAACCGCTGCGTGCTGTTCTGCATCTCGATGAGGATATGATCGCCCGTCTCCGTCGTGCAGAGGAGATCAAAAATCACACCTCGTCCCTCCCGTGTGTAACGGGGTGACTCCACATTTTCAAATTTAACACTGGTAATCTTCTCGCAGTCGCCGTCAAGAATGGCGTTCAGGAAAGATTTCATAATTGTTTCGTCCTGCATGCAGAACTTAAATCCGAAGTCGCTCTTCAGATCAATGTACTTTGCCATAAATTGGTTATTAAAAATATTAAACAATGGTAGAAAATTTCTTCGAGGAAGAATTTTTCATGGGACAAAGATACAAAAAAGTTAAGAAGTAAGAAGTAAGAATTAAGAGGTGAGAATTAAGCGACGTGATGCCCCCAACCCCAAAGGGGTGGTATATCACAGGCACGGTGTAAACCCGTGCGGGTTAAGTTAAGAGTTAGGCGCACATCGGAGGTAACACTGTACGGACGTGACGTGCCGCTTCCGCATGGATTGTGCAAATTTTCAATCTTCAACTATCCATGGTAGATGATTTTTTCTTATTTTTGTAATGGAATAATACTAACCATAAAAAAGGAAAACGTATATGAAAAATATATTGACATACATAACCGCTTTGTTGTTAATTCTTTTCACTGCAACTATCACAAGTTGTGATATTGAAGAAGATGAAGAAGTGACAGACCCTATTTCAACCGATAAGATTTAAAGCATGGAAGAGAGTGTAAAGCCCAACTCATTAAAGGCTTGGTTCTTAGCTTCTCGCCCTAAAACATGGGCGGCTGCCATTGCCCCTGTCATGGTGGGTTCTGCATTGGCTTGTCATCATCATTCTTTTAAACCTATTGCGGCTTTATGTTGTTTGTTGTTTGCTGTGGCCATGCAAATCGCTGCCAATCTCATCAATGACCTGTATGATTTTCTAAAAGGGAGCGACAGAGAAGACCGCTTAGGTCCGCTTCGGGCTACTGCTCAGGGCTGGATCCTACCCTCTGCCATGAAAAAAGGCATCATCGCAGTCATCGTTTTCGGATGCATCTGCGGAAGTGTCCTCATCTACTACGCAGGCTGGCAAATGATTTTTGTTGGACTGTTCTGTGTCATCTTTGCCTATCTCTACACTTCAGGGCCATTCCCTCTTGCCTACAATGGTCTGGGCGATATTGCTGTAGTCCTCTTTTTCGGCTTAGTTGCCGTTGGATTCACTGCCTATGTCCAGGTCTATCAGTGGGACCGTAGTTTCATCCTCTGTGGGTTGGCTACCGGATTAGTTGTCAACACTCTCTTGGTCCTCAATAACTATAGGGATCGGGAGCAGGATGAGATATCAGGCAAACGCACCTCGGTCGTGCTTCTTGGGGAACGTTTCGGACGATACCTCTATCTCCTGATGGGTATCCTCGCAGAGATCCTGATTGTAAGATACATCTTCAATTTCTCATACGTCAGGTTCCCACAACTATTGGGTTCTCTGGAGAATACAGATAGTATGCTGCCTACTATGGCTAAATTTATCGCCTTCCCCATTCTTATCTGCATATATCTGATCCCTCACATTAATACATGGCTGAAGATATGTGATATACGAAGTGGAGAGAGACTAAATACAATGATTGGTGAGACATCTCGCAACATGATCTTATTTGCGGTAACGCTTACCATCGCACTATGTTTACACTAAAAACAATAATGCTATGACGGTTAATATTCCAAAACTAAAGTACACTGAGTCTAATAACTTCTTCTTAATGGCGGGTCCATGTGTAATCGAAGGAGAAGAGATGGCTTTCCAAATTGCAGAACATATAGTTGCACTTTCTAACAAATATAACATTCCTTATATCTTCAAAGGATCATATCGAAAAGCTAACAGGTCTAAAATCGATTCTTTCACCGGTATTGGAGACCTTAAGGCGCTAAAGATTCTGAAAAAGATTGGCGAGACATTTGATATCCCTGTAGTGACAGATATCCACGGTCCTGAAGAAGCAGAATTAGCTGCTGAATATGTAGATATTTTACAAATCCCAGCTTTCTTATGCAGACAAACCGACCTTCTTGTCGCCGCAGCTAAGACAGGTAAAGTCATAAACATAAAGAAAGGACAGTTCCTCTCGCCTGCTGCCATGTCTTTCGCTGCACAGAAGGTTCGCAATTGTGGAAACAACAATATCATATTGACCGATCGAGGCACCTCTTTTGGCTATCAGGACCTGATAGTAGATTTCAGAAGTATTCCTACTATGCAGAAGATAGGTTGTCCTGCCGTTCTGGATTGTACACATTCTCTTCAACAGCCTAATCAGCTTTCGGGTGTCTCCGGTGGTGACCCAGAGATGATAGAAACCATCGCAAAGGCTGGTGTGGCAACGGGAGCAGATGGCTTGTTTATTGAGACCCACTTTGACCCTGCACATGCCAAATCAGACGGAGCAAACATGCTTCGATTAGATCAATTAGATGGGCTCCTTCAGAAACTTGTGAGGATAAGAAAAGCTATCCTAGAATAATCACCGTATTCCGACAGAATAAATTCACTAAGGCATTTCCTCTTGAGATGAAAAAAACATTTATCACAAAGATACCGGATCAACCAGGTTCTTTCTTAAAAACAGTGAAGATCATATCTTCATTGGGACTGAATATCACAAGAGTCAGCTACAACAACTCTATCGATACACACACGTTATTCGTTGAGGTGTCTGGCGAAGAGCAAAACATCGAAAATGCCTATGAGATATTACAAAAAGATGGCTTCCTCTTTGAAAAAGATGATGCCAACGTTATTCTGATGGAGTTCAAGTTGCAAGACCAACCGGGTGTTTTATTACCCATATTGGAATTGATTCATCAGTACAACTTCAATATACCCTATATCAGTTCTCAAGAGAATAATACTGATTATCAGTATTTTAAAATGGCTCTTTACATCGAAGATGCCCAAAAGGTGGATGAGTTCTTGAAACAGGTCACTCAACTATGTGAGGTAAGAATCATCACCTACGATAAGACGGAGAAGAATCTGGATAATACAGTCTTCTACCTCTCATTTGCTAACGGAGCGTCTAAGAAACTAGATTTGGACAAGGATAAATTCAACGATCTGATATCCAACTCTAATCTGATTATGCAGATATTGGATGAAAAGAATGAAAGTCCCTATAAGACATTCGAATACATTGCAAAATTTGCTGATCTTTTGAGTAAGTACAAAGGACTCAATTTCAATCCTCGCATAAGTGAAAAGAAGTTCCCACACTATACGGTTTACTGTATCGAGCCGGAGTGCGGATCCAATATCTATATCATCGAGAACAAGCAAGGACTCGTGTTCGTTGATAGTGGCTTTGCCCTGTACAAAGAGGAGATGACCAAGCTGTTGTCTGTCATGTTCAAACAGTTCTCAACATTAAAAAAAGCGTTGATTATCACACATCCAGATATTGATCATTTGGGGTTGACATCATTGTTTGATACGATTTATGTAAATGCAAAGACATACGAAAACTTCCAATTGGAAAATGAACAGAAGCTTAATTTCCGTGAACAATACCGTCACCATGAGCCTTATGTGAAAATCAGCAAGATATTATCTAAATATCAGCCGCCGCAGATGGATAAGCTTATCATAGTCAAGAGCGGGATTGATATGACAGACGATTGTCCGGTTCAGACAATCAACGGACTTGATTTCCGTTTCTACGACGGGAATGGCGGACATAGTGTCGGTGAGATGATTATCACCTTGGACGATATTGTTTTTTCAGGAGATATTTTGGTGAATCCTCAAGGTTATACAAAAGAGCAAAAAGAGTTTAATCTACTTGCCCCCTATCTGATGTCCAGTGTCAATATGAACTCTGAACTGGCTAAAAAAGAAAGAATAGAATTAGAAGAACGATACGCCTCCAATTCTATTCTATGCTACGGGCATGGCTCGCCCTCTTGGTAATTACATATTTTCCAATGCAGAAGCTAATTGATCAGGACATGAAGTACCTCTTCCGCCACAATCTATCCCTTTTAATCTAGAAATAACCTCTTCCACCTTCATGCCTTGTACCAGTTTGGCAATTCCCTGCGTATTACCATGACATCCCCCTAAAAATTGAACATTCTTTACAACACCGTCCTCAACCGCTACGTTGATAAATTTTGAACAGGTGCCCACACATTGATGTGTTTTCTTTACTTCCATCTTACTCTTATTATATGATTATTCAATTAAACAATTCAACTTATCACACTTACCTGTATTATCGTATTACTATATTATCATATTACTGATTATACAATTAATCTTCGCTACCTGTGATTCTTAATTCCTCCTTGTCTTCTTTCTTAAAGGAGATACGTGCGAACGGATTCTTCAGGTGAGTACCGAAATCAGGCATAGCCCAGCCGAAGCCGACACCTGCGCACTCCACGTTCAACAAGTGAGTTTTGATTTCGAACAAGGTGAAGAACTTAGGTGTTATATAAAACCTTGAAACCAGTTTCGTGTATAAACGATTTTCAATCCGATTGGAGTTTTTGTTTCCATACTGATTATATTCAGGCACTTTCACTTTATTAAAACAATAGACACCGACATGAAGACCCACATTTGCACGAGGGGACATTGTAATCTCATTAGCCAGAGACACACCGGCACGAATCTTGTTAGGGAAATAATCCTCTTCGATAAAGTTATATCGTACATTATTTGTACGTTGCGTACCATCATAAACTCCATTGTAGAAACCTTCGGCAGCCAATCCTAAACGATAAGCATTCGACAACGGAAGATAGACACCGACAGATAAGGAACCATTAGGATAAAAATGATCCTCTTTTTCTAGTTTATTTGCTCCCATTACGCCATAGACTTCCAGTGCAAGAATACGTTTTACCGGACGAGCTTTATGTTTGATAGGTAATGGCCAAACATTCGGTGTATATTTAAGGCCCAAGAAAACATCGGCGAACAATGTGTTTTTGGTGTTTCGTCCCACATGACAATCATGTAATACCATGGCATTTCCGCCCAAACACAGCATCCATTGAGCCAAAGGGCGTCCATAACGGGTGGATAGAGCAATATCCATATTCAGTCCGCCCACCAGCGTACCCGTCAAGGGGAAATAATGATTCTCATCCTCCGCGCCAGGAATCTGACCAGCCAGTCCGGCGCCCCATTTGAGGTTTAATGCAAAAGCATTTGTATGCACAATCGGAAAGTGGAAATAAGTTACCACAGGCAATGCACAACGTGTATAGGTTGAGTCGTTTAGATGATGACAGCCTATTGAAAAGCCGACGGTAGGAAAATTGAAGGCGTATTCCCAATTATGGTTTCCCAACAAAGGTAACTCCATGGCAAACTCACCACCTACACTGTTACCTTCAGAATTAAGGATCCATCCATAGTGTCCTTCTCCTTTTACTCTAAATATAGTATTTTGCTGTGCTTCAATATGCAAGAAGCTTAGAAAAAACAACAAAAATAATCCACCTAATTTTTTCTCACAATTTTTCATTCTTCGCCTAAATTAATCATCCAATCGAATAAACTCTCTTCAAATTTTATCTAATCATGAATAAGTAATCGGTGCAAACTTACATAATTTTTTTTGTAACTTTGCATCAAAACAAAAGACAATGCGTAATTTTATTATTTTTTCGCTATATTTTTTAGGGTATAATATTAGCCTAGCACAAAAAAATCCGATGGATGATTTTGTCAATTCCGATAACCTGACTCAAGCAAGTATTGGCTTTTTAATGCGTAATCTAGAAACAGGAGAAACGGTTGCTTCCTATCAACCAAAAATCTGTCGAAATCCTGCATCGGTCACAAAACTTATCACCACAGCCACGGCGATGGAGCTACTGACAGACACTTTCCGATTCCATACCGATTTAGAGATGAGCGGAGAAATTAAAGATTCTGTCCTTTACGGGAATCTTTATATCCGAGGAGGAGGAGATCCTTCATTGGAATCTTATCACAATCCAGTTAAGAACCTGTTTTACGAAAAAATAATTGACACGATATCCTCGTTAGGAATAAAAAGAATACAAGGTTCCATCATAGGCGACCCCTCTATCTTCCGTGAAGATGGAGCACCAATGAACTGGCTAGTCGAAGATGTTGGATCCTCCTATTCCCCTACTCCATCGGGACTTTCGGCTCATGATAATCTTCTCAGCTTTGTCATCACCTCCGATTCTACTGGATTCTCGCTGAGCAAGGTTTCACCCCACACGCAATTGTTCAAACCTAAATTTGAACTCACACAAAATAAGAAGATGGAACCAGGGTGGCGATTCACTAAGACGGATTTCTCATGGGAACCCATCATACGTGGTAACCTGCCCATTGGAATATGTCAATACCTCAAAACAGAGCTGTCCGAACCCGCTATGCTTATAGCTGATTCAATCCGTAATAGACTGATTGCAAATGGAATAGCTGTTGATTCGGTAGCAACTACCACACGATGGACCCCCTCAGATCCTATCCGCAAGGTAATCTATTCATACCGTTCCGCACCACTGAAAGATATCATACGGTTGACGAACCATAAGAGTATCAATCTCTATGCGGAGAATATTTTTTTGATCTTATCAAAGACAAAGGATTCAACAGCCACATGTACGAATTGGACATCCGCCAATGTTATCTCTAGATATTGGAAAAGCAAGGGAATAGACAGTAATAAAATATTTCAGGTAGATGGTTCGGGTATGTCGATGAAGAATGCTATCTCGCCACAGTTCATAGTAGATATGCTTACATACATGTACAAAGATAGTAAATACTCAAAATCATTTATTTCCACATTGCCTACTGCTGGACGGAACGGAACTGTTGCCTCATTTATGAAAGAGACAAGACTGGAAGGGAAAGCCCACATAAAAAGTGGAAGCATGGAACGCGTTCAGAACTTTGCAGGATACATAAATGCCAATAATAAATGGTATGCCTTTTCTATTATGGTTTCCAACTTCACAGGAGCAAGAGCAGCCGTGAAGAAACAAATATCAACACTGTTGAACGAATTGATTGTCAATGATAATCAACTGATTAAACAACCATAGACATCATATCAGACTGTTAGACATTTCACTCTGAGAGATGAAGAGAACATACCTATATACGTTCATTTTTACTTCCATATAAAACGAAGATACAATCTTTGTTAAATTTTATTATCCTAAACCATAATTCTTGCGAAAAATAAAGATATTTAGTATTTTTGCGCATAATAAATACGAACATTCAAATATTAATTTAATAGGTATGTCTCTAAAGAAAATAATATATTTACTGATTATTTGTACCTCTATTCTCAATGTTTCATGTGGTGATGACGAAAAAACTGATTTATTGTTGAATCAGGATGATCCAAGAGTTCGCTCAGTTACCTTTATGAATATATCATCCCCACAATTTATCATCAATGATACAGAAGCCCTTATTTACAACTATGATTCGCTGATGTATGGCATCGATCTGACAAAGGTCAAGGTTTACTTCTACGGTTATACCTCATCTCCAACTTTCTATTATAGATACGATGCAGTCTCAGCATGGATGCCTTTCAAAAACGGATCAACAATAGATATTTCAAAACCTTTTTATCTGTTTTCCACTTCAGAAGATGGAACACAAAACAAGACATATCTATTCGAGGCAAGAGTCCACAAATATGATGTGAACGCCTTTACATGGAAGCAATTCGGAGAGTTAAATCTCACATCTCCTGTTGTGTCACAAAAATCCATTGTCTATAATAATCAATATCAATGGTTCTGTCGGACCTCCGCAGGAGAGAATTATCAATTCGTTTCCACCAGTGGAGATGTCTGGACGATGAAAAAACTTGATAAGAAGATGTATCAATGGGAGACATTAGCGCTGTTCTCTGATACATTATGGGTGCAAGATGAAGAGGGTAACATCTACACCTCTCCTACTACGAAATTCAACTTCCAGCAGCGATCTGTATCTGTCAAGATTGAGCGACTATTATTCGAACTGGATAACAAACTGTGGGCAATAGCAGATAACAAACTATATACCCTCTATAAAGACAGTTCTGATTTTTGCGTTAAGAATGAATTGCCAAGTGATTTTTCTGTAGAAAACATCGTGACGTTTACTGCAAATTCAGGTTTTACTCAGTTGGGGTATATCTATGCCACACAAAAAGAGAAAGGAACAATATGGACACTAGATTATAGTGGTAACTTATTGCAGCTTGTATCATCCGGCACGACCATTCCTTACCTAATAAATCCAATGGTATATATCTACGACAAAACATTAGGAATAGTAGGAGGTAAACTTAAAGATGGCACCTATTCAAGTGAATGTTACGCTTCTTACGATAGCGGAAAGACTTGGGGCATTGATTGGCACAAGAAATTAAACTCAGATATAGAAGGTATAAACAATGCAGGCGTCTTTGTTTATTCAAGTCTTGGCGAACTTATCATTGTCGGCGGAAACATTAAAGAGGAACCTTCTCCAATCATTTGGAAGGGAGTATTAAATAAACTAATTGCGGACGAACTTAATTACAAATAATATGCGAAAAATTATTGGTGTCGGCGAGACAGTTTTTGATATTATTTTCAAGGACAACCAACCCATCAGTGCAAAACCAGGTGGATCCGTATATAATGCGCTGATTTCCCTCGGAAGACTTAATATGCAACCCATTTTCATCAGTGAAATTGGAGATGACCGAATCGGAGAAATCATTAAGAGTTTCTTGGATGAAAATCAAATAGAAACAAAATATATTTATTCTTACGACAGAGGCAAAACACCGCTTGCGCTTGCATTTCTGGATGAAAAACAAAATGCTGATTATCTTTTCTACAAAGATTATCCTGCTGATCGTCTGGATTACATTATGCCAAGGATCGACCCAGATGATATCATTATCATTGGTTCCTATTTCGCATTGAATCCGGTTCTACATGATCGTCTCGTTGATCTCTTAAACTTCGCGCAAGAACGAAGAGCCATCATCTATTACGATGTTAACTTCCGAAAATCACATATCAATGATGTTGGTCACCTGATGCCGACAATTCTGGATAACTTCGAGTATGCAGATATCATCAAAGGTTCTGAAGAAGATTTCATGAATATCTATGGCGAAGATGATCCTCCACAAATCTATAAAGACCATATAAGTTTTTACTCTAAAAACTTTATCTACACAATGGGAGAAAATGGGGCACGCCTCTTTGGACCTAATAATCTAGATAAACAGTATGCGAGCAAGACAATCGTACCTAAAAGTACGGTCGGTGCAGGTGATAATTTTAATGCGGGAATCATCTTTGGACTCATAAAGGAGAATGTCACTCGTGAAGAACTCATCAACGGTATTTCTCAAGAGAAATGGGACAGAATCATCAATTATGCCATTGAGTTTTCATCCTATGTCTGCACAACATTAGACAACTATATATCGAAAGATTTTGCTGAGAAATTTATATAAGGTGGGAATGGATTTATAGACCCCACCTTAATCAATAAGCATATATGAAGGGTGTATCATAATTAGGAGCATGAATTCCTAGATTTTGATACACCCTTGTTGTATAAATGTATAATTACTTATTTGCAAAAAGACATAAGCATCTCAATCTCTTGTTTCCAACGAGTCTCATCTGGTGTTTCCAAGATGAGCGGTATCTCATCGAATCGAGGATCCTGCATAATAAAACGGAAGGCATCTACCCCGATTTCACCCTCCCCAATACATTCATGACGGTCCACCTTTGAACCTACCCCTTTCTTAGAGTCATTGATATGCATACCTCGTAAATAAGTGAATCCGACCACTTCGTCAAATGTCTTCATTGTTTGCTGAAAAGCATCTTCTGTCTTCAAATCATATCCTGCAGCGAAAGCATGGCAAGTATCAATGCAGACGCCTACTCTATCCTTATCTTCCACACGATCAATGATATACTTCAGTTCCTCGAAGCGATTTCCGACATTACTGCCTTGTCCGGCCGTATTCTCAATCACAGCACAAACACCATGAGTTTTATCCAACGTGATGTTGATGGATTCAGCAATCCGTTTCAGACATTCCTCCGTAGAGATTTCCTTCAATGAACTACCTGGATGGAAATTCAACAATCGAAGACCCAACTGTTCACAACGTTGCATCTCTTCCAAGAAAGAAGCACGAGACTTCTCTAGTCCATCCTTTTGCGGATGACCTAGATTAATCAAATAACTATCATGAGGTAATATTTTATCCAATCGGAAAGCATATTTTTCGCAATGCTCTTTGAACAACTTTATGCTCTGTTCAGAAAGCGGTAGAGCGTGCCACTGACGTTGATTTTTAGTAAATAAAGCAAAGGTTGTCGCCCCAATCTGCGACGCATTCAATGGGGCATTTTCAACCCCACCCGAACTACTAACATGAGCACCAATGTATTTCATATCTTTTTTTTACAAAAATACAAATAACCTAATAATAATTCAATCGCAAAAGAATATTTTCATTAACTTTGTAAGTTATTATAAACGTTAGACACATGAAATATCTGATAATATTAGGAGATGGTATGGCTGATGAGCCAATTCCTTCTCTTGGGAACAAAACCATTTTGCAAGCAGCAAAAACTCCTACGATGGATAAACTGGCTAAGATGGGGCGAAACGGCCTACTTGCCACAGTACCTGAAGGATTCCACCCTGGTAGTGAGATAGCTAATCTGACTGTTATGGGATATGATGTAGCAAAGGTGTTCGAAGGAAGAGGATCACTCGAGGCTGCCAGCATGGGTGTAGATATAGAGCCTGACGAAATGGCTATGCGTTGCAACATCATCTGCATCCAAGATGATAAAATCAAGAATCACTCTGCAGGACATATCAGCAATGAGGAGGCCTATCAGCTTATTGAGTATTTAAATGAGACGTTAGGAAACGAGGACGTTCGTTTCTTCCCAGGCGTGTCATATCGTCATCTATTGAAAATTAAGCATGGTAACAAACATGTCCTATGTACACCACCTCATGATGTACCAGGCACTCCCTATAAAGATGTGTTAGTGAAAGCGGCATGTCCGGAAGCCGAATCGACAGCGAAGCTATTGAATGAATTGATTCTCAAATCAATGGAGATACTGCCCGAACATCCTGTAAATAAAAAACGTGTTGCCGAAGGGAAAGACCCTGCTAATAGTATCTGGCCATGGTCCGCAGGCTACAAACCGAACATGAAAACCTTGATGCAATTATACGGATTGAAAAACGGAGCAGTGATTTCTGCGGTTGATTTAATCAAGGGAATCGGTGTATATGCCGGACTAAAATCCATTGAGGTTGAAGGCGCTACAGGATTATATGACACTAACTACGAAGGGAAAGCTCAGGCTGCTATTGATGCATTAAAAGAAAATGATTTTGTATATCTTCATATCGAAGCGAGTGACGAGGCTGGTCATGAGGGAAATGTGGAGCTGAAACTAAAAACAGTGGAGTATTTGGAGAACCGTGTGGTAAAACCGATTTTTGAAGAGGTGTCTAAATGGACAGAGCCGGTCACAATAGCTATACTGCCAGATCATCCGACCCCATGTCGATTAAAGACACATATCTCGGCACCTATTCCGTTCCTGATCTACTACCCAGGCATCGAAGCCGACGAAGTTCAGCAATATGATGAGGAATCAGCAAAGAAAGGAATATACGGCACATTGGAAGGCGACGAGTTTATGAATGTTCTGCTCAAAACAAAGTAAAATAATAACTTACAGGAAGAGGGTGTATCAAAAATGATATACCCTTTTTTTGTTTTACATACAATATATTTCATAAAAAAACATATATTTGCCTATTCGTTGACCACATTCATTTATATAAACATCTTCAATTCGAGATATCAAACAACATGATGCATAAACTATATAGCTTTATATTATTCATTTTGGCAGCATTAACATGTCATGCAGACAATTGGAATATATACTGGCGTGAAGATTTTGGAGTAGTGGAGGATTCTGTTATCAAAGATTTCCCTGATCCATCCATGACAGTTCCCAATCATGATTTTGATGCCTGTGAATGGATATATGACGGTGCTTATGGTATTGCGAATAGTACATGGTGGGCATTTATCAGGAAAAAAGATTGTAACCCGAATGTATCCAATAATTTCACAGCAGGAGGAGATCATACGAGGAACAAAGATGGAGCCATGCTGATTGTGAATGTTGGTAGCAAAGGAAACAAAGAACCAATATATGAGCAGGAAATCAAGATAGATATCTGTCCAACAAGAACTAAATACAAGTTTAGTATTTATGCGGCATGTGTTTCTTTTTCAACCTATTATGATTTATTACTTTCTAATCTGACATTAAACATTCTCAATGTCAAAGACCCTGATAATCCTGTCGTAATTGGAAGTATGGATACAGGTGATCTGCCTTTATGGACGTTTAATGACAGTGATAACCTCAACCCTGATGGGATATATACCCACGCAGAAAAAGAATGGGGAGAGTATAGCCTTGAATTTGAAGCTGATGCAGGAGATGTCTTAAGGCTTCAGGTTCTAAACAACTGTAAATCAGGAATTGGCAATGACTTTGTACTAGATGACATAACTCTTTATCGTTTGGATGACATTGAAATCGCCGAACCAATTATTAATAGTGATATATACATTTATTACGATAATGCGGAGAGTAAATGTGAGAAAAAGGCGATATATGAAGTTTCCAATACAGAGATTCTGAATGCATGGCACAAAATCTATCCTTGTACTTACTTCCTATGGCAAGTTTCAAAGAATGATGGACTGACTTGGGAAAATCTATCCAAAGAAAGTGGTCAGGACGCTCTCTCCATGGGACGTATAATAGATACAAATACACCCAATGAGATATATAGGCTTATCATCACAGGGGGAAATTACCTTAATGAGGCCAAAAGGGAAGCAGAATATATTGCCAAAACGGGAAGGCCATCAAACGGATGTACATATTTTTCAATTTCCAGTACCATTGCCCCTGTTAAATACGTGGAAGAGATTGCACCTGTCGTCAAATTGGGAATTGATGGTGATATAAATAGAAAAATCATCTTCCCTGACGATTGTGATGATCCTAACGAGACACATTATTTCACGTTGTCTCCAAGTGCTTGGGACAATATAGAACATGTAGAGCATTGGGAATTTTCCACAGATGGGTTATGGTGGTGGATCTGGGATCCTAAAAATGGATTTAACAAGGTAAAAGAATATGATATTACTGGAGATGTCACCTATTACTTTCGTGTCATATTAGCTAGAACAGAAAACGAAGCGCATGACGTTGACATGTTTAATCATCCAGGCGACCGTTGTAACGATTTTTTCAGTATCACAGATACTGTTGCCATTGTTTGCAAAGAAAAATGCCAAAAACCAGATTATTATATAATTGAAAATACATCAATAGCTACCAGTCATGATGGTAAAAAAGCTATTTACTATAATTGTCATAACAATCCTTCCGTATCTTTTACGGTAAACCAGAGAGAGGGAAAAGAAGTCTATATTGATAGTCTTCACTGGTATATGAAAAATATACACGACCAAGAATGGAGCCTAGTCTCTGGCGAAAAAAATGAGCGTCTCTTTACACAACTATATGATACCACACAAGTATTATTTCTGGCATGGAATGGAGAATGTCAATCTGATTCAATCATTTATACGGTACGCATATATGATTTGGAACCTGAACTGACTGTTGATACCGATAAAATCTGCGAAGGTGATAAAATCACTTTCTCCTCAATCGATAACTATCCATCGCAACGTGGGTATGCTGTACTTGAAAGATCCGATGATGGAACCAATTTCGAAAGAGTTAACGGTTATGATACCATAGGATCATATCATGAACAGCCTTATATCCTTTCGGATTCTGTCACCATCACGGATGGAGATGCTGGAGAAGAAAAAACGTACTATTACCGTATCAAAACACGCGATTCAGAATTTTGCTCGTGGGTCAATTCAGATGTGTTAACTGTTAATGTCAGAAAAAAACCAGACATCACGTTGAAGGAACTTCCAGAGAAAATTTGTGAAGGCTCTACTGTACAATTGGATGCTACCGGTCACTTCCCACCAAACAATCGTTTTGCATGGCTACGGAATGGAGACACACTCTCCTCTACCGAAATGCAACTTATTGATACGCCGCAAGATACAACTATCTATGAATTTATTGTAGCCGATGAGATATGCTCAACGATAAAAGACACTGTAAAAACAATCGTCGTGAAGTCGGAACCTCTTATCCTGAACTTAGAAAAGGATAGTATATGCGAAGGAGAAGAAACGACAATCAATGTATCACGTAATAATCATGACCAGCCTTTGATTTGGGAATATGCGACAGATGCTTCACCTACGTTTGTGGAAACAACATTCAATGACGAATCCCATACGGAGAAATTAACAGAATCCACCTACTTCAGAGTTAAAACAAAGGGGGATATATGTCCAGATGTCTATTCCAAGTCAGTCTATACATACGTCGAAAAAAAGGCAGAAGTAAGTATCGACCGACTACCTGATGTAATTTGCAAAAATACAGAGATAATAATAGGAGCCCAAGTAACATTAGATCATACCATCAACTCATACCTATGGATTGTCAATAACGATACTTTATGGGATATGCATAAGCTAATCTTTTCAGAGAGTCCACAGAAAGAAACATCATACAAATTAACCGTTTTTGGTGAGGTGTGTCCTCCTGTATCTGATAGCATACACATAGAAGTCTCTACGCAACAAGATATAAACATTGATTTAGATAAAGATCATATTTGTGAAGGTGATGTTGCAGTATTATCGGTAGAATATGATCATAATTCCTCCATTTTATTTCAACAAAGCTACGACAATGTAACATACGAGGATTTTACACCTACTGATGCTATGGTAGAAGAGGTTTCTTATCCTGATAATGTGATAAAAGACAAACTTTCACTTAAAATAAATCCTCAAAAAGATGTAATGTATAGAGTGAAAAGCACCACAGCTCTAGCATGTGCGTCTGAATTCTCAGCCCCTATTGAAATAAAGGTGGAGAAAAGAATAGAAGACTTATCCGTCGAATCGCTTCCTACAATTGTATGTAAAGGCACAGCAGTCAACTTAAAGGCTTCAGCTACGTTAGATCCATCTATTCATTCGTTTACATGGTCAAAGAATGGACAAATCCTTTCTTCTTCGCAGTTGGAAACAAATGATATAGTTACAGAAGCATCCAACTATGAGTTTACATTAAATGGTCAGTATTGCCCACCTATCAAAGAAACATTGACCATTGATGTCGATAAAACCATTGATCCGGTATTAAGTGTAAACAAAGATAGCATCTGTGTAGGAGAAGAGGTGACACTCTCAAGCAACGTACAGCAGGATGAAAAAGTGATATGGGAGGAGTCTAATGACAATAACCAATTCCATTCATTTACGCCCCTTCAACAAGGTGTTGCCACTCCGTCAAAAACCACCTACTATCGCATTGGGTACAGCTCACCATCCAACATCTGTTCACAGACTTTCTCTAATAGCGTATTGGTCCATGTTGATCAACCTGCTGATGTGAGCTTCGACCCTATACCAACAATCATCTGCGAAGGTACAGCAATACAATTAAATGCAAATGTAACAACAATAGAGGAACGACCTTTCTCATGGAGTAAAGGTACTGAAATCTTATCAACATCGACACTGTCACTGTCTGATACACCAACACAATCAACCACATATCAATTCACCATTCAAAATGGGAAGTGTCCTGACTACACAAAAGAGTTCCAAGTTGAGTATGAGGAACAACCTGTTGTCTCTCTAACCATCACTCAATCAGGAGTCTGTGAAGGGGATGAGATAATCCTAAGGGCAAAGACATCTAATTCAAAAGCAATTAGCTGGCAGGAGAAAAACGATGAGGAGGAGACATTCAGAACGATTCAGTCACAGGGAGGTGACGAACTAAACATCACGGCAGAGAAATCGGCTAGCTATAGAGTCGTATCAACCGGCAGCTCAGTATGCTCAGAGACCACATCTGCAATCGGACACATCGAGGTCGAGAAGAAAGCTTCGGCTGAACTACCGGAAAAAATAACAATCTGTCCTAAGGGAGAGACCACACTTCTTCCTCAGTTTACTAGTAATCCATCAAGCATCTCATGGTATAAACGAGAAAAAGATGAACCAAATTTCTCACATTACATCGATGGAGAAACGAGTCTAACAGTATCACCAATGGTCCCTACTGAATACAAGTTAGAATACACCATGAAGTATTGTCCGATGCAAGAAGCCTATACCACCATTCTGATAGATGAAGATACTACCATTGAAGCAATACTAGATGAGGTAATCTGTGCAGGAGAAACCGTACAACTCAAAACGACGGTCAATCATCCAGAAACAATGGTGTGGGAAGAAAAGAATGAGGAGACAAACCAATATAACATCATTGCAACCGGCACTGAGGAAATAACGGTCTCTCCCACTATCACATCAGAATACCGTGTATCAAAAACTTCAGAGAATGGCTGCAACATTCCGCCGATATACACAACGGTGACCGTTCATCAACCTGTTGACATTGAATTAGATGACAAAAAGATCTGCAAGGGAGATTCTGTGGAATTAACTATAAACGGAATAGATGAATACACAGATATCATCTGGACCATAGAAAATGCTGACAGTGTTATCTGCCAAAATGTATCATACATAGCATCACCTGAGCAAACAACGAATTATCAGGTAATTGTTAAGAATGGAACATGTCAGGGAATAGCCAAATCTACGGTGATAGTCTATAATCCACCAATCATTCTATCATGCGAAGAACTCACGCAGAACAGCTACCGTATCAACGTAGAAGCCGATCACTCCCCTATCTACTTCGATTATGGTAACGGACAAGCACCAGCGACATCCACTATTCTGACAAATATTTTTCATGGGAAAACATATACTATAACCGCCTCTGATGAGATAGGATGCTCTTCAACCTATGTACTAGACGTACCCGCCTACGATCTTTATATTCCAGAATACTTTATTGTAGAAAATGGGAACTGGAAGGTCGGCAATCTAGATAAATATGAGAATTCCACTTATCAATTGTACGACAGATTTGGCAAAAAACTTTTTGACGGAGTTGGAACGGACGAAGGTTGGAATGGAGAATACAATGGAAATCCGATGCCATCCACTGATTATTGGTATGTTGTGAATATACCAGAAATAGACCAACAATACAGAGGACACTTCACGCTAATCCGAGAAAAATAGAGTTGGGATCGGCATTTAAACTTCAAATCAGCATAATTGTGCAAAAAAATAGGTCACACTGCACGTAAATATGTAACTCTTATCACTATTATATGTTTAAATAATTGTAAATTTGTCGATGATATATCAAATTACGAAGGTAAAACATATAGTATATGAAGATAATAGCAGTAGGTTGGAATTACGCCGAACATAATAAAGAACTCAATCGCATAAACATACCAGAACATCCTGTTATTTTTATGAAACCCGAGACAGCACTTGTTCGGGACAATAAACCATTTTATCTCCCCAACTTTTCCAATCGTATAGAGTACGAAACAGAGATTATCCTTCGCATTTCCAAGATGGGTAAAAATATCTCTGCTAAGTTTGCTGATCGTTATTATGATGCTATAGGGCTGGGTATTGATTTCACCGCCAGAGATTTACAAAATGAATTCAAAGCCAAAGGAGCTCCTTGGGAGATATGCAAAGGATTTGATAATTCCGCGCCTATCAGCGCCTTCCTCCCCAAAGAAGAATTTGACATAAACAATCTAAATTTCTCATTAAACATAAACGGGGAAGAAGTTCAACGAGGAAACACAAAAGATATGATATTCAAAGTTAACGATATAATTGCCTATATTAGTCAATTCTTTACGCTAAAAACAGGAGATATAATATTCACAGGAACCCCTGTGGGAGTTGGCCCTGTAAAAATAGGCGATCATCTGGAGGGATATATCGAACACAATAAAATGATAGACTTCTCCGTTTGTTAACTGTAACATTAATTAAACAAAATTAACACTATGAATAGGATTAAATTTTTAGTTATTGCCATATTAATAGGGTGTTTTTCTTCCATGCAATCCTATGCATACGAATTCAGCAGCAACTCTGTATTAGCATCAGGGACATGGGTAAAGATTCGTGTGAAGGAATCTGGAATATGTAAATTAACATTCGAGCAACTTGCTCAGATGGGTTTCACTAATCCATCAGAGATCAGAGTGTTTGGATACGGAGGTAGTATGCTTAGTGAAGACTTCAGTTCACCTAAAATAGATGATTTGAATGAAGTCCCTTTATACGAGGGCTATAATTACTTTCTTTTCTATGCGCAAGGTCCTATTCAATGGGGCTACAATAACAACCGCAAGAAGACATGCTATGATTTTACAATTAATCCCTATTCAGTTTTCGGCTACTATTTTGTGACCGACAATGTAGGGACAAAAAAAAGAATCACCACAAAGAAGGAAGCCTCATTGACGGAAGGAGAAAAAAACATTGTGGATATCAATAATTATATGGATATAAGATACCGCAAGATGGAAGAGTTCAATCTTATATCCTCTGGAAAGAAATGGTTCGGAGATAAGATTCTTTCAGGAAATTCATCAAGCTTTAGATTAGATTTTCCTGATGTTGATACGACAGAAACAGCTACTCTCTATTTAAACTGTACAGGATCCGCAAATTCCAGTTCAACAGTTAACATAACAACACACATTGGTGATAGTGTGTTGTATGATAATCTCTCTATTCCCCTATGTTCACAACATGTGATTGCCAACGAGGTACAGTTAGTGCAGACATGCAAACCGTCCAACGGACAAATAAGTATCTCCCTAACCTATCATGGGAATAACGACGCCCATTATGCAACGGTTGAGCGCATCATAGCTACAACCTATAGGAAACTGAGCATGAATGGTGCAAGTACACTCTTCTTTAGAAATCCCAAGGCTATCAACTCAGATGATGAATACATCTTTCATGTGGATGGATGTACTTCCAACCACCAGATATGGAATCTGAAGGATCCTCAATCTCCTGTATTGGAGAAAACAGAATTGAATGGGTCAATATTAAGTTTCTCATGCACTCCTCAGGATAATACACCTACCGAATATGTTGCCGTCAATGTATTAAATCCTGATTATATTAACGCTGAGTATGTCGGAGCAGTGATGAACCAAAACTTACACGCAAGTGCCCCTACCGATATGGTTATCATTACCCATCCTGACTTTTTAGCAGGCGCACAGCAAATTGCTGCCCTTCATCTTCAATATGACAATATGGATACACATATTATCATCCCGGAGCAGATATATAACGAATTCTCATCAGGTACACCTGACCCGACAGCCATCCGATGGTATATGAAGAAATTGTACGAAGAAAATGGACATCAACCTTTCTATCTCCTTCTGATAGGTGACGGTTGTTATGATAACAGAGGATTGCTGACCGCACTAAATGGGACAAAAGTAAACAACTATATCATCACATATCAGGGAGGAAGCTCAACCGATGCAGCGTCTTCTTATACGTCCGACGATTATTTCTGTTTCCTTGAGGATAATGAAGTAAACAGAGGAAGAGTTGGCAATGCCACGATGGATATATCAGTGGGACGAATTCCATGCCAGAATATGAATCAGCTAGCCGGTGTCATCAACAAGATAAAAGCTCACATGGAGAACAATAATTTTGGTAAATGGAAAAACAAAATTGTCCTATTAGCTGATGATAACGAAGAATCCAACTCATATCAAAAATTCTGTGAATATTCGGATAATCTAGCCAAAAAAGCTCATTTATACAATCCGGATATGGATGTGAAAAAGATATATCTCGATGCCTATACACGTACCACAGGATCAAATGGTAGTCGCTATTATGATGTAGAAAGGATAATTGAAGAGGAGATCGAGAACGGTGTCATGTTCTTCAATTATATCGGACATAGTAGTAAGATCGGGTTCTCTGCCGAGCATGTCTTTACACAAAACAAGGCAGGTTCAATCTTCAACAAAAACTGCGGTTTCTGGTTCACCGCTAGCTGTGAGTTCTCTCAATACGATGATTTGGATCATTCTGGAGGGGAAGATTTGCTCCTTAACCCTAATGGAGGAGCTTTAACCCTCATCAGTTCATCACGTGTTGTCTTTGACAATAAGAATGACAATCTCAATCAAGGCCTATTCACTCATCTGTTTGAGCGAGATATGGATAGCATGCCTCTAAGAATTGGCGATGTAGTTCGACTAACCAAATGTCAATTACAGAACGACTCCAATAAACTGGCGTTCCATCTCCTGGGAGATCCAGCACTACGTCTCAACTATCCTGCTAATCACGTATTAACCGATTCAATTGTCGAGATTGGAGGACCACAATGCGACACGCTTAATGCACTTTCTGAGATTCAGGTGTTCGGTCATATAACCGATAACTATTATAACAATATGGATGACTTTAACGGCACCTTGTTCATCACATTGTATGATAAGGAGGTTACTCTTTATACCAAAGCAAATATCTATACAGAGAAGGAAGATATCATAAAAAATAGGCATGAGTATAAAGACCGTCCAAACGTCCTTTTCTCAGGACAAGTTGATGTAATTGACGGTAATTATACCTTCTGTTTCAAATTGCCAAAAGACATCAACTATAGCTATGGCACAGGACGTCTGGCTTATTACGCTTATGATGAAAAAAATAGATACGAAGCACAAGGATCGTATGAAGACTTCATCATTGGAGGAAGCAATAACGTAGTAGATGATGATACAGATGGACCAATTCTTCAACTATTCATGAACACAGAAAGCTTTGTGTCTGGTTCTACGGTCAATTCATCCCCAGTATTTTTTGCTAAAGTATATGATGAGAATGGTATCAATGCCTCCGGAGTAGGTATCGGACACGACATCACTTTGACAATCAGTGGAAGCAATACTCCAATCATCTTAAATAACTACTTCTCCTATTCAAAAGGCAGTTATAGTAATGGAATGATTTGCTATCAGCTAAATGATTTACCAGATGGTGAATACACTCTCACGCTCAAAATATGGGATTTGCTAAATAATTCAAGTACAAGTAGCATAAACTTTGTTGTGGATCACAATTACGAAGTTGAGATTACAGAGTTGATTGTCTATCCTAATCCTGCCAAAGACCATATCAGTTTACAGCTGATAAATAACGAACCGCTCACTGTACAGTCCTTTAGATTCCTACTATACGACATCTATGGTAAGATTGTATATGAATCTGAGGAGATACAGTCTAAAACAGACGGAACATTGACATGGACATGGAATTTATGCAACACCAATGGAAATCGTGTTGCGCCTGGATGCTATGTCGGCAGAGCCGAAGTCAAAACAGACGATAAAAAATATAAGGGTAAATCGAAAAAAATTATCATATTACCACAATAAAAATTTGTTAAATTAGTTTTCTATTTAGTAACTTTGCGGACAGAATAAGTAGAATACTTAGATCCGTTGAAATATATATTAAAATGAGAAAGAATAAAATTAAAGTAATCACCTTAGCAACATTGCTATTTACAAGTTTCACCACCGCAACAGCAGTCAGCGTAGATAAAAATGGTAGCGTGACTGGTGAAGGTGGAGAAAGTTACAATCCATTACAGACAGCTATTCCTTCCCTTTCAATAGCACCTGATGCAGTAGGCGGAGGTATGGGAGATGTGGGAGCTGCAACAGCACCTGATTATAATTCACAGCACTGGAATCCAGCAAAATATGCGTTATCACAAAGTCGTGGAGGTGTTGGATTATCATATACTCCATGGTTGAGAAAAATCGTTGATGATATTGATTTGGTGTATCTAGCAGGATTCTATAAACCAACTGAACGTACAGCAATTGGAGCATCATTCCGTTATTTTAATATGGGTAAAATCAATTTGACGGGTGAACGTGATGCATCAGGTAATCCACAAGATCTTGGAGTCGCACAACCATACGAAATGGCTTTTGACGCAAGTTTCTCTATGCTTTTGTCTGAATATTGGTCAGCCGGTGTCGCTTTACGTTTTATCTATTCGGATTTATTCAATGGAATGAACGATGAGGACGACTACTCAAAAGCAAAAGCATTCGGTGCGGATATCGCTTTCGCATATCGTAAACCTGTTCAGATTAATGAGCATGAGTCAACCGTAGGATTCGGTGTCGCTATTACCAACATAGGTAACAAGGTATCTTACGACAAAGATGCATCTCAACAGTTCATCCCTACCAACTTCCGAATCGGAGGTAGCTTCGAGTATGCATTCGATGACTTTAACCGTTTGGGCTTTGCATTGGATTTGAACAAATTATTGGTTCCAACTCCTTATGGTTCTCGTTCTAACTATGAAACAGATGAGGAGTATCAAGATGCAAAACGTAAATATGAAGAATGTAGTTCTATCGGTGGTATCTTCCGTTCATTAGGTGATGCACCTGGTGGTTTCAAGGAAGAGTTGAAAGAGTTCAACATATCAATGGGATTGGAGTATTCATATAACCGTAAGTTCATGGTTCGTGGTGGTTATTTCAACGAAAGTGCAGATAAAGGTAATAGAAAATACTTCTCTGTAGGTGCAGGATTCCACTTGATGATTTTCGAATTGAATGCTGCCTACTTGATTTCCATCGCACAAACCAATCCATTGGATAGAACATTAAGATTCTCTCTTGGATTTGATTTAGGAGGAATCAAGACATTGTTTGGTTCGAACGAAGCAGAAACATCAGAGGACTAAAAAAAGATTAACTGAATAATATAATGATGGGGTCACCAAATGTAACCCCATCATTTTTGATTTTTTTATAAAATGAAGTTTAGAGTCGGACAAGGATTTGATGTTCATGCATTTGCAGAAAATAGAGAACTATGGTTAGGTGGTATATTAATACCAAGTGACAAAGGATTATTAGGACATTCAGATGCAGATGTACTTATTCATGCAATTTGCGACGCGCTATTAGGCGCAGCACATATGCATGATATCGGATACCACTTTCCTGACACATCCAACGATTTTAAAAATATAGATAGTAAAATCTTACTAAAAGAAACGATCAAACTCATAAAATCTAAAGGATACAGTGTCGGGAACATTGATTCTATAATATGTGCACAAGCCCCAAAGCTAAGTCCCTATATCGAACAGATGGAGGAATGTTTATCTAAAGTTATGGAAATCGATAGAGAACAGATAAGCATCAAAGCCACCACAACCGAGAAACTTGGATTTGTAGGGAGAAAAGAGGGAATAGCCGCATATGCTACAGTTTTAATCAATAAAGAATAAGGACAAGAAAGATGCTGACATTATTCATAAAAGGATTAATTATTGGAGCAATCGTGTCAGCACCGATTGGCCCTATCGGCATATTGTGTATTCAACGAACATTAAATGGAGGAAGAAGGAGAGGAATCGCCACGGCATTAGGTGCTTCTGCATCCGATTTATTGTATGCCTGCATTGCAGTGTTCAGTATGTCTATGGTGGTTGACTTTATAGAGCTTCATCAAACATTTCTTCAAGTCATTGGTACAATAGCTGTTTTCTTTTTTGGATTATATACGTTCCGTGATGATCCAAGAAAAAAACTAAAAAAAATGGATGAAGGGAATAGTGACAATACCAAGACGGACTTCTTTACCTCCTTTGGACTTACAATTACCAATCCACTTGTCATATTCTTATTTATCTTTTTATTTGCAAAATTTCACTATATCAATGATGATATAAGTTTTCCTTGGAATATACTTAGTGTCGTGTTTATCATGTTGGGGGCAGCTATCTGGTGGACATTCATGGTTACCATCGTAGATTTTTTCAGAGGAAAGTTCAATGTTCGTCGATTATATCTTGTTAACAAGATTACAGGTACACTACTAATGATAATCGGACCTATCAGTCTTGTGTTTTCATTAATCAACTAAGCTTTATACAACAATAAAAAAGGAGAAGTAATAAAAACATCTCCTTTCCTATCTGTATATTTTATCTATATTATCATCCAAAGTCAATCTCAAAACGACTTGATGAAGATTCCTCCTCCTTTTTAGGTTCTGTGACTACTCCATTTTCAGCATTCTTAATGTAGTTAATCACTTCATCCATCCCTGCTCTAAACTTTTCAAAATCTTCTCTATACAAGAAAATCTTGTGTTTTTCAAAGGATACCTGGGATTCATCCCCAACAAATTTCTTTTTACTCTCTGTAATAGCTAAGAACAACTCATCCTTTCTATTACGTTTTACATCTAAATAATAGATGCGCTTCCCTGCCTTTAAGGCTTTCGAATAAACAATCTCCTGATCTCGCTTATCCGGTTCCATCCTCTTTTTCTCTTCTTCCATACTCAATCTCCTTATATTTAAAATATCATTCAATTAAAACGAAATCGGTCAAATGTATTTATTTTTTCGGAAAAAACAAAATTTTATGATAAAAAATTACAAATATTGAATATATTTCTTCCTATCATACTATATAAAACCCTATTTGATCCCCTAAATACCTTTCAATTTTTCTTCGACTTAGTTCTGTTCCTGTTCTTTATCTTATAAAATTCATTTTAAATAGAATGGCAACTTATATTGCGATGTTGTATTCTTTCCTCTGTATTTTGCAGGAGTCCACTTAGGCATCAGATTCATCACACGAATAACTTCTGCATCAACCGTAGGAGAGTAACTTTCATCGATTTTTATATTAGTTATTGAACCATCCTTTTCCACATTAAAAGAAACAACAGTTTGCGCATTTTCCTTGGAAGATGCATTTTTTTCTGCGCCTTCAGGCACTTTGAAATTTTTATTTATGAATTCCATTAATGCATTCATACCGCCAGGAAACTCAGCTTGTTCATCGACAAAATACATCACATACGTTTTGTCCTGCCGAGATATAATACCAGCTTCCATCTTTGTAAAGCCCAAGTCGTATATGTTCTTCCGTTCTTTTCTCTCGGCCTCGCCAAGGTCACTATACTTAGCAAACAATGCCTTGAACTCAGGTGTATCCCGAATCAGATCCATATCTGAGTCAAAACCAATATGATTCATTGAACGGAATCCTGCCTCATATGCTTTTTCAAGATATTTTAATGCCAGCTTTTTGTCTTCTTTTATACTATAGAAACAAGCCACCTCATAATACATATCACAAGCATCTTCCGATGTCTCGCGCATATATCGATTAAGGGAAGCGAGCGCCTTTTCTTCTTGATTAAGATATAAATAAGCAAAATAGATACGAGATGTATCGATCTCAGTTAAGTCCTTATCCTCTATAAGATGTTTGAAATAAATAGTAGCCGTCTTATTATCACCTTCTCTTCTTGCATTCTCAGCAACCCAGAAATAATACCTCTTTCCCATGGTATCAAGTTCTGCGGCTTTCAAGTAATCTTCCTTTGCTCCTTTAAAGTCTCGCACCGACCATTTCAATGACGCTCTTTCATAATACAAGAATGGATCCTTAGGATTTTTTTTCAACGCATCTTCTATCAGTGAATTAGCTTGATCCATAGAACGTTCTTCCATCAACGTAGCTATATACATATAACGTGCTGTCTCATCTGTTGAATCAATAGCAAGAGAGATCTCAAGATAATTTTTTGCTTCATCATAATCCTCATTTACAAGAGCAAACTGAGCTATACTATTAGTTATATCATTATTCCCAACACCGATCTTATAGGCATGGAGATAATGTTCCAATGCCTTGTTTTTCTCCTGATGACAATTATATACATATCCTAATGCATACGGCCAAATAAATTCATTCGGGAAACGATTAGAGAAAATCTTTAGTGACGGAACCATCTTCTGGTATGACTCATCACTCTTTACCTTCCCATATATTTCCCGGAACCAGGTAAGATCATTTTTTAAATATAGAATACTTCCCAAATCCTTAAGTGTCTCTTCCTTCCTATTAAGTTTTATCAAAGATTGCGCCCTTAGCATATACAAGGCAGCTTCATTATATTCATATAATAATCCTTTATTAGCTGCTTGCAAGGCTGCTTCATAATTTTCTAATTGATATTCACATGCACTTAATCCTAAATATGATGTTTTACTTTCGGATGTCAATGATATAGCTTTCTCGAAATCCGCTTTCGCCTCCTTATATTTATCCATGGACATAAGAAGATGACCCCTAAGTTCATAAAATTCTTCAGGGGATGCAGGCTTCGATTTTAATCCCTCATTCAATCTCGACAAAGCCTTAACAGTATCTCTTCGGTCCAATGCAGCATAATACATGGATATGTAACATTGGTCCCGATATCCCTTCTCATCCTTCCCTAAATATTTCAGGGCCTGAATAGCATACGAATCCACCTTGTCATATTCATTTGTGTTATTCATTACAATGGTCATATACACATACGCATGAGGATCTTTCGGATTTTCTGCTAATGCTTGATTTAAGTATCCGTATGCTGTAGAGAAATCATTACTAGCAATCGCCTGGATTGCTAATGTAACATAATATGACTCTTGTTTATCTTCCTTTCCTGCAAGCGTTTCTTGTATAAATAGCAAGCAGAAAAGCGGTATCAAAACCAATCTGAACATCTGTTGTCTTGTCATTCTATTTTTATTTCTTACTGTTAAGTTCTTCTTCTTTCGCCTTCAGTTGTTCATCAATGTTAATTGATGATTTCATCTTATCCAGCTCTTTTATCTCTTGTTCCAATATTTTCTTATACTCGCTCACCAAAGATTTGTATTCCTGCATATCTCGGATATTATCCAAATCCCAATCGGTTTCCAAATGATGGAAGTTTCTAAAACCTGCTTCAAGTGCTTTCCTCAGAAATTTTATCGATTCCTGTTTCTCTCCAAGCAATGAATAATAACATGCTGTATTATAATACGAACTGGCCTTACTTAAATCTGGATCCTCGTTCATCTTCATAAAGGCCGCTTTTGCCTCTTCTTTTTTACCTAAGAAATATAGAACATAAGCATACGATGATGTATTACCTTGAGGGTCTAATTCAAGTAGTTTATTAAAATCTTTCTTTGCCAGTTCTTTTTTTCCTAATTTTTCATAACATCTTCCTCGAGACGAATAACTAGAGATACTTGAAGGTGACAATGTTATAGCCATAGAAAGGTCCTCTACTGCTTCTTCGTACTGTTTCATCTGAATTTTAAACTCAGCACGTTTACGATAAGAATAGCTATAATCAGGTGCTTTCTTAACCAGTTGGTCGATAACCTCCATGGCTTTATCCATTTTATACATATCAGCATAGACACCTGCTTTCAACCCAAGATCCTCCACATTTGATGTGTCCAACTTTAAAGCCAAGTCAATGTATTTCATTGCATTTTCCAAATGTCCTAAACGATTATAGCAGTAATAATAACGACGAGCAATCACTGCAGAGAATTCTTTCGAGAATGCCTTGTCATAATATGGAAGTGCCATCTTATATTCTCTATTCACCTCGTATATCTCACCGATATAAAATGGCCAATGAGCATCTTCTGGGTCCTTCATCATTTGAACTTTCAATTTCGATACCATCATCTGGTAGGCTTCATCCGGCATAGACAGCATCAAATTAACAGCTTTCCGCTGTTCTATATTAAGCAAGAGAGCAGAAATGACGTTTTCTGTTGCCTCATCATATTTCTTTTGCATTTTGTAAGCAGATGCCTTAAATGCATAAGCTTCTGGATATGAGTTATCCAACGAAGCTGCATAATCAAATTGTTTGATTGCTTCGTCATATTTCTCCTTCTCCAAAAGATTTCGTCCGAGACCCATATACGCAATCACCGATCCTGGTTGTATAGATAATATCTTCTTATAATCAGCATCTGATTGAGAAAATTTTGATTGATAGAAATAAATATCAGCTCTTTTTTCGTACAAGGCAGATGAATTAGGGCATTTTTTTATACCTATATTTAAATCCTCAAGCGCTTTGGTTGTATCTTCCATCTGAAGATATATATACGAGCGCGTGTTATAAATAGATTCAATGAAAGGAGCATCCGCTGATGGTATGTATTTTAAAGCATCGCCCATCATATTCAGTGCCTTACCATACTCATTATATCGTGCAAGAATATATCCCATCCAATAGTGAGAATAACCACTCTTAGGGTTTTCCTTTGCATCCTTATAGAATGATTCAAAAGCATTACTATAATCTTTCTGTTCCAAATACTCAATACCCTTCTTATAATTAGGGGTCTCCGGTCTTTTCGCTGGCTTACCAAACGCCCAACTCATCATCCCTAAAAATGCAATCAAGAAAACTATTCTCTTCATACTGATACAAATTAAAGTTTACATATCGGTGGAAAAATCTATCATTACCCGATTCTTTTCACAAATATAGAAAAGACTTATATTAAAAACAAAAAAGAAACATTAATTTAAGATAATTCGATTTTACATTTTAACATCTTTTTATGAACATTTTTACACATACCTATTCAAAATAGGTTATTTGTAATAGATAATTCAAATTTTACTTTTATTTTTGTAAGACTAAAATAGATATAAATTTTGCAATAAATATGAAACCTACATTATTAGTATTAGCGGCTGGTATGGGAAGTCGTTACGGAGGTCTCAAACAATTGGATGGATTGGGACCGAATGGTGAGACTATCATGGATTATTCCATATACGATGCTATCCGTGCTGGTTTTGGTAAAGTTGTCTTCGTGATTCGTCACACTTTTGAAAACGATTTCAGAGAAAAAATCATTCCAAAATACGATAAATCAATTGACGTAGAGGTTGTTTTTCAAGAACTGGATTCTCTTCCAACGGGCTTTAAAGCTCCTGCAGATCGTGTTAAACCATGGGGAACAAACCATGCTATCATGATGGGTGAAAAAGCAATAAACGAGCCTTTTGCAGTGATTAATGCAGATGATTTTTACGGCAAAGAGAGTTTTCAGATTCTAGCGGATGCTCTTAACTCAATGGCGGGCACTAAAAATAACTACTGCATGGTAGGATATCGATTGGGTAATACGCTATCTGAGAGCGGACACGTTTCTCGTGGCGTCTGCCAAACTGATGCAAATAAAAAACTAACTACTGTTGTAGAGCATTATGAAGTACAACGCAAAAATGATCTTGTTATTTATAAGGATCAAGAAAGCGGTGAATACAAGACAATAGACGAGAATCTACCCGTTTCAATGAACATGTGGGGATTCACGCCCGACTATTTTGAACACTCAAACAAAGATTTCAAGGAATTCCTTCAAGCGAATGCCGATAATATCAAAGCAGAGTATGGAATTCCAACCATGGTAAATAAACTGATTCAATCTAACACAGCAACTATTAAGGTCCTTGATACTCCATGCAAATGGTTCGGTGTAACCTATCAAGAGGATAGGCCTTCAGTGGTAGCCAAAATTCATCAATTAATTCAATCAGGGATTTACCCTTCAAAATTATTTTAAGAATAATGGGAAAAGGAAAGATATTAGTCACAGGTGGAACTGGTTATATCGGATCACACACTGTTGTCGAGCTCTGCAATGCCGGTTATGAACCAATCATAATCGACAACCTATCTAATTCTAACATCAACGTATTAGATGGTATCAAAGCTATCACTGGACATCCTGTAACTTACGAAAACATTGATTGCAAAGACTATAATTCATTAGAACGATTCTTAGAGAAACATTCTGAAATAGTTGCTATCGCTCATTTTGCCGCATCGAAATCAGTAGGAGAATCTGTTAACAATCCATTGTTATATTACAGAAATAACATCTTGTCTCTGATTAACCTGTTGCAACTAATGGCTAAGTTCAACATCAAAAACATAGTCTTCTCATCCTCATGTACTGTGTATGGACAAGCAGACGTCTTGCCTGTTACAGAGCAATCGCCTATCAAACCTGCCACATCTCCATACGGCAGTACCAAACAGATGAGTGAAACCATCCTTCAAGATGCTGCATTTGCAAATAAAGACTTAAATGCGATACTATTACGATATTTTAATCCTATCGGAGCTCATCCAAGTGCTGAAATAGGTGAATTGCCAAATGGTATTCCTAATAATCTGTTGCCTTACATCACACAGACTGCTGCTGGTATCCGTAAAGAACTTAGTGTATTCGGAAATGATTACAACACGCCTGACGGAAGTTGTATCCGAGATTATATCAATGTCGTAGATTTAGCCAAAGCACATGTGATTGCTCTGAACAGAATGATAGAAGGGCATAATAAAAAGAATATCGAAATATTTAACCTTGGAACAGGCGAGGGTGTTTCTGTTTTAGAGATCATCCGCACATTCGAAAAAGCTACTGGCGTAAAAGTTCCATACAAGATTGCCCCTCGTAGAGCTGGTGACATTGAGAAAGTTTGGGCAGACACTTCGTATGCCAATAAAGAACTTGGGTGGAAGGCTGAAACAAATTTAGAGGATACCTTGCTATCAGCATGGAATTGGCAAAAAAAATTAGCAGAAAAGAATTTGGGGAACTAATAGGTTCCCCCTATTTATTATACTATGGCTGAAGGACAAAACGCAGTAAAAGAATATACCCATACAAGTTTAAAGGAACCTCACCAATATAAAGTGATTTTCCATAACGACAACTTTACCACTTTTGATTTCGTAATAAAAGTACTGGTATTGGTTTTCCATAAATCCATCGAAGAAGCTCAAACATTAACTGTCAAAGTGGATCAAGAAGGACAGGCCGTTGTGGGTATTTACTCCTACGACATGGCTATCACCAAAACAGAAAAAGCAACTCAGATGGCACAAGATGAGGGTTTCCCACTTCATATAACATTTGAACAAGTGTAAAACCCTCAACTAATTGTTTCCTTTCGATTTCTATTATTTCAACTTAAACAATACAGGTAAAGTGTAACGACTGCGAACCACCTTGCCATCTCGTTCTGCCGGTGTCCATTTAGGCATTGATTTCACCATACGTATTGCTTCTGAATCCAGACTTGGATCTACGCTTTTCTGCACATTAATGTCCTGAATCGTTCCATCCTTGTTTACAACAAAGGTAACTATCACACGTCCTTGTACATTCCGACTCTGAGCATCTTCGGGATAGGTCAACTCGCCTTCCATATACTCCACCATGCCTTTCAATCCGCCAGGGAAAGAAGCAATCTTATCTACAGCTACATATACAGTATTATCACCTCCTTGTTTTTTTACTACAGGCTTTCTACTTGACTGGGCATTTGCCACATAAGCGATCATTAAAAAAAATGATACGAATAATATAACTATCTTTTTCATGGCATCTAAATTTAGGGTTTCTGTCCTACAAATATAGGAATCCTATTTAATTATACAAGAAAAAAACGTTTTTATTATTTGTATCAGCAAAAGTTATTTTGATATAAAGAATGTTTAACTGACATTGACAGGGGTCTCTCAAGGAGTCTGCACCTCATTCGTTATAATCCCTCTTTCAGTGTGCCATCTTGACTCATCTTTATAAATTTATTCAAAGAATCAGAAGGTGCCGAATCAGATAGTTCTTTCTCATTCTGTCAGCTTTGTCACCACACATGCGACAAATAGCTTTATAAAGTACTTCTTACCTTTTGATTTATTCCCGTTATATGTTGTTTGTCCATATATAAACGTAAATTAAAGAGGGTGTATCAAAATTCGAATTTTTGATGCACCCTTTTAACTTCCTGAGAATCGAGTGGGGACTCGCAGAAACGACATTTTGGGTTTTTCAGTCAAATATTCGATTCTCACGAGCCAGGGAAC